>Ga0307427_1000013_pt1 | contig 189491 bp, 156 predicted proteins | sample SalMarWE160190MG_FD_202162 | JGI IMG/M metagenome (GOLD analysis project Ga0307427, IMG submission 202162) | Salt marsh sediment microbial communities from the Plum Island Ecosystem LTER, Massachusetts, United States - WE1603-190 | ecosystem: Environmental > Aquatic > Marine > Intertidal zone...
GCCGTACCAGTTAATATTTCGTGATGATGACAATTGGCAAATGACCTTGGATGATGTTAATCATCGAGATTATGATTACATAAAATTACACAGATTAAGCGGAACTTTCGATGTGGGATTGGATCCGATTTATTTGGCTATCGGATTTGATGGAAGTTTGATTTTACCATTGTTTGGGGAACTAAGTAATAAGAAGACGTATCAAAGAATATTTAATACGTTTTTGGGAAAATTACTATTTGGGGGAGTTTTTTTTGAAGCTGTCACAACAGCTGATATTTCCCTTGGTGAAATGACTAATGAGGGATATTTCAGATATATACAAACTCCAAATGGATTTGCTTCAAGGATTCACAGACTTCTTCAAGAAGTAGAAGTAACTTCGTTGGAAGCAATTCAACTATTAAATCCACCTAATATTACTCTCTCAAGTATTTACAACGCTTTAGATAAGGGCAATAACATTCTTTCAAACTTCCCAAATTTGTCTGTCGCTCAATTACTTAGTGGAATAACTTTCTTAAATAAATGGGAATGGGCAGAAGCATTAATATTTATATGGACGTCAATTGAGCAAATTATTAATAAAATTTGGATTGAAGAGATTTACAATAAAAGAAATGAAAAGGGTGTAATTACAAAAAGAAGCAAATTTCTTATGGATGAAAGGACTTGGACAGCATCAACCAGAATTGAACTTTTTTACCAAAAAGGATTAATAGAGGTAGAAACTTATAGATTAATCAATAAGGTCAGAAAAGCAAGAAATGATTTTATCCATGACGGAATAGTGCCTAATCAAAATAATGCTATTAATGCTCTGCAAGTCTTAATGAGGGTTATGTCAAAAATAATTACGAATTATCAGAAACCGAATGAGTTAGAAAATATCGAAAAATTAATACTAAAATATATGCAAAGAAGTTTACTGCCAAAGAAAAAAAGAATTCATGATGATCAAATCGTGGCGTGGAGAAAAATTAAACCCATACCCGGTGAAAAAAATTGGGGTGAAAAAGAATTTGAAAAAGTTGAAGGTTTTGAGTTTGAAAGAGTACCAATTGAGGTGTTAAAGGAGAATGAGAATTATAAAGAGGAACAATAGATTATGTAATGCGCAAATTTTTTTGGACCCTTTTTAAGGGGTCAATATCAGTTGTAGGATACCCTCCGGTTTTGAGCATATCAAAATGGTTTCATTTGATGTCATGGTGGTTGAGAAAGTAAAAGTCTTATCGTTAGCTTTGATTAGCAAAGGCTAACTGTCTTCAATATAACATTTAGATTGAAATCTACAAAACACAAAAAATTAATTATTTTTTGCCGCCAATTTTTCTTTAGCTAACTTGATAAGATCTTGGTCTCGTTTTGTGTGTATTGGGGGTGCCTGATTTACTAAACTAATACAAAAGTTTCTCCAATTATCAGCATATTTTGTGTATTCTTCTAAAATACTAATGACTTTTTTCCAGTCCTTTGATTTCTTAGCTTCACGAGCTTTTCGACTTGCGTTCTTCCTTAATTGATCTAAAACGGCTGGTGTTGGTTGTGAGATAAATAAGATTTTATCTACAATTTCGTATTCGCCCCTTGAAGATAACCTACCTATATATGCTAATTTTTCATGATCCAGAAAATATGGTTTTTCTTTTATCAGGACTTTCATTTGTTTATCATTCATATTAAAATTTCGCAGCCTTTTATCCACCTCTTGTACTGAAAAATTTTCCCATCTATCAGAGAATTTCGTAATGTCCTCCTTTACTGGTCTACAAATATTATAAACAAAAATTTCAAATAGATAAAGCAATCTCCTAAGAAGCGTTCCGGATATAAGTCCATTAGATGACTTTATGCGTGATTCTTAGATCACCACGTCACCACCTGCGGTGGTTCCTCGTGATGACAGGAAAATGGTTTATGGGATGGGTTCTTCCAACACTTTGAGAATTTCACCGGCGCGGTATATACGATTACGGCGTTGACCGGTGACTTCACGCAGTATACCCAGCTCAGCTAGCTTCTCAATATAGCGCTGTATGGTTGTATAGCTGCCCATGTCCAGGCTTTCCTGCGCTTGTGGGATAGAGGTGATTGGCGAGCTGATCAAATAATCCACCATACGCGCCAACTTCCTCCTGCTGCGATCAGCAGTGAACATCTCATGGTATTTGTGTCGCAATTCTTGCAGCCGAGCAATGCGTTGGCTGGCGTCTATGGATTGGCTGCGCACCCCCTCTAGGTAAAACAGCAGCCATGCCTCCCATTCCCCCTTTTGGCTGACGGCTGATAGGCGGTCGTAATATTCCTGGCGGTTGGCTTCAATGAAGTTACTCAGATACAGCAAGGGTTGGGGGAGCAGCCCCCAGGCGACCAGCAGGAAGGTGATTAATAGTCTGCCGATACGGCCATTGCCATCCAGAAAGGGATGGATGGCTTCGAACTGATAATGAATCAAGCCGATCCGCAGCAACGGCGGGAGTTCGGAGTCCTGATGGATAAAGCATTCCAGGTCCGATAGACAATTGTGCATCTCTTTGACCGGCGGCGGCACGAAACGAGCTTGTTCCAGCGTCGCACCCGGCCTACCGATCCAATTCTGGCTGCGGCGCACTTCACCGGGCGTCATCGATTCCCCACGTATGCCTTGTAACAAGATACCGTGAATCTCACGGATCAGGCGCAGGCTCAAGGGTAAGGTTTTCAATCGTTCCAGACCGTAATCCAGCGCACGGACATAGTTGTGGACTTCGCGAGCATCTTGGGGATCACCAAATAAGCTTAACTGCCCGGCTTCATAGGTTAAAAATTCTTCAAAAGAGGTACGCGTCCCTTCGATCTGGGAGGAAAGCACCGCTTCTTTACGCACAAAAGGTCGCCCGACCACATGCGGCACCGGAAACGCATTGCCGACTTCTGCCAGCCGCGCCAGGCTGCGATCAGCCTCGGAGAGCGCATTCAGCAGTTTGTTTGACCAGGCCACATACGGTGGCAGTGGTGAAGGGATAAAGGCCAGATAATCCTGCAGGGTTTTGATGACTTTCCCAGGAGCGTTTCTTGAGAAATCTGATCTTTTCATGGTAATGTCCTACCCGGAAGTGAAAATAAGGAATTTTATTATTTTCATTTTATACCATAAGTGAAAATAAGGCAATGGGTTATTTTCATTTTAGTCACTTATGATATTGTTGCATGAATCGATTAAATTTCGAGAATACTTTATGGGTTACACATAAAGGTACGAAGGAATTAAGCTGATATTTAGCGCACCAACTTACTTTTTGCGTAATTCTTAGATCACCACGGCGGCGCTTCGCACCGCCTCGTGATGACAGGAATTTGGTGGGCAGAAAACGCTGCCCACCCTACTTTAAATCCTAATTGCCTGATTCCTAATACCTATTACCTGATTTCCCCATTCCCCATTCACTATTCACAATACCCAACATCGGATTGGGTAACTATTTAAAGACTAAACCCGCAAGCACGCAGAACAGTCAGAGCGATCAGCATATGTCCCACCTCGGTGGGGTGGACGCGGTCCAGCGTCCAGTGTTCGGGGGGCTGGGAGAGCATGGCCCAATCGAATGTCGGCTGCAGGTGGATAACGGGCAGGACGAATTCCTTTCCCAGTTTGTCAATCACAGCCTGATAGCGGGATAATTTCTTGCGGAAGGGATCGTTTGGGTCTTTCTCGCCCAGGAAGGGGGAGATCAGGCGGATTTCCGCTTGGGTGCCATTTTGTGCATCGTTGATCAATTGCCGGTAGATGTTTTCAAAATCCGGCAGTTCAACAGCTTCTTCGCGATCAAATTCAAAAAAGCGCCAAACATCGTTCACACCGATGTAGATAAACAGCCAATCCGGATTGACCGCCAACACGTCTAATTTCCAGCGTGATTTCAGGCTGGTCACTCGGTCACCGCTGATGCCTTTGTTGACGACCTTTAGCTGCAGTTCCGGATAACCTGCACTCAGCAGGTGATTAATATCACGGATATAACCATTCCCCAAAGGTTCGAAATCCTTTTCAGTACGGCCGCAGTCGGTGATGCTGTCGCCAATAAATTCTATGGTTGATTTCGCTTTGAAAATCAGGGTCATCAATCCTCGCTTTGCTCAGTCCAGATTTCCCGCAGCCGGTGCGCCGCCAGCTTGGGCTGCCGGTCACGGGTGAAAACGCCTTTTTAATTATAACTATCCTTGGGAAAGTGCATATTCCCGATTTGTCCCTTAATGGTTTTTTTATTATCTCATAAAATTCCAGTGAAATGGAGGTCAAGGATCAGAATGATATGACTTTCATCCTGTTGACAACTATCAATAAATAGACTAATATATGCAAAGAATAATATATATAGGCTTATGAATATGACCGATTACGAAGCGAAATCTGAAATTCTTCAAATGCTGTCTCACCCCGTACGCCTGCAAATCCTGGATGAATTGCGGCGGAGGGAGGCTTGCGTTTGTCACCTGCAGGCAGTCACCGGCCGTCCGCAGGCTTATATTTCCCAGCAGTTGCGATTTTTACGAGAGGCTGGTCTGGTGAAAGATGTGAAGGATGGGCAGAATGTGTTCTATCATCTCACGAATGAAACTGTTAGAACAGTCTTGAAAGACGTCTTTGGCGAGCCAGGGGAACCCAGTGTGCTGCCTGGATGCACCTGTCCTTTCTGTTCAGGGGATCGTGGTTGATGATGTGATTTTTTTGATCTAATATATGCAAAAAATGATATATAAAGGAGTCTTATGGATTTTATCGGTGGATTAATGGAACTTCTCCAGTCCGGTTTCGGTGGTTTGGCGGCTTACCTCGCCGCCCATGTGCTGCTGTGTTTGCTGCCCGCATTTTTCATCGCGGGAGCGCTGGCGGCGCTGTTACCCAAAGAAGCCATCACCCGCTACCTTGGACGGGACGCACCAAAATGGATTTCCTATCCCGCGTCAGCATTAGGCGGTTTCTTCCTGGCGGTTTGCTCATGCACGATCATGCCGTTGTTTGCCAGCATTTATAAGAAAGGGGCAGGCCTTGGCCCCGCGATCACTTTCCTCTTTGTCGGACCCGCTGTGAATATACTGGCGATATCTTTCACCGGTGTTCAAATTGGAATGGATATCGCTCTGGCGCGTATCATCCTTTCATTAGTTTTTGGTATTCTGATCGGGTTATTGATGGCATGGTTCTTTAGAAAAGATGATGCTGCTCACGCTGTGGAAGCAGCTAAAAGCCAACTTTTTAGTGAAAAGAAAAAGATCCCCACACGAATAGTTTTGTTTTTTGTGATACTCATGGGAATTTTATTGGTTGGTACCCTGCAGGTTGGTTTATTACGGAATTCTATTTACGAATTTACAATCCGCGGTTCATGGGCTGTTTCAATGCAGGAGTGGTTGAATAGCATCATCCCTCCTAATCCCGCCTTAGGCATTGAAGGTGTCAGTGTGCATGGATTAATCCTGATTGGATTGCTGTTCATCATCGCCTTGAGTGCGATAAAAGGGTTGGGGAAAGTATTTGAGGGATTCAATGCCTGGAGTTATGTCGCATTAGGCATCATCACCTTTACACTGCTCTTTTCTTCGTTGTCCGTAGCCACCGCGGCAGAGGGGCTGCAAATTGGCATTAACAGCAGGTTCTTAGGGGAGATGCTGTTGCTGGGTTCGCTGTGGTGGATGGGGATCAAGGTGATGAATGCGGATGAGCTTAAAGAATGGTTGTGGGAAACCTGGCGTTTCGTAAAGCAGATCATCCCGCTGCTCCTGGTGGGCGTTTTCCTCGCTTCCATAGCCAGGGCATTGATTCCGGCAGTGTGGATTGAGACCATCGCAGGTCGTAATACTTTTTGGGCGAACTTAGCTGTTGTGCTCTTTGGCGTGTTTATGTACTTTCCAACCTTGGTCGAAGTTCCGGTGGCGCAAACCTTTCTTTCCTTGGGGATGCACCGAGGGCCCTTGTTGGCTTATTTATTAGCGGATCCCGAGTTAAGTTTGCAATCTATTCTGATCACGAATTCAGTGATCGGTAAGAAAAAGACGGCTGTATATGTTGTATTGGTAACGATATTCAGCACGCTGTCCGGACTGATCTTCGGATGGTTTATCAAATAAGAGAATGGAGAATTAAAAATGGAAATTAAAATCTTAGGCGGCGGATGCGCAAAGTGTCATCGTTTGGAAGCAATTACCCGCGAAGTTGTTGACGAGTTAGGCATTGAAGCCAATTTTACTGAGGTGACCACAATGCCGGAAATTATGGCTTATGATGTCATGACCACACCTGCTTTGGTGGTTGATGAGAAGGTTCTTTCATCCGGCAGACTCCCGGATCGGGAAGAAATTCGAAAATGGCTGGAAAAAATAGGATAAAGGCGTAATTTAGGAAACTTAGTTATGTGTCATTGCCGAGGGTTTTTGATGCACCCTCACGCACCAATAGGATAAACAAAGCACAAGCCAGCCACCGCCCGACGGCTGACACAATTGTTACACCTTTGAAGTCTATCCTGGGGATGATGGATGTGCCCAAAGCTGCGCCGCCTGCCAATCCCAATGTGACGACGATTTGATAAAAGGCTGAGAAACGAGCCCGTTGTTTTTCAGGCGTTTGCGTCAGCAGGATATTGAAGCTGACCAGATTGTATGCGCCCCAAAATAAACCGCTGATGGTCTCGATCAAAATCGCCTGCCAGTATTGGTGTACCCAGCATCCCCAAACGAGGGGCACAAATGGGATGAGCAGGAGAAAAATGATGGCGACTTTCCGGTTGCCCAACTTCTCTGAGATGAGGCCGATCCGCCGCTGTACAAGGAGGTTGGCAATTGTGTTGGCAACAGCTACGACGCCGATCATAGCAGCCGTAAAATGGAGGGTATCCACCATATAAACGTTGAAAAATGGGGCGGCAATATAGATAGAGAAATTCCAAACTGCAGTGAAAACACAAAAAAGCAGAAATTGTTTATGTACCCGGATTGAGGAGAACACTTCTCTAAACCCACTGTGTGTTTGATGTGGTGCTTCTTGTTCTTCCTTGCGAGTGTCTTTAAGGCGGGCAAAAAAGGACATAGATATAACACCAAGGAAGACGGCGAGAATTAAAGCCAGTGAATACCCAGTAGGCTCGCCAATCCAGGTGATCGCTTGACCGATGAGAAGTGCTGCGAGAATCCCTGATAAGCCCATGATAAAGTTGCGTGTGCCGAAGTAACGTCCGCGTCCTTCTATGGGGACGATATCGCCTGTGATCGCCATCCAGCCCGGGTATCCCATGTTGGCAAAGGTCTCACGCAGCAAAGCCAATCCCCAAAGGATCCAAACCAATGATCTGGAATCGTTAAAGAACAGGGGAAGCAGTGCCATGAGCAGTAAGACCAAGCGGCTGCCTGAAGCTGCCCCTAAAGTGATGCGTTTAGGTTCGCCTGTCCGTTCGACAAGTATAGCCGCCGGAAGAAGAAGGAGAGCTGCAGTGAGGTTGCTGAAGGAACTGAGGAGTCCGATCTGCTGTCGGGTGGCGCCCAGGGAGAGCAGGTAAATGGTAAGGTAGGTCAGGATGATTTTATCGCTGGCGGCTGCAAACAAACCGTCATAGAAAAACAGGGTCAGGTTGCGGCGTTTATCTGCAGGTAACTTAGCCGCCCAAACACCGCCCCAGGTGAAGCGGGTGAAGTGGCGATGGAAACGAGTCCATTGGAAGCGGAGATTTTTTAGTTTCATGAAAGATTAATGAGACCTTTATTGCATAATTAAATAGACGGTCATGCTATCTGAAAACTCATGGTTTACTGGTTTTCTTAGGAGTAGGTATAGGTGATTTCTCAGATTTGTTCGAAGCGTTCCACTGGCAGGGCATAGAATGTGGCACCGCCTTCCTGGGATTCGAGCACGGCTAATTGGCTGAATTCGCCCACGGCGCGCATCTGCACCGGAATATAGTTTTGATAGGGCTGGCAGTGTTTTTGAACCAGTTCGTTCAACCTGTCCATGCGCGCGTGGTTGAGACCCAGCAGCAGACAAACAGTTCGTTCGTGAAACAGACTGCTGGAACTGTCAATGAGTGTAAAATAAAAATGTTGTTCGTTCAGGTTTGACATCAATTTTTTTGATTGTGACTCTGACACGACGAGGAGAACTAGTAAATCAATATTCAGATCAAGCATGATGCATCCTTTGACCGAAAGTTTTGATGTTTCCATTTTACTTTGAAACGTCAATTTGTGAGTTGGGAATTGAGGTCATGGTAAAATTTAATGCACGCACGGTCAGATGAAGGAAGAAAATTGATATGAAAAAAGATAAAAACAAACCCATCATGATCATCGCCTTGATATCCATCGTCATATGCGGCTGCCCGGGCTGCGTCATGCTCTTTCCGGGAGTGAGCAGCCTGGTAGACGCGGTAGGGAGCGTTGGCACCTTTGAGGATTTGCTTTCAGACCTCAGTTGTGGCTTTGCGCAGGGCGGATGGATGTTGTGTTTGGGAGGGCTGTTGATAGCGGTTCCCTTTATCCTTGCCATTATTGCCGTTGTGAAGCGTGATAATGGAGATAAGCTGGAGAAATTGGAACCAACAGGCGTTTCGAAGGATGATCCCATTCCACCCACATCATAATTCCTTTGTGTTTTTATTAAGAACAAAAGATCTCGATTGCAGAATCGAGATCTTTTGTTATCTACAGCTATGAATGTTTTTGATCTATTCTTCCTCTGATGATCCAGGACCAATGCCGCGGGGAATCCATTTACCTTTATCTTCGCGAAGGCGGTGGGTTCCAGTCCCCCGGCTGTGAAGCTGGTCGAAGCTTTCGGGCTTGATGAACATGTCCTCACCTTCCAACAGACCAAAGACACCGCTTTGTCCGGGTTCAAGGATCTCATTTTTAAAGGGCGCTACTAAGGCGGGGTCAATCGGCTCGTATTCCATGGGTTCTTCATAGGTGGTGATAAAACCCTCATAGTTCCTGAGGACGACTTTGTGGTCGGAATAGCTGACAATGTAATTGGGGTTGAGGGGGATCTTCCCGCCGCCCCCCGGGGCATCCACCACATAGGTCGGCACAGCGAAACCGGAGGTGTGACCGCGCAGAGCTTCAATGATTTCAATGCCCTTGCCGATGGGCGTGCGGAAGTGTCCGGCGCCGGCGACCAGGTCGCACTGATACAGGTAATAGGGGCGCACTCGCATGCGTACCAGGTCGTGCACGAGCCTGCGCTGGATATAGGGGTCATCATTGACACCAGCCAACAGCACGGATTGATTTCCCAGGGGGATGCCAGCTCTGGAGAGCTTGTCACAGGCTTCTGCCAGCTCAGCGGTGATCTCATTAGGATGATTGACATGGATGTTGAGCCACAAAGGATGGAACTGCTGCAGCAGGTCACATAGGTCATCGGTGATCCGTTGGGGAATAAAGACCGGGACGCGGGAGCCGATTCGGATGATTTCAACATGGGGAATTTCCCGCAGCGCTTTTAACAAACGCTCCAGCACTCGGGGTGATAGGGTGAGAGGGTCGCCACCAGAGAGCAGCACATCCCTGATCTGGGGGGTGCGGCGGATATATTCCAGCTGCGCCTCATAATCCGCAGATCGGAAGGTTTGAGAAGGGTCGCCCACGATACGCGAGCGGGTGCAGTAGCGACAGTAGCTGGCGCACTGCGTGGTAACCAGCATCAGCACACGGTCGGGATAGCGATGCACCAGCCCCGGAACAGGTGAATGGGCATCCTCTGCCAGGGAATCGGCCATTTCACCTGTAAAAGGGACGATTTCGCCGGCGGTGGGGACGGTTTGTTTGCGGAGGGGGTCCTGGGGGTTGTCTGGGTCAATCAGTGAGGCAAAGTAAGGGGTGATATCGACTCTGAACAAGCCGGGTTGGCTGAGGGCTTCCCGTTCGCTTTCCGTCAACGTCAGGATCTGTTCAAAATCCTCGATGGAATTCAAGCGGTGGCTGAGCTGCCAGCGCCAATCGTTCCATTTCTCATCGGGTATATCTTTAAAAGCAGGTGCTCGTTTTGAGGGAAATAACGGCATATGTCTCTCCTTTGGTTAAGTCATGCTCATATTTTAATTGTCCAACAGCCCCCACATCAATGAATGAATGCTTGGAATTGATATTAATTTTCCGTTTCTTTCTCTTCCATTGGGTTATTTTCCTTTGCACGCGGCTTTATTCATTGAACATTTCGCCAACACTGCGGCCTTCATTAGCTCTTTCGATCACTTCACCTAGCATGGGGCCAATGGAAAGGACCACTAAACGATCCCCAAACAACGCCTTTTTATCCTGGGAGATGTGAATGGTATTGGTGGTTACAAAGCTTTTGACCGGCAGTGCCACCAAACGTTCAGCTGCATCATTGGACAGGAGGGGGTGGACAAAGAACATATGAATATCCTGCGCGCCATGCGCTTTGAGAATCTCTACAGCATGCACCATGGAACCGCCGGTGTTGACCTCATCATCCACCAGGACGACATCGCGGTCTTTAACATCGCCAATGATGTTCATTGATCTTGGATTTCGGATGTCTCCTGTGCGCTTCTTCTCAATGAAAGCCAAGCCGGTATCGAGGAGGTCGGCGTAGACGCGCCCTTTTTTGGCAAAACCGAGATCGGCGGTAACAACCACGGGATTGTGAAGCTGAGGCGCGATTTCCAGCAGACGGTCTTTCAAGATTTGAAAGCCCCGCAGGACATCGCCGGGGATGGAGAAAAACCCTTGAATCTGCCCGGCATGCAGATCGTAGGTCATATAGCGGTCTGCACCGGCGATTTGGATCATGTCGGCTACCAATCTGGCTGTGATGGGGACTCTGGGTTTGTCCTTCTTATCAGAACGTCCATAACACAGGTAGGGCACCACCGCGGTGATGCGTCCGGCGGAGTCAAGTTTGAGGGTTTGGATCAGGATGAGAAGTTCCATCAGATTGCGGTGGACAGGAGCGGGTGTGCTTTGAATGACATAACAATCCTGGCCGCGCACACTGCTGTGCAGGCGGACGAAAAGGTTTTCATTGGGGAACTCAATAATATCCCGCCCGCAGAGGGGAACGCCCAGAAAATCCGCCATTTCTTGGGATAGTTGGGGTGACGCTGTGCCTGCAAAGAGTTTAATGTTCCCGTAAAGCAAATCATGCTGCATGTGAGGTGTGGTCATTTACAATCCTTCTTCTGATAATGGTTATTTATATTTTACTCCGGCTGCTGTGGTTTTTTCCATTCTTCTTTTAGGACACTCATCAAATGGACATCATAATAGCGACCGTGTTGATAGTGTGCCTGGCGGTACTTTCCTTCGTATTGAAATCCAGCTTTTTCATAAGCGCGGATTGCGCGTTTGTTTTTTTCGTAAACTTGAAGCCAGATACGATGCAGGTTCAGTGTTCCAAATCCATGATTGAGGAGAAGGCTTACAGCCTCAGAACCATACCCCTGATCCCAAAAAGATTGCTCACCGATCATAATTCCGATCTCAGCCGAGCGGTTGCGCCAATCGGTGTTGTGGAACTGACAAGTACCGATAGCGCGGTAATTTTCCTGAGGGCTTTTATCTCTGACCTCAATAACCAGGACATGTTCACTCGATGGCCGCTTCATCATCGATTCGTACCATTGTTCTTCTTCAAAGCGGGACATGGGGAAAACCAGCGAGAGATTTTCTGTGACTTCAGGATCGTTCACCCAACGCAAAAAGGCTGTGATATCTTCTTTTTCTGCCGCTCGAAGTCGGATTCTATCGCCCTGGAGATGGGGCATCTTTCTCCTTCTATTAACTAAACTAAGACTAAGGTGTCAGCCGAGTCGGTCCTCGGAAGATGTAAACCGCTTCGCGAATATTTGCCAGGTTGAGGAGGATCATCAGGAAACGGCTGAGACCAAAACCGAAGCCACCATGGGGGGGCGTGCCGTATCGGAAAAATTTGAGATAATCCTGAATGGGTTCCAGTGAGAGACCCTTTGCCAGCGCCTGGGTTTTGAGGATTTCGTATCGATGTTCACGTTGCGCGCCAGTAGCGACTTCCAAACCTTTTCCCAGCAAGTCGAAGCTGAGGGTGATTTCCTTATTGTTCGGATCAAGCATGTGATAAAACGGGCGGGCTTCAAAGGGCCATTCGGTGACGTAGACAAAGTCATGGCCTTGTGTTTCTTTGAAATGGGATGCCAGCGCGCGCTCCGCACCAGGGTCCAGATCGTATTTCTTATCTGGCGGCAACTTATAACCGATTTCATCTAGAAGGTTATAAGCTTCCGCCATGGAAACGCGGGGGAAGGGGACCTGGGGCACTTCCAGGCGGAAATCAAAAGCTGCCTCAATGGCTTCGTTGTGTTTTTCGATCACTTTTTCGTAAGTGTATGCCAGCCAGCGCTCCATGAATGCCATCACATCCTCGTGAGAATCGATCCATGACATCTCCATATCCACGCCGGTGAACTCTGTCATGTGGCGAGAGGTGAAGGAAGGGTCAGCCCGAAAGACCGGTCCAATCTCAAAAACACGTTCATAGCCGGCAGCCATCGCCATTTGTTTATAAAATTGCGGTGATTGCGCCAGATAAGCGGTGGTTTCAAAATAGGGAAGGCTGAAGAGTTCCGCGCCGCTTTCGCTGGGTGCGCCCATGATCTTGGGTGAATGGATTTCAATAAAATCGTGGTCCAACCAGTATTCGCGCATGGCTTGTTCAGCCGTGGTCTGTACTTCGAAAATTAACTGGTTAACATCACGGCGCAAGTCCAAGTAGCGCCAATCCAGGCGAAAGTCCTGATCCGGCAGGTATTCCCCGAAGGGTTCAAAGGGAAGTGGGATCTCTGCCGCGCTTTCAACCTTAAGATCCTCAAGCTGGATTTCAATGCCGCCCAATTTTACAACTTCATTTTCAACCACTTTGCCGGTGAGGGTCAGGGCGGATTCCGTACCTAAGGTGGAGATCGTCTCCGCAAGATCAAGGTTACCTTTCTTCCAATGGGTGACCTGGACCAGACCGGTGCGGTCGCGAATGATTAAGAACTGGATATTCTTTTGATCGCGCAAGGTGTGCAGCCAACCCTGGATTTTCACCTGTTTATCAATGTGATCCTTAAGGTCTTTTATCAGCGTTCTTTCCATGTTGTCCTTCTCTTTCTAATGATGGCGGTGTTAAATAACAACCTCGGATAAATCTATAATAACAGTTTAACAGCTTCTATAGGCGGGAGTTTCCGATGAATGACTTGCTCAAGGACTTCATCGAACCTGGCTTGATCAATATTCCCTTCCCATTGACGTACGAGGGATTCACGAATGAGTGCTTCAAGGTCACGGCGTAAGCGATGCGCTTCTTTGGCTTGCCACAATCCGGTCTCCTGCAAATAAGCTTTGTGTTTTTGAATATTCTCAATGAGTTCTGTAATTCCCTTACCTTCCGTTGCTGTGATCAATTGGACGGGAGGGCGCCAGGCTTTATCCTCTTTTTGATGGGTTGCTGGCGTCTTATGAGAGGATTCACGGCGCATGTGTTTTCCCGCGGTGGGGAGTTCATCGCCGTGGGCCATCGCCAGCATGGCTTTCAGCGCCAATGCGGTGTTCTCTGCGCCGGGTTGATCTGCCTTATTGACAGCAAGGATGTCAGCGATTTCAAGAATGCCGGCTTTGATCGCTTGAATGTCATCACCCAAACCGGGGGCTTCAACCACGATCACTGTGTGCGCCAGTCGAGCGATATCCACTTCTGCCTGTCCTGCGCCAACGGTTTCAATCAGAATAAGGTCGAACCCAGCGCCGTCCAAAATAGTTGTGAAAGCGGCTGTTTTATGAGCGAGTCCGCCCAGCGCGCCGCGTGACGCCATAGATCGGATGAAAATTCCTTTATCGCCTGCCAGGTCCTGCATGCGGATGCGGTCGCCCAAGAGCGCACCGCCAGTGAAAGGGCTGGTGGGGTCCACCGCGATGATGGCGATTTTTGGGGGTTCAAGACCTTCTTGCGATTGGCGAAAGGTTTTTGCCAGTTGATTGACAAGGGTGCTTTTTCCTGTGCCGGGTGCGCCGGTTACGCCAACCAGATGGGCATTGCCGGTGTGGGGAAACAGGTCAGTTTGGATTTTTTGTCCAGCAGGTTCGTCGTTCTCCACTGCTGTTAAAGCCCGGGAAAGCGCGAGTCTGTCTCCCTGGCGTATGGCATTGGTATTGATCATTGACATTTTCTATTCATTCTGCCCTTGGATCGCCTTTTGGATATCTTCGACGACTTTTTGGGTATCGGTGCCGGGGCCGTAAACGGCATGCACACCTTTTTCAAGCAATTCAGGGATGTCATCCTCGGGGACGATCCCGCCGACAAAAACTTTAACATCATCCAGGCCGTTTTCGCGGAGGTGATTCAATACAGTGGGCACCAGGGCATTATGGGCGCCCGACAGGATGGATAAACCTACGATATCCACATCTTCTTGAAGGGCTGCTTCTGCTATCATTTGTGGCGTTTGTCGAAGTCCGGTATAGATCACTTCCATGCCGGCATCCCTCAGGGCGCGGGCGATCACTTTTGCACCGCGGTCATGACCGTCAAGGCCGGGTTTGGCGATTAACACTCGAATTTTCCGATCCGTCATAGTATTCTCCAATTGGTCAGGATGTGATTTTGATTATACCGCGTTCATTCTTGCCGCGGCTGCATTCAGCTCGGGCTTCCCAGGATTATTGTAAAGAAGATAATGTAGCAATTCGATTACAATTGCAAATCAATTCATGTAGGGGTGTGGCCCTGAATGCCGCCCTCTGGGTGCCGTGGCTGTCGAAAATATATCCGCAGAGAAAAGAATTAGTCGAGAATCGTATGTAATTGACATACTTATCTCATTATGATAGACTCTATTTAATGGAGGTTATCATGGAAAGAAGATTTTCTATAAGACTTAAGGATGAAAAACTAATTAAGTTTGTTAATCTGCAATCAAATCTTACAGATACTATTAGGTATTTATTAGAAAAAGAAATAAGTCAAAATGGCATACGAGATTTACAACAAATTATTCCATCGAAAAGAACAAATAAATACCTAAATGGTGAGGAGGTTAACAATGAGTGAGGAGCTACTACAAAGGGATTTGTTAAATTCTCCTGTAAAAATCGGGAAATGGTTTTATTATAATATTGGTTCAACGTCAGTTAAGACATTAAAAAATGCTGGAATTATCCAGAAAATTGATTACCCAGGTATAGAAAACCGTAAGCCAGATGGTATAATTCTAATCAATAAAAGAATATTAGCGGTTATTGAGAATAAAAGACCTTCTGAATTTAACACAACTAGAAAGAAGTCGAAAGCATTTAATCAAGCTTTTGAGGTTTCAAAAGGATTAGGTTCAAAAATAGCGATCGTTACTGACACAGTTAATACTTACTGGTTCAATGGATTTACTGAAGAACCGTTGCTTGATGAGAATGGGAATGAAATTATAGAAAAAGTAGATATTGAGAATGAGAAGTTTATTAAATTACTGGACAAGGTTGATTTATCAATAAATCAGTACAACTCAAAAATAAAGCCAGTAAAGCTAGTAAATCCTACAACTTTAGCAAATCAAATTTGGCAAGATATCTGGAGTGTTAGTGGTGCAACTCCAGAAAATTGTTTATATACTTTTGTTGAGATATTTATTTTTAAATTTCTTAGTGATTTAGGTGTATTAAGAGGTCTACACAATTTCTATCATTTGCTAGAAATGTACAAAACAAACAATGAAAACGAAGTTTTAGAGCACTATGCAAATACAATTAGAATTAAGATCAAAGAATTATTCCCAAAAAACCCCACAGATAACACAACGATTATTAACGGAACCATTTTTGTTAGCAAAGATGACGAAGCTATTGAAGGATATAGTGGTGTTTTCAAAAAAATTCTGGATAGGTTTTATGATTATGGAAAATTAGAAAATATTGATTATGATTTTAAAAGTAAATTGTTTGAGAGTTTTCTAAAAGAAAGTATTAGTAAGAAAAATTGGGGACAATTCTTCACTCCTCTTAATGTTGTTAAACCAATAGTGAAAATGTGCGAAATTACACAAGGAATGGAAATATGTGATCCCGCGTGCGGTGTTGGAAAGTTTTTGTTAGAGGCTGTATTACCCTCACTGAAGACAACGTATGTAGTAGATAAAGGGGAACTCAAGCAACATATCACTTTACATGGTTACGATAAAGGATTCGACAAGGATGAACAAAAAACTATCATATTGGCGAAAGCTAATATGTTGATTTATTTTTCTGAGCTAATTAAGGAACATCCCTCTTTTACTAAAGAATTTGCCAAATTATTTAATGACACTTTTATTCTGAAAACGAATTCCATTTTAGGAACTCTCAAAGATCCTGTAGAGAATAAATACAACTTGATACTAACAAATCCGCCATACGTTACTAGTGGCAGTAGCAACCTCAAAGATGAAATAAAGAAAGATGCTATCTTAGAAAAGTATTATAAAACCAATGGGCTTGGTATAGAAGGACTATTTATGGAGTGGATTGTCAACGCTCTGAAAATGAATGGAAAAGCCTTTGTGATTATTCCAGATGGAATTCTTATTCGGCAGCATGACTCCAAACTAAGGAAATTTATCCTTGATAATTGTTTTATTGATGCTTTGATCTCTTTGCCTTTAAATACTTTTTTTACTACTAGCAAGAAAACCTATATTCTGGCATTGACGAAAAAGGTAAATGTGAACGATGAACAAACAGAACCAGTTTTCTCATATTTAGTAAGTGACATAGGAGAGACTTTAGATATTAATAGATTTGAAACAGAAGAAAATCATCTTGAGACAGCTAGTATTATGTTTAATCAGTTCAAGGGTGCTAAACAATATTTTGAATCTGATGATAAGAGGTTTAAGAAAATTGATATTAATTTCTTTACTAATAATTACTCAAAGGGTTGGTTGATTGATAAACTGTGGACTGAACGTGAAAGAATTGAGTTGGGTATACTGGAAGAAAAAAAGGTTATGACTACCGAAGAGTTTAGTAATTATCTAGGTGATATTGCCAATGAATTAGTAGAGTACAAATCAATCTTTTCAGAAATTAATAAAAAAAAAGTAGTTTATAAAGAATTTATTGTTTCAAACTTGTTTGAAATTGGACGTGGAGATAAAAAGTATACAAAGAAATATGGGAATCAAAATTCAGGTATCTATCCTGTCTTTTCAGCATCTACTAATGGCCCATTAACTTATATAAATAGCTATGATTACGATGGGGAATATTTAACTTGGGCAACTAATGGTTATGCAGGGTATACGAAAGTAATAAGTGGAAAATTTTCAATCAATGGAGACAGGGGCATCTTAAAACCTAAAAACCCAAATGTCAATATTTCATATGTGAAATATATTCTTGAACCAATTCTAAGAGAATTAGCTAAAGGACGTAAGGGTGAGGATGGTAAAGATGAATTTACTAAAGTTTATCCGTCAATGGTCAAGAATCAAAAGATACGAATGCCCGTTTCGGAGACAGGTGAAATTGACGTAGAAGAGCAACTTGAGGTTGTAAACCGATATTCTTTAATTAATGATTATAAGGGTATGCTTTCTAAGAATATTGAAAAAATTAACAATATTCATATTCAAATGCCGGTCATAAGTAATTATAAGGTTATTAAAATAAAAGAAATTATTACTATAATAAAGGGTAATTCTAAGTATACAAAAAAATATTTCAGAGATAATGAGGGAGATTATCCAGTTTATTCATCACAAACCACTGAAAATGGTGTTGTGGCTTTTATAGATTCATACGATCATGATTTATCGTGCTTAACATGGACTACTGATGGTGTGCATGCGGGGACGGTGTTCTTAAGAAATGGTAGATTTAGCATGACCACACATTGTGGCGCTCTTGTTTTGCGAGATGAATTTAAGAATAAAATTAGCATTGAATATCTATACGCATATTTAAAACCCGTCTTAAAGTCAAAGGCTATTGGTCACTTAAATAAGAGGGTTACCGTTGAAATTGTAAAAGATGTAGAAATTGAAATCCCCGTAATGGGAAATGGAGAATTTGATAAAAATAAACAAATTTCATATTTTAAAAATTTTAATGCTATAGAGATTAATAAAAGAGAAATTGTATCGAAACTTGAGAATATGAAAACCGTGTCCATTATTTATGATGATAATGAAAAGTAGTGAATTGAATAATTGTAGGTAGTATAAATTAAATCCTTGTAAACTTTATTATAGAATAATTAGATCTTATGGTTGTTTTATGGATTGGGCTAGATTGCTGAGGACGTGATGGCGAAGATTGAGAAACAAATTATCAACGAGGTCAAGAGCGTGAGTTGGGTGATCAATGACATCACGAGCAAATTGCTGAGAATGATTAAGTGGGAGTAGGCCTTCATTCCATATTTCTTTTATGATTGTCCATTTTGAATTTAGATTCAATCACTCTACCCGGTTGCACAAGTGATGTTGTCAAGATTGGAATTTAAGATAGTTGAAATTGTGAAATTGACTAATAATTCCTGAAATAATTCCAATGGAAATAGCTTTAGGCGATGAATTTTTCAATCCCCGAAACCTGTACAACCTCGCCATAATAGATGCGGTGGAAATCGCGGTTCGGATATTTCTCATAGATAGCCTCATCCAGAAAGTGAACAGGGTTCAGGTCGTTCCAATACATCTTGCGGCATTCAATGACCAACTCTGCCTCTTGAAAACAAGGCGCGGCGACGAGGCTTGAGGCTTGCGGTGTCAATCCGGAGGTGCTGATCTTATCGCCATTGCGACCGGAACGGTTCCCCAGGAGGCTGAGGGCTTCCTGGTACTCCGGTGGGAAAGCACTGAGGGTGAAGGTGTCGTATTGTTCCATGAATTCAAAGGTGTAGCGCGAATGCCGCACGGCGACATAGGCGAAAGGCCTGCTCCACATTGTGCCGAGCGCGCCCCAGCCGATGGTCATTGTGTTGAAGTCTTCTTTCGCATAGTCACCCGATGTCAGCAGCATCCATTGGTCTTGAAAAAGGTTGTGGGGTTGGATTTTAAGGTTGGTGATCTCTACGGGATTTCTTTGCATGCCTTCTCCTTTAGTCTAAAGAGATGATACCATATCAGTGGAAAACACGAGTTTTTTGTGTGGCAGGCATCATCCTGATAAATTGAGATGTTCAGGTATAATCGAAGCTATGATGGCAGAACCTACAGACCGCATACTTGACGGCGACAAACAGCCTGATGATCATTTCGATAGGGCTTTGAGACCGACTTATCTTTCGGAGATGATCGGGCAGGAGCAGATCAAAGAGAATTTACAGATTCTGATTGAAGCTGCACAACTGCGCTCTGAGGCGCTGGATCACGTCCTGTTTTACGGGCCGCCGGGCTTGGGGAAGACTACGCTGGCGCATATCCTGGCGAATGAGATGGATGTGAGCATAAAAGTGACCTCTGGGCCGGCTATCGAACGAGCTGGCGACCTGGCAGCGATTCTGACCAACCTCCGCGCCGGTGATATTTTATTCATTGATGAGATTCACCGTCTGGGGAAGGTGGTGGAAGAAGTGCTTTACCCGGCGATGGAAGATTATTCTTTGGACATTGTGATCGGTAAAGGCCCCGCAGCACGTTCCATCCGCTTGAAACTCCCGCATTTCTCAGTGGTGGGCGCCACGACGCGCCTGGCGCTGGTTACTTCTCCCTTACGTGCCCGCTTTGGTGCCACCTATCGTTTGGACTATTATGAGATTAACTCATTGATTGACATCGTACATAGGGGTGCAGGATTATTGAATATTGATTACGATGAGGAGGGTGTCTTGGAGATCGCCAAACGCGCACGAGGTACACCTCGAGTGGCGCTGCGCATGCTGAGACGGGTACGGGATTATGCCCAGGTGAGGGCGAACGGTAAGATCACGGGTCATGTTGCAAAAGCCGCCCTGGACTTGATGAACATTGACGGTCAGGGCTTGGACGATCTTGATCGGCGTGTACTGCTGTGTGTGATTGAGAAGTACAACGGGGGACCGGTGGGATTGAATACAATTGCGGCATCTGTGAGCGAGGAGCCTGATACGATCATGGACGTGGTCGAGCCTTATCTTTTACAGTTGGGTTTTCTGGATCGCACCTCACAGGGGCGGCAGGCGACGCGCATGGCTTATGACCATTTTGGATTTGAATTCCGCGAAGATCACGATACACAACAGAAACTCTTCTGAGGATGATGCCCGCGACAATGCGCACTGCTGACTTCGATTACGATCTACCAGAAGAACAGATCGCTCAGGAACCGGTCACTCCGAGGCACGATTCACGCTTATTGGTGTTGAATCGATCAAATGAAAGCCTTACCCATACACGATTCTGGCATATTGATGAATACCTGCGACCTAACGACTTATTGGTGATTAACGAAACACGGGTCATCCCAGCGCGTATTTATGCCAGGAAACAGCCGGGAGGCGGAAAAGCAGAATTATTGCTGTTAAAGAAACAGGATTTAAACACCTGGATCGTTCTCGGAGGAGGGAAGGGTTTAAAAGTTGGGCGAAAACTGACCATTGAAGGCGGACCTGAGGCAGAGATCGTGCGGGTAATGGAGGGACCGAAACGGCTGGTTCGCTTCAGTGAGCCGATTGAAGCCTACCTGGATCAGGTTGGTCATGTTCCCTTGCCGCCGTACATTCACCGGCATCTGGATGACCCTGAACGCTATCAGACTGTTTATGCTCGTGAACCGGGTTCTGCTGCGGCGCCCACCGCTGGTCTGCACTTCACGCCGGGGTTGATGAATAAGCTAGAAAGCCAGGGTATTCACTTTGCCAGGTTGACGCTGCACGTGGGGCTCGACACCTTCGCCCCCGTGAGAGAGCAATACCCTGAGAAACACAAGATCCACACAGAATGGTGTGAGCTAGATGAAGCAGCGGCAGATAGGATCAATGCGGTGAAGGCTGAAGGCGGCTGTATCATTGCCGTGGGGACAACCAGTGTCCGGACGCTGGAAACAGCGGCTCGGAATGCAAGGGCGGATCAGGTTGTGGCGCCTTTTACCGGCCCAACGGAGCTATTCATCTTGCCGGGCTATGAATTTAAGGTAGTGGATGCGCTGGTGACAAACTTCCATTTGCCGAAATCAACTCTGCTGATGCTGGTGAGCGCCTTTGCGGGCCGGGAATTGATCTTGGAGACCTATCGAGAAGCTATTAAAGAAGGGTACCGTTTTTTCTCCTTTGGCGATGCGATGTTAATTTTATAAACGAAATTGGTTTAAACCTTGCATCCATTTACCATAAGAACTTGATTTTTAATATATTTCTTATAAAAAACAGTTTATATCTGGGCTTTAAAATGCTATAATTTTAGTGTTCTAATTAGGAATATCGATTTAGGTAAGAAATAAGGACAATTGAAACTATGATGCGATTTGATCGTTTTACAGAACGTGCCCAGGAAGCAGCGCAGCGCGCCGCTGAGATTATTCAGCGTTATGGGCACAACCAAATAGACACAGAACATATCTTATTGGCGCTGATTGAGCAGCCTCAGGGTGTGATTTCCCAATTACTTGAAATCCTGAAAATAGATCCAGAAAATTTCAAAGAGCGTCTGGATTACATCCTTCGCACAAGTTCGAAAGCTAACATCTTTGGCGGGGGGACAGGGCAGGTTTTCATCACACCCCGTGTGAAGCGGATCATTGATCAGGCAAATGAGGAAGCTAATCGGTTGAAGGATGAATATATTTCAACAGAGCATATTTTCCTGGCAATCCTCAGCGAAAAGAACACGCCCGCTGCACGGTTGCTGGAGGATATCGGTATCACCCGTCAGCGTGTATTGGACGCAATTGAAGAGCTGCGCGGCGGACAAAAGGTGACCGATCCGAAAGCGGAATCCCGTTACCGCACTCTTGAGAAATATTCTCGTGACCTAACCAAGATGGCGCACGCGGGCAAGCTGGACCCTGTCATCGGCCGGGATGTTGAAATCCTGCGGTTGATTCAAATTCTCTGTCGGCGAACCAAGAACAACCCGGTTTTGATCGGTGAAGCTGGTGTGGGAAAGACGGCCATTGTAGAAGGCTTGAGTCAGAAGATTGCCACCAATGATGTCCCTGAGATCCTGATGGGCAAGAAGGTGGTCTCTCTGGACCTCGGGGCGATGATTGCCGGTTCGCGCTTTCGTGGCGAGTTTGAAGAACGCTTGAAGGCTGCGATTGAGGAGATTCAACGCTCCGACGGCGAAATCATCTTATTTATTGATGAGTTACACACTGTTGTGGGTGCAGGGGCTGCACAAGGCGCGATGGATGCCTCCAACATGCTCAAACCAGCGCTGGCTCGCGGCGATTTGCAGTGTATCGGCGCAACAACGTTGGACGAATACCATAAGCATATTGAGAAAGATGCCGCGCTGGAACGCCGTTTCGCCCCTGTTTATGTTGAAGAACCTTCCGTGGACGATACCATTGATATGCTGCGCGGCCTGCGTGACCGCTATGAAGCGCATCACAAGGTGACTTTCTCCGATGAGGCATTGACTCAGGCAGCGAAGCTTTCTGCCCGCTATGTGACGGAACGCCGTCTGCCGGATAAGGCGATTGACCTGATTGATGAGGCGGCTGCCAAATTGCGTGTGGCGCTGTATTCACTGCCCGATGAGTTGAAAGAAATAAAATCGGAAATCGATCGCTTGCTAAAAGAAGAAGAACAAGCGGGCGTTGAACGCGATTATGAGCGTGCCGCTCGCATGAAATCAGAGCGGTTGCAGGTTGAAGAGGAATTTAACACCAAACGCGATAAATGGGAACAGGAACACAAACTGGATGAGGTCGTTGATGTTGATGACATTGCCGAAGTGATCAACCAGTGGACTGGGATTCCCGTCTCGCAGATGATGGAAGATGAAAAAGATAAATTGCTGAAGATGGAAGAGCGCATCCACGAGAGGCTTGTCGGGCAGTCTAAAGCTGTCGCAGCAGTCGCGGATGCGATCCGCCGTGCCAGGAGCGGGCTTAAAGACCCCCGCCGGCCGATTGGTTCATTCATTTTCATAGGACCTTCAGGTGTTGGCAAGACGGAACTCGCCAAAGCATTGGCGGAATTCATGTTTGACGATGAAGAGGCGCTGGTACGGATTGATATGAGTGAGTATCGTGAACAGCATACGGTCTCACGCCTGTTCGGCGCCCCTCCCGGCTATGTGGGCTATGAAGAGGGTGGTCAGCTCACGGAGGCTGTCCGGCGCCGTCCTTATCGCGTGATCCTGTTTGATGAGATTGAGAAAGCCCACCCTGAAGTCTGGAATGCCCTGCTGCAAATCCTGGATGACGGACGCCTGACGGACGGTCAGGGGCGTGTTGTCGATTTCAGGAATACCGTTTTGATTATGACAAGTAACCTGGGTACAGAATATGTCACCAAAGGTGGAACCTTGGGTTTTCTTGGCTCCTCAGGTGAGGGTGATCAGGCGAATCAGGAGAAAATTGAAAAGGCGCTGAAAAACGCCTTCCGTCCTGAATTCCTGAACCGGATTGATGAGATTATCCTGTTCTCACCGCTGTCGAAAGAGAATATGAAGAAAATTGTGACGCTGCAGATGGAAGATATCCGCTCCCGATTGGCAGAACATGACTTGGAAGTCGAATTAACGGAAGTTGCTGTGGACTGGCTGGCGAATGAGGGCTATGATTCCGCATTTGGCGCACGTCCTTTAAAGCGAGCTTTGCAGAAACACGTGGAAAGCCCATTGTCGATCAGCATGCTCTCCGGTGAATTCACTGCCGGCGACACGGTGGTAGTGGATATTGAAGATAATGAGGTTGTTTTCACTAAGAAGGAAGCTGTAGAAGTTTCAAAGACCGATAAAGCTGTGGTGAGCGGTTGATTAATTGGTGATAGACTCAAACATTGTGTTAATCGTTAGCGTCGATGTCGAAAACCTTAAAGTTAGTATTAAAATAAAAAACCACAGCTAATTACAACTGATTTTTCCTTTTAAAATATCTTCTATACCTACTAACCATTATAAACAATTTATAATGTAACGCGCTTAGGAAATAATAAAAATAAATTTCCGTTATCTGCCATTTTTAGAGAAGCATCAAAAATATTAAATCATCGACTAAGAATTGGGTAAGATATTCATTTCTCTGTGGTTATTGAAAAGGAAATGATATGATATTAACGTGAATTCAATTGATATATAACTTTTGGTCTTCAAAATGTAGTACATGAAGTATGTTAGACCAATACCGATTATGCATTAGAGAAGATAAGAGTCATTATAAAAAAGAAAAAGAGATAGAAAATATATTTGGTGTTATTTCACAGTAGCTTTCAGTTTTCAATTTTAGAGCTGAAAAGAAATGTAGGGATCTGATGAAAATGAAAAAACTATCAATTCTATTACTAACCTTATTGCTTGTTTTATCGTTATTTGGATGCGCCAATCCACAACAAGAAGAGGTTAAGGATACTCCAAGTGGTTCTGGTTCAGAAAGTTACGAAGTGACAGAAGAGGAGACCATCTCTTCAGATGAAGAGACGATCTCTGAGGAAGATCCTGATAGTGGCAATTTGTTTGAAGAATATTTTGAGGGCTATCCCGCTGCTGCATCAGTTCTTCCTGAACCATGGATGGCTTATCCCGATTCTGTCGTCGATATTGATTGGGTGAAACGTGGATTAAGTGAATTTCCAGCTTGGACGCTTGTCGCGCCTGACGGAACAACACGCGAAGATGTTGTCGATTATTACATATCAGTGGCAGAACAACGAGACGACTTTGAAACTGTTGAAACTTATAGTGGTATAGCAGGTGTATGGACATGGAATGGCGTCGAAATTGTCATCGAACCAGACGGCCACTACGATTATTCTGAATTGACTCAAATTCTATTTGCGTTTCTGGAAGATTATTAATGATCTTAGGCCTTGAGGCCAGATAATCATTTCCAACGTTTTAGCAAAGTAGATGAGTCTTAATATTTAAGCAAGTGAAAAGGGTTTCCGCCTCATTTTGTCACTTTCTTCGGAAGTGTCACGATTTAATATCCAATTTTCCGATCCCTGTCTTTTGAGTGACTTTCAATTTGATTTCCATTCCAAAGTGTAAATTGGGTTCAAATTAATCAATATCCTTCATGCTCACTTTCAAATGTACAAAATAGCTAAGATAAAAAAGACATTCTCACTCTGCTTAAAAAGAATTGTAATGAGCGGTTTATTAATCCCTCATCTTGTTTTATACTTGTGATATGCAAATTGAACATAGGGAAATCTATGAACTGCTTGGGCGATCACCGCTGTTCATTGAATGCGACGAGGAAGCGTTAAACCGATTGGCGGGATTATTTCAGGCTGTCGTGTTTCGCGGCGGGGATGTGGTCTTTAAAAAAGGCGATCCATCAGAGGCATTGTACATCCTTTACGAAGGTCAAATTCGTTTAGAGACTGAGAAAAATGGAGAAGAGGAGGGGTTTGCCCTCCTGAACAGAGGAGATTTTTTCGGAGAGGAAGCCTTACTGTATGATGACCCGCGCTTTTATCGGGCGGTTGCGCTGGATGATACAATGCTGATCCGATTGGATGTGGAGGATTATCTCACTATCTATGAGGGGCTGAATCACATTGAGGAGTTGTTGGAAGTCTTAGTGCACAGCCGCGAGCTATCCACGCAAGTCGCCCTGCCCTGGCTGGGCGAAGATGAATTTGTCCATGTCATGACCCGCCGGCATCCAGCGCTGCTCTGGGGAAAATTAGCTTTGCCTGCCGCCGCCAGTTTGATCATTTCCCTTCTAGCGTTCTTAATACAGTGGCAGTGGCTGCCGCAAAGATTCTATGGATGGCTCTTGTTGGGCATTGGGCTGCCGTTGATGGTCCTGTGGGCGGCGTGGCTCTATTTCGATTGGCGCAACGATTATTTCCTGGTGACCAATAAGCGCGTGGTGTGGATCGAGAAGGTGGCGTTGATCTATGAAAGCCGGCAGGAAGCCCCGTTGCGCACGGTGATGTCTATGGGCATGCGGCGGTCCCGACTGGGAAGCCTGTTGGGGTTTGCGGATGTTGTTGTCCTGACCTATGTGGGCACGATCCGCCTGCGCGACTTGGAACATGCTGATATGATTGCTGATTTAATCGAATCCTATTGGCGCCGGTCATCAACTGAGGATCGGCGTGAGGAAGCCAGCTTGATGGCGCGCAAGTTGGGGGAGAAATTAGATTTACCACAAGATGTTAATAGCGCAACTGAGGAAAGCCCCCTCCGCCGGGCACCACAGGCCAGGAAGGATGAACCTGAGGAACATGGATTCCTGGCGTGGCTGTTTTCCGACTTTATTCGCCTGCGTTATGAGGGTGACGGCGCCATCACGTACCGCAAACATTGGTTTGTGCTGATCAAAAAAGTTGTGGTTCCCTGTTTATTGATGCTGTTGGGCCTGGTAGGGATGGCGGGTTTTTTGGGCGGTGTCTTGACCTTCGCACCGATCACGTCTGGCCTGATCAGCGCTTTGATCGTCATCTTTGTTTCATTTATTTGGATCGTTTACCAATATGCTGATTGGCGGAATGATATTTATCGGTTGACCTTCGACCAAATTATCGATATCGACCGGAAACCCTTGGGGAAGATCCGCAGGCGATCCGCACCCCTTGAAAATGTACTCAGCATTGAGTATGAACGATTGGGTTTTTGGGGATTTCTGTTCAATTTCGGCACGGTGTACATTTCTGTGGGCGGGACGAAGCTCAGTTTTGATTATGTATACAACCCCTCGGAAGTACAGCAGGATATTTTCTATCAGATGGGTGAGCGCCTGGAGCAGCTGCACCAATTTGAGATTGACGGCGAGCGGGAACGTGTTTCTGAATGGATTGCGAGTTATCACCGCAGGATTGCGGAATCGCAGCAGGGGCGGCGCGATCGCTCTGATGGGGGTGACCCTCATTCAGATCGTCGTGAAATTTAACATTATCCCTGACTAACTGGTAAAATCCTTTACGGAGTGTGACTTATGAGTATGAGAGAAATAACAACCTTTCCTGCCAAAGTCTTGCATCAAAAGGGAGAACAGATTGAAACTTTTGATGAAGACCTGCGGGTTTTAGTTGAAGATATGATTGAAACGATGCGCGATGCGCCGGGCGTGGGACTGGCTGCACCGCAAATTGGGCTTTCCAAGCGCTTGATTGTGGTTGAGTTTGGGGATGAACAGGATGATGATATCCCAAAACAGCTCTACGTTATGGCAAACCCGGAAATTGTGGAGCAGTCCAGAGATAAGGTCGCTGGTATTGAAGGCTGCTTGTCCCTGCCTGGGTTGATTGGTGAGGTGGACCGTGCCAGGATTGTCACTGTACGAGGCCAGGACCAGAATGGCAAGAAAGTGAAGATCCGAGCGCAGGGATGGCTGGCGCGCATCTTCCAGCATGAAATTGACCACATCAACGGCATTCTGTATACAGATCGCACTGAGAAAATCTGGCAGGTTGACGAAGAAGAGACAGATTCGATGTAACCCCTCCATGTATTTGAACCGATTAAGCCTGACGAATTTTAGAAGTTTTTCCCGGCTGGATTTGGATATTCCCCGGGAAATCTTTCTATTGGTGGGGGACAATGCCCAGGGCAAGACCACCCTGCTGGAAGCTGTCTATTTTCTCTCGACTTTCACTTCTTTTCATGCCAGTTCTGACCGACAGTTGATCAATTTTACGGTTCCGGAGGAAGAGGTCAACGTCGGCAGGATTGTCGGCGAGTTTTCCCGGCGGGACGGCTCTCACCGTATTGAGGTGCGCCTGATCCGGGAAACCAACGGCTTCAACACCCAATCCCGTTTCCGAAAGGAAGTCCTGCTGGATGGTGTTAAACGGAAGATAAGCGAGGTAGTGGGGTGGTTCAATGCTGTGATCTTCCTGCCCCAAATGGCGCGTATTATTGAAGAGGGGCCTTCCGAGCGGCGCCGATATCTGGATATGTTGATCTCGCAGGTCTCTCCGCGCTATGGGCAGCATCTCAGCGATTACGACAAAACCCTTGCCCAGCGTAATGCCTTACTCAAGCAGCTTTGGGAGCAAGGGGGCGACCCCGACCAACTGGCGGTATGGGACGGCATGCTGGCAAGACACGGAGCATTTATCATGGCTGAGCGCATCCGTACCATCCGCGAAGTTGAAGAAGAGACGAAACGAATTCATTACGATTTGACCCATGGACGCGAAGTGCTGCGGCTGGATTATCAACCGGCGTATGAGCCCTTGTCTTCACCGGAAGGGCAGATGGCTTTGCCCGTGGATACGATCCCAGACCGTTCGGGATTTTCATTGGAGGATATTGAAGAGGGCATGCTGAAAGCCTTGAAGAAGCTGCAAAGAGAGGAAATCGGGCGCGGCGTAACGACCATTGGACCCCATCGGGACGAGCTGCGCTTCCTGAGTAACCAGATTGACCTGGGTGAATATGGCTCTCGCGGGCAGGGACGCACAGCGCTGTTGGCGATGAAGCTGGCGGAAGTCAACTGGCTGCATCAGCGGACGGGGGATTGGCCTGTGCTGCTTTTGGATGAAATCATGTCCGAGATGGATACAAAACGGCGCGCCGACTTGCTAGGCGCTCTAGCACAGTGCGACCAGGCGATTCTGACCTCGACCGACCTGTCTATGTTTGAGCCGGAATTCGTGCAAAACCATCATGTCTGGCGCGTGGCAGGCGGGATGGTGACGCCAGATTAAATCCATACAATTATCAAAACAAGAAGAGACGCCCAATGAGCGTCTCTTCATAATTCATTCATTTTCTGGATTACTGGACAACGTAATATCCAAATTCTATATACTGTGTGCCACCCGCAGGCAAATCAAAGCTAAAAGCGCTATCTGTGGTCATGCTTCCAGATGGAGAGATCTTGACACAGTAGGTGCCCGCAGCAAGACCTGTGAAACTGAACGACTTGGCAGTTGTGGTGCTGATTGCGGCTGAAGAGCAGGCTCCGCTGTGTAAAGTTATTGTTACACTATATACCGTGAGCGGTTCTCCGGACTCATAAACGCCATTATTCGTTGAACCAGGTTCTCCTGCAACACCTGTATCGTCAAAGGCAACGCCAGTAATTGAAGCGGGTTCGGGTTCTTCGGTTGGTGGTTCTTCGGTTGGTGGTGTTTCAGTGCCAGTAGCGGTGGGTTCGGGTGTTGCTGTGGGTGGTTCAGGGACGTAACACAACCCTGGGATGGGATCCTCCGCATCAAAGCCGAAGGTTTCCCGGCAGGTGTTGTCCACCAGATTAATAGCCGCAAGGGGGTAGTTGGAGTGGGATTGATAGGGGGATCCGGCGGTTGCATCTGTAAAGTTGTCGTGCAGATCAATCAACGCTGGGTCAAGCATGCTGTCCGCCGCCCACACACCCCAGACGAAGGTGCCGGCGCTGACGAGCGATTTCTTGAAAGCGAGGGTCACGCTGGGGGTACTACCCGTGGCCACCCTGGCTCAGGCTGCATCCGGATCATCGAGGACCTCATTGGAGAAGACAACCTGTTCGTAGCCGTCGCCGCCGTAGCTAGCATCAGGCCGCATGATTGAAGCGCCGCCAACGTCCCCATTGGGGTCTTTATGCACGCTGACGCCCATGATGTCCCAGCTGGTTGAGGTGGGATGGTCGGCAATGACCAGTAAATCGCCGCGCCCATCTCTATCGGTGTCAATTTCGACGCCGTACATGCCCTGCAAACCGCCTTCAGGATGGGTGCTGTTCAAATAAATGGTGACGTAGTAAAAATTGCTGTCTGAGGATATCTCTGTTTTATTGATGTCAATGTCCGGTCGGTAGACCATTTCCGACTCTGTGAATGGGCGTTCGAAAAGGTTCGCTACGAAATCATCCCCCTGGTTGACGTAACCACCACCAGCGGTCTTGCTGGCATCTGTATCGAAAAAGTATTTACTGACCCAGCCTGGCTCTCCTGGCGTAATGTTATGGGTAACCTCAGTGGGCGCTTCGGTCTCTTCTTCTGTGGCGGTTTCTTCTTCCGTTACTTCCACAACCGGTTCTTCCGTTGTCTCTTCAACTTCTGTTTCCTCTTCGGCTTCTGTTGTGATGGTTTCAGTGATATCTTCACCATCGCCCTCAGCGGTTATTGGAAGATTACAGCCTGTTAGAATTAACAACAGGACCATACTTAAGCTAAGGAATACGACAAGTGGTTTTTTCATGAATTCCTCCTGTGAAACTGATGAACATTTACTGGTTTATAACAGTATGCTGTTCATTAAATTTTCTAACTTCTCGCATCTTGAATAACTATGGATGTTTCATTGAGCTGTCTTGTAGGTGAGAGTTTGAATAATACTCGATGCTCTCATTTTATATTAAATGATATTCGTTAAGCAAGATGTTTAATATGTTCATTATGCTGACGCGGTTGGTAATTGGGTGGATTAAAAGTATGATTAAGTATCCATACTCACAGATAAAATTAGAGGAGTTACAATTATGACCATGAAAATCAGTGATATTGAGACTTTATTAGGTTCAGAAGCAAAAGATTTATTAACCCATGTGTCTAAAACGATACCCAAAGAACAGTTGACCCTTCCTGGGCCGGATTTTGTGGATCGCGTCTTTGCGCAAAGCGATCGTCCGGTGCCTGTACTGCGGAATTTGCAGGGGCTTTTTGAACATGGGCGGTTGAGCGGCACAGGTTATCTTTCTATCCTGCCCGTTGACCAGGGTATCGAGCACACCGGTGGATCTGCTTTTGCGCCGAACCCGATCTATTTTGACCCGGATAACATCGTCAAACTGGCGATTGAGGGCGGCTGCAACGGCGTGGCGTCCACACTGGGCGTTTTGGGTGCTGTGGCTCGGAAATATGCTCACAAGATCCCCTTCATCCTGAAATTCAATCACAATGAGCTGCTGTCCTACCCGAACACTTACGATCAGGTGTTTTTTGCTTCCGTTGAGCAAGCTTTTGATATGGGGGCGGCTGCGGTTGGGGCGACGATCTATTTTGGTTCACCGGAGTCGCGACGACAGATTGTGAATGTGAGTAACGCTTTTAAACGCGCTCATGAGCTGGGGATGGCTACCATCCTGTGGTGTTATTTGCGTAATGAAGCCTTCACGGTGGACGGCGTTAATTATCAGGCTTCGGCGGATATGACCGGGCAGGGCAACCATCTCGGTGCGACGATTGAAGCGGATATTATTAAGCAGAAGCAGCCGACGGTCAATGGGGGCTTCGAGGCAATTCGGGAGCAGTTGAGCACTGGTTATGGGTACATCCATGAGAAAATGTACACCGATCTGATGACCGATCACCCCATTGACCTGACCCGTTATCAAGTGGTCAATAACTATATGGGAAGAATCGGATTGATCAATTCCGGCGGCGCTTCTGGCGCGAATGATTTGGCGCAGGCTGTGCGCACGGCAGTGATCAACAAGCGCGCCGGCGGTATGGGTCTGATCAGCGGACGCAAGGCTTTCCAGAAGCCTATGGAAGATGGTATTGAAATCCTGAATGCCATACAGGATGTGTACCTGAACAAAGACATCACCATAGCCTAAGGAAAAACCATGAAGATGAATGAACTGGTTCGAAAGAGCCGCAGCTACCGACGTTTTGACCAATCCTTAGTGATTGAAGGCGAAACCCTCAGAGAATTAATCCAATTGGCGCAGTATTCACCCACGGGGAATAACCTGCAGCCGCTGAAATTTTTGCTGAGCAATACGCCGGAAACAAATGCCCTGATCTTCCCGTATTTGGGATGGGCGGGGGCTTTGAAAGATTGGGATGGACCGGCAGAAGAGGAGCGTCCGACGGCGTATATTATCATCCTGGGCGACACCACGATAAAGGAGAATTTTGGCGTGGATCACGGTATAGCAGCACAGAGCATCATGCTGGGCGCGGCTGAAAAGGACCTTGGTGGATGTATGATCGGATCAGCTCGCAAGGAAGAACTGAGGGATGCGCTTAAGATCCCAGAACGATATGAGGTTTTGCTGGTACTGGCTTTAGGCAAACCTGCGGAGACGGTTGTCACAGAACCTGTTGGTGAGGATGGGGACATTACATATTATCGGGATGAGAAGGATGTTCATCATGTCCCCAAACGACACTTGTTAGAATTGATCGTGCAGGATGTTTAAATTTTAAAATCAAAAAACCCACTGAAATTCCAGTGGGTTTTTATCTTTTTTTATATATTGAGAACTTACCAGGTCTCAGTAACCTTGTTCAAGCCGCGTGGATTATCGATATCAAATCCACGGGTCTGAGCGAGGTACATGGCGAACATCTGAGCTGGAAGAATGGCGGATATCGGGGAAAGCCACTCCGGTACTCCACTTGGTAGTTCGATTTTATGATCGGTCAGGTCAAGGAGATCAGCATGATCGCTGACCATCACCACTTCAGCCTGTCGTTTTTGAACCTTCTCCGCCAGTGCTTGCATTTCTTTTTCCATCTTTCCGGACGGAGCAATAATGAAGACCGGGAATCCCCGATCTACCAATGCGATAGGTCCGTGTACAAAATCAGCCCTGGAGTAGGGCTCGGCAATGGTGTAGGTAAGCTCTTTCATTTTCAGTGAAAATTCGAAGGCGCTTGAATAATTGAAGCCTCTGCTGATGACGACACAATGGGTTATATAGCGGTATCGTTCTACCAGATTATCAATATAGGATTCATTTATAAATCCTTTATCAAACAACGCTGGCAGATTTTGCAGGTCCTGCCAATGTTGTTCCGAGCCGCTTAATTCTGTGGAGAGAATGGCAATGCTGGTCAATTCGGCAATATAGGTCTTTGTTGCAGCCAGGGAGAGTTCTTCTCCTGCCTGGAGGTCAAGGACGATATCTGCTGCTTTGCCTAGGTCCGATTCGGGGTAATTGGTGATTGCGGCGGTCAGCGCACCCTGCTTCTTGCCCTCAGCGAGAACGGAGACGATATCTGGGCTTTTTCCACTCTGGCTGATTCCTAGAACGAGACAATCCGACAAAACAGGTGTCTGTTCGTAGATGGTGAACAGGCTGGGTGTTGCCAGGCTGACGAGCAGGTGATTATGTGCGCCTAGGAGATATTTTGCATAGCGACCGGCATTGTCGCTGGTGCCGCGAGCAGCGAGAAAAACCTGCTTAATGTTACGGTCTTTGATCTCTTTTGCTAATACCTTAATCGCATCCTGAGTCTCTCCAATCAGCTTACGGAGGACGTCTGGCTCTTCATGGATTTCCTGGTAAAGGTGGGTATTCTCTATCGGTTTCATTTTCTCCTCTGATGATATTGATATGGTATTGATGTGACTGATTAATCGCCAATCCATTTTCTGGCGAATTTGACAGCTTCATGGGTGTTCAAGTTCTCTGTTTCCGAAAACAAATCGCTTTCATTGATTTGCGGATTATCTATTAGCGAGATAGCTTTGTCTTTCGGCATGCCTGCCTCGATTGCTCTTTTAATCGCGAGAGGCGGCGTCTTTTCCGGATCCAAGTTGAGCAATTTACCGAAAAAGTTAACCACTTCAAAAGCAGCTTCAAACGGTCCAGCAGAGAGGTGCACCCCGTTGGTGTTGATTGTCACCTCCTCCTGACCGTAACGGTCCGGGTTGGCGTAAAGCATCCCGCGGATGGAATCGGGTTTGGCGCGCTCGGGGAAGGTATCACCGACCAGGTCAAATTTCATCTCTTTCCAGTTGGTGTTCGTGTGCAAGAGCATCAGAACGATGCGGTGGTCTTCTCTGGTGAAATGCAGCAATTGCGAGGGGTGAAACCCGTTGATGAGGATGATGGGCTGTCCCTGGAAGGTGTCCTCAATAAAATAAAAGCCGCTGCGCAGCTTATTTGCTTCCTGTGCAAACCAGATGTCTGAGAGGTCATCAACATCAGTGTCGAAAGCTTCAAGGAATTCATGCCCGCCCAAGATTCGATGTTCTCCTTGATCTTCCTTGTCAAGCACAGCAAACAGGCGCTCGCGAGTTTCTGAATCTACGATAGTAGAAGCCTTTCGGGAGAGTTGGTTGATGAAACCATAGTGCCTGTTCATGATCTCGTAATTTTCCAGCGTTTTTCCGGGCAAAATGGCGACGCCATTGATGTTGACATCAAATTCTTTGAACTTGTCCTGAATCAAATTCAGGCTGTTAAGAATTTTATTTTGATCCCCAACATCCAGCAGTTCAGGTTTAATAAAGAAAACCAGCTCATTTTGTTTGTCCATTTCACCGATATGAACTGGTTGGATGATGTCTGCTGTTTCTACTGTTTTTATTTTCTTAATGAATGTGCTGTTGAATATGTCTGGTGCTGTCATGAGCTCCTCGTAATCTTTTGAAATTCAATTATACCCAGAAGTGTGTCGTAAATAGAAAAAGGTGCAGCCTATTTTTCTAGTGCTGCACCTCAAAAGTTGTTATTTACTTTTGACCTTAGGGGGAATAACAAATGGCGTAACCGTACATTGTCCTTGATGAACCGCCTGTATTGAAAGCGTAAACAATCCAGCCGTTATCTGTTAGGGACCGGTCTGAAGAGTTATAAACATCAAGGTCATCCTGCAGGCAGGCGAATCCGCCACCGACGACATAGCTGCCGCTGGAGCAGGTGGCAAGGGCATATCCTGTGTTACCCGCTGAGATGGATACAGATTCTAGTTTTTCTTGGGTTGAGCCGGATACCCCTGATAAACACATGGCATAGACATTGACCAGATGTGAGTCCGTGCCGCTGTTCTTTACATAAATTTGCCAGCCATTGCTGCTTTTTGAGGAATTATATACCCAGATATCCCCACTTGTATTGGATGCCCACCCCCCGCCAGTGACCAGAGAACCTGCCGGACAGGTCACTTCCACATGGGCAGTACTGCCTGCTGCCGCTGTAACATGGTCCCCTTGTTGGCTGGTTGATCCACCAGAATTAACCAGACAGGTTGCGAAGACTGTAAGGGTTTTCGTGGAAGAAGCGTTGTTTTTAGCGTAAACTCTCCAACCATTGCCGTTTTTCGATTGTGTATAAATAAGTAATTGGGGGTCGGCTGCGAATCCCCCGGAGACAACAACTGACCCAGAGGGACATGCTGCTGTTGTATACCCAATTGACCCAGGGCTGATGGACACTTGTTCGTATACCTGCTCCATTGAAATCTCGAGTTCGGTAGGGTTGAGGGTGGGTGTGGGTGTTGAGGTTTTGGTTGGTGTTGGGGTTAATGTGAACGTATTGGTGGGTGTGGGAGTTCTTGTGTCCGGTAATGACACAATGATGGTCAGGGTCAATTCTGGGCCAAAAAGAACGCCGTCTGGATCCCTGATACGCCAGATGGCTGAATAGGTTCCCGGACTGGTTGGCGCTGTCATCTCAACGGAAATATCCACTGTGTGACCAGCGTTCACCAGGGCAAGGGCTTGGGGTGAGCTGGCGCTTAATAGACTGCCGCTGATGTGGACGAGTTCATATCCAACCCAATCACAGCTACCGTCATTGAGGACACGCCAGATTTTTGTGAAATTTGAACCTGTCGATAGGTAGGTGTTGGTAGGGATGGTGACATCTTCTATGAAAGACGCATGATTTACGCAACCTACCGTCGCAGTTTGAGTTTGGGTAAGAGCTTTTGGTGTCAGCGTCATTGTTGGTGTTAGAGTTGAATCCATTTCACTGATCGTAGGAACCACATTGAGGATAATGCTGAATGGTTTTGAGGTGTTCCCCTCGACATCTTTGGCGAGAACAGAAATGACAACAGTCCCTTCCTGCTGTGGGGTCCATAGTTGATCAGCCGTAAACTCATTGGGGGACCCAATGGGCGGGGTGGATGTCTGAATCAGCACATCGTTGGCGTAGAGTTCTATGGAAGAAATCCCTTTGAACGCGGTCGCTTGGGAAACAATGTGTGTTTCTTCACTGAGCACCACGGCTTGACCATCCTCATGGCTTTCTATGGTAATGTTGACCTGTGATCGGCTGGGCAAGTTGCAGCAGGTTAACATCAGAATCATCGCTGTCGTGAACATCAAATTAATAATATTTCTATTCTTGTACATAAATCCCTCCAACTAAAAAAATTCTCCGTTAATTATTTACGAGATAATCCAGGAGAAGGGTATTCTCACTGAAATTAGAATAGCTTGGGTTGATCAGCGGTTGGATCCTCTTTCCAAGCCTCTTTCAGCGAACCATCTATGAGAATGTGGATCACCTTTGTGCCTGAATTAAGTAAGGTTTGGGCGATGATATGCTGTCGGTGACAGTTTGCTGGATCGCCTTCCGCACAAAGCAATGTGAGATTTTCTCTTAATGATAATTGGAGCAACACCTGTATCGCATCATCATAGATATCTTTGGGCGTTACCCCTTGCTGGCGTTGGGGTTTAATTGTCGGTTTTTCCTTTCCTCCCAGCTTATGACCGAGATAGGTATATCGGATGTTGAAGGGTCTCAACATATCAGGCAGGCGCGATTTATTGCTCCAGGGCGCATGACGGCTGTAAGGAATGCTTCGGATATCGATGATGTGGGTAATGTCGTTCGCCTGGATGAGTGAAAGGAAATTCATGAAGCTCAGGTTGCTATGCCCAACCGTAAAGATTGTTTTCGGCATACTTTATTATATAAAGAAACAACCTAAAAAATCAATGAAATATTTTACAATATTGAGAAAGATGCCTATTTTTAACCAAAAATCCCCAGGATTTATCATGCCTGGGCATTATCTTATTGGAATTCCAGGTCAGCCTGTAAGCCGCATTCTGTCTGGCGGGTAACCCCGCCTGGATGGACATCTATCTTGGCTAACGGTTGCCCGTCAGCTCGAGCGGTCTACCCGGAGATGATTGGGACACGGGCTGTTCCCGTCTGCGAACAGACATCTCTCCTGCTTGACCTTGCACCGCATGGGGGTTGCCGATCCGGCTGCATTACTGCAACCGCTGGTGGTCTCTTACACCGCCTTTTCACCCTTACTCCTAAAAGCGGGAGCGGTTTGTTTTCTGTGGCCCTGATCCAAGCGTTTACACGCTTCCGGGCGTTACCCGGCATGCTGCCCTGTGGTGTGCGGACTTTCCTCGGACCCTAAGGTCCGCGGCCATCCGGCCGACCTGGATTTGATCCAATGGACATACATTATACGACACAACTGTAGGAATTGTATATAATCGAAAAGAGGACGGCGTGGCATTCACCAGGTTTTAAAAGTGGATTTTCTTATAATCTTGACAAAAATTATCTAAATAATGTATCCTCATAATATCTTATTTACCAAGGAGATAAGGCATGAACAACGAATATTCTTCTGAGGCATTACAGAAAGTTATTGAATCTGCTAAGCGGATGAATGTGGAGCTGGACGAAAAAGAGGCAGTTGAATGGCTGGAGTCGATCCGTCAGGCTTCCGGAGATGAAAACGAGATCACTTTTGATGAGCGAACCGGCGTATTTGGGCAAAATATCGCCATGCTGGATTTCAGTCCGACTCGATTGAATTATTTCCGCAAGATAGGAAAGTTGGTTGAATTCCTGGATGTGTCTGGTAAGGTGGAAACCGCGCTGGCGTTGTCCGGGTCTTCGGCGCAGTCGAAGATCCAACGTTATCCGGGGGATTGCGACTATTTTGAACGTGTCAATATTATCGCGCCGACAAAGGATGAAGCCTGCCAAATTCTAGCTGAGATCATGCGCGAAAAAGCGCTTTCGACCAAACAGGGACCTACATATCAATTGATTGAAGTCAAGATGGGATCCTATTCAGCAGATTTTGTGAAGGGGAACGCCACATATAAAGCAGACAGCCCCATTTCTTGGACGCCGGATGAGATTGAGGATGGAAAGAAGATTGGGTTTTCACCGGATGGTCAGACGATGGAGATTCTATGGGAAGAGGCTGCTCAGGACCCTGGTTGGTGTAAGCTGGATTGGGTAGTGGCGGATCCGATTCAGGGGTCGCTGGCCAATGCCAGCAATATGTTGGACGTCACCTGGGAAGCGCCGGATGGCAATATCACGCCGCTGGATGGCTACCTGGACCCTTATTTCCAGGAAGTCTATCTGCAGGCAGAATCTGTACCGATATTTTCTAAACTCTCTCAGCACGTCAGCGCAGATGCTCTGGATTATTACGTCGAGCAATTGGAGGGCGAGGTTCGCAAGTATGTGACTAAGAACATTAATTATGGGAAAGCGGCCAAGCGCATGTACAATATCTTCCGTCTGACCGGGCGGTTTGAAGAAGCGGTGTTCCTGCGGGAATTGTTTGATGAACCGACCTCAATGTTGTATCAGGTATGGGCGTTGATCCGGACTGTGGATGATGCTATCAAGGCAAAAGCATCCTTTAAGGAAGAACAACTTATCAAACAGGCGGAAGATTTGATGTTAGAAGTTGTGCGGGTGATGGAAGATGCCCGGGAAGCTGAAATCGTCTCGAAAATCCTCAAATTCAGGGATGCCATCCAGCGTCAGGACAGCTACGAAAGCCTGAGCGGGGAAGCGGAAGCTGCCCGGAGTGAAGTGATGAATGTTGTTAACAACTTTTTCTATGATAAACTAACCTCAATCCCGAAGATCAAAGACTATATTGAAGTATTACAAAAAGAAACTGATAAAAAATAATAATACTGGACAAAAATATCTGGGTCAGGTAAAATAGTGCTTCGTGATTATTGATTGTTGATCCAGAAAGTTATTGGAGGAAAGACCTTGGCAAATATTAAATCGCAAATCAAACGCAATCGTCAGAACAAGAAGCAGCGAGAGCGGAACCGTGTTTTTCGCGGAAGTGCCCGAACGGCACTGCGAAAAGCGCGCATGGCTATTGAAAGCGGCGAGGTGGAAGAAGCTCGAACAGCAGCTATGGCTGCTACCAAAGCGTTGGATAAGGCGGCTTCGAAAGGCGTTATCCATAAGAATAAGGCAGCTCGACAGAAAAGCCGTTTGATACAGCAATTGCACAGCATGGAGTAATCGTTTTTCGATTCAACCAGTGCTGATGAACTGACATATTAGCGGGAGCGGATACATGCTCCCGCTTTGCGTGTTTAATATGCGCAATTTGATGAGAATACAGAGAGAAACCCTCCCGTATTGAATAAGGCTGCCTTTAGTGTTATGAGATGTTATAATTTCTTCTGACTGAGACTTAAGGAAAATGAGAGAATGTTTGAAAAAGAAAAAGCCATCATTGATGCAAAAATCCGAGAATATTTGAAGATTGAAGGTATTGATGAAGCGGCATTAGAATTTCGCCAGATCCCATTCAGTGGCGAATGGGGGTTGGCTGTGCCGCTTTTCCCGGTTGCGGCTGGCGAGGCTCGCAGTGGGAAGAAGGTCATCGTCCCTAAACGGGCACAGGAGCTGGCTCAAGGTATTAAAGATTACATCGGCGAACCACCCTCTGGTTTTTCTCATGTCGAAGCTGTGAACGGATATCTGAATCTGTATTTTTCGACAGCCGACTACGCCCAGCGTGTTGTGGATACCATTCTTGTAGAGGGCGAGAATTACGGGCGGGGCAATGACCGCGGAAAAACGGTCATGGTGGAATATTCTCAACCCAACACGCATAAATCCTTTCATGTAGGTCATTTACGGAATGTCATTCTGGGCGGCAGTGTCTGTCGGATTCTTGAGTTTGATGGGTTTGAGGTCATCCGGGCGAATTATCTGGGGGATATTGGTTTGCATGTTGTCAAGTGGTTGTGGAATTACCTGAAGAACCATGCCGGCGAAGAACCTGGCGAGGATAAAACACATTGGATGAATGAAATCTACGCCGAAGCAGATCGTTTATTCCAGGAGCCTGAGAATGAAACTGATGTTCGTGAGCTTTACGCCCGATGGAACGATCGCGATCCAGAGGTCCTGGCTTTGTGGAAAAAGACCCGTCAGTGGTCGTTGGAAGGTTTCGAACAAATCTATGACCTGTTGGGGGAGGAATTTGACCGAATTTATTTTGAGAGCGAAGTGGAGGATTCCGGCATTGATTTAATACACCGGATGATTGAGGAGGGGATTGCCCTGGATGGACGTCCCGATGAGCCGGTCATCATCGATCTGGACGCTGTCGCGGGCACGGAAAATGAGTACCGTGTGCTGGTGGTTCTGCGCTCGGATGGATCTTCTCTTTACGCCACTAAAGACTTGCCGCTGGCGATTCAGAAATTTGATGAATATGACCTGGACAGATCAATTTATGTGATTGACGTGCGGCAGTCGCTGTATATGAAGCAGATCTTTAAAACCCTTGAAATTTTAGGCTACGAATGGGCGGACAAACTCTATCACCTGGCTTATGAATTGGTCAACCTGCCTGGCAATGTCACTATGGCATCCCGTGAGGGCACCGTTGTTTTATTTGACGATCTTGTGTCGGAGGCGACGAGGCGAGCCAGGGATATTGTCGAGGAGAAAAGCCCGGAACTATCCAAAGCGGTTAAAGACGATATCGCTGAAGCTGTCGCGCTTGGGGCCTTGAAATATACGATGCTGTCACGTGATAACACAAAAGTAGTGACCTTTGATTGGGATGCGGCATTGGATTTTAATGGTCAAGCTGCACCGTATATTCAATATGCTCATGTCCGAGCGGGAAGTATTCTACGTAAAGCTGGCGGTGTTCTCCCTAAAGAAGTGCATTTCAGTGAAGACCTGAAAAAAGCGGAGATAGATCTTATCGAGTTAATGACGCGTCTGCCCGGTGATGTCCAGCGGGCTTCTGCGGAATTTCGTCCGCTGATCATCGCCAACTTAGCATTTGAGCTGGCGCAAGCGTTTAATGATTTTTATAATACCTGTCAGGTTCTCAATGCACCGCCTGAGGTGCGGGATTTTCGGCTGCGCCTGGTAGCTGCAGCTCAACAGGTCATCGCAACCAGTCTGAATCTATTGAGCATAAGGGCTCCCAATATCATGTAAAATGATTATTGCTTTTAACTAAACCAATTCTAATAAGGAGTAAATGAACCAATGGCACGCATTCGAACGATTATCATGGGCGCAGCAGGAAGGGATTTTCATAACTTCAACACCTTTTATCGGGGTAATCAAGATTATGAAGTCATCGCTTTTACTGCGACACAGATCCCAAATATCGAAGGCAGAAAATATCCACCTGAATTAGCTGGGGAGCTATATCCGGAAGGAATCCCTATTTTCCCCGAATCAGAATTAGAAGATCTTATCCGTGATAAAGATATTGATCAGGTCGTTTTTGCCTACAGTGATGTTCCGCATGAATATGTCATGCACAAAGCTGCTCTTGTCAACGCTGCGGGTGCGGATTTTCGATTGTTAGGCGTCAAAAATACGCAGATTAAATCCACAAAACCGGTTGTCGCTGTTTGCGCAGTGCGCACCGGCTCAGGTAAGAGTCAGACTACCCGGCGTGTGTCGCTTATCCTGCGGGATATGGGCTATAAAGTGGCAGCCATTCGGCATCCCATGCCTTATGGCGACCTGGTCAAACAAAAGGTGCAGCGCTTTGCTGATTACAGTGATCTGGACAAACATGAGTGCACCATTGAAGAACGCGAGGAATATGAGCCGCACCTGGATAATGGCGTTATCGTTTATGCGGGTGTGGATTACGAAGCAATTTTGCGAGAGGCGGAAAAAGAAGTAGATATCGTTCTGTGGGACGGCGGCAATAATGACTTCTCCTTCTATGTCTCCGATTTATTGATCGTTGTAGCAGATCCTCATCGGGCTGGGCATGAGCTTCGATATTATCCCGGAGAAACTAATGTCCGCTTAGCGGATGTGTTTGTGATAAATAAGGTGGATACGGCAAATCCTGAGGATGTCATCACCGTGCGTGATAATCTCTATTCATTGAATCCAGATGCCACCGTGATCGAAGGTGCGTCGCCCTTGTTCGTGGATGACCCCGATGCGATTCGCGGAAAACGCGTCTTAGTGGTGGAGGACGGCCCCACGTTGACCCATGGCGAGATGGCTTATGGTGCCGGTTTTGTCGCTGCACGGCGGTTTGGCGCGGGCGAGATTGTTGACCCGCGGCCTTATGCAGTAGACTCAATAAAGGCGACCTATGAAAAGTATCCCAACACCGGCACTATTCTGCCTGCGATGGGTTACGGCGATGCCATGATGCGCGATTTGGAAGAGACGATCAATAAAGCTGATGTTGACCTGGTGTTGAGCGGGACACCCATTGACCTGACGAGGATTATCAAGATCAATAAGCCCCTTCAACGAGTGCGTTATGAACTGCAGGAGATTGGTGAACCTACGCTTAAAACTATCTTGAAGAAGAAATTTGGAAAATAGATACGAACCCCATTCAAAGATTATTAATCAAAGAAAACTGGTAAAGTTATCTGTTGGCCAAATAGCAAGAATTTTAATAATCACATAATCGTACGGGCGAGGCACGAAGCACCGAAATATGAAGGTGAGCCTCGCCCCTACGTCTTCCAATATAAAATAATCTGATTTTTCATGAATTCGGTACGATAAATTAGTGATTTGAATCAAAACATAAGTCAATACATCAAAAGTATGAGTGAATAAACGTTATGTTTTTTGATGAAGCAGAAATTTATGTTGAGTCCGGCCGCGGCGGCGATGGCCTGGTGCATTTTCACCGTGAGAAATATAAACCGCGAGGAGGACCTGACGGTGGAGATGGCGGACGGGGTGGGGATGTCATCCTCGTGGTTAATCCCAAGCTGAATACCCTGTTTGATTTCAGCCACCGTTCTCGTTATATTGCGAATGACGGCAAACCCGGCGGTCCGAATAACCGAAGTGGAAAATCCGCAGAGGACCTTACTGTCGATGTCCCGCCTGGAACCCTGGTTTATGATGCTGATTCCGGTGACCTGTTGGGGGATTTGGTGGAATACGGACAACGTCTTGTCGTTGCTAAAGGTGGACGCGGTGGGCGGGGAAACCAGCATTTCGCCACCAGCCGCAACCAGACGCCCAGAATGGCGGAACGGGGAGAGCCCGGCGAGGAGAAGTCGCTGCGTCTGGAATTGAAGATGATAGCGGATCTTGGTATTGTTGGTGTCCCAAACGCGGGCAAGTCCAGCTTGTTATCTGCTGTCTCTAATGCCAAACCGAAGATCGCCAATTATCCCTTCACCACCCTTTCACCGAATTTGGGTGTCGCGAAATTGGATATTGATTCTATTTTGGTTCTAGCTGATATCCCCGGGTTGATTGAGGGGGCGCATGAGGGGGTAGGGCTGGGATTTACATTTCTGCGGCACATCCAGCGCACGAAGGTGTTGATTCACGTGTTGGACGGGATTGCTGAAGACCCGCTCTCCGATTTTTCTCAGACTAACAGTGAGATGGCATTATTTGATAAGAAGATCAAAGAAAAGCCTCAAATTGTCGCCTTTAATAAAATGGACCTGCCAATGGCACAGGAACGCTGGCCCGAAGTTTCGCGACGATTAAAAAAATTGGGGTATGAAGCATTACCCATCTCCGCAGTGACCGGTGAGAATGTTAAAAAATTAATGTGGCGTGCTGTGGAACTGATGCAGGAAGCGCCTGATCCGGAACCCGTCGAAGAGATGCCGGTCTATCGCGCCTCTGAAGACCCACGAGCCTTCAAAATTCGACACACCGATGAGGGTTGGATTGTGCGCGGTGAAGCGATTGAGCGAGCTGCTGCGATGACCTATTGGGAACATTACGAATCAGTGCGGCGCTTTCAGCGTTTGATGGAAAGAATTGGCGTGGAAGACGCGCTTCGGGAAGCTGGTGTGGAAGAAGGGGACACCGTCATGATTGGTGAATACACTTTGGAATGGCAGGAATAAGACATGACAAAAAAACGATTAGGGATTTTTGGTGGCACTTTTGACCCCCCGCATATTGGACACCTGATCCTGGCTGCCGAGGCGAGGGATCAGTTGGATCTGGATTGCACGGTTTGGGTCCTGACCCCTGATCCGCCCCATAAACGGGGAGAAAGAGTCACTCCTTTGGAGCACCGGTTGAACATGGTTCAATTGGCTATCGAGGAGGACGATAGGTTTAATTTGTCTACTGTCGACATTGACCGTCCTGGACCGCATTATGCTGTTGATTCCATCAAACTCCTTAAAGAACAATATTCAGACCGAGAATTATTTTATTTAATGGGAGGTGATTCTTTGCAGGATTTACCGAGGTGGTATAAATCAAGAGAATTTTTAACCCATGTGGATGGAGTGGGTGTGATGCGGCGGCCTGGGGATGATGTTGATCTAAGGGAATTGAATGAAGCATTGCCAGAACTATCAGAGAAGCTGAATTTTGTGACTGCGCCTTTGCTGGAAATTTCCGCAGAACAGATTCGAATCCGGGCAGGTGAGAGCAGAGCTTTTCGTTATTACGTCCTGCCAAAGATTTATCGCTATATCCTGAAACATCAGTTGTATCAGGATTGAGTCAATGATTATCTCTCTTCAGAGAATAGTTTTTATTTTTCCCCCTGGTCTGTACTGGGGAGTAGTCCGATTTCCTGTGCTTTTAAAATTGCGGCTGTCCGACCGTGCACCTGTAGCTTGATGTAGATCTTATGCAGGAAATTCCGCACGGTTGAATTGGCGATTTCCATTCTGTCTGCCAGGTCCGATGTGCTGTCGTCAGGATAGGCTGCGCACATGGATAGGACTTCGAGTTCCCGCTGCGTCAGGTTTAGATTATCCAAATGCCCATTAAAGAAGATGTCTCTGACGCGTTTACTCATGTAGGTTCCCCCATCCACCAGGGTTTCCACAATTTTTCCTAAATTTCGAATGCTGTCATAGTCATCCTTGAGGATGTATCCGCTGGTTCCAGCTTCCAGTATGGTTTTTATCATGGTTCGATGGGCGTGCATGGAAATCACCAGAATAGTTAATTCCGGGAATTTGTTTTTCAGATTTGTGACCAATTGATGGATGGGTTGGATATTTCGATTCTCTTTACTGATGGGGACATTGATGTCAAGGATAAGAACATCCACCGGGTTGTTCTCAAGCATGTCGTCTAATCCCTCACTGAATAAGCAATTAGCGATGACTTGGGTTCCAGGATGCTCTGATAACCGCAACTGGTATCCATCAATGGTTGACTGATGATCTTCGAGTATTGCCACGTTGATTACGTTTGGCATTTCTCCCCTTTCTAATAATAGTCTTTGTAAAAGCTATCTATGATTGTATCAAAAAATGTAAAAGCTGTTTATTTAGATTGTAGAGAAAATATTAAATTAAAAAACTCACTGACCGGGTGAGGGGGGCACCCGGCCAGCGAGTGAATGTATTAAACAATTAATTGTGATTTTTGTCAAACTTCTGTATATCGGGTTGTTGATTAATTATTCTTCATGAATCAGGTTGACATTTCCAACTGCCATATCCAAGTTGATTGTTAGGGTATAACCTTCATTCAATGTGGAGTAGGTGTTGTCCGTCAACAACCAGGTGCCCTGGGTGTTGATATTGCTGACCGTCCCCTGATTATTGACCAATGCTCTCATGCCGATGGGGATAACGATGGTGATGTTGCTGATACCGGCTTTTATATCAATCCTTGTGTCGTGGGAGATGCTGCTTCCTGTGAAATCCAGAGTATAGTTGCCAGCCCCAGCAGACATACTCATCACCTCAAAATTAGCATTAGCGAGCCCATACAATTTTGCGGATGATGCGCCTGTGGTGAAGCTGAATTCTTCCATGAGTTGGGTATTGGGAATGTCAAAGCGAATGGTTGACTCGCTGGCGCCTTGCAGGATCTTCAGGTTTGTCAATTGTAAACCGGTGAAATCAAAAATATACTCGCTGGCGCCGCCCTCAATGGAAAGGTCAATCGGAAGCGCACTGGAAAGGTACAAGTCCCAGGTGTTAACGACATCTTTCATTGGGATCCCTGTGATGCTGAAGGGGCTGACCTGACGAATCTCATAAGCATTCTCCCGTCGGGTAAATTGGGGTTCCCATTGTTCGACATTGTAGATGATCGTGCCGTTGACCAAGCCTTCAGCGCCAGACCGCAGATTGAATACACCGCCGGTCATGTTGAATTTGATGGTTGTCTCTTCAGTGTTAGGCGGCATGCTCTCATTGATCGCAACGGTCCGCGTCTCAATGGTCTCCATTTTGACGTTATCAATGGAGCAGGCGAGCGTTGACAGAAATAATGCGAGAATGACTGCTAAAAGTTGTTTTTTCATACCTTCTCTCCTCTTGTTATAGTTACCATTAAATGAGCAGGAATGATGCCATTTTCGTTATCTTCAGTGCCTTTTTCAAGGATTGTCATCATCCCGCTTCTGTTTCATTCTCCTGCGGGGCCTCAACTTCAGGGGAGTTGTTATTTTTCTCATCGCTTTTCCCTGGGGGCAGAATTACCTGTTCCTTATCCAGACCGGTCTCTTCCTGGGGGAAAGGTCGGGTGCCGAACAGGGTGACCACAGCTATTCCCAAGCCAAAGAGGGCGACGACAAATATCAGGAAACCACCAATGCAGGGAATAAGATCAAGCCCGCTCGCGACCAGGAACAGGACGAAGTTGCCAACCGCCGCTGAAAGTACGGGGTGCCAGTCAACTTTGAAAAAATTGGAGGCTATTCTTTTGCCGAGCTCATACCCCAGGGCGAGCCAACCCGCCAGAGTCGCCAAACCGAAAGCCAGACCCGCTAATAAGACCACTGGAATTAGGCAGATTGTGATGCTCAGAATAACACCGCCCACGAGCATGACCAATGCGGTCAATGCGCCATAGCCGAGTATGAGCCAGGGTTGTTTGATCAACGCCTTGGTCATCACCTCAGCAGGTTTTGGCATGATGAGCAACATTAATGCTCCGAGCGCCACGATGATCAGGGTTTGCGCTGTCCGTTCTGCGATTCTATTGAACCAGGGGAGAATCCTTAAGCCAGAGCTGGTGTTAATCCCATGGTGGTAAATGGCGGGAAATTGCACCTTGGGTAACGGAAAATTCCAACCTTTGATGATCTCGCCTTCGATCACTGCGCCGCTGTCAAATTTGACAAAACTTGTTGGAATGTACACATCACCTTGAACGACGGCATCTTCTTCGAGTGTGATTGTTCCGCCGATAGATATCAGGTTTCCTTCAATCGTGCCGTTAATATTTCCGACACTGCCTAATCCAACGATGTCCCCTCTGACGACAGCACCGCTTTCAATGTCTATTACACCACCCAGGAGGATGAGATTGCCGTCCAGAATTCTGCCGCTTTCCAGCGTATAGGGTTCGCCGAACACGACTTGATCGTCTTCTGGCTGTGCAGCAAATACGGCAGTCGGAAACGCAAAAGCTAAGATAAAGATGGTGAGGATTGTTAGAAACACTTTATTTATTTTATTCATCTTACTGTAACTCCTTCATGTGAGGGTCGATATAATCTAACCATTGAGCTGATCCAGGTCACGATCAAGACTATCTGAGCTGAAATGCTCCCCACACCCAAAATGATCATGATAGGAATCAGGATTGGGAATTGGTTGGTGAGTGACTTGATGATATTCACAAATTGGTTAATCCGATTTGCGAAACGGCCGAAATTGGCAAAAACCTGGCCGAACTCATAAAACCAGTTAATACTGTTCATGTTCAGCAGGAATATACTCAGCAAAATCAAGCTGGCAACACCGAATAATCCCAGGGTGAGGAGCCACATTTTGCGCTGCTGGCGTTGTTGGCGGGCTACTGATAATCGTTGATGCCAGCGATAAACAAATCCAGGCTGAGGTGCAGGAGTGATGTCATCGGTGAATGTCTCCCGAACGTTTTCCAGTGCAGTTGAAAGCTCTCTGCAGGATTCGCACTTGTTCAGATGCGCTTCAAGGTCTTTGCGTTTTTCCTCATCCAATTGTTCATCCGACAACAACCAGGTTTCAAAAGGCTGGTGACTCATGGGCTCTCCTTTTATTAACTGTCACGGCTTCTTCCGATGTAAGCCAGGCATCCGCAAGCGCACGTCGAGAGCGATAGAGGCGGCTTTTGACGGCACTCACGGTGAGGTCTAAGGTTTCGGCGATTTCAATTTCTGAGTAATCATGCCAGTAGCGGAGAATGATCGCTGCCCGATCTGTGGGTTTCAGATCTTTCATCAGTTTTTGAATCAAAGCTTCTTTTTCCTTTGCCCGGAATTCTTTATCTGGAATGGGGGCATTTCGGTCTTGAATGATCTCCGCAGGCAGAACATCTGTTGATACAGTGGATAAACGGCGTTTTCGTATTCGATCAATACAATAGTGTGAAGCGATGGAAAGGAGCCAGGTGGCAAAGGAGCGATTTGAATCGTATCTTTTCAGGTTGTGGTAGGCGCGAATAAAGCTTTCCTGGGCAGCATCTTCTGCGTCATTACCGTTACCCAGCATTCGATAGCAGAGACTAAAAACGGGCTTCTGGTATTTTTCAACTAGATTTCCGAAAGCTTTATCATCACCGCGCAGCGCCTTTTCAATCCAAAGGGCTTCTTTGTCGCTCACTCAGTCTCCTTGTCGCTTCTCTATATGGATATACGAGAAACAGTGGTAAAAGTTGCAAACATCAAATCTACAATCACGACTTATCTCATTATATTCTTGGAAGGGGTTAAACGGTCGAAGGATCAGGAGCAAGAGAAAAAACCTTTCATAATGCCCTGATCCTGGAAAAAACCTTCAAATTGCTTATATTTGATTGTTTTTAAAATATCATTTCCTCGCGGCCAGCCAGCTTTTCCTTGATGCGCTGGACAACAATATCGAGGTGCTGCGTCTTGTGAACGAAATCGAGGTCGTCACTGCGGAGGGTCAGTACGGGGCAGAGGTCGAAACCCTGGATCCACTCTTCATAAAACCGTTCTAACAGAGAGAGATAGTCTTCCGAGATGCTTGTTTCAATATCTCGGGCACGGCGGTGGATACGTTCCATCAAAACGGGGACAGGCGCCTGGAGGTGGATCAGCAAGTCAGGTTTGGGAAGGTTATTCACAATGAGCTGATATAAGCGCAAGAAGGCGTGATAATCCCGATCATTCAAATTACCCATGTGGTTGAGTGCGCGGGCAAAAATATGCGCATCTTCATAAATGCTGCGGTCAACGATGGTGGATACAGGGATTTCAGCCAGTTGGATGTGTTGTTCGGCCCTGTGACCTAAGAAGTATATTTGCAGATGAAATGACCATGCCTTCATATCTTTATAAAAATCAGGCAGGTAGGGGTTATCTGCGACCGATTCATAAGCCGTCTTCCATCCTAACCGATCGCCGATGCGTTCTGTGAGGGATGTTTTTCCTGCGCCGATATTGCCTGCTAGAACGATCATGCGTTTGGGCATATACACTCTTTTCAGATTGTCATTATTCGCTATATTTTTGTTATTCTCCTGGCATATTTCGCTGCAGGAAAATTTTTATCATGGTGAGGTAGGGCTGATACTGCTCGTATCGCACGCAATGCCCGGCAGCGCTGATATGACCAAATTCACCTTTTCTGAGGATTTGCACAGCTTCTACCCCTAATTGAGGGGTGACGATTGCACCCAAATCATTATCGCCGGTGACAATCAATGTGGGAACAGTAATTGCTTTCGCCAGTTTGTGCCAATCCTCGCGCTTGATGGGGTCGTTGTCAAAGATCGCTGGGTCGACATCCAATTTTGATTGTGCCCATTCCTTGAGGATTGCTTCCTCCCAATTGGGCGATTCTTTTTTCTTAAGCTTGATGAGGTCCTTTACGGTTTTTTCTTTTGCTGAAAGGCTGCTCTTTTTCCATTCTTGCGCCCTCTTTTTTGTTTCTTTTGGGTCTGTTTCCGCATCAGACCAGGGTGGATCCTCCAACACTAGAACGGAAAGCATATCCGGGTAAGCGGCTGCGAAGCTGGCAGCAGTCGCTGCACCCATAGAATGACCGATGATGCCAGGTTTATCTAATTCCAAAGCTTTGATCAGATCATGCAGGTTTTCTGAGAGGTCAAATCGTTTATTTGGATCAATTCGGGATGATTTTCCGTGTCCATAGGCATCATACATGATCAGGTCATAATCCGATTCCAGGTCGCTCGCCAATTGATGCCAGCAGAGACCGGCGTCGGTTATGCCGTGTGCGAGCACTATGGGAGGCTTATCCCCACCCGTGCGGGTGTAGAATAGTTCGATTCCATCATTGACGGTTAAAGTATCTTGTGTCCAATCTTTGTTCATGTTTTCCTCCGCGAATTATTTTTTCCGGTGTTAATTATACATAATCTTCTGTTGATCGTCACTTTAATTATCAATCCTCCAAGTTTTTTTAAATGTAAAACGGGTATTTGTGAAAAATACCCGTTTTTATCAGCTTAGCATTCGCTGTAGCCGCAGTTGTAACATTTACGGCAGCCCTCTTCATTCACCAATGTTGCTTGGCCACATTCTGGACACAGCTCTCCGACGGGGCGTTCGCTTATATTTTGTAATGTATCCAACCCAGACATGGGAAGCGTTGGTGCTGTTTCCCCCCATTCTTCTTCTGGCACCTCATTTTCCCAATGCCGGATATAAAGGTATTCATCCAGAGCTTTGGCAATGCCGTCTGGCAGTGAACGAACCCGGTTCGGCCCGAATCCAAGCGAACGGCCGCCGCCGATCCCACCGAGCTGATCCATGATGGTCTTGAGTCGTTTTCTTGGTTCCACAGGCGATGAAATCCGCAATAAATATGAGATTAACCTTCCGATGGCTTCAGAGTGTGCAGCTGTTTCTGATCCTGCTTTGGCAGTATTGACAAAAACCTCAAAGGGTTGGTTGCCGCCGTTCTCATTGACTGTAACAAAGGTTTTTCCGAGAGGTGTTTCTATGGAATAGGTATATCCTCTCAAGAATCGTGGCCGGGGTTTTTTATTATCGTGCCAGAACGGGATTTGTTCGCAGGCTTTTGCCAACGAGCTTGCTTCATCAAATTTGTAACCATCGTCGCTGATGGACTCAAATTTAGATGCTGCAGTGTCCCTTGTTTCAAGAACGACCTGTTCCCTGGAACCGGTGACATAGACAGTAATGCCCTTGCAGCCCAACTCCCAGGCGAGCATATATGCATCGGCGACGTCTTCCGGGGTGGCAGATGCGGGAAAATTGATGGTCTTACTCAAACTGTTATCCACGAACGCCTGCAGGGCAGCCTGCATGCGGACGTGTTCTTCCGCCGTGATATCCGATGAGACCACATAGATATCCCTAATGGATTGCGGCAGCGTGTCCACGTTTTGGCAGGTCCCGGTTTCCAAAACCTGATCAATAATATCCTGACGGATATCGGGTTCAATATTTGCTTTTTCCAAAGCTTTCTGAAATTGGGGGCTGACATAATTTAATTGCAGGTCGTTCCCATTATCATTAACATGTCGGATATATGCCAGCGCAAAGACCGGTTCACAACCGTAGCCTTCACAGCCAGCTACCGTTGCAATAGTGCCTGTGGGTGCAATGGTTGTTTGAGCTGCGTTGCGAATGCCGTTCTTCTTGATGCCATTGACGATCTCGTCCCAATCAATTTCTGGTCGGTTGTAATCATGTTCATATTCAACAATGGGTTGGGGCGGGGACCATTGGAGGTCGTTGGGATCGTAAATACTGCCTTCGATCGCTGGGAAACTCCCACGCTGGTGGGCGAGTTGGATGCTGGTCCTCATGGCATGGTAACGGATGAATTCCATAACCTGAGCGGTAAATTCTTGCCCTTCAGTGCTGCCATAACGGATCTGCACATGATAAAGCAGATCAGCCAAGCCCATGATACCTAATCCGATCCGTCGGGCTCGTTTTGCGGCCTCTTCCAATTCCGGCACAGCCGGAACATAAGCATTGGCATCCACGACATCGTCTAGAAAGACCGTGGTAAGCTCAACGGTTTCTCTGAGTTTCTCCCAATCCACGGTTTGATCCTGTCCGAAATGTTCCGCCAGATTGATTGAACCCAAACAGCAATTCTCATAAGGCCCCAGCCATTGTTCGCCGCATGGATTGGTTGATTCCAGGCGGTACAAATGCGGCACGGGGTTATCTCGGTTGGCTGTATCAAGGAAGAGCAAACCGGGTTCGCCATTGTGATGAGCTTGCGTCACGATTCGTTCAAAGAGTTCCCTCGCTCGGACGACATTGTAGGTTTTTATGGGTAAATCCGCTTCGATGGCATCATCAAGATCGCCGTTGAAGTCTCGATACTCCGGCGACTTTACATCAGGAAAACGCAGTTCCCAATCCTTATCCTCGTGAACAGCTTCCATAAAAGCATCGGTGATACCTACGGAGATATTGAAGTTGGTAATTGCATTCTCATTCGTCTTGCAGGTGATAAAGTCTTCAATATCGGGATGATCTACGCGGAGGACGCCCATGTTCGCCCCACGCCGCGTGCCACCCTGGGCGATTTCGCCAAAAGCTTCATCATAAACGCGTAAGAATCCGATCGGTCCCGTCGCTCTGCCGGCTGATGATTTTACACGTGAGCCGAAAGGGCGTAACCGTGAAAAACTAAAGCCATTGCCACCGCCTGTCTGTTGGATCAGTGCTGCATTTCGCAGCGTCGTAAAAATGCCATCCTCTCTACGTCCCATGTCATCGGAAACAGGGAGGACGAAACAAGCGGCTAATTGACCCAGAGGAGTGCCCGCACCTGTAAAAGTGGGAGAGTTAGGAAAGAACTTCTTATCGGTCAGCATTTGATAAAACTGTTTCGCTCGCGCTTCGACATCTTGATCCCAGACTTCTTCAATTCTGGCAACGTGATAGGCCACCCGCCAAAACATTTCCTCAACAGTTTCAACGGGGCTGCCGTCTTTCCCTTTGCGAAGGTAACGTTTTGAAAGCACTTGATGAGAATTTTCACTCAGTTCAATGCGCTGCATATCCTCAGGGAGAGGAGGGGTGGGTAATAAACTGGTCGATTCGAGACCAACTGTTTTAATCATTGATGACTCCTTTAGTTACGAATAAGATTCTTCAGATAGTAGCCGGTCAATTTCTGTGCGAATGGCTTGTAGATCGTCAAGCTGTAAGTAGACGATCGCATAACGAATATAGGCAATGTAATCGAGCTCTTTCAACCCCCGAATAACCATGTCCCCAACTACCCTTGATGACACTTCCGATTTACCCATCCGTTGCAATGTCGATTCAATGCTGCCAATCAGCCGTTCAATATCCGCAGCGGAGACAGGCCTTTTTGCACAGGCGATACGAATCCCATGCATCAACTTATCTCGATTGAATTCTTCCCGCGTCCCGTCTTGTTTAACCATCAGCGGTGTTGCCAGAATTGGACGTTCAAGGGTGCTGAACCGCTCACCGCATTTCAGGCACTCCCGTCTACGTCGAATGCCCCCTGGGGCATCTTTGGTGGTGTCAACGACTCTGGATTTATTATGCTGGCAATAAGGACAAAGCATGAACGGCCCTTCAATAACTAGTAATAGTCTAAATAAGTGCCCCAATATATAGGGGTGAAGAATTACTCTCCCCCATCTGTTAGGTAAATTTCATTTTAGCACAGGTGAGAATTCTAATCAATCAAAGATTCGTATATCTATCTTAAAATATGTCCTTTTGGGAGATATTTTAATGTACATTAAAACGAAATTAATAATTCATCTATTAATTCATTTGTATAATTCAGTTCAGAATAAATGAAGGTTTTTATAGCTATCCATGATTACATAGGTATAATCATGCAAGAAAATCAAATATAATTAACCGCCGAGAGAGCTTAATGTAATAGCAAGTCGGTTTTGTTTTATTCTTTATAAATCTGACACCATAAGCAATGTTGACGAAGATAATATTGAGGAGGATTAATTGAGTCAAAAAGAGAGAATGGTTTTACAAGGCATTCCGGCCGCGCCTGGGTTGGCGCAAGGGAAGACAGTTTTGATAAAAAAAGAAGAGTTAGAGGTACCGGAATTCCAGGTTGAAGATGTAGAAGCTGAGATTCAAAGGTTGATGGAAGCCTGTGATGAAAGCCAGAAAGAAATTTCAGAACTAAAGGAAAATGTCAGCCGACGCACCAAGAGCAATGAAGCCGAGATATTTGAAGCGCACGCGATGATTCTACAAGATGTAGCTTTGCTTGATCACGCGAGGAAGGCGATCAAGGAAGGTGTGAATGCTGAGAAAGCCTGCTTGGATGCTTTTGAGTATTTTGCTCAAATGATGGAACAAATACAGGATGAAACTCTGAGCAGCCGCAGTATTGACATCCGCGATGTGGGGCAGCGTGTATTGGGGCATTTACTGGGCATGAGCATCGGTGGAACTGTCCTGACCGAGCCTGTAGTGATTATCGGCGATAACCTAACGCCGTCCGATACGGTGAGTTTGGATAAAGACCTCGTGTTGGGATTTTGCACGGCTTCTGGCGGCCCGACTTCGCATACCGCGATTTTGGCTAAAGCGTTTGGATTACCAGCGGTAGTCGGTTTGGGTAAAAAGATTCTCTCCGTCGATGAGGATTCGGTTGTTCTTGTTAATGGGGATAAGGGAGAGGTGATCATCAACCCAGTGGAGTCCGAAAAGGAAGCCTTTATCCAGCGTGAACAGAAAGCCAAAATCAGACAAGAAAAGGCCCGCAAGGCAGCCCAAGCGCTTGCGGTTACAGCGGATGGGGAGCGGGTTGAAATTGTGGCAAATATCGGCGGTGTGATAGATGCTCCGCTGGGTATTCGAAACGGAGCAGAGGGTGTTGGATTGTTCAGGACGGAATTCCTTTATCTTGATCGCAATGCACTACCAACAGAAGACGAACAAATCGAGGCTTATGAGACTGTATTCAGTTATTATAAGGGAATGCCCGTGGTCGTCCGCACCTTGGATATTGGCGGCGACAAGGTGATTCCCTATCTTGACCTGCCGAAGGAGTTGAACCCCTTCCTTGGCTGGCGGGGTATTCGCATGCTTGATGGTGCGGAAGGGATATTTCTTACACAATTCAGGGCACTGCTACAAGCCGGGGTGGGTGTAGATCTGCGTATTATGGTGCCTATGGTCGCCGGCATCTCAGAAATTCGTGCTGCTAAAGCAGTGATGGAAAAAGCCAAAGAAGCGCTGCGATCGGAAGGCAAAACTTTTAAAGAAGATGTCCAGTTTGGCATCATGATCGAAGTACCTTCAGCCGCTTTGTTGGCAGATCGTTTAGCGAAGGAAGTGGATTTCTTTAGCATCGGCACAAATGATCTTACGCAATATACATTGGCGGTCGACCGGACAAACAGCAAAGTAGCAAATCTGGCAAGTCCTTTTAATCCTGCAGTACTGACTCTGATCAAAATGACCATTGATAAGGCGCACGCAGAAGGCAAATGGGTGGGCTTGTGCGGTGAACTGGCTGGTGAGTCCTTGGGTGCACCGCTTTTGTTGGGATTGGGTTTGGATGAATTCAGCATGTCCCCAGCAAGAGTGCCTGAGATCAAAGAAATTATGCAGAAATTGCATAAAGAAGACTGTAAAAAGCTGGCTGATGAGGTTTTACAGATGGTGGATGCCCAATCTGTTATGGATCGGTGCCGTTCATTTCTGACCGAACATGGAATGGAAATTTAAATAAGGTAAGAAACGACAAAAATTACTCGTACGGGTGAAATCAATAACAGTTCTGCGGATGAGGTCTATCAAGCCTCGGTGCAAGCTTTTGGATCTGTTGGATTTGAAGTGTGGAAGAAGCGGCATCTCGCCTGGCTTTCACCGGCAAGGAAAACGGTTGACGGTTCAGAAATCAGCGCGAATCTTGCCGCCCGATCCTCTTTACCGGTCAGTTACACTCTGACAACGACATTGGAAGGGCTCTCGGAAGAAAAGCTGAATGAATATGCAGAACAATTCATTGAACAATAACAGGCTGGTCTTTCTGATTATTTTTTAACCATCATTATGAGTGGCGTTTAGTCTTGGATTTATCACGCTTAAGGAAAAACGCAGGCATGATCGCCTGCGTTTTTCCTTTAACCCTATATCTTGGACTAAGGAGTCAGGTTATCCCAGATATGGATTTTTGAAAAGGCGTGCCCCAAGCATACCAGTTTCTTGGGGCACATTTCAACCGCTAATAGCAGCATCGAAGATATGAGGAGCGATATGAGGTTAATAACTCATAAAGCTTGTGTTTAATTTTGATTGCGCTTGCGCAAGAAGGCAGGCACATCCAGATCATCGGTGTTGATCCGTGTCGGGAATTCATATGAATTTGAGGATCTATTATCTACCGATACCTCCTCGCCATCATAGTTGTCCTTATTCAACATTCGTGGCAGGGGTCTTTGTTTTGCATATTCATTTTGGCGAGCTTCAGCTTTAGACGCTTTTGCGCTGATGCTAGTCCCTTCAAATCCTGTGGCGATGACAGTAATACGCAGGTTTTCACCCATGTTTTCATCAATGACAGCACCGAAGATCAGGTTGACATCAGGATGGGCTGTTTCTTTGATGATGGCAGCTGCCTGGTTGACCTCAAAGAGTTTGAGGCTTTCGCCGCCGGTCACATTGAAAAGGATCCCGCGTGCGCCGTCAATGGTCACATCCAACAACTGATTGGAGATAGCCAGTTCAGCTGCCTTGGTTGCGCGGTCTTCGCCGCTGGCTTGTCCGACAGCCATCAAAGCTGCGCCGCCTTCGGACATAATCGTGCGCACATCAGCAAAGTCCAGGTTGATCAGACCGGGAACCGTGATGAGTTCCGAGATGCCCTGGATGCCCTGACGTAACACATCATCTGCCACCTTGAAGGCGTCATTCAGACTGGAGCGTTTATCTACAATCTGTAGCAAACGGTCATTGGGGATGATAATAAGCGTATCCGCATGCTCTTTCAGCGCAGCAGCCCCTCCTTCAGCAGCTTTAGCCCGTTGATTCCCTTCGAAGGTGAAGGGGCGTGTGACAACGCCAATGGTCAGCGCGCCGATTTCTTTGGCAACCTGAGCCACAATTGGCGCGGCGCCTGTTCCTGTGCCGCCGCCCAAACCGGCAGTGACGAAAACCATATCACTGCCTTTGAGCACTTCATACAGTTCCTCTGCGGATTCCTCCGCTGCAGCCCGGCCGATTCGGGGATCGCCGCCAGCGCCGAGTCCGCGGGTGGATTTGTCACCGATACGGACACGCACTTTGGCTTTGGAGAATTGCAGCGCCTGGGCATCGGTATTGACAGCGATGAATTCGATGCCGGTTAAACCTTCATCAATCATCCTGTTGACGGCATTACATCCGCCGCCTCCGATTCCCACTACTTTGATTCTTGCAAATGATTCGGGTTGTATATTTCTTTCCATCATTAACTCCTCTTCTTGATGCTTATTTGACAATAGTTGATGCTTTTGTTCATCTCAGGGCAGTAAGCGCCTGAGTAAATCCTTTAGTTGTTCGGACCATACTTTATTGGTTTTTGGTCCGGGGTGGCCAATATATTGACCGGTTTCACTCATCAGTAATGCCCACTCCAACAAACCAATACTTGTTGAAAAGGCGGGTGATTCTAGTTGATCAGTTAATCCAACCAGGTTCTGCGGTTTGGCGATTCGGGCTGGCAGCCCCATGACTTGTGATGCAAGTTGGCGGCAGCCTGGGATGAGACATGATCCGCCCGTGAGCACCACACCAGCGGGCAGAAGACCATCGTAACCGGAGCGTTTGATCTCTTGCAGGACGAGGTAGAAGATCTCTTCCATGCGGGCTTCTATGATGTTCGCCAGGTCTGTTCGTGAAATACGGGCCGGTGAATCAGCACCGAAACTGCGCACCGTGAATTGTTCTTCAGGGTTTACGCTGGATAACATCGCATGACCGAATTTAAGTTTGATCTCTTCTGCCTGCGAGATGGGAAGTCGCAATCCATGTGCGATATCTGAAGTGACGTGATTCCCGCCAACCGCCAGAACCATCGTATGCCAGACATCGCCATCAATGTAGATTGCTGTATCTGTGGTGCCGCCGCCGATATCAACAACGGCCACACCCATCTGACGTTCAGTCTCTGAGAGAACCACCTCGCCGGAGGCAAGGGGATTGAGGACAAATTGCGAGACTTCAATTCCTGATGCAGCAACACATTGACGCAAGTTTTCGACCGTTGAGGCGGCGGCAGTGATAATATGTGCTTCCACCTCCAGGCGGTAACCATGCATACCAATGGGCGTTCGGATGCCGTCCTGCCCATCAATGACGAACCCGCGTTGGATCACATGGATAATCTCACGATTGTGAGGGATGGCAACCGCTTGAGCTGCATCTAATGCCCGGTCAATGTCTTCCACGTCAACAATTCCGCCGGTGATTCCAACCACGCCGCGGCTGTTAATGGAAGAAACCTGCGACCCCGCCAGGCTGACCAGCGCAGCGTTGATCTCAAACCCAGATGTCCTTTCAGCTTTCTCGATGGAACGTGAGATAGCTAATGCGGCTGCGTTGAGGTCCACGACTGTACCCTTGCGAAGTCCTTGGGAGGGCTCAATACCCACACCGAGAATACGCAAACTGCTGCTCTCTTCGACCCGGGCGACCAACGTGCAAATTTTACTGGTCCCTATATCAATTCCGACAATAATTGGCTCGTCCATAATCATCTCTCCAAACGGTAAAAGGGTGCATCAATGAACTCAAGGCTGATCAAAGAAGGGGTGAGGTTCTGCTCAGCCAGGGTTGTAACGATGGACTCATATTCTGCCAGCTTGAGTTCAATATTCGCTGTGTCTTTACCAAAATACACTAGCCATCCACGCGGATCCTGCCAGCCAAGACCAAATTTCGGATCGTACTGGAGGAGACTGCCCTGGGGAATATACTCGGTCAATGCCACAATTCCCTGAACAAACGCTGGTGTGGTTCGTGTTACGATGGGAGAATTGGATTCCAAAACAGTCTCCGATTCTTCACCTTCTGTTTCTTCATTCAATTCCTGTTCTTCACGGGTTAGTGCTGCTGGCGGATCGCTGTTTGCGATCACGGTCAAAGGTGGCTCAGCCTCCCCGCGGGGTGGGAAAATCACCCCTTCTGCATCGATCCAATAAGCATGGCCTTCTTGCTGCCACAAAATGAGCGGATGGCGTTCTGTCACTCGGACTGACACAGAGGCTGGCAGTCCCAACGAGACATCAACGCTGCTCAGATCCGGGAAGTTTTCTTCTATACGGGCTTGAACCTCTTTGGGTTGAACTTTCAGGATTGATGTGCCCATCAGATCTACATAAGAAATAAGTGTTTCTTCACTCAGGCGTTCCGCACCTTCCAGCGTGATAGCGTTGACTTTGAAGGTGCTGAAGCTTGAAAAGCTAATGATAACGAACAGTGAGAGCAGAAAAACAGCGCCGGAAATCAAACGCCATCCTAATTGGATTCTGGGGAAGGCAGGCAATTGCAGCTCTGCCCCTTTTGACTTAAGAGGGACGTTCACCTTACGTCGTTTGCGATTCACGACCGGTGTTGTTGAACTCTTTCGGCGTGTAACTGGCGCCTGATAGGTCGATTGTTTACGCGAGACGTTATTCCCGAATGGGTTCACTCGGGTTTCATTGCGGCTTGGCTGTTTGCGGGCTCGAATTTTATCTGCCCGGCTACTATCTTCCGTTCGGCGTTTTACCATACTAGCTTCTAAACTCTCTTTCTGTTTTGTCACGCTGCGCTTTTCTTTCAAGTGCCAGATCAATTAATCCTTCAATCAACGCATCATAGGGTAAGCCTGAGGCTTCCCACAGCTTGGGGTACATACTGATCTTCGTGAAACCGGGGATGGTGTTAATTTCACTGAGGTAAAGTTCCCCGGTCTCACGGTCGATCAGGAAATCCACTCTTGCCATACCTGCACAATCGGTTGCCTTGTAGGCTCGGATGGCCAGCGATTGAATCTTCTCAATCACATCGTCCGATAATTGGGCAGGGATCAGGAGTTCTGCTGTGTCGTTGATATATTTCTCCGCATATGTGTAGAAGATATCTTTGGGGATAACTTCACCCGGAATAGAGGCGGAGGGGTCTTCGTTGCCCAGAACGCTGACCTCAATTTCACGTGCATGATCAACGCCTTCTTCAACAAGGATGCGTCGATCATACATGGCGGCGTGCATGATGCCTTCCGTCAAATCGCTGCGGCTGGTGCATTTGCTGACCCCCACTGAGGAGCCTAGATTGGCAGGCTTGGTGAAAAGCGGGTATGAAGCCAGAGATTCCGCTTTTTCAAGACATGCATCCAAGTCTTCCTCCACTTCGGTGCGATTGAAGACGTGATAGGGGAGGGTGGGGATGTCGTTGGCGATCATGACATCCTTGAAAAGGCCCTTGTCCATGCAAACTGCTGAACCCAGCACACCAGCACCAACATAAGCGACATCAGCCAATTCCAGCAATCCCTGCAAGGTGCCATCTTCACTGTAGGAGCCGTGCATGACCGGGAAGATGACATCCAAGTTTGAATACAATTTCAATTCTCCATTATCCCGGGTGTAGATGCTGGGATTTTGTGGAGAGGAAAGGAACACTGCAGACATTAAACCTTCATCGCGCTCATTTTTTAATTTCGTCCATAAGTTCTCACCGACAAACCATTGTCCCTGTCGTGTGATCCCTATCTCAATGACGTCAAATTTATCGCGGTCAATAACGGATAAAACCGAACGCGCCGACATCAGCGAGACCTCATGTTCGCCTGATCGACCACCATAAATGACGCCGAGCTTTAATTTCCTACTCATTCCTTAAATTCTCCTACCAGTTCTATTTCCGGTTCCAGGATGATTCCAAATTTTTCTTTGACTGTATCTTGAGCAATCTTCATTAGATTCCAGATATCCTGGGCGCTTGCACCATCCAGATTTATCATGAAATTTGCATGGATGGGGCTGATCATCGCCCGTCCAATCCGGCGGCCTTTCAACCCTGCAGCCTCGATTAAGCGTCCGGCAAAATCGCCGGCGGGATTCTTGAACATCGATCCCATGGATGCACCAGGAGGTTGGGTCTCTTTTCGGTGGTCTTGATGCGTTTTGATCTTCTCCCAGGCTTCTTCGCGGCTGGTTTTGACCACATTAAAGATTGCAGAAAGGATCACAACAGGCATGTTCTCACGTTTGAGAATGCTGCTGCGGTACTGGTAGGCCAATTTCTCAACCGGCCAATCCTGTATTCCTTCATTTGCGTGCAAGATCTTTGCCATCTTTAAGCTATGCTGCATATCACCGCCGTGCGCACCGGCATTGCCGTAAACTGCACCGCCAACTGTTCCAGGGACGGGAGCCGCCCATTCCATGCCGCTCAGGCCCCGTAGCGCCGACTGCCTGGCGACTGTGCCGATCATGGCACCGGATTCTGTAGTAATAGTAGGGGATTGGGACTTACTGTCGATTTTGATATTGTGCGCTCGGTTATGCAGGATGACGAGATTGAGTCCCTTATCGCTGACGAGGATATTGGAGCCGCTGCCCAGTATGCGGAAGGGAACGGAGAGTTCCCAGAGCGTCTGAGCAGCCTCAATCAGGTCATCCAGGGTGTGGATAGAGATCAGTGCAGACACCCTGCCGCCCACATGGGCGGTGGTGTAGTTGGCCATGCTGACGTTTTCCTGAAGTCTTGAGCCAAATAATGCTCTGAGTTTTTCCATTGGTATCTGCATCATCGCTGCCTTTGCTGTTGTAACCCAGCTAAAACATCTTGACTGACCTGTGTTGCTTTACCTGCCGAGAAAGTAATGACGACATCTCCGGGCGACAGGTTTTCTAGCAGAAAGTCTGCTGCGCTATCAAAATCTGGTATATAAGATGCCTTTTTTTCAGTCAGGGCATTCGCTATTCTCTTAGCTGTGTATACGGGATTGTTCTCCCGGGCAGCATAAATTTTCAGTACAATGACCTTATCCGCCAGATCAAGGGCTTGGGTAAATTCATCTTCCATGGCCTGTGTTCGGGAATAGGTATGCGGTTCCCAGACCGCCCATAACCGCTGTTTCGGATAAAGCTCACGTGCTGCTTCAAGCGTTGAGGCAAGCTGGGTGGGATGGTGTCCGTAGTCATCAATTACAGTTACACCGCCGACTTTGCCTATGACCTCAAAACGCCTATCAGCGCCGGTAAAACTTTTGACGGCATTTATGGCTTCCTGCTCGGAGAGCCCTAAAGCGTGAATCGCTGCCAGCGCTGCTGTAGCGTTCAAAACATTGTGACGACCGGGGACGCTAAGCTGGACATCTCCCAATTTCTTGATCCTGGATGGGTTGGGTTGATAGAATAATTCAAATTGCGGATATCCCTTGATGATTTGGATATTCTCCGCCCGATACACAGCTTGTGTTGATGTGCCATACCCCAAAACCTGCGCTGGGATTTCTTTCATCTCATTCATCAGCACACGTGCTTGGGGGTCGTCCTGACAGATTAATGCCAAACCATCCGGGCGCACCCGCTCAAGAAAGGCTTTGAAAGCCTGCTGATATTCCGCTTGGGTGGGGAAGCAATCCGGATGATCGTGTTCGATATTGGTAATAATGGCGATCTTGGGGGAAAGCCCCAAGAACATATAGTCATATTCATCCGCCTCGATGGCAAAGTATGGCCCTGCGCCGGCTCTTGCATTGCATCCAAGCTGGCGGATCACGCCGCCGAGGATGAAGCTGGGTTCGGTTCCCAGACGGTCAAGCATCCAGACAAGCATGGCGGTTGTGGTGGTCTTGCCGTGGCTGCCGGCGACAGCCAGCGTGACTTTATCCCCCGTCAGTTCTTCCAGGAACTCTGACCGTTTCAGGACGGGAATACCCTGTGAACGGGCTGCTATGACTTCAGGATTATCGTCCGGGATGGCGGAGGAGTGGACGACGAGGTCGGCTCCAGCGATTTGTTCTGCGGCATGTCCCAGGAAGGTGCGCGCGCCGGCGGCTGTGATCGCGTTAAACAAAGGTAAAGCGCTGCGATCCGAACCGCTTACGGTGTACCCTTTTTCCAGCAGGACCCGGGCGATGGCGGAAAGACCTGTGCCGCCAATCCCGATTAAGTGAATGTGTTTCATCAGATAAACACCACCAAAACAAAGACGAATGCAATAGCAACAGCGATATAGATCAAGGGGCTGACAAGCCATTGAGGTGGGAGGATTTCAATCAATCCTAAAGCGTTCAATCCCGCTTCGGTGATCTCATCAGGTGCGGATATCCAATCGAAGGGGTACCCAGCTTCCGCGAGATAAAACCAGGCTGTGCCGAATACCATGTATCCATTGACAGCCCCCAAGAATATCCCCAAAAGGATGTCTTGAAATCTATCGCGCACAAACTTACCGCTATCAACCAGGTGGGGGATGTTGGGGCCTTGATAGCCAAAGAAAGTCATGACGGTGAGTACAGCCATCCTGACCCAGAACCGAGATTCAGGCGTGAGTGAGTCGCGGATGAAGGGGATGAAGGTTTCAAGAATGGTGATGACAAAGATGGTGACGATCACACCGGATGTGACCAGGATTTCCTTTGCCCAGCCGCGCATGGCACCGATCAATGCGAAAAGGATGACGAACATCCAGAAGAGAACGGATAAGCTGATCATGCCCTGACTCCTTTCTCAGATATACCGGATAGTTCCTCAAGCATCCTGGCGATCTTTTGTGCTGCATAGGGCGTGGCAAGTGAAGACATTGCTTGTCTCATGCGTTTCAATCGCTCAGGGTTCGATATCAGATCCCTGACCTGACCGAGCATTTTTGTTTCCAGATCTTCGTCCCGTAAGATTACGGCTGCGCCGCGATCTTCCAGGTAACTCGCATTCACCTTTTGATACCGCCAGGCATAGGGATAGGGAACAAGGATTGCAGGCAGTTTAAATAGGGGATATTCACCCAGCGTTGAAGCGCCTGCCCTGGAGACGATCAGGTCCGCAGCAGCTAATGCAGCGCCCATCTCGTGCAAATAGGGAAAAACTTGATACCGTTTGGCTTTTTCGGGCGGGAGGGTCTGTGCATTGGCATCAATGATCTCCCAATCCAGGTGACCGGCAAGGTGAATGACTTGCATTTCCTCGAGAAGGGTGGATAGGATGTTCATTAGGGCGTTGTTGATTGAACGAGCGCCCTTGCTCCCTCCCACGACAGCCAGGACGGGCATCGAGGGGTCAAAATCGAAGTAGTCCAAAGCCTTTTCCCTGGTCCATTCTTTTAAACCGGGGCGGACGGGATAGCCGGTGACGGTCAACTTTGATTGGTTTGGAAAATACATCTTTGATGTCTCAGTTGTTAATGCGATTTTGTCGGAGAACCGTGCCAGCGCTTTCAGCGCCAATCCAGGTTCAATATCCGGAACATATAAGAGGGAAGGCTTTCTCACCGCGGCAAGTGCCATTGGGAAAGCAACATATCCTCCTGTGAATAAAAGTACATCCGGATTGAAATCTCTGAGCGTTCGCAGTGACGCCAGGAATCCTTTGAACAGCTTCCAAATATTACCGGGAAGCCTTTTCAACGCAACGCCGTGTACGCCGGCTGCTGGGATGGATTTGTATGCGATCTTACGTCTTGTTACCAATGTCTCCTCCATGCCGCCATGGCTGCCGACCCACAGGATGGATTCTTTGTTCAGCCCCAGGGCTTCAAGAACGGTGACGGCGGGGTACACGCCCCCCCCCGTTCCGCCTGCGCAAATCAACAACCGCACTGCGAGAACTCCTTTCCGATGAGCTTTTCTTTATAGATGCTCGTGATATGTTCAAAATAATGCCAATGGATGTTAGGGACACCAACATGCTTGAGCCGCCTGCGCTTATGAAGGGGAGGGCGTTGCCTGTGAATGGGAGCAATCCGACAATGACGGACATATTCATCAAGGCTTCAGTTGCAATCCAGGCTGTCAGGCCAAATGCCATCAATGAACCGAATTGATCAGGGGCGTTCTTTGCGATCACCAACCCCCGCCATACGAGCAAGACGAATAAGACAACAAGGAATAAGCCACCCAAAACGCCGATTTCTTCCGCGATTACAGCAAAGATGCTGTCCGTCGGGGCGAGGGGAAGGCCGGTGAATTTCGTGTCCGCCTGGCCGATACCGACACCGAACCAACCGCCTTTCACTACGGCTTCAAGGCAGCGCTGGATGTGATAGCTGCTCTCTAATGGGTTGTTCATACCTACCAGGTAGGAATTAATCCGGGCTTGCCCAGTTGGATAAATGTACATCAGCGGCAGGCCTATGACAATGGCGGCTACAGCAACCAATAGAATGATCTTCCAATCGCCGCCTGCGAGGAAGAAAAGCATGACGCCAAGAAGCAATACGGTTATAGCGGCGCTGAGGTCCGGCTGCAATAGGATCAAACCAAAAGTGATACCTAGGATCATGACCAGGGGGATGAGCGCGATTTGCATGTCGTTGATGGAATCCTTCCGGCGGTAGAGCCAGTAGGATAGATAAATGACAATTACTGCTTTAGCCAGCTCGGAGGGCTGGATGGAACCGCCCAGGAGCATTCGGGTAAAGTCGTCGCCGGGCTGGCTGTTGACAATTAGAACAGCCAGGAGCAATCCAAGGGTGCCTAAACCTAGAGGGACGAGGATTTTTTGATAGAAGTGGTAATCAATAAATACAGCAACTGTCGCTGTAACGCAGCCTAACAAGACCCAGATCACCTGGCGGCTGAAGATATAGGTGGGTTTTCTCCCCATCAGGATTGAAAAATCCCAACTGGCAGAATAAACCATCAGCAGTCCGAAGACAAGTAAGAGAACCACGATAAGCAGCATGGGTACGTCAATCTGCAACTGCAAAGATCGCGATTTACCGGACTTAGTATTTGATTTAGTTACGAAAGTTCCTTCACCCATTGTTTAAAACGCCTTCCGCGTTCTTCAAAATCATTAAATTCATCAAAACTTGTACCGCCTGGCGATAGCAGAACCACATATCCCGGTTTCACCCGTTCGGCAGCTTTTTGTACCGCTTCTTCAAGCCATTTACAGCGATCAATGGTGTGGGGCAGAGCGAAGGGACTGGCTTCGCCGACAGCCTCATGGATCAATTCGGCAGCTTCACCGAACAAGATCAGGTGATTCACTTTCTGACAGATCGCGGTAGCCAACTTGTCCCAGGGAAGGTCTTTATCCCTGCCGCCTGCAAGCAAAATGATGGGTTGATCAAAAGACTGCAAAGCTGCGATAGTGCGTTCTGGGGCAGTTGCGATTGAATCGTTATACCAGTCTGCGCCGCCGTATTCTCGGACGAATTCTAAGCGGTGCGGCATGCCTTCGAAGGCAACGATCCCATCATAAATTGCTTGCAGAGAGAAGCTGGCTGCGGCAGAGATTGCAATGGCAGCCAGGACGTTGTACAGGTTGTGCGTCCCACGTAGATTGATCAAATCCGCCTTCATGATCTTGGCGACCTCCCCTGTGGCTTGCAGATACAACTTATCCCGATTGAAGTAGGTCGCATCCTGCTTGTCGTAGGGTGGATTCAGCCCAAAGGTGATTCTGCGGCCTTTGACCTCTGAAAACAATTTACGTACCTGAAAATCGTCCCGGTTTAGAACGGCGATATCCTCATTGGATTGATGTGTTAGGATATGAGATTTGGCTGAGATGTACTTGGACATCGTTTTATGCCGATCCAGGTGATTTGGTGTGATGTTGAGGATGGCAGCGATATGAGGGGATTTCGTCATAATCTCCAACTGGAAACTGGAAAGTTCCATGACCGCCAGATCGTCAGGTTTCATGTCGTTCACATTTTGAATCAAGGGGTTGCCGATATTCCCACCAACCCAGACTTTATTCTCAGGTTTGCGGAGCTCAAAATGCCGACGGGCGATCTCACCGACCAAAGCTGTTGTGGTGGTCTTACCGGCTGAACCGGTGATCCCAATCACAGGGCAGGGAGCTTCTTCAAGAAATATCTGCGAATCATTAGATAGAGGGATATTGCGTTGTACAGCTTCTTGGACGATGGGCAGGTCTAATGGGATTCCACCTGATAGGCAGACCAGATCTACGCCTTCTAGAATTTCGATAGGGTGTTCGCCTGTGACCCAGGTGATATTCAGATCGGAAAGTTCTTCCTGAGCTTCCTTCAAAGTCTCTTGTGGACGGTGGTCGTTAAGAATGACATCAGCTCCATGCTCCACTAGGAAGCGCGAAAGCGCTATTCCCTGACGGGCGGCACCGATCATTAATCCTCGTTTACCTTCCCAATTCGACATTGATTACTCCACCAGAACCAGGGCAATGCCCAACATCGTGAATACCAGGCTGACCAACCAAAAACGCTGTACAACTTGCGTTTCACTCCATCCCAACAATTCGAAGTGATGATGGAGGGGTGCCATTTTAAAGAAGCGTTTCCCATTGGTCGCTTTGAAATAGATAATTTGTATGACATCACTCAAAGCCTCACTGACGGGGATCACCGCGATAAATGGGATGATCAGCCACTGTCCCGTCATGAGGGCAACCACACCCAGGGTGGCACCCAGCGCCAACGACCCTGTATCGCCCATGAACAAATGGGCGGGGTGGACATTGAACCATAAAAAACCGAACAAAGCGCCTACGAGGGAGAAGCAGAAGCGAGCTAAATAGCTTTGCCCTTGAATCAAGGCTACGAACCCAAAAGCGGCGAAAGCAGTGGCGGCTATCAATCCTGCCAAGCCGTCTAAGCCGTCCGTGAAGTTAACAGCGTTGGACATGCCGACGATAACAAACACGGCGATAGGGATATAAAGCGGTCCTAAATAAAATGCTTCTTCTGCGGTAAACCAATACAATTGAGGCACTTCGAGGATATCCCGCAGGGCAAAGGCAATAGCGATAGCAAAAACCACCTGAATGAGAAATTTCGTCCTGGCTCGCATGCCCAAACCGCGACGTGGGCCGCGGATGCCTTCCCAATCATCAATCATGCCCAGAAGGGCATAAGACCACATGGTGATTACCGGCAGCAAGACGGAGCGGCCGAGAAGGTTGAAGCCGAAGATGGATACGGCATTGAAAAGCACGGTCAATAGGGTTACCGGGATCATGAACATCACACCGCCCATGGTCGGCGTTCCTGTTTTTGTTATATGCTCGTTGGGGCCGTCTTCTCGAACGATCTTGCCGATTCGCCAGGTTTTCAGCAACCGGATGAGGGGATCGCCCCAGATGATGGTCATGAGGAAACTGAGACCGCTGATGGCAATAACGACAGAGGTGTTTATCATTCTCTGGATCCTTTCAGCGCATCCATGATCTTATCCATGCGCATGCTGTTTGACCCTTTGATGAGGACGATGTCGCCGTCTTGGATCATGCCAGAAGCGGGTAGGGCGGCTTCCTGTGAATCGGGATACCAAAATAATTGCTCTTTGGGAAAACCGTTTTCAATGGCTGCTTCTGCTGTTGTTTTTGAACGTTTGCCCACCAAAACCAATAAGTCTGCGGTGCTGGCGGCGGCTTTGCCAACGGCTTGGTGGCCGGACTCTTCATAACGCCCCAATTCCAGCATGTCGCCCAGGACAGCCACGCGGCGGCCTTTTAATCCACTGAGGAGTTGAAGAGCGGCAATTGTTGAGGCTGGCGAGGCATTGTAGGTGTCATCAAGGATGACGGCGCCGTTTGGCAGCCTTATTTGATGCATGCGTAAATCCACCCGGCTGGTGGCAAGGGCAGATTTGATGGTTCTCCAATCCAGACCCTCAGTCAGCGCAACAGCTGTTGCCCGTAAAATTGTGTAGACTGAGAACTCGCCCAGAAGGGGTGAGCTTATTTGATGTTTTTCGCCCAGATAACTCAGGGAGCAGGAAACTCCATCAAGACCGTAGGATTTGATCTCGCTTGCGGTCAGATCTGCATCCTGGTTGATTCCATAGGTGAAACATTGCGCTTTGGTAGTTTCAGCCATGGAACGAACCCAGGAATCGTCCATATTAAGGATGGCGGTTCCTTCAGGGGCGGGGGGTAGGGATTCAATCAGCTCCGCCTTACCGCGGGCGATGGTTTCCTGTGTTCCGGCGCGTTCCGCATGGACAGTGCCGATGTTGGTGACAACGCCAACATGGGGTTGCGCGATCTCACAGAGCTGACGTATCTCGCCTGGAACGTAAAAACCCATTTCCAGCACAGCTCTTTCATGACTTTCATTAAGTTCGAGCAGTGTCAACGGCAATCCAATCTCATTATTCCGGTTGCCTGGGTTTTTCAGGACCTTATATTTTTGGGAAAGCAGAGAGGCGATTAATTCCTTTGTTGAGGTTTTGCCCACGCTGCCCGTGATTCCAATAGTGCGGAGGGGGTGCTGCTTGCGCCAATAGCTTGCCAGCCTCTGTAACGCCGACAAGGTGTTCTCCACCAGCAAACACAAAGGCAGTGAAATCTCCATCTGATCAGTGTTGAATTTGTTTTCCCGCACGTCTAAAATGCTGCATTCGGTGTCAATTTTACGATCAATGAGTGCTACTTGAGCACCTTTGTCGAAAGCTGCCTGCACAAAATCATGACCGTCTACCTGTTCTCCGGGAAGAGCAATGAACAGGCTGCCTTTGACAGCCTGACGCGAATCAATCACGGCACTGCTGATGCGCACATCCAACGGTGCTGTTTGATGATCGGTTAGGGCGATAATGATATCACTCAGGTTCACCAGTAATAATCCTTTTTAATTTGAACTCAATGTCAACCGGACATTGTCCGGTGGGATCTTCATTAATACAACTAATTTTTCAACCACATCCCGAAAGACCGGCGCTGCCACCTCCGAACCCCAAGTTGAAATTGACGGTTTTTCGAGCCAGACATAGACAACGAATTTCGGATCATCGGAAGGTCCCCAGCCCACAAATGAGGTGTTGGTTTGTGAACTGGTGTACCCCAATTCAGTTGGGATCTCACCCGTCCCGGTTTTACCAGCGAGGCTGTAGCCATCTAGCAGGGCAGTGGAAGCCTCCTCTTGTAGGGCAGTGGTAAGCATCTGAGTTAGTATTTCCGCGGTTTCGGCAGAGATAGGGGTGTTGATGATCTGCGGTGATATATCATATTGCTGCCCCTGATCGACAACGGATTTTACGACATGGGGCGTCATCATCTTGCCGTCGTTGGCGATCGCTGAAACTGCTGTGACCATCTGAATCGGTGTGACCGCAATGCCCTGTCCAAAGGCGTTCGTAGCCAGGTCAAGGATTACCCATTGATTGTCTTTGGGAAGCCGCAGCGGAAAATTCGCTTCTCCAGCCAGGTCAATGCCTGTGCTTTTGCCGAAGCCGAAAGCTTGCAAATATTCGTAGAATAAATCCTCTTCGAGAAGGTCGCAGGCGATATAAGCCAGGCATACATTTAAGGAGTGCTGCATACATCCAGTCATGTCCTGTTCGCCCCAAGCGCCGCCATCCCAATTGTATATGGGCCAGCTGTCTTCAACCCAATAGACGCCGCTGGAGTCGGTGTAGGTTGTTTCTGGCGTTGCGACACCGCTGTCCAACGCGGCAGCCATGGTAATGACCTTGAAGACCGACCCGGGTTCATACGCTGTGCCAACTGCCCGATTGTAGGGTGTTGGCCCGGGGAAGGTTTCTTCATATTTCCAATACTCATTGGGGTCAAAAAATGGCGTGCTGGCCATGCCGAGGATCTCGCCGGTTTCGGGGTCAGCTACGATGATCGTGCCGCCATCCGCACCAGACCACTCGATGGCATCCGCTAATGTTTCCTCAAGCATGGCTTGGATCTCGCGGTCAATGGTCAATATCAGGCTGGCGCCAGGATCAATATCGGGAAGTGCCTCTACCAGATACGGATCGTTGGGCATAAAGACCTTCTCTGGTTTTCCTGTCAATAAACGGTTATAGGCTTCTTCGACGCCGTATACTCCCTGAGCTGTTTCCCTCGAGAAGTAATTATAAAAGCCAAGGATGTTTGCAGCGAGGAATTTCTCGGGATAGGTCCTCTGCTGCATGGAGCTCCATACAAGACCCTGCAAACTTGGTTTGGTGGACCGAGCTTCCACCCGTCTTTCTTTGTAATTTTTCTCCAGTTGTTCCAGTTCAAGGATTTTTTCCTCGCTGATATAACTTACCAAAACAAAATAACGGTTTTCGTTTTCCCGTTTTTCGGTGTTTGCCAGGCTGTAGACTTCCTCATAATCCAGGTCATCAAAGAGTGAGGCGGCCGCAAAGGCAATGGATTCAGGGTCAACGACAAATTTAAGATCAATACCCAGCTCATAGGCTGATTTGTTGGTTGCCAGGATATTTCCCGAGCGGTCATAGATCGTGCCGCGTGGGGGATAAACCAGTTTTTCAACACCTTGATAGTCTGCCGATTTCGAGATCAGGTCCTGGGCTGTTGGGCTGTAATTGATACGCACCATTTGGACAACGATCGCGATACCTAAAACAGCACAGACCAAGGCGATAATGATATAACGGAAGTAAAAAGGAGGTTTCATGGCGTGCTCTCCTCCTTGAAATTGGATAGACCGCCCGTCATCTTCCAGATATTTTCAATAAGCCAATCCCACAGAGATGATTTATAGGAGGACTTTACAACGGGGGATTCTGAGATCAGGTTTAACCGTGGGGGCGCTAAAATTAATTCGCCATCCGGGTCATACCCTGGAATGCGCAAATAGACAGCTTCTTGTGGATCAATAGACTTGAAGCCCAGCGCTTCTGCCCGGTCCATCATATTTTCGGTTGACCTTTCAGCAGCGAGATCAGACCTCAATTCCGTAATTTCTTTATTCATTTCGCTGATTTGGTATTCAAGCGATTGGATTTTTCGTCCTGCTGCCGCAGCTTGCGAGTTGATGCTGAGATAAACACCCGCAATGGCAGATATAAGAACCACAGCCAGCAAGAACATGCCGATCCATTGAATCTGGACCCGCCACGGTGCTTGCTTGTAGGCTTGTAGGATGCGTTTCTTCATATCTTTAACCTTGCAATTCTCATTACTTTGATATTTTCTCAGCGATCCGTAATCTTGCGCTGCTTGATCGCGGATTTTCTTTGACTTCCTGTTCTGCCGCCCGGATGGGTTTCCTCGTCAGGAGGTTGAGGATCGCCACATGGTCACAGGTGCATATGGGTTGTTCAGGCGGACAGATGCAATTCTGACTCTCTCTTTTAAAGAACAGTTTCACAATTCGATCTTCCAGTGAATGGAAGCTGATAACAGCTATCCTTCCGCCAGGAGTCAAGCATTTTACTAAATCTGGCAGTGCTAAGGAGAGTGTTTCGAGTTCTTTGTTTGTTGCGATCCTTAGCGCCTGGAAGGTGCGGGTAGCAGGATGAATGTGAGCGGTGTAACCCGGGACAGCCCTTTTTATCAAGGAGGCAAGTTCTAATGTGGTGTGGATGGGTCTTGTCTCCACAATTGCACGGGCTATTCTTCGGGAATAACGTTCTTCGCCGAACTTCCAGATGATGTCCGCCAATTCCTCTTGACTCAATGTATTGATGAGATCTTCCGCACTCAATCCGCGTTCCTGGTTGAAGCGCATATCCAATGGGCCCTCTTCCATGAATGAAAAACCTCTTTCGGGTCTGTCAATCTGCATGGATGAGATGCCTAAATCAAGGAGGATTCCGTCAACAGTATTCCAACCGATTTCGTTTAATACAACCGGAGCCTGAAGGTAGGAAATCTGCCGGATGATGGTGCGATCCTGAAATGGCCGGAGACGCCGCCGTGCGATTGCCAGGGCTTGTGGGTCCAGGTCAAGGCCAAGCAGTTTGCCTTGAGGTGCTGAGGTTTGCAGAATCCCTTCAGCATGCCCACCAGCGCCGAGCGTCCCATCGAGATAAAATCCACCGGACATCGGCGCTAGAGCATCCAGGACTTCATGGTAAAGTACTGGTTGGTGGGGAAAAGAGCCGCCAGAGTTACTTAGGCGCTGTTCCCCCCCGTAAATTGAGCCGTTCATGGTAGGGTTGTTAAATCCAGGGCAATAAATCGCTGATTATTTGTTTCGGGATCTTTTAAATTCTCTTGTTGTACGCCCCAACGCTCTGGTGACCAAAGCTCGAAATATTCTCCGTTGCCAACCAGGACCGCATTTTCAATGAGATTTGCAGAATCTCTCAGAAATGAGGGTAACAAGACGCGACCCATTTTGTCGATCTCGAGTTCCTGAGCATTGGAGAAAAAGAGTCTCCGAAACTGACGACTGGTGGGATCTGTGATCGGTTTTGAGCGCATTTGCTGTGAGACGATCTTGAACAATTCCGGGGGGAGGGCCATTAAGCTGTTGTCAAAGCCTGTGGTGAGGATTAGGACGTTGTCTGTCAATTCCTCGCGATAACGCGAAGGGATTGTCAGTCTGCCCTTCTCATCAATGGAATGTTCATACTGTCCTAAAAACATTTGTTCTAGCGCTCCTAATACCAATGGCGCGCCGGGCAGTTCCGGCGCTCCACTTAATCCCACATTTCTCCACTTTTAACCACTAGTGATAACAGTATAGCGTAATCATGGATTTAAATCAAGTGGGAGGGAGCGAGTGTTACAAAACTGAAATTGTCATTTGGATATGGTGAAAGCCGATTTTTGGAATGGTGATGTTTTTAAAAATTCTTGTACATCGCATTGGACGAGGATTTTGGGTTGTGGATATTATATCAATAGATCAGAAAACCTGGGAGGTGTGACAATAATGGTAAAATAGAGTTGTTGGAGGCTGGTAAATTTAAATGATAACGGTTGAAGGATCTGAGTAAAATCTTGGTTGACTTTCATTGCCGATAACATTATAATAATGTTCCTTGCCCCGGCAGGACGTTTGTGCTGGGGTAATATCATGTAACCCCAACTTTCCCGATCCCTGGCGGTTGCACGCGAGCGAGATTGGCTAAGTGAAGATTGGAGTAATCGAAATGAAATTTGTTATTATTGAACAAGGCGGCAAGCAATACCGTGCTGCTGAAGGTGCAACGATCGAAGTTGATCGTTTGCCAGATGAGGTGGGAGAGACCTTAACGCTGGAAGATGTCCTTTTGTCTGTTGACGATGGCGATGTAAAAATCGGCACGCCCCTGATCAAAGGCGCTAAGGTAAAGGCGAAAGTTCTTGATCACTTTAAAGGTCGCAAGATCCTGGTTTTCAAGTACCGACCGAAACAGCGTTATCGGGTAAAATCTGGACATCGGCAGCAATACACACGCTTGCTGATCGAATCGATTGAAATGGAGTAGAACTAATGGCACATAAAAAAGGCGGCGGCTCATCGCGAAACGGTCGTGACAGCAATTCACAACGACTTGGTATTAAAAAATTTGGTGGTGAATACGTCATCAGCGGAAATATCATCGTGCGTCAGCGAGGCACCAAGGTACATCCCGGCTGGAATGTCGGCATGGGGAAAGACCACACGCTGTTTGCGACCACAGAAGGTCTTGTTCATTATGAAACAATGCCCGGTGGACGTAAAAAAGTGCATGTCGTGACCCTACCCGAGGACGAATAGAACGTACTCACTTGTGATAGAAAAGAGACGATATTATGAAGAAAGACATTCATCCAGAATACTATCCTGAGGCAACCGTCATCTGCGGTTCCTGCGGTGCAACCTGGAAGACAGGTTCGACCAAAAAAGAAATTCGCACAGAAGTTTGCTCGAACTGTCATCCTTTTTATACTGGTCAGCAGCAACGCATCCTGGACCGTGAGGGTCAGGTGGATCGCTTCTATAAGCGGCTGCAGGTGCGACAGGAATACATTGAAGAACAACAGGCGAAAGATGAGGATAAAGTTTCCCCCAACCGCCCGATTGAAGATCTTGAACTGGGCACCCGGGTTGAGAACATTCTTGCCGAAGCCGGACTTAAGGTCGTTGGGGACGTTCTCGAACGCCTTGAAGGCGGCGAGAAGGCTATGCTGGATATCAGCGGTTTTGGACGCAAATCCCTGATTGACCTCAAAAAGGCTCTGCGCCAGAATGGCTATGAAATCCCTGAGGCAGCGCAAGAGATCACAGTTTAAACAAATTTCGGAAGTCAAAAATCCGATATACTTAACAGACAGATTGGTGTTCATCTGTCTGTTATTTTTTTATCTTACTTGGGAGTATTCGATGAAACATGAAACTGGTTCAGTGGAAGTCATTTGTGGGTCTATGTTCTGCGGCAAGACAGAAGAGTTGATCCGCCGATTGCGCCGTGCGAGGATCGCTAAGCAAAAAGTACAGGTATTTAAACCTTCAGTTGATAACCGTTATCAGGAAAAAAAGGTCACTTCCCACTCTGGTTTGGATGTGGATGCACTTCCTGTTTCTTCTCCGGAAGGTATTTTGGAGAACCTAGAGAAGGATACAACGGTTGTCGGCATTGATGAGGTGCAATTTTTTGAATCGGGCATTGTGGATGTGGTGGAGTCCCTGGCGGATAAAGGGATGCGCGTGATCGTGACCGGTTTGGATTTGGATTTCCGTGGTGAACCGTTTGGATGCATGCCGCAGTTGATGGCGCGCGCCGAAAAAGTGGATAAGCTGCACGCCATTTGTATGGTGTGCGGTGGACTTGCCAGCCGGACGCAGCGCCTAGTGGATGGCAAGCCAGCCCATTATCATGATCCAGTAGTCGTGGTCGGAGCGCAGGAAATGTATGAAGCACGATGCCGTACGCATCATGAGGTGCCAAGAGATTAACGGTTTAGGAAAAATTATGCAAGATTATCATGAATTTTTGAGTGAAATACTTATTCCAGAAGCTGAATTGAAGGCTCGTGTCGAAGAGTTGGGAAAAGAAATCAGCCAAGATTATCAGGGAAAAACGATTCTCGCCATTTGTATTTTAAGGGGCGGCGTGATGTTCCTGACTGACTTGATCCGCCATATTGAGCCCTTGGTGGCGATTGATTTTATGAGTGTCTCTTCTTATGGTGTGGGGTTGCGGGAATCCGATGGCCAGGTGCGCATCACCCTAGACCTGAAGACCAGCGTTGCCGGAGAAAATGTGTTGATCGTCGAGGATATTGTCGACAGCGGCAATACCCTCAATTCGGTGATTGGACTGCTGCGCACACGCAATCCAGCAAGTATTGAAGTCTGTACTTTGTTGAACAAGGTCTCGAGGCGGGAGGTGGATGTTCCTATTAAATATTGCGGGTTTGAGATTCCTGACAAGTATGTTTTTGGATTTGGATTAGACATGGATGAATATTATCGGAACCTGCCTTTCATCGGCGTGGTTGACCTGGAGAAATATGAGCCTGAGATTTAGATCGTATATCTCCGATCTGCTTGATTTTATTCAATCCTGCCTTGAAGAGGGAACGGATTTATATATCGTCGGGGGTGGCGTCAGGGATGTATTACTCAGTCGTGAGCTGAAAGATCTGGATTTCACCCTACCTGAGGACCCAACAGAGCTGGCAAAGCGCGTTGCAAATGGTCTGAAAGCGGGTTTCTTTTTGCTGGATGATGAGCGGCACACAGCCAGGGTGGTTCATCAGACTTCTGAAGGGGAGATTTTCCCTCTGGATTTTGTTCAATATACTGGCGAGAACCTGACAACTGATCTTATGAATCGGGATTTCACCATCAATGCTATGGCTGTCCCTATCCGAAATCGCTTGCAAATCATTGATCCCTTAAATGGACGGGGGGACCTTGAAGCGAAACGCCTTGATGTGTGTCAGCGCGACTCTCTGATAGGCGACCCTGTACGGGTGTTGCGTGGTGTGCGACTGGCAATGCAATTTGGTTTTTCTTATGCGGCGGGAGTGGATGAACTGATGCGGGAGGCGGCTTTACATCTTCCCAAGACATCCTATGAGCGTCAGAGGGATGAGTTTTTTAAAATTTTAGAGGGTCCTGACCCAGCAAGGGGCATGGCGCAACTTCATCAATTTCAGGTATTTGAAACTTTGATCCCGCCATTGGTGGAACAGGAAGCCTTTCCCATATCGCCACCGCATGCATTGCCCTTATTGGAACATACACTCAAGGTCGTTGAGGAGTATGACCGCATCCTTAGCGTATTTGTGTCGGACAACCATCTGGATGATCCGATGGAATGGTGGATGCTCTCTCTTGTAAAAGCGCTTTCACCCTTTGCAGAGGAAATCCGAGATTACTATTCGCAGGAGGTGACCCCCGGTCGGTCAAAACGGGGTTTGGCACTTTTGGGAGTTTTACTCCATGATCTCGGCAAACCAATGACGACGAAAGCAGATGGGGATGTGAGATCGCTCAACGACGAACATGATACAGTTGGCGCTGACCTAGCCTGGAAGGCAGCCAGGCGACTTGAGTTAAGCAATGCTGAGTCAGAGTGGATCAAGATGATGGTACAGCACCATATGCGTTTACTGCCGATGATCAATCGTGAAGGCTCTCCTGATCGGCGGACTATTTATCATTTCTTTACCCAAACAGGTGAAGTTGGTGTGGCGATTGCCATTTTCTCATTAGCTGACACAACCGTGACCTATGGTGAAGGATTTTTAGAGGAAAAATGGGAAAAAGCTGTTCAAGTCACCAGGGCGATGCTGTCTGCATGGTGGCGAGAAAGGGAAACGGTTATTTCTCCTGCTCTCTTTCTGAATGGGGATGACCTTCAGAGAATGTTTGATTTAAAACCCGGAGAGCGCATTGGTTTTTTATTGAATGCATTGAGGGAAGCTCAGGCTAGTGGAGAAATCTTAACAAAAAAGGATGCGGTTTTATTTATTCAAGAACAATTGCTGGGATTACAAGAAAGGGAGGAATGATATGAAAGTAAGCCTCAATGGAATTGAACTGGGATATGAGATTCTAGGTCAAGCGGGTTATCCGCTCATTCTGATTCATGGATTCGCTATGGATCGCACGATTTGGCTGGGGATGTCTTTAAAATACTTGCGCGATCACCGCGTTATCTTGCCGGATATGCGCGGCCACGGCGAGAGCGATGCCCCGAAGTGTGCTTATCCCATGACATCAATGGCAGAAGACCTTGCTCACCTGCTTGACTTCCTGCGGATCAATAAAGCTGTCGTTTGCGGTCATTCCATGGGTGGGTATGTGACACTGGCATTTGCGGAAAAATTCCCCGAGCGTTTGGCAGGGATGGGATTGATTACGACGCGTGCCAGAGCTGACTCTGAAAAGCAGCGTGATGGGCGCTATCAAATGGTGGAGGAAGTTCGCAAGCGTGGATCAATCGCGGTAGCTGAGTCGCTGGCGCCGCGCTTGACCTATAACGATGAGATTGTTCATAAAGCCCACAAATTGATCGCGAAAACTTCACCTGAAGGAATTATCGGCGCATTGAAGGGAATGGCTGAGAGGTCCGATCGAACAAATTTGCTCCCCGTTATTGAAGTGCCGTCTTTGGTAGTCGCCGGTGAAAAGGACCAAATTATTAATTTTGACGATGCCAGAAGGATGGTAGAAGCTCTGCCGCTCGTCGAGTTCCTCCCGTTATCTGGCGCAGGGCATATGCCCATGATGGAAAGCCCCGCTGCATTAGGGGAGGGATTGAATCATCTGGTAGCAAGAGTGGAAGAATCCCATCAGCAAATCTGAGAAATTCTTAAAAGAATTTACTATTACACGCATATAGACAACAGGATAAACCCTATGGCCATTCAAGATACGATTTATGCCCGCCGCAGTATTCGTAACTACAAGGAAAGACCCGTTGAAAGGGAAATGTTGGAAACTCTGCTGAAGGCGGCAATGGCGGCACCTTCAGCGATGAACATCAAGCCTTGGGAATTTGTGGTGGTTACCGAGCCTGAAAGGATGGATGAGATCCGTTCATCCTTGATGTTCGGAAAGCATAATGCTCCTGCTGCTATTGTGGTGTGCGGAAATACCTCATTTTTCAAACACCCTATAGCATCAAAATTCTGGGTGCAGGATTGCAGTGCTGCGACGGAAAATATATTACTGGCTGCCGTTGGGCTGGGGCTGGGAACAGTCTGGCTGGGTGTCCATCCAATTCATAATTTTTCGAAGCAAATCTCGCGGATTTTACATCTGCCGGACAATGTCAAACCGCTGAATGTCATTTATGTAGGGTATCCCGCGGAAGAAAAACCAGCGAGAACCCAATATGATCCCGACCGTGTCCATTGGGAGGTTTATTCGTAGGTTGGAAAATGCGCTCTTTCCGCTTTATTCTCCCCGTTCTTTTTGATATTTCATCAAAAGTTCTGTTTCAGTGGCGATATCCAATCCAATTTTCATAACCTTTGTGTTGGGACGGGTCTTCAGCCAGGTTAATGTATCGTTGACAGTTTCCGATAAAGACCTGAAAACCAGCCCTTCTTTAATCGCCTTGTTGATATTGATATTGTAAAATCCTGTAAGTGAAGGGTCTGAATTTGGTAACCACAGCGGTAAATCCTTCCATGGAGTGACGCCCTCCCTGAGGAGGAATTCTTCATCAACCCAGACGAAACTAGATTCCGAAAGGGAGGCTTCCCGGCAAGCAACGAGTAATGAGCCAAAGGTGGCGGGTTTTTTGGGTCCGGTGACGTTATAAACACCCTCCCTTTGTTTTTCAACCATTTTAACGATAAATTTAGCCAAATCACGGACATTGATGAATTGCAGGTTTGAGCTCGGCGGAGCAGGCGCCAGGACTTTACCGCCTAAAGACACGCGCCAGGGCCAGTAGGTGAAACGGTCAGTTGGATCGTTGGGGCCGACAACTAACCCGGGGCGGATGACCAGCACTTTCCCATCAAAATTTTTTTGGATCTCGTATTCGCATAAGGCTTTAAGAGGACCATAGGCATCCCCCGTGTAATCTTCATTGGTGGGGTCTTCCAATTGTGCGAGGGGATAATCTTCGGTAATATCCGGCCTTTTGAAATCTTTATAGACTGAAATGGTTGAAATAAAGGTATAACTGTCGCATTTGCCGGACAATAACTTGGCTGATTGTTTGACAACTCGTGGGACAAATCCGCTGGTGTCAATGACGGCATCCCATTTTCTCCGTTTAAGGGCATTCAAGTCACCGTCTCTATCCCCGATCAGGGTTTGTATGTCGGGAAAAAGATCTGTGTTTGTCTGTCCACGGTTAAAGAGTGTGGGTGTATGACCTGCTTTGAGAATGGCTTCTACGAGGGCAATGCCCAGGAACTGTCTACCACCTAAGATCAATATTTTCATAGATACCTCGCGAAATTATTCCGATCATAAATCATCATCATTGACGGATCACATCACGCATGTTCCAGGCTGCACTGTTTTCCAGTTCGGAGATCAATTTGACCTGACTGGATAAGCGGTCGAAAAGCTGAGAGACCTCATAGCTGTCTAGCGGAAAATCGTTGGTGAGGTTTGTCTCCAGAGCTTGCATGTCGTTAATTGTTTTCTTATATGATTTTAAATCAAATTGACGATAAACCTCATGTTTTTTAGTAAGAAGGTTTTTGACACGGTCGAAAGCTGGCACTTTCGATGGGAGGGCATTTTCTGCCAGATTTGCCCAATGGTTGGAAAGCTGCAGGTATTGACCAGCAACTGCGTTCAGGCTAGGGTTGTTCAGGTATACGGCTGCTTCATGAAGAAAATCAGAATAAAATTTTCGCAGTGCGAAGCCTTCTGTCCCATCCAGTTTTATCAACTCGTAAATCCGTCTTAAAACCGGAAATAATCCTTTTTGATCTTTGAATATTTGCGGCCAACCTTGACGATCATGTCGATCAGTTAATTGCTGAGCCCATGTTTCAAAAGTGCTGAGGCCAATAGTCTTGAGCGGGCGGGTCAACTGGGTGACGCAATCGTGAATGCCCTCGGTGATCGCTTCACGCAGGGACTGTTCGGATACACTTCGAGAGCTTTCATAAACCATCATGAGGAAATTGTTCTGACTTAGGTTTGCACGAGCTGCAGTGAAAGTCTTTTCACGGACCTCAATAGGTTGTAAACTCAGGTCATCCAGGTACAAACGCCAAAGGCGGCCGTCACGCCCGTACACAGCTACTTGATGATTGATGCATCCTTTCAGGTTTTCCGGCATTTGGTGATAAGGCAAAGAGGCTTTATCCACCCATACCACAGCCAATTTACCTTGTTTGATCGATTCTTGAAGCGCTGCTTGGGCGGATTTTCTGTTTTCGAATTCTTTAAATTTCACTTTAAGATGAAGGCGGCTGGATAACTTTATTAAGAATGCTTTTGAATCATTCCAATCATTGCGGAATCCCAGTAACAGCAAGGGATGGGGCAGATGTTTGAATTGGAAGAGGATGTACCCCGCGCCTAATCCTCCTCCTACACCCAGGAGAAATGCCTCTGTATAGGGTTGATGAGTCAGGGGGTTCACAAACTCTTTAAACTTGAGAATTCGACTCAGGGCAGCTGTTGGGGGGTGAATTCCAGGTGGAGATTCTGGGAATTCGAAATTCATGATTTCCTTTCACACCGAATGTGTTTACAAGGGTTACACAAAGATCTGAGTTTGAATCTTGTTTCTACCGTTTTAATCCTATTTATCATTATACAATATAGGGCAAATGCATAACCTTTGCATGTTTGTATCCTAGCCAGATTTTGAGATATAATCAGAGCGATTTGGCAGAAAGGTCAAAATGTCACAAAAATTACGCTACCGTATGATACAGATCGGGAAAGCACCCGCCGGATTGCTTGGGCTTGAAGAATTGTTCCAAAGGGTATATGAGGAGGGAATCAACCCGGAATCACCTCAGTTATCAGGAAGACTTATTGAAGGTGTGAAGGAACATAATTTTGTACCCAAAACCGCCGTTAAGGATTACGAGAAAGCATTATCCCGTGAATATCAGCGATATTTCGCTCAAAAATCGGGGGATGAAAATTATCGGACTATCTCTTACGGCACCTGGCGCGGATATCCTCGCGAACACATTTCCTGGTTTCCGACGATCGCAATAGAACTCTGTGATGGTTGTGGGCGCTGTCTCGATTTTTGCTCTTACGGCGTGTATGAGCAACAGTCGGATGGCAAGCCGGTTGTGGTGGAGCCCTTTTTGTGTCGAGTGGGGTGCAGTTCCTGTGCTGCAGTTTGCGATCCCGATGCGATCTTCTTTCCTCCCCGAGACATGTTGCTCGATTATCGTCCCATAGGATAACGACTTGGTTATTGTAGGAACTATTCTGTATTGATCCATACAGCATTGATATTGGTGTAATCACCAAAAATATCTGAAGTGAACAACAAATGGCTTAGTCCGCCTTCAAGATCGTAGTAGTGGAGTTCTCCAAGAGTTCGATAGAGGAAACCAGAAGAATCCGGCAGCCAGCGAATCTCCAGTGGGCTTCCGGTAAGTGCCAGTGGTTGGCGTTCAACCAATGCTGCATTCAACAGGAAACTTTCTTCTGTCCTTGTGATGAGGACGATGGATTTCCCGTCAGGGGCAGGGTTGAGGAGAAAGATGGGATCACCGAAGGATTGAGGCTGGGTAGTCTCATTCAGCCAAAGGCTTTCAGTCTCGCAGTTAAGAACGGTTTTTCTGTTGATGACAGCCGTTATCCGGCATAATTGGTCAATGGTTTGGGAGTGTGTGACCTCACCATTGAAATCCAACCACTCCAAAAGGGTGGTTTTCACCGCCTGATCCTGTCTGGTGACCACCAGGTTTTCACCATCAGCGCGAATCTGAGTAAAACCCCTGTCAAGGATTAGCGTGGACTCCATGGTCGTTACATTGATAATGGAATACCCAGTGCCGCCTTGGGGCTGTGTATAATGTGTTATCCCAATATGATTCGGTCCCAGCCATGACAGAGAGGGGTATTTGCTGTCCTGCGGGAGGGAGATGGGCTCAACCGAAGGACCCGCGACATCCACTACAAAGTAACTGTCATCCTGCCAGGTATTGGGATAGAAGATAAAACCTTTCTTTACGAGGATTTTTTCTCCCCCAGGTGCCACCCATAACGCCTGCACCAGACCGGGACGGTCTTCAAGCTGAGTTCGCTCCCCTGTCTCCAAATCACAGCGGTAAAGGTTGGTGCTGGTTGGGCTGCCCGCCTGTACGGAAAGCAGGGTGGTGTCATCTTGGTGCCATTGAAGGTTTTGTCTGGACTGCGTGAATGCTGCTTCAACCGCGGAAAGCATGTCTTCAAAGGTAAAACCTAATTCTGGCAGTGCGTCCAGGCTTTCATCAGCTGTAGTTTGGGGATTAAAAACAGGAGAATCATGGCAAAGGTTTTTCGGGTGTTGTTCCTCCCATGTCGAAAAATCCATGATTAAGACGACCTCGTCATCAGCCGGAAAGAACATACGGTTTCCACTTGGGGAGAGGTTGCCCCCCAGGTTGAAACTCATATTATCTCCAGGAGGATCGAAAGCATAAGCGGTTTGTTGAGAAATATCAATGATGTGATAAGCCTCAAAGCCGGTTTGGACCAGCAGCAGGGGACCTTCGGATAAGGGCGGGGGCGTTTGCTCCAAAGTTGGCGTTTCGTGGGGAAGCAGGTTCGCCGTGCTGGGTTTTGAGGATATCGCCTCAGGCATCGTTGGGGACGCCGCGCAGCCGCTGATGAGGGCGATTGTTGTTAATAAAACGATCAATCTAATGCTTATTGTATTCATCCAGCAAGCCTTTATCATGGAGGACATGGAAGGTTCCTGTCCCTTAATCCAATTTCTTTTCCAGTTGTAATTCGTCCCGCAAGGGTATATCGTTATCGCCAACCTCGGGAATAGAGGGCTTAAGTCTTCGCGTGACGTCTACCTGGCCGGGGTAGAGTGCAGTCAGATGAAAATCGCGCCGTTGATAGAACCCCAACGCATGCAGGTTGTCGTTAGTGGTGATCAGGCTTAGTGTGTGACAGTTGTTCTCTCTGGCGATGTCTTCCACGGCGGCTATCAGCGCAGCCCCTATGCCCTGGTTTTCCCGCAAGCTGGCCAATGTGAGGATCTCACATTCTCCGTTCCTGATCTGATAGTGCAGGAAGCCCAGGATATCATCGCCGTTGACGGCTTTCAGACCTTTCAATGTTTTGGTGTGGAAGGCTTTGCCGTGAACGACAACTGGATCTCCTCCCCAATAATCCCGGACGAGTTCCGATATCTTCTTCTGATCGCCTTTTTGTATTCTTTGGATGTTGTACTCCATATATTTCCTTATTATTTCATCTTCTCTGTATCCATTCATGCTAGAATGGATACAGAGCATGAAGAGATCTGATCATTTCCTCTTGAAACTTATTATAAAGCTTTACCTCAAAGCTGCAGAATTGCTTTATCATCAATTTGCTTGGGTTTATGAATTCGTAGCATGGGCTGTCAGCTTTGGGTATTGGTCTCGCTGGCGAAGAGATGCGGTGAATTATCTGACCACCGGGTCAATCCTCGAAATCGGTTTTGGTACGGGAGAACTGCTGACCGAAATGGGGGAGCAGGGGTATGAAGTGAGTGGTTTGGAGTTATCTTCGGATATGCATCGAATCACCCAACGAAAGCTAAGGAAAAACGAGCCTTGTATACCGCGCATCCAGGCAAGTACGGAAGCGATCCCCATTAAAAGCCGGTCATTTAACAATGTTCTCTCGACCTTTCCTTCCCAATACATTACATCAAGTGATACTTTAAAAGAAATACGGCGCGTACTGGATAAAAATGGTCGATTAGTGGTCACAGGGTTAGGTGTCACCTTTAAAAATGGGATAAAGCGGTGGATCACCAAGTTCTTTTGGAATGAAGCCGGCGATATTCTTACTCAGCGCATGGCAGAGAAAGGTGAAGCATTGGGTTTCCAGGGGACCATTGTTGAACATGAGATGGAGGATTATATCCTTCCGGTTATAATTTTGGAGTTGAGAGATGATTGAGGGTCTGCAGAAACGTGAAGTTAATGGGGGTCAGGTAGTGGGACCTGAAGGTGATGTGCTTCGCTTGAGTTTGCCCGTATTGAACGAAGAACGATATAGTTTAGCGCAGTTGGATGATTACATGCACCTGACAAGAGGACGATTCCCCCATCAACCGCCATTCCGTATGAAACTTGAAGCGCGGGTCTCTAATGCCGACTTACCGGGAACTTGGGGCTTTGGATTGTGGAATGATCCTTTCAGCGTGGGATTATTGACTGGCGGCGTCAAACGTCTGCTGCCTGTGCTGCCCAATGCCGCTTGGTTTTTCTATGGGTCGAGGGAAAACCACCTCACACTGCGAGATGATGTTCCCGCATCGGGTTTTCATATGAAGACGTTTCATTCACCGCTGGTCCCGTCCATATTTTCAATATTAGCCGTCCCAGTTTCTCCCTCCTTATTATGCTCCTGGACCGCCAGAATTATCAGGCGGACAGCGAGAGCCCTTGTGCAAGAAGATGCGCATGTCATAAAGATGGATGTGACCGATTGGCATTCCTATGGTTTGATTTGGGAGCGAGAAAGGGTGCGATTTACTGTCGGTGATACACGCATTTTCCAAACGGCAAATGCCCCCAAAGGGAGAATGGGGTTGGTCATCTGGATTGATAACCAATTTTTCTCGTTCACTTCAAAGGGTCATATTAAGTTTGGGTCGTTGAAGTCCACAACCGAAGCAATTCTGGAAATTCGCCATCTATTTGTGGAGAACGATTCAGGGTAAGAATAAATACATTCATTCATAATGTCTGGTTATTATTATCACTTTTGGGAATCTAATCTCTTCATGGTAAAATTATTTGTTTGAGAGACATAATACGTTAAACGCGTTATATATTCAAAGAATTTTTATTTAGGAGGAAGCATGTCAGAAAAGAAATGGGTTTATTTATTCACCGAAGCCGAGCTTAAGCAGGCCGAGGAATATGCCGGTAGTTGGGACGGCGTCCGCGGCCTTCTTGGTGGAAAGGGTGCCAACCTGGCAGAAATGTCGCGGATTGGTGTTCCCGTTCCACCCGGCTTCACCATCACAACAGAGGCTTGTATCGCTTACCAGGATGATCAATCCTTCCCTTATGGGATGTGGGATCAAGCGCTGGAAGCTTTAAAAGTCGTAGAAAAACAAACGGAGAAGAAATTCGGCGATCCCTCCAATCCGTTGTTGGTTTCCTGCCGGTCGGGTGCAAAGATGTCCATGCCCGGTATGATGGATACGGTCCTGAACATTGGTCTCAATGATGAAACCGCTGAAGGTATGGTGGCGCTCACCGAAAATGAGCGTTTTGTGTATGACTCCTATCGACGCTTGATCCAGATGTTCGGTTCAGTCGTCCTCGGTATTCCGGATGAGGAATTTGAGGGTGTGTTGGAGCGGTTTAAAGAGGAAAAAGGCGCAGAGAGCGATACCGACCTCGATGCGGGTGATTTAAAGCAATTGACCGAAAAATTCAAAACTGTGGTTAAGAAAGCCAAAGGCTCTGATTTTCCGCAGGATCCGATCAAACAGCTTGAATTAGCGACCAAAGCGGTCTTTGATTCCTGGAACGCAAAACGCGCGATTGATTACCGCCGCCGCGCCAATATTCCTGATGATTTAGGTACAGCCGTCAATATTGTAACGATGGTCTTTGGCAATATGGGCTGGGATTCCGGCACAGGCGTTGCATTCACCCGCGATCCCGGCACTGGCGAAAAGAAGCTCTTCGGTGATTACTTGATGAACGCTCAGGGCGAAGACGTTGTGGCTGGTATTCGCAACACCAAACCCATTCAGGAAATGAAAGATGACCTGCCTGAGGTTTATGAGCAATTCCAGGAGATCACTAAGAGGCTGGAAAAACACTACAACGACATGCAGGATGTTGAATTTACCATTGAGAAGGGGAGATTGTGGATGCTTCAGACCCGCACAGGGAAGCGCACGGCTAAAGCAGCCATTAAAATTGCTGTTGACATGTGCAATGAAGGTGTCATTGACAAAGAAACAGCTGTTATGCGCGTTGAACCTGAGCAGGTCAATCAAATGTTGCACCCTCAATTTGACGCTGAGACGATTCAAGCCGCCCGCGATGAGGGTAAGTCGTTTGCCACCGGTGTGAATGCATCACCAGGTGCTGCAGTTGGACAGGTTTACTTTGACGCGGATAAAGCTGAAGCAATGGCTGTAGAAGAAGGGCAAGATGTAATTATGGTGCGTCCCTTCACAAAACCTGACGACGTGCATGGTATGATCGCCTCTAAAGGTATTCTAACGAGCGAGGGCGGCGCTACATCCCACGCGGCTGTGGTGGCGCGGCAGTTTGGTGTGCCATGTGTGGTTGGCGCTTCCATGATGTCGATTGATGCTGATAAGCGCTTGATGAAATCAAACAGCAAGACCGTCAAAGAAGGGGAGTGGATCTCCATTGACGGCGCTACTGGTGAAGCCTTTATCGGCAAACTGGAACTGACTGCCCCCGACCTTGAGGAACAAGTGGAATTGATGACATTGTTGACCTGGGCGGATGAAATTGCCCGGCTGCAGGTTTGGGCAAATGCAGACTACCCCAAAGATGCTCGGCGCGCTCGAACTTTCGGTGCAAAGGGCATAGGTCTTTGCCGGACCGAGCATATGTTCTTTGAAGAAGAACGACTGCCTTTTGTTCAGGAGATGATCCTGAATGCTGAGGAAGCTCAGAACCTGATCAATAATGTTGAACGTCTGGAAGGCTTCCTTGAAAGCGGCAAACTTGACGGACAGACGATGAGGGATGAATCTCGCAAGGAGGTGGAAGATGAACTGGTTGAGGCAAAGAAAAAGCTGGAAGATTCGGAAGCTGTCAATGCCTACTATGACGCCTTGGATAAACTCCTGCCCTCACAGCGCTCTGACTTCTACGGCTTGTTTGAAGCTATGGACGGCTATCCTGTTATCATCCGCTTGATTGACCCGCCATTGCATGAGTTCCTGCCTTCACAGGAAGAGCTGTTGGTGGAAGTTACACAAATGCGAACCAAGGGCGAGACTAAGGGTTTGGAAGAAAAAGAAAGTTTGCTTGAAGCAGTCAATAAGCTGCATGAAAGCAACCCGATGATGGGACTGCGCGGCATCCGTCTGGGTATTGTGTATCCTGACATCATGCGCATGCAAGTGCGGGCGATCTTCGAAGCAGCCTCTGATGCCGCCAAGAAAGGCATTGATGTCAAACCCGAGATCATGATCCCGCTGACAGGCCATATCAATGAACTCAAACATGTTCAGCCTGAACTTGAGGCTATTGGTAAGAAGGTTATGGAAGAGAAAGGCGTTAACTTCACTTATAAATTCGGCACGATGATCGAGATCCCGCGGGCTGCCCTGACAGCCGGAGAGATCGCAGAAGTGGCGGAATTCTTCTCCTTCGGTACGAACGACCTGACTCAGATGACCTTTGGCTACAGCCGGGATGACGCAGAACGTAACTTCCTCATCACCTATGTTGATGAAGGTATTCTCCCTGAAAACCCATTCCAGGTCTTGGACCGCAAGGGCGTTGGCAGGTTGATGGATATCGCCGTCAGCGAGGGCCGCAAGGTCCGCCCCGATCTTGAGGTTGGGATCTGCGGCGAGCATGGCGGTGAACCCAGCTCGATTGAGTTCTGCCACCTGGTCGGCAACAACTACGTGAGCTGCTCACCATTCCGTGTGCCAGTTGCGCGTCTTGCTGCCGCACAAGCGAAGATTAAGAATGATTAAAGAACGCGAAGATTAAATCGTCAAAAAGAGGCTGCCTGGAAGAAAAACCCATAAGCGGCCTCTTTTTTTGTTCTTAACATAAAAAAATATAGGGAACAATTATTGCTGATGTGTTCTCTATTCCTCAATATTCTTTATCGTTTGACGAATCCAAAGAGCGGGGTCCGATTGATATTCCCTTACGATCAATATTGAACATTTCACGTTTTCTATCAAAATATCATTTAAAGCGCCAAACACATATTTTGGTGAAAAGACATTTTCCGATGCACCGATAATCATGAGATCGAAATGGTCACCATTTGCTACCTCGAGAATTCCATCTACGATATCGTTTGATGTCATCGTTTTTGGCTTGATATAATGTGGGAGTTCACCCAGTTCTTCTTCAATGATCTCCTGCAAATGCAGCATATAATCTTGTTGGGTCTCCTTATCAATATTTTCTGGCATCAATCTCAAGGCGACAATCTCAATGTCTTTATTTTCAGCAAGGGTATTGGCAATTCTCAGGGCGATCCGAGTATTTGGTCCAGTGCCCACCGGAACCAAGATCCGTTTGAGGCCGTTGAGCCCTCTATCTCTCAGGACACCAACATCAACTGATGAATTCATCATAACCTGTTTGATGATATTATTTGGAACCCTGACCTTTCTGATTTGGTCGGGCCAACCGAGGAGAACCATTCTGACGGGGGTGGGAGATTTTATTTCTTTTTCTATCGCCGTTTCAACATTGGGTTCGAGTTTATACTTTGTATAAATGGGAACATTTCTTTTTTGAGCAATGGGTGCTGTGAGATTTAAGATGCGTTTTTGAAATTTCCGAGCTTTTTCTAGAAGTGCATCTGTCTTCGCTTTTGATAGCGAGGCAGGTATTTTGCCTACAGAAAGAATACAAACGCTGGTGTCTTCTTGAGGTTCAGCCATCCGAGTAGCAAGGGAAACCAGCTCAACAGCAGTATTAGGATTAATTGCGGCAACTAAAATCTTTCCACCACCGAGCTGTTGTTCGATTTTCATGCGAAGCATTGAGCGATTCTTGAAATACTTCGTAACAAAATAGATGATTGTCAATGCAAGCGATAGGATCCCTAAAAACAGTAAAGCTTTTGGATCTGCGAAAGCAATGATCAAGACAGCACTTCCTGCTGCAATATATGCTGTTAAAGGGAAGAGTGGCGCTTTAAAGGGTCGTTCAATATTTGGGTATATCTTCCTCAGGCGGATGAGCGCTAATGATGCCCAAAAAAGCACAAACACGTAACCAGCACTGGAGATGAAACTAAGGAAATCAACCAATCCGATGACGGCAATAACGCTGCTCACAATGAGCACAAAAATGATTGACACATAGGGTGTGCGCCATTGACTCAGGCGAGTGAACTGAATGGGCCATATCCTTTCTCTTCCCAGTGAAAAGAATTCACGAGTGGCTGATAGCATTGCAGTGTTGATAGAGGTCAGCGTTGCGATCAAACCTGTGAAAGCCATGACTGGGACGCCAACTTTTGGCCAGAAAACGCTGGCAGCATCTGTGAGTGCTGTTTCCGATCCTGCTAGTTCAGTGTAGGGAACCACACCAATGACAACGAAGGAAACGAGAGTGTAAATCAGTGTGGTTATCCCCAAGCTGATCAGTATTCCTCTTGAAAGGTTGCGGTTAGGGTTTATGACCTCTTCCGCATCGTCTGCAATGACCTCAAAACCAACATAAGCGTTATAAATCAACGCGATCGTTGTCAGCATTCTTCCAATGTCAGCCCATATCGATTCTTTTTCAAAGAGCACGGCACCCGAACGAAATATTTCCCAATTAAACCCGGATTCTCTGGTTAATCCGAGAACGGAAAAAACGATAAAAACGAGCAGCAATCCGCCGCCAAGAAAAATTTGAAGGTTTCCGACCTGTGAAGCGCCCCGTATATGAAAGAATCCGATGACCGCAATAATGATCAGGCTGGTGGGAATGATTGGAACAGTAGGCAGGAAGACTCTCAATGAGTAAGCGAAGCCGACAGCTGATAAAGCGGCATAAAAAGTGCTGGAAAGGCCGTCCAGAGATCCCACTAAGAACATAAGCAAGTTATCCCCAAAACCTTTTCTGACATAGGTCATCGCGCCGCCAGTCACGGGGTAGGTGGTCGCTAATTCACAATAATTTAAAGCAATACTAAGAGTCAACACGCCACCAATGATCATGGCAAGCACAGTTTGGGGACCTGCGATGCCTGCTGCATGACCGGTCAGCACGAATATTTCAGCAGCGATGGTTCCTGCTGTGCCGAGCATGATCACCTGCATTAAATTTAACTGTCGTCTTAATTTCCTCTTACTCATATTACGAATACTCTCAATTCTCAGATTTGATTTCTCCAGATTTGCCGTGACAATTATACTCCTCCCGTTAATCTTTTTATTGATACTCTTTATGAAAGAGTTCAATGTTTCATTAAGGTTGTGTTACCTTAGGATTAAGTGAAATTTTGTAACATTTTTAAAAGGAAATATTTTGATAATTCAGATATAATTTGTAATTGTTGTAATTAACTAAAAAATGACGCACAATTAATTATTGCACTTGTTAAATTCAGAGAATGGAAGGAACATAGCGCATGGAAAAAAAAGGCTATCTTGAGTTATATCAAGAAATGGTTATTATCCGCTTGGTTGAGGAACGGTCAGCGGAACTATATCAACAAGGAAAGATTGGTGGATTCTTACATTTATATATTGGACAGGAAGCGGTATGCAGCGGGATAACCTCAGTTCGCCAACCACAAGATCGAATTATTACAGCTTACCGCGATCACGGTTGGGCACTCAGTGCTGGTATTGATCCCAAGAACGTTATGGCGGAATTATTAGGTAAACAGGATGGCTGCTCCAAGGGTAAGGGCGGTTCCATGCACATGGCAGACACGGAAAAGAATTTTTGGGGTGGTCACGCCATCGTGGGAGCTCATATCCCTATTGCAGCTGGGATGGCACTTGGGGATGTTTATCAGGGAAACGACGATGCTGTCACCATCTGCATGTTCGGCGAGGGGGCGACCAATATCGGTTTCTTTCACGAAGGATTGAACCTGAGCAAAGTTTGGCATTTACCCGTCCTTTGGGTGTGTGAGAACAATATATACGGCATGGGAACAACTATGGAACGAGCTTCTGCAGTTTCTGAGATCCGTCAAAAGGCTGAAGGCTACGGCATGCCCAATGATCGGATCGAAGGCATGGATGTGATGAAGATTCGGGAAGAGGTTTCCCGTGTTCTGGAAAAGGTGCGGAAAGACGGCGGACCTCATCTCTTGGAAGTCATGACTTATCGGTACCGCGGTCATTCTATGGGCGACCCGGAACGTTATCGTGACAAAGAGGAAGTAAAGAAATGGGAGGAGGTAGACCCTATCGGCATCTTGCGCAAGCATATTCTCGATGAAGAGGTCGCCACAGAAGCGGAACTGGACGAACAGGATCAGGAAGCCGAGAGGATTGTTGATGAAGCGGTCGAATTCGCTGAATCCAGCCCCAATCCCCCTAATGAGGCTTTATTTGAAAACATTTATGTGGAACCAACACCGATTGAATACCGCGGCTATGCGATGGAACACGAGAGCGAGGGAAGATAACAATGTCACGAATGACGATGAGAGAGGCTGTTTCGAAAGCGCTCTGGGAAGAGATGGAGCGCGATGAAAAAGTGTTCATCCAGGGCGAGGAAGTTGGTATTTGGGGCGGCACTTATGCCGTCACGAAGGGCTTCTATGACCATTTTGGTGAGAAACGTGTCCGTGATACGCCCATCGCAGAAGCTGCCATCGTTGGCAGTGCGATTGGTGCAGCGCTGACCGGTCTACGTCCGGTTGCTGAATTGATGACGATCAATTTTGCTTTCGTGGCGATGGACCATATTGTCAACGAGGCAGCCAAGCTGCATTATATGTTCGGCGGGCAGTTTAAATTGCCTCTGGTTATCCGAGCAGTCAGTGGAGGTGGACGCCAGTTGGGTGCCACACATTCGCAGACACCAGACGCCATCTTTGCCCACTTCCCAGGATTGAAGGTTGTCTCCCCCGGCACGCCGGCAGACGCCAAGGGCTTATTGAAAAGCGCTATCCGCATTGATGATCCGGTGTTGTTCATTGAAAATGCCACGCTCTATCAAACCAAAGGGGAAGTCCCCGATGATAAGGACTACCTTGAACCGATCGGGAAGTCCAAGGTTCAGCGAGAAGGGGATGATGTGACCATCGTAGCTTATTCCAAGATGGTTCCAGCTGCTCTGGAAGCTGCGGACATGCTGGCTGAGGATGGCATCGAAGCAGAAGTGGTTGATTTACGCTCGCTGCGACCTCTGGATATGGAGCCCATCATTAAATCCTTTAAACGTACTAACCGTGCGGTCGTGGCGGAAGAAGGATGGCGATCTTATGGCGTCGGCTCGGAAGTTTCCGCCAGGATCTATGAACTGGCATTTGATTATGTTGATGCACCGGTAAAACGAGTTGCTCAGGCTGAGGTGCCGCTGCCGTATAATGCGGAACTGGAACAACTCGCGCTGCCGCAAACTGAGGACATTTATCACGCTGCTAAGGAGGTTATCTATGGCTGAGCTTGTGACCATGCCAAAATTGGGTTTTGATATGGCGGAAGGGACTTTGGTCCGCTGGGTTAAAGTTGAAGGTGATACCGTAGAAAAAGGGGATGTGATCGCGGAGATTGAAACCGATAAAGCTACCGTTGAAGTGGAATCCAGTCATTCGGGTGTCATGGTACGTCATCTTGCCGAGGAGGGTACAGCTTTGCCTGTGAATTCGCCTATTGCTGTGCTCGCTGAGAAGGGTGAAGAGCCTTCTGAGGATGAAATTAATGCATTGGTGGAAGAGGCTGGCGGAGAACCTCAAAAAAAGGATGAGGAGAAAAAGGAGCGGAAAGAAACGGTTGATAAGGAAGAAAAACCTGAACCCGCCGCAAATGAAAAAGAAGAACCCGAGGTTGAACCGGCTGGCGGCGTGCGTTCATCGCCACTGGCCCGGCGGATGGCTGAGGAACACGACGTTCGGCTTGAAAAGGTGGAAGGCAGCGGTCCGCAGGGGCGCGTTGTCAAAAAAGATATTGAAACCTTCCTCGACTCCATGAGGGAAGAAGGCCGTGTGGAGGAAGCGGAGGCTGTGGGCAAAGCTATGCAGCCCCTGACCGCATTTTCCGTGGGTGAAGTCCCTGAGGATGAAGTGGTTGAGATGAGCCGCCTGCGTCAGGCTATCGGCCGGCGCATGCAGGATTCCAACCAGAACTCCCCACATTTCTACCTGACGCGGACTTTCAAGACCGGTGAAATGATGCGGCTGAGGAAGGAATTAAACCAACTCCTGCCCGAATCGGAGAAGCTGTCCGTCAATGACTTTATACTGAAAGCTTCTGCCCTGGCATTGCGACAATATCCCAACCTGAATGCTTCTCTTGAGGATGATCAACACATTCGCCGCCACGGGCACGTGAATATCGGTGTGGCAGTGGCAGTTGAAGGTGGGTTAATGACTGTGGTCTGCAAGGACGCTGACCAGAAACCCATCCGCCTGATCGCCCAAGAAGTTCGGGAGATGGCGACTAATGCGCGTGAAGGCAAGGTCCGAAGTGATGATATTGAAGGCTCGACTTTTTCAATCAGCAACCTTGGTATGTATGCTATTGACGACTTTACCGCCATCATCAATCCCCCTGAGTCGAGCATCTTAGCCGTAGGCGCGGTGCAGAACGTGCCCGTTGTTGAAGAGGGAGAGTTGGCGGTGGGATCCCGAATGAAAGCCACCCTTTCCGCCGACCACAGGGTGACCGATGGAGCGGAAGCAGCTGAATTTATGGGAGTCTTGGCGAATTACCTGGAAGAGCCGTTGAGGTTGATGTTGTAGAAAAATTATGATATGGACAATAAAACTCCGGTGATAATAAAAACCACCGGAGTTTTTTGATGCTGGTTTATAGTTGAGGTTTCAATCATTTACTACAACAGGGTAACTGGTGGTGAAATCCAAGCGTCCAGCCTCAATGTTATAGTCGACGATCTATTTCAGACTCGGTTCATAGATCGGCATGATTCTATTCTCAAGTTGCTCGATCCGGTTCTTGTCAATGTCCAAACAGGTGACCTGGTAGCCCATGTCAGCAAAACAAGCCCCGGTGACAAGACCGACATAAGAGGTGCTGATGACGCTAATTTTAGCCATTAAGTGTCCTCCAAAGCTCAAATTTATTAGAAGATCGGTTCATATCAGGATAAAATTATGTCTATGATGGCATTAGTTAGTACACGAATGATAGAAGAAGCTTCTCATTCAATTAAATGGTTTAAATAAGAACCTGGTCGTGCATTTTATCACATCAATAAGATAGACCTAACTCATTTCCTCCTGGGGCAAGCAGTTGCATATAGAGCGGCAGATCATTTTGGATTTTGATCGCCCAAATTATTATAAAGAATAAGACAATCAATACGATCACGAATTTTCGGCTTTTTCCAATTTCCATTGGAAAACTTGTAGAAAATATTCTCCTAAAGCCCATTACCGAAAAGGGGATTAATACCGGAACGAGTGTTAAATGAAATCGGGGCTCCGTAAGAATAGGTAAATGGGGAAGGAAATAGAAGAGCAAGGAGTACCCTGCCAGGGATGAGATAGTTCGATTCTGGTTTATAAAAAGCCCGATAGTACCAAAAAGGCAGACAAAGAACCAAGGCAAAGTGAGTAACAGATAAATGAGTGAGATCCAGGGCTGGGAGATGCTGCCGAGCAAATTGTTGCTGTAAAAATAGTTGAAGGCACGGGTCTCCGGCCCAAAGAAAGCAGGGATTCGTTTTAGTACACGCCGCACTGCTTCCAGTGAGTTATTTCTGATGAAGGCAATTGCATGGCGTTTGCAATAATCATCTCTCTCTGCATCGTCCGTGATGAATAAAGGCTTGATAGCGACCTCTGAGACGAAGTTGCCATCGCCTTCCGGATGATATCCGATATATATGTTGAACCAGAAACTATTTTCTATAAATGCCGGGCGACCCATGACGATGGAGTTGCGGACAGCCCATGGAATGATTAAAAGCATGGCAATGGTAAGAGATATGAAGGCCAATCGTCTCTTCTGCTTGAGGATATTGAGTAACCAAACAAAAACGACGACCAGGATCAAAACAGCAACTGATCTCGTTAGGACCATCGCACCTAAAACAAGACCAAGCAGAAGATGTAAGCTAATTGATGAGTGATGCTGCTTGATCTTCCAGGCGATCAACATAGCTAGTGTGAAAAGCGGAATAAAAAAATTTTCGGACGCAAGAGCTATTGGATAAAACAGAAGGATCGGATAAAGACTGATAAATACTCCCGAAATGATCGCTTCTTTTCGTGAGAGACCGATGATCTCTCCAATTTCCATCACCAATAAACTCAGACTCGCAAAAACAATAGCTTGGACTATGCGGACTAAGCCGAACCGGTCGGGACTGGAATTGATCAGATAAATTGCAGACAAGAAAAAGGGATAGCCGGGAGAGCGAAAAGCTGTTTTGATCCCATCTTCAGGAAAAGTCATCTCGTCCAACGGTATGAAGCGTTCGAGGTATGGTTTGAGTATCTCGACATCGTCTTTTGCGTACCACCGATATCCATTGCCACTTCTTAATGAAAGTGCAAGCATATCATACTGGAACATATCATCCAATGCGATGGGCATCCTGATGAATGCGAAAACAACAATGAGGTGAGTGACAAGAGAGAAAATAAAGATGGTACATTTATCTCTTTTTAGTAATGTTGTCTGCTCACTTTTATCACGAACAGTGTTGTTTTTATCCATTGTTGAATCCTCTTACTCCACTGCCCGAACAGTTGATATGCATGCGCGCTTCCCGGATTGCTTCCGTCATCGTTTGCGGCGGCTCGGTGCAATGACAACTCATTAAATGTCGGTTATCTGGCTTCCGTAGAGATGGTAGTAAATGTAATGGATCTCAGTGATCAACCGAATGTAGTTGCGCGTTTCCTCGATCCGCACTACTTCCAAGAAAAGGTCGGGGTCGTCGGGCGCTATTTCCTTCCAGGCGATAGTGTTGCCTGGACCCCCGTTGTAGGCTGCCAGCATGGCGTATAAATCGCCTTCAAAGTAATTTCGCCAACGCCGCAGGTAGTTCGTGCCGAAAATCAAACTGACATAGGGGCGGTACAGGTCTTCTGAGGTATAGTTCTCCGGCCAGTTTAATTCCGATGCGATCTGCTCGCCAGTAGATGGAATGACTTGCATCAAACCTCGGGCACCCACCCCGGAGCTGATGAACCCTTCATAGGAACTTTCCTGACGAATGATCGAGAGCAGTAACAGCGGTGAGATATCTTCTGATTCTGCAATGGGCAGGAGCCAATCCAGGTAATAAGCACCGAGGCGGATCCTGGAGAAGAATTCGGGTGCATTCAGTGCGTCCGCCTCTTCTAAACCCGCGGAATTGAGGAGGCTGATGCTGGCTGCCAGGGCGGACCGATACAATCCAATATCCACCAGGGCTGGTATCAGGCGAAAAGTCTGTACCGGGTCCGACTTATATTCCTGCCGCATGGATTCAAATTCGGCTTTACCCGCTTCATATAATCCCAGTGACCAGAATTCCAAGCCCCGCTGGAAACGCGGGTCATTGGCCAGCAGTCCCGGGCTTTCCAGGTTGGTCTCAGGTGTCAGGTTGAAGGTACTGCGCAGCCAGGATTCGGCTTCCATACGATAGGGGCTGAGGTCCGAGTCTAGGGTGTAGGATTCGGGCGGTGCGAGCACGTCTCGACCGAGGAGAAGGTCTTCAGCCCGGATGCTGTAATATCCAAAGGGATCAGCCGTCTGGGCTAGTTTCCAGCTATCCAGTGCTGAGCTGATGTCGTTCTGAGCCTCCTGGCATTTTCCAATCCAGAGATAGGCGGCGGCGGTCTCTGAGGATTGGGCAGCAAGTACCAGTGCCCGCGCAAAAATGGGCTCAGCTGCAGGCCAATTCCCCAAGCGCACCATTGCAATCCCCGCCAGATACACCCCTTGAAAGGTCAACTCCGAACTGGGATATTCATCCGCAATCCTCTGCCACGTGCTGGCTGCTTCAGCAAGCTGGCCAGCCCGTTCATAGGAACGCCCAGCCAGGTAAAGGAAATAGGGCGCTTCCGGGGCTTCCGGATATCGGGCGACAAAGCTGAGCGCAGTCTCTGCAGCTTGTGCGGGTTCGTCCAGATATGCCCATTGGGTGTATTCGATATCCTCCCAGGCATCAATGAAAAAGGGGCTGGCTGGATACTGTTCAATCAGGTTTTGCCACAGAGTAACCGCTTCCGAATAATAAGCTTCGTCCTGATTGTCTCCCAGTGACCTCGTCGCCAGGGCTTTGTAATACAATGCTCTGTCCGCCAGGAATTCAGGCGCTTCAGCCAGGTAACGGTTGAAGGCTTCGATGGCCAGTTCATAATTGCCGACGGCGTTATTGATCAAACCGCGCTGGTGCTCGTTTACTGGTATACCAGCGTTGACCAGAGTGGCTAGGGCGGTATAGGCGTCGTAGGCGAAGGGGAAATTATTAACCGCATCCTGATAGTAGACGTAAGCTTGTTCCGGCTCTTCGCGGCTTTGATAGATTTGCCCGATCAGCAGGTCCATTTGAGCTTTCGTATAGTCATTATTAGAGGTGTTATAGATATCTTGATAGAGGGCAAGGGCGGTCTCATCATCGCCGCTGTTGTCGTAGGCAACGGCGATTTTCACAGCCAGCGCCTCGTCCCCACCTTCTGGATTGGTGCGGTAAGCCTCTTCAAGGCTGGTGATGGCTTGCTGATAATCGCCCATTACAGTGTAGAGGTCTCCCCTTAATGCGTGGATATGGGAATCAATGAGCCCAGGTCGAAGTTGCAGATAGGTTTGATAGGCTGCTAACGCCTCCTCATAGCGCTCAAGTTGGACGAAGGTCTTTGCCATAAGATAATTTGCCCGCGCGGCGATCTCTGAATTTTCAGAATCAGCTGCAAACCGAAGGTAATCCAAGCCCGGACCGAAATTGTCCTGATAATAATAGGCTTTGCCAATCCCAAGATTGCTCTCAGCCCTCACAATCGGGTCATCGGTGCTGGAAAGGGCGTTCTTGAAGGTTTCAATAGCCTTGTCGTAGTCACCAACGAAAATTGCGTAATCCCCTTCTGCCACCATTTCTGCCGGTTCCAACGTTGGAGATGGAGAAGGGGAAGGGGTAGGGGTGATTTCCGGTAGGGTTATGGATATTGACGAGTCCGTTGACGTGGTCATAGATTGCTCAACGGCAGGCGGAACGCACCCGGTCAGGAGCAATAGTATAAGGACGAACAGGCTGTGTTTGGGTTTCTTCATATTAGGTTTTATAATGTAATATGGATACGGTGTCAATGTTTTGACAAAGCAACCATCCAATGGTAGACTGTCAACGTATTACTTGACGCCCGCCAGGGCGTCTTTTTTCGGAGAGTGAAGGGCTCAAGATGAGAACGATAACCTGGAATGATGATAATCAGGTCATCCAGATGATTGACCAACGCATTTTACCCCAAGAGTTCAAAATTCTCAGTTACGATAATCATGAAGATGTCGCAGACGCCATCCAGACCATGGTGATTCGCGGGGCGCCGGCAATCGGTGCTGCTGCGGCTTTTGGTATGGCGATAGCCGCGAAGAATTTTGGGGCGTCAGATTTGGATGAAATGTTAACGGATTTAAGAAATGCTGGAGAAACCCTCAATGCTGCGCGCCCGACAGCCGTGAATCTATCCTGGGCTGTCCGAAGGATGCTCAAAGCTGCGGAAGATTTCGAAGGCTCGGTTGACGAATTGCGAGAGCATCTATTGAACCTGGCGAAACGGATTGCAGATGAGGATGTTGAGATTAATAAAGCGCTCGCCACGCACGGCGCAGCCTTAATTGAAGATGGAGATCATATCATTCACCACTGCAACACCGGCGCGCTGGCGACGGTAGATTGGGGGACAGCGCTGGGTGTGATCCGAATGGCGCACGAACAGGGGAAGAACCTCCACGTTTTTGTGGATGAGACACGCCCTCGCCTGCAAGGGGCGCGGCTGACGGCATGGGAATTGGAGCAGTATGGCGTTCCTTATGACATTATCACAGATAACGCAGCCGGTTACATCATGCGTAAAGGGCTGGTCCAAAAAGTGCTTTTCGGTGCGGACCGCGTGGCTGCCAATGGGGATGTGGCTAACAAAATTGGCACTTATATGCTCTCCCTGGCGGCTTATGACAACGGAGTGCCGGCGTATTGCGCTGTTCCAATCTCTACGATTGATCTCGAACTCGAACGTGGTGATCTCATCCCGATTGAGGAACGCGAAGCTGGAGAGGTCTTGGATTTGAAGCTCAAGGGTCAGCGCGTGACGCCTGAGGGTGCTACCGCACGCAATTTTGCTTTTGATGTCACACCATATCGTCTGGTCGCTGGCTGGATCACTGAAAAAGGCGTGATCTATCCTCCTTTTAGCGAGAACGTTCAAGCAGTAATGAAAAAGTAAGGATCACTCATGAGTATTGTTCTAACAGGTTCAATCGCTTTTGATTATTTAATGTCTTTCCCTGGATATTTCAAAGATCATATTCTCCCGGAACATCTGGAATCGATCAGTTTATCCTTTTTGGTGGATGAGATGGTTCGGCGTCCGGGGGGTGTGGCCGCCAATATTGCCTATACGTTGGGATTGTTATGTGAAAAACCCAGGCTGGTGGCGACAGCGGGCGTAGATTTTGGCGAATATCGACAAATGCTGGAAGATGTCGGCGTGGATACATCCGGTGTTAAAATTATTGAAGACAAATTCACCGCTTCGTTTTTTGCCAATACTGACCGCTCCAATGCCCAAATTGCCAGTTTCTATGCCGGCGCTATGGCAGATGCCGGGAAGATTTCAATGAAGGACTTGGAACTCACCGAGGATGACTTGGTGATGATCTCACCCAATGCACCAGATGCCATGATCCAATACGCCCTGGAATGCCAGGAATTGGGCGTGCCTTATATCTTTGACCCCAGCCAGCAAATTGTCCGATTGGATGAGCAAGAGATTCGAAAAGGCGTTATTGGCGCCCGAGCGCTGTTTGTGAATGATTATGAATTTGAACTCGTCCAGAAGCACAGCAAGATGGGTGCGGCGGACGTCCTAAAATCGGTGGAATTTGCTGTGATCACCTTGGGTGAAAAAGGGTCTCGTGTATATGAAAATGGAGACCTCAAAGGTGAAGTGCCGATATTTCCGCCAATAAAAATTACAGACCCCACAGGTGTGGGTGATGCTTATCGGGCGGGGTTCTTGAAAGGATATGTGAACGGCTTTGATTTGCTGCTTTGCGCCCAAATGGGTGCCTTGGCGGCTACCTATTGCTTGGAAGAAATGGGAACCCAAACCCATTGTTATCTCATGAAAGATTTCGTATCCCGTTTCCGCACCCAATTTGATGATCAAGGTGTGTTGGACAAATTGTTACAGAGATCGTAAATATCAGCGTTGCAACGGCAACGACTCTCATTTTTGGAGGAATTAATGGAAAACTTTGATGTAAAAAATATTGACCTGGCAGAGGGCGGCCGGCGCCGGATTGAGTGGGCGGAGCGGGAAATGCCCGTTTTACGCTCCATTCGCGAGCGGTTTGAACGCGAACGCCCCTTAGAGGGGATTCGCATGTCAGCCTGCCTGCATGTGACAGCAGAGACAGCCAACCTGATGCGCACCTTGCAAGCCGGTGGTGCAGATGTAGTTCTGACGGCGTCCAACCCCCTCTCAACCCAGGATGATGTGGCCGCCTGTCTGGTATCTCATTTTGAGATTCCTGTTTTCGCTATTAAGGGCGAAGATAACAAGACCTATTACAAACACATTGACGCTGCTCTGGATCATCATCCACAGGTGACCATGGACGACGGCGCGGATCTGGTGAGTACACTGCACAAAGACCGCCGCGATCAGCTTGAAGAGGTGATCGGCGGTTCTGAAGAAACCACCACCGGCGTGATCCGCCTTCGAGCAATGGCAGCTGATGGCGCTTTAGCTTTCCCCATGATCGCTGTCAACGATGCCATGACTAAACATTTCTTCGACAACCGCTATGGCACGGGTCAATCCACCATTGATGGGATCATTCGGGCAACAAATGTGCTTCTAGCTGGAAAAACCTTTGTTGTAGTCGGCTACGGCTGGTGTGCACGCGGTCTGGCAATGCGCGCCCGCGGCATGGGCGCCAATGTGATAGTGACCGAAATTGATCCCCTCAAGGCGTTGGAAGCAGTTTTGGATGGCTTCCGGGTTATGCCGATGATGGAAGCGGCGCCAATTGGTGATTTCTTTGTCACCCTGACCGGCGATATAAACGTTGTCGACAAGCATCACTTCGAGGTGATGAAAGACGGCGCGATCGTCGCCAATTCTGGGCATTTCAATGTGGAGATCAACATTCCTGCCCTGGATGAAATGTCCGTAGATAAACGCCTGGTGCGTCCTTTTGTGGAAGCCTATGAACTGCCTGATGGGCGCATGATCCATATTCTGGGTGAGGGGCGCTTGATCAACCTGGCTGCTGCTGAGGGACATCCCGCCAGTGTGATGGATATGTCCTTTGCTAATCAGGCGCTGAGCGCGGAATATATGGTCAAGAATGCAGACAAGCTGGAAAATAAGGTTTACGCTGTACCTGAAGATATTGATCGGGAAATCGCCCGTTTGAAACTTGAAGCGATGGGCGTGACGATCGATTCGTTGACCCCCGAGCAGGTGGAATACCTGAATTCCTGGAAGCACGGCACATAGACGATCAACCTTCAGCGTTGAGGTTGGACATTTTCCGTAGTCTGTTATTTAAAATAAATCGGAGATTGGTTCTGAATATTAACCAATCTCCGATTCTTTATTAATGATATCGTTACTAATTATTATTCTTCTTCTATTTCCTCATCATCCACATCGTCTTCATATTCTTCATCTTTATCCGTCCAGGGAGCGGAAGGGGTTTTGACGATGGCTTGTTCAAGAACTGCCTTTTCGATTTCCTGTTCGAGTTCTTCGTTTTGTTGCAGGAATTCTTTGGTATTCTCGCGGCCCTGTCCCAAGCGGACATCGCCGTAGGAGTACCATGAGCCGTGTTTTTCAATAATATCCAGTTCTGCGCCCAGATCAATGACATCGCCGATCTTGGAGATGCCTTCGTTGTACATGATGTCAAACTCTGCTGTGCGGAAGGGGGGAGCGACCTTGTTTTTGACTACCCGTACCCGGACACGGTTGCCGATGATCTCGGAGCCGACCTTGATGGATTGGATCCTGCGGACGTCCAAACGGATGGATGCGTAAAACTTAAGGGCATTCCCGCCGGAAGTGGTCTCAGGGTTGCCGAACATCACGCCGATCTTGTGGCGGAGCTGGTTGGTGAAGATCACGGCAGTGCGGGTTTGGTTAATCGCACCGGAGAGCTTGCGCATCGCCTGTGACATCAAGCGCGCCTGGGTGCCCATAGTGGGGTCGCCCATGTCGCCTTCAATTTCAGAACGTGGCACCAATGCCGCAACCGAGTCGATAACGACGACGTCAACCGCGCCGGAACGCACCAGGGTCTCAGTGATTTCCAGAGCCTGTTCGCCCATGTCCGGCTGCGAGATCAGCAGTTCGTCCACGTTCACACCGCATTTCGCAGCGTAAACGGGATCCAGCGCATGTTCCATGTCGATGAAGGCAGCCGTCCCGCCTAATTTCTGCGCTTCAGCAACGATGTGCTGGGCGATGGTGGTCTTCCCGGATGCTTCAGGGCCGTAAATTTCTGAGATACGCGCCCGCGGGATGCCACCCACACCCAGGGCAATATCCAGGGAAAGTGAGCCGGTGGGGATGGCGTCAACGGCAAGATGCTTTGCCTGACCGAGTCTCATAATGGAGCCTTCGCCGTAACGTTTGGTAATATCTTTCAGCGCTTTTTCCAGTACTGTTTTTTTTGCCTCATCATCCATATCGCCGTCCTTTATTGTATTTCCTGCGTAGTGACTTTGATTATACTATTACAATTGTCTTTGTCAGACCTATCTCTATTTTAGCACATATGTTCAGTATGTCAAGTAGTGACCAAGATCATCGCATCTAAATTTATAAATCAAAGAATTATAAAAAATGATGTCATGAAACATGCTATTGCAGCTCATTCATGACCTAATCCTCGTTCCTTCCCCTGAAATCAGGGGAAGGATGCCTGCAAACGAAGTGTAGCAGGCAGGAAGGGGTTTTTCTTTATTCTAAAATATGTCCACATCCTTCTCCAAACATGGCTGATTTGATGTGGACAAAACAAGGATAAAATTTTGATCTTCAGTAGATACTGAATCAAAGACACCAATTATTTTGGGTTCGTTTTATTTTGATCAATGAGTAAATAACCGTTTATACTTAAAGAGGACAAATATCTAAATTTTTGTAAAAGAAATGATCGTCAATAATAAGGGGTGAATGGATAGTCTCCTATTGTGAAGTTGATGGAATTTTCTTTAGAATGATTGAGGTCTATTATCCAGAAATTCCATAAATCTTTGGAGATAATTGTCTATTGTTTCATTTTCCCTTAAAGTTAACAAATCTTCGGGGTTCTTAATAAAGTGAGTTCCATCATCCATCCCTTGAAACAGACCTAAACGAAGAAGAATTTCTTCCTCCTCAGTATTTTGGAAGAACTTATGTAAAAATTGTATATCAGAGATTTTATTTGGTTGTTCACTCATTATTCCTCCTGAGTTCTTGAGTTGTCTATTTCATTATACATATCATTTTTGTATATTGTTATAAACTTTAATCATATTATTACTTTTTTAGATATGAAGAAAAAAAATTATCATAGTTGTTTTCACAAAATACCTTATTGTCAATGATGATTGAATATATGTAAGGATATTTGATTCCATAAACTATTCGTTTTCAACGCTCATCTCCCCCCCCCCGGCATCAAAGATCATAAAAGGATCGAAGAGCTGATAATACCCACTCATCCGCCACAGGCAGTAATTTGCCATTTGTTCCGTGGTGGAGTCGTTTTGGTAATGCGCCATAGTTTGAAAGCTAATGCCGGAGGGTCCCAGGCGAGTCTCTAAATGGAGGTGGGGGTTGCTGGACCAGCCGGTATTGCCTACGGTGCCCAACCTCTCGCCGCAGGTGATCGAATCCCCTCTCGAATAGGTTGGCCGCGCTTCCATGTGCGCATAGAGATGATAGACCGAGTATTCTCCGCTCAGAGTGGGGGGTGCGACCTCCGGGCAATTGAGTCGGTAGTCGGGATCCTCCGGCACAGGCAAATAATTAGTCAACAACCTTTTCTGAAGTGGCTCCGGCAGGTCTGAGAGTGGGGTTTCGATCAGAATGGTGTAGCCGTAAGGATACCTGTCATCAAGGGTCAGGACGACCTTTCCCGACAGAATGGCATAAATTTCGACACCCTGGATTGATTCCCGCTCACCGCGTTGGAAAAAAGCAAAGTCAACACCGTGATGGCCGACATCCTGGCCGAATGGGGGAATATCCAGAGGTTTGGAAATGATCAGACGTAAGGTGTCGAAGGTCTCATCTTCCAATGGACTGCAAACGGTAAAAGGGATTTCGGTCGGGGTGGGCGAGGGGGAGATAGGGGTGGCTGTGGCTGCGAGCGTGGCTGTCGATGTGGGTTCTGGGGTATTGGTTTTTGTCGCCTTTGCAGTGGACATGGGAGTGTCCGCATCTGCATTGGGGGAACAGGCGCATAAAGATAAAACCAGGAATAGCAGCCAGACTTTTTTCATCAGGATTGAATCAGCCGGCACTCCATGTAAAACCGTTTTTCTATGGCTTCACCCATGGAAAATGTCTTTCTGGGCAACGCGCCGTCCAGGATGACGGTTTTAAACAAATCGGATTTATCCATAGCGGGGACATAAAATCCCACATTGCCATGGGCTTTGCCTTTTTCGATAAGCACCTCTGTGCCATGAACGTAATCAGTCTTTTCTGAGCCATCCTCCGCCAGGAATGAATCCAGGAATTCCTGTAGCGTACCCACCGGCAGGTTGTGGCGGGGACGACGAATTTCCAACAGTTTTGGACCGTCCGGCGCGATCATCCCAATTTGATGCCAGGGCTCTTCCGCCTCATCCACAATCGCTATCATTGAATCAATGGAATCCATAGGTTGAGTTTTGAACCGTTCTCCCCAAAACTGCGTCATTTTCTCAAGGATGTCCTGATTGAGATTAAAGAGGAGACGGTGGATGGGTTCAAATTCCAAAGCTGGGTCGTGAATATTCTCGATTTCCACCAGGGCATATCTGGCGGGGTGGTGCATGCCGACCTCGGGCTTGATTTCTTCCCAAATCGCCTTTGCTGTTGCCAGAGAGTGGTTGCCGTCGCCCATGGCGAATAAGAGCGGCTTGTGTCCTTCAGGTTTGAGGTTGTATTTTTCTGCAAAGGTCTCGGGATCAATCAGGTTTTGCAAAGTCTGCAGGATCCCTGTACGAACCGTCTCGTCGTTCAATGCCAGACCGGTCAAGTGTCCGCTGTCTAGCATCAGGTCGAAATCATAGACTTCCTCAAACTGCATGACTTGTTCATCCAGTAAGCCAAAAACACTGTCGTTGGGATCGTCGAAAAGCACCAGGATGTGGGGACATTCCAGTGGTGCATTTTTACGGATGCGGATACGGGGCGGCAGCCTGTCCAGGATGGTGCCCTCTGTGGAGCGGATCAATGTTTGAGCGCCTTGTTGGTAATCGTATTGCTCAAGATCCAGGCAGACCATCAGTCCCCGCCTAGTATGACCGCCAACTGCACGCAGGACATAAACCATATCATTCAGGGAGCGGAAAACGCCGGACTGTAGATACTGTTGCATGGTCTCATGGGTCGAGGTGAGCCGCTTTTCTTCTTCGAGCGTGCCTAGATAGACCTCTGGGAGGATCATATGATAGGTTGAAGGGGCGTCGCCGACGATGTCTTCAACGCTCTGCCAGTATTCCGGTTCCGAGGTGAATTGATCGCAGGCGATCACCGCCCATTTATGGTGGTCTATTGAAGGTTTAGGGAGGAGTATATTTGGAACCTTTAATCCGATTTCCTGAGCAAGGGTCATAGAGTCCATCCTTAATTTGGAGAGGTTGTCAGATATTTATTTTAGCTGATAATCATGGAAATTGTGCTTCAACTGCAATATTAAATGAAAAATGGCTGCTCATAGTGCTGGCAGCCATTAATTCTATAAAACAAAGCGCAGTGATGAGGGTTATGCGCTTTTGAGGATATCAGGATCAACCCCAGCCACATAAGCGATGCCGACCGTGCCCGGCCCAGTGTGTGTGCCAATGGCAGGGCTGAGGTTCGCCATGAGAATCTCTTGTGGTGTAAAGCGTTTTTTGATTTCAGATATGAGATATGAAGCTGATTCCTCTGCCGCAGCGCTCACGACACCGATCATATTGACGGGTTTTTTCGAATTGATACGGGTTTCGATCAGTTCGAGGAGCCGGTTGTGTGCTCGTTTGGAGGTGCGCACGCGCTCCAGGGCTTCAATCTTCCCTTCCTGAAGCTGAAGGATGGGTTTGAGATCAAGGGCTGTCCCCAAAAAACGAGATGCCCCGCCGATGCGCCCGCCGCGGTGCAGGAATTCCAGGGTGTCAACAGCGAAGAACACTTCAGAATGTTCACGGACGGTCTCGGCGACCGCGCTACATTCTGCCAAAGACGCGCCCCGATTAGCAGCCCGAGCCGCCGAAAGTACCATAAATTCAAGCGGTAGAGATGTGAAAAGAGAGTCGATACATACAATGTTCGCTTCGGGAATCATCTTCTGTGCTTGAAGCGCGGAATCAAGGGTCCCGGAGAGCGTAGCGGAGATCACAAGGGTCAGGATATCATAACCTTCATGGTGCAATTTTTCAAAGACATCAGCGAAGGCTTTGACTGTTGGTTGGGATGTGGAGGGCATGACTTTTGCCCTGGAAAGGCGCTCGTAGAATTCATCAGGACCGATATCCACGTTGTCGAGCAGCGTTTCCTCCCCCCAAATCACGACCAAAGGGACAACCGTGATATTGTATGCTGCGACGAGGTCATCCGGTAAATAGGCGGTCGAGTCGGTAACAATAGCAACTTTAGACATGATAATTACCTCACCTTCTATCAAAAAGTGAAAAGCATAATAACACTTCAATTTCAATATGATTAACCCAATTCGTTGCAAAACGTTGCGAAGTGAGTTTATTTTCATGTTCCTCGCTGATAATTCTCAATCCAATATAATAAAGCAAGCGCGCAGTTCCCCTTGACCATCTGTTGTTAACACGCTAAAATCACAGGTTGACAGTTTGACTGGAAGTAAATAAATTTATTATTGTGTTTGAAAACCTGACAGAACGATTAACGAATATCTTCGCCAACCTGCGTCGGCACGGGCGGCTCTCTGAGTCTGATGTGGATGATGCCATGCGGGAGGTCCGCATGGCGTTGCTGGAAGCCGATGTTCATTACAGCGTGGTCAAGAGCTTTACCCAACGGGTCAAGGAACGCGCTGTTGGGCAAGAGGTTTCTAAAGCCCTTAACCCCGCGCAGCAGGTGATTAAAATCGTTAATGAAGAGCTGATTGGCACTTTAGGCGAGCCTAGCGGGTTGAATCTGAAAGGGGAACGCCCTTATGTGATCATGCTGGTCGGGCTTCAGGGCTCCGGCAAGACCACAGCCGCTGCCAAACTTGCCAAGAAATTGCGCGGGGCTGGTGAGCGGGTGATGCTAGTCGCTGCAGACCCCTACCGACCGGCTGCCGTCAAACAGCTCCAGACCCTGGGCGAGCAAATTAATGTGCCCGTTTACACGAAAGAGGGCACAGCACCACCAAAGCTGGCTGAGGAAGCCTTCAAAGCATCTCGCAAGGGTGGTACGAGTGTTGTCATATTGGACACGGCCGGACGCTCGCAGCTTGATACAGAATTGATGGATGAACTCAGCGCGATCCAGAAGAAAGTGCCCATCACAGAGATCTTGCTGGTGGTGGATGCCATGATCGGCCAGGAGGCGTTGAATGTCGCTGAAGGATTCAGGAAGGAATTGCCGATCTCTGGTCTCTTCATGACCAAGATTGATGGCGATGCCCGTGGCGGTGCGGCGATTTCTATTCGAGAAGTCACCGGCGTGCCGATCAAATTCCTCGGTGTTGGAGAGGGTGTGGACGCCATTGAGGTGTATAATCCTGACAGGCTTGCTTCTCGCATCCTGGGGATGGGCGATATGCTGGGCTTGATCCAAAAGGCTGAAGCTGCCTTTGACCAGGAACAGGCGCAGAAGCAAGCAGAAAAAATGCTGCAAGGCGAATTCACATTGGAAGATTTCGCCAAACAATTGAAGCAGATGCGGAAGATGGGGCCGATGGGACAGGTCTTGGGCATGTTGCCTGGACAGATGGGGCAGGTTGCCCGTCAGATTGACCCCAGGGATGCGGAAGATCAATTGAAGCAGATTGAAGCGGTGATAGACTCAATGACCATTGAGGAACGCCGTAAACCAAATTTGTTAAATGCAAGCCGAAGACGCCGAATTGCGCGCGGGTCTGGAATGGAGGTGCAGGATGTCAACCAAGTCATCAAGCGTTTCCGCGAGACTCAACGGCTGATTAAGACATTACAGAAATCTGGCGGCAGAGGTTTAGGCCGTTTGATTGGATAGCCAGAGGACGAGAAAGGTAAGCGTTCCCTTCAACGCTCTCTCAAACCTTTTAGAGGAATCAGGCTGAAGTACAATTAGAAATACATAACTATTAAGAGGAGCAAAAATTCGATGGTACGTATTCGATTACGCCGGGTAGGATCCCGGAATCAGGCAAGTTATCGTGTTGTGGTTGCTGACAAGGAAAAACCACGCGATGGTCGTTTTCTGGAAATTGTGGGTCATTATAACCCTCGAACAGAACCTTCTACGATCGTTCTCAAAGATGACCGCATCTTCTATTGGCTAAGCGTAGGCGCACAACCGACGGAAGCGGTTGACGGTTTATTTTCACAGACTGAGCTTTGGAAGCGGTATGAACGTTTCAAAGATGGTGAAGATGTTGAAGTCCTCGTTGAAGAAGCCAATGAGATATATAATACACGGGTGACAGATCCACGCACGAATCCAAAGACGACAAGCTGAGGGAGAAAGACAAGAGGAAAAAATGAAAGGTGAGAACTTGCAAGGTTTGGTTGAATTCGTTGCACAGTCATTGGTAGACCAGCCCACAAATGTGAATGTTGAACAGCACCAACGGGGCAATACCGTCTATCTGGAATTGCACGTTGCCAAACCGGATATGGGTCGGGTGATTGGAAAAGGTGGTCGTGTGGCGAATTCCATACGAAACTTATTGAAGGTCGCCGCAGCCCGTGAAGGCAGCAGTGTCAACCTGGACATCGTTGAGCCGAACTAGGTTCTGATCTAACCATAAAGATGCCTCGAAACAATGAGAATAGCGCAGGCTTGCATTCATCAAGTGAGCCTGCCTTTATTGTCTTGGGTAAACTACGGCGCGCTCACGGCGTTCGGGGGGAGATCCCTCTGGAAGTTTACACGCATATGCTGGAATTATTGGTTCCTGAAAGTGTCGTTTACATCGGTGAGGAATATGACCCTTATACGATTGAAATGACGCGCTGGAAGCAGGACCTTTTGTTATTAAAATTTTACGAAATTGATGACCGGACAATTGCCTCACAATTAACCAACCAACTTGTTTTTGCTAAGACAGAGCAATTACCCGGATTGTCCGAAGGTGAGTTTTATTATCACGAATTGATCGGACTGGAAGTTTATCAGGATGATGGGGACAACCTGGGCACACTGGTTCAAATTCTTGAGACAGGTGCCAATGATGTATACCTTATCCGGGCTGAAAATGGGGAGGAAATTCTCGTCCCCGCAACTGAGGAAATGATCCTGGAAATAGATCCTGAATTGGGGAAGATGATTGTTGCAAAGATGGAATGGTATGGCGAGTAAGGGGACATTATGTCAGATGAAAAGAAGTATTGGATAGGCTTTAATCTCGTCAGAGGGATCGGCTCAGTTCGCTTTCACCAAATACGGTCTTATTTTAACGATCTTTCCATTGCCTGGCATGCACCGGCTGAAGCCTTTCGTCAAGCGGGTCTACCGGAACGCGCTTTAAATAATTTAATCAGCATCCGAGACGATATAGACCTGGATCAGTTTTACGACTCGATCCTGGAGAAACAAATCACCGTTCTGACATTGATGGATGAGGATTACCCTCGATTATTGAAGGAAATTGATCAACCCCCACCTGTTTTATATGTCAAAGGCTCACTGACGCCCGCAGACGACTTTTCGGTTGCCATGGTGGGCACAAGACGGGTCACTGCTTATGGGCAGCAGGTCGTCCGTGATGCCAGTATTTACCTGGCGGGACATGGCTTGACGATCGTTAGCGGTTTGGCGCGGGGCGTGGATGCTCTGGCGCATCAGCATGCGCTGCAGGCTGGCGGAAGAACGATCGCTGTTTTGGGCAGCGGCGTTGATGTAATTTATCCGCCGGAGAATCGCAAACTGGCGGAGGCGATCATTGAAAACGGGGCGGTGGTCAGCGATTATCCTTTGGGAACCCAACCTGAAGGGATCAATTTTCCCCCAAGAAACCGGATCATCTCAGGCCTTTCCCTTGCGGCTATTGTGGTGGAAGCGGGCGAGCGCAGCGGGGCTTTGATAACGGCTGATTTTGCTGCCGAGCAGGGACGTGATGTTTTTGCTGTACCGGGGAACATACTCTCACCGATGAGCCGAGGGACAAATCACTTGATTCAAAAAGGCGCTTATGCACTGGTTTCTCCGCAGGATGTTCTGGATGTCCTTGATCTTGATCATGTGGATGAATATAAGGCTGCCCGTCAAATGCTGCCGGTGGACACCACCGAAGCGAAGATCCTGCAAGTCATGGATTATGAACCGATTCATGTGGATGAAATCTATAATGAATTACATTTGCCCGTAGAAAAGATTTCAGCTGCCTTGACAATGATGGAATTAAAGGGCATGGTTCAACACGTGGGCGGTATGCGTTATGCTGCTGTCCGAGAGATGAACAGAATTAAGGAGTAAGACATGTTTGAGCATTATTATGCGGTGATCATGGCGGGGGGAAGCGGAAGCAGGTTGTGGCCGCTTTCACGGCGTAACCGACCTAAGCAATCCCTTTCCTTTGTTGGAAATCGTTCTATGTTTCAGCATGCGGTTGAACGACTGGATGATCTCTTTCCTTATGATCGCATTCTGGTTGTGACGACGGCTGATCAGGTCAACCTTCTAAGAGAAGAATGCCCGGAAATCCCCGTGCAAAATTTCATCATTGAACCCATGCCGCGCGGAACTGCTTCTGTGGTCGGTCTGGCGGTGATCGCTATTCGCGCGTTTGATCCTCAGGCGACCATGGCTATCCTGACGGCTGATCATTTGATTGGCAATGAGACCCACTTTCAAGATCTGCTGAAATCCGCCTATGACGTGGCTCAGGAGGATTTCCTGGTGACCCTGGGAATAACTCCCTCTTATCCTGCGACCAGTTATGGATATATTCAAGAGGGACCATCTCTAGGTCAATATCGGGGCTTGGACGTCTTTCGTGTGGAACGGTTTAAAGAAAAACCAGATCAGGCACAGGCGGAGAAATTGGTTTCCGATGGCAATTATTTATGGAATTCCGGGATGTTCATCTGGCGAATTGATAGCGTCATGGCAGAAATGGAACGGCAGATGCCTGATCTCTACGGAAAGCTGGCAACGGTCGGTGAGTATTGGTCGACAGAAAAACGCATTGAGACACTTGAGTCCGTTTGGCCAACGATTCATCCTGAGACGATTGATTACGGTATTATGGAAAACGCCCGTAATGTAGCCGTTATCTCTTCTATTGACCTGGGATGGAATGATATTGGTAGTTGGGAATCCTTATATGATGCTCTGAAAAGTGATGAATCGGGTAATATCGTCATGCATGGTGATCATGTGTCATTTGACACACAAGGTACACTCATTTGTGAAGATTCCGCTGATCGTATGATTGTGACGGTTGGCGTGAAGGATTTAATAATTATTGATTCAGGAAACGCGGTACTCGTTTGCGACCGGAAGCAAGCTCAACGGGTCCGCGATGTGGTTAACTATCTAAAGGAAAACGGTCGCGACGATTATTTGTAGGAGTGAAGAAATTGAAAGCATATTGTGTAAAGTGTCGAGAAAAACGAGAAATTAAAGATCCTGTTGCGGATTATAATGCCGCCGGTGCGCCGGTGACCATAGGGACGTGTTCAGTTTGCGGAACCAAGGTTTACCGCATGGGGTTGACTGAGGCGCATGAGGGCATTCCCAAACCAAAAGCAACACGGAAAAAGAAGAATGAGGTTGAACGAAAAGGGAAACTCGTGATTGTTGAGTCACCCGCCAAAGCGAAGACGGTGGGACGATTTTTAGGGAAAGGATATACCGTTCGTGCTTCTGTCGGCCATGTCCGAGACCTGTTACGCTCAAAGTTGTCGGTAGATATCGAAGATGATTTTAAACCCCGCTATCGTGTCCCCAACGAAAAACGAGATGTGGTTAGGGAATTGAAGAATCTGGCCGGAAACGCGGAAAAAATCTACCTGGCAACGGACCCTGACCGTGAGGGCGAAGCGATTGCCTGGCACCTGATGGAAGCTGCTGATATTGAGGAAAAGCGATCCAACAGGGTGGTTTTTCATGAGATTACGAAGGATGCTGTTGAGCACGCCTTTGCCAACCCAAGAACGATTGATATGGATTTGGTCGACGCACAGCAGGCGCGCCGCATTTTGGATCGGTTGGTGGGTTACGGAATCAGCCCTATCCTTTGGAAGAAGGTGCGAAGTCGGCTATCCGCTGGTCGGGTCCAATCTGTGGCGCTGCGTTTGATCGTGGAACGTGAGCGCGAGATTGACGCCTTTGATTCGGAAGAGTACTGGTCGATCGAAGCAGATTTTCTCCCCGAAGACGGTGAAGTTCCTTATCGGGCGAAATTGTCTAAGATTAACAGCGAAGATCCCGAATTGGGAAGCGAATCGGACGTGGAGGTCATCCTCAGCGATATGAGGAAAGCTGCTTATCGAGTTGATTCCATCAAGCATGGAACCCGTCGGCGTAACTCGTCTGCGCCCTTCATCACCAGCACGATGCAGCAGGATGCCTCACGCACATTAGGTTTCAGCGCCCGTAAGACCATGGCGGTCGCACAGCAGCTATATGAAGGTGTTGAGCTGGATGGTGAGGGTACTTCGGGTTTGATAACCTACATGCGAACAGACTCGACCAATATCTCAGATGTCGCAATGAATGAGGTTAGGGACTTCATTCGGAAGCGCTACGGCGATGAATTCCTGCCTGGAACGCCGCCCAAGTATAAAACCCGGACACAATCAGCGCAGGAAGCTCATGAAGCTATTCGTCCGACCTCCGTGCTTCGGCAGCCGAAGGCTATCAAGAAATACCTCTCCCGTGATCAATTTCGGCTTTACCAGTTGATCTGGCGACGTTTCGTCGCTTCACAGATGAACCCGGCAATATATAAAACGCTTTCGGTAGAGATACTTAGTGAGGGCAGAGAGAATGACTATCTCCTGCGGGCATCTGGCAGCCAGCTCCAGTTTCCAGGCTTTTTGATCGTTTATGAAGAGGGCAAGGATGAGGATCAAGTTGAGGAAGATGAGGAGGACAGCGACCGCATACCGATTGATGACATAAAAGAAAACCAGATTCAGAATTTAAAGGAACTCATTCCTGAACAGCACTTCACTCAACCACCACCGCGATACACGGAAGCTTCGTTGGTGCAGGTTCTTGAGGAAAATGGCATAGGCAGACCATCGACCTACGCGCCGATTATCTCAACCATTCAAAATCGGGGATATGTGGTGAGTGACGGTAAGCGGCTGGAACCCACAGAAACTGGCTTCCTTGTTAATGATCTGGTGGTAGAGTTTTTCCCCAGCATCGTGGACATCAATTTTACCTCTCGCCTTGAGGATCAACTTGATGAAATCGCATCTGGTGACCAGGAATGGGTGGAAGTTATCCGTGAGTTTTATGGGCCTTTCTCCGATCGTTTGGAACATGCAGAAGAAGCCATGCCTGAAAAAAAGGCTGAATTGCAAAAGGTCGGACGTCAATGTCCGAAGTGCGGTCATGACCTGATCATCCGTTGGGGACGTTACGGCAAGTTTATCAGCTGCAGCAACTTCCCGGAGTGTCGGTACACCGAGCCATATCTTGAGAAGATCGGTGTGAAATGTCCGAAATGTAACGAGGGCGAGGTTGTTCGTCGAAAGACGCGCAAAGGTCGGACTTTTTATGGATGTTCACGCTATCCAGATTGTGATTTTACATCCTGGAACCAGCCGGTTGCACAAAAATGCCCCAATTGCGGCGGCACATTGGTCATTTCCAATAAAAAGCACTTGAAGTGTCTGGATTGTGAAGCGACATTCCTGCAGGATGACATTCTGGAAAAAGACGAAGTGGCATAAAGCTTGCAATCTCCTATCTGAGTGTTATTGCAGAATTATGACAATTATTCTACAATAGTCACAGCGCATATTTTATAAATTAATAAGACGGGAGTTGACGATGAACTCAGAAAAAATACAAGCTTTACTAAAAAACTTTAAGGTGACTATCCCAGTTGGGGTTGTTTTGGGACTCATCCTAGGTCTTGTCATTGGATGGGGCATTTGGCCTGTTCAATGGACCGACTTGGCGCCTTATCACTTGCGCCCCGATCTTCGGCAAGACTATCTCCGAATGTCTATTTACACATTCTCGTCCACCGGGGATGCTGAAATTGCAACGAAAGCCTGGTCTGAATTAGAAGATACTGCTGATGAGACCCTTGAAGCGGTCAGGAATAATCCTCAATACTTGAAGCCTGAACAAATCACGAGCTTTATGGCAATTGTGGGGGCTGAATCCGCCGAGATAACGCCCACTGTCGACCTGACCACTGAAATCCCAGAAGAGACCGAGCGAAAAGGACCAAATTGGCTGCTCCTAGGCGGGTTGTGTTTAGGCATGTTGATTGCGGCTGCTGGGGCGGTTTATTTCTTCTTGATCCGCGGCAAATCCTCAGATGGTGCAAAGCCTGAAACCCTGGAGTCCAGAGAATATTCACAAGACAGGGATGAATTTAACGCTGAAGATAGTGGTTTCACTGTTGGGACACAGGAAGAGATTGAAGCGCCATTACAGGAAGAGCCCTCAATGCCGGTTGCCCAATTTATGACCACCTATATGGTCGGGGATGATTTGTATGATGATTCCTTCAGCATTGACGCGCCAACGGGTGAATTCCTGGGTGAATGCGGCGTGGGTATTTCCGAGACGGTGGGCGTTGGCGAGCCCAAACGCGTGGCCGCGCTGGAAGTGTGGCTGTTCGACAAGAATGATATCCAAACGGTGACCAAAGTGGTTATGAGTCAACACGCTTTTGAGAATGAGAAACTCCGCATGCGTTTGGAATCAAAAGGTGAGCCGATATTAGCTGAAACGGGCAAGCAGATCCTTTTAGAAACCGCCACCCTGCAGCTTGAAGCCAGAATCGTGGATATGGAATACGGAGAAGGCGCAGCACCGGATCAGAGTTATTTCCAGCGGCTGACGTTTGAGCTAGCTGTCTGGCCAAAGTGATCAATCAACATCAAGAACTCCTATAAATAAATAAACCCCTGACATTTTTCAGGGGTTTTTGAGATTAATCAGAGTTTACCCGATTTCAAGTATTTCGATTTTGATGGTGTTTCCGTTTGGCAGTTTGACATCAACCACATCTCCGATTTTATGACCCATTAAGGCTTTCCCAATAGGGGATTCGTGAGATATCTTTCCATCTTGCGGATCGGCTTCATTCCTACCAACAAGATGATAGGTCTCCGGTGAATAACCCGCTTCCTGAATGGTCACAGTCGCCCCAACATCAACAAGATCGTAGTTGGATTTAGTTTCAATGACTTCTGAGTTCTTCAGGATTGACTCAATTTCCTGGATGCGTCCTTCTAAAAAGCCCTGATCTTCCTTAGCTTTATGATAATCTGCATTCTCAGAGAGATCGCCCATGGAAATAGCATGTTTCAGGCGCTTGGAGAGTTCTTCTCGCTCTGTTGTCTTTAATTCTTGTAATTCAGTTTCTAATTTTTCTTTTCCTTCAGGTGTCAAGTAATTAATATCGTTCATAAATATTCCTCAATTATCGTAATTCAGTGAATTGATAAGTCAGGGTAAGATGGTTGGATCAAATAATTTTTGATATTCATCTATTGCAAATCGGTCAGTCATCCCTGCGATATAGTAACAAACAGTCTCTTCAAGGCCTTTCTGCTCCAATTCATCCTGGAAGTGATTCGGTAAAGTGGACGGTTCATTCGTATAGGCATTAAAGAGGCTTTCGAGAATGCGCTCCGCTTTGACGGCCATACGCACAACCCTGTAGTGATTATAAAGATTGTGAAATAAGAAATCCTTTAATTCACGGTTGCGTCGATGCATGTCTTCGCTAAAGCCGACCACATTATAAGGAAGTTTTTGCAGCTCTTCGACGCTGCTGACCCCGCTGCGCCGGATCATGCGGTCAATGGATTGGATCAGATCTGTGACTTCGATGCCAATAAGACGCCGGATCAGGCGGTGGCGCGCTAGGTCATCCAAAGGTTCTGCTCGGCTGCGGCTGATGCTTTCGTTGATCACTTCCCATAGCGAAATGCCGGTGAGCTGTTCAGGCTTGATCATGCCAGATTGTAAACCGTCATCCAGATCGTGCGCCGTGTAGGCTAGTTCGTCGGCTGCATTGGCGATTTGCGCCTCCAAATGGCCTCGCAGGCTGGGGTCAAACGCCTTAGCATCTGACATATCATATTCCGTTTCGTGTTTCACGATCCCTTCCAATACTTCCCAAGTCAGGTTCAAGCCGTCAAATTCAGGGTATCTTTTTTCAAGCTGAGTGACGATGCGAAAGGAGTGACGGTTATGGTCAAAGCCGCCGTGATCAACCATCAGTTTTGCCAGGGTGCGTTCACCGGAGTGTCCGAATGGGGGATGTCCCAGATCATGCGCCAAGCAGATGGTTTCTACCAAATCTTCGTTTGCGCCCAAAGCGCGGGCGATGCTGCGCCCGATTTGCGCCACTTCCAGTGTGTGTGTCAGTCGAGTGCGGTAATAATCCCCTTCGTAATTGATGAAAACCTGAGTTTTATATTCCAGCCTTCGGAAGGCCGTTGTGTGCAGGATTCGGTCGCGGTCGCGTTGAAAAACCGTTCTGTAATCCGGCTCGTCTTCCGGGTGCTCTCGCCCTTTGCTGTCCTTGCTACGGACGGCGTAGGGTGCCAGGAATTGGTCTTCCAATTCTTCAAGCTGTTGACGCGTATAAATCATTAATGATTACTCCCGATTATCAATCAAGTTTAGATTATACCGGATTATTTAAAAGCATTATATGACTTTATTCTGTATTTGGATGGTGTTGAAAAAGTGTTTTTCAACCATCACTCTGCTGACATCTATTACGATAGGATGTCCAATCCGTTTCAACCTCGAATTTCCTACCCCTCCCCTGCAGTCCTGAGTTTTTCTGGAGTGGTTTTCTTGCGCAGGGGAGGGGATGACTTAAATTGAGGTTAGGGCTGGCTTTGCCCTCTACCAACACCAAAAATTCACCCTCCCCCGGCCAAACTTATCTGTGAGGATTGAAAACGGGTGACCGGGGGAGGGTAGGGGTGGGGGCTTTGTCACATGATCTTAGGATATTAACCGGCGATTGAAATTTAGGAATGGATCACATCAGATTAATGCTTTAAGTTGATGTTTTTCAACACCCTCTATTTTTGCCCTTGATATTGCCATGATCGCCGTATTAATATGTGATCAATGTACCGAGGTTTTTACCCTGGAGTGCTTTCTGGATGTTTCCAGGCTTCACACCTGAGAAGATCAATACCTCCAAAGAAGGGTAGGCTTGAACAAGCTCAATCATAGTCTGAACTTTAGCTGCCATCCCGCCGGTGACGTCTGTAGCTTCTGCACCTGCTAAGGCTGGAAGTTTCTGGTCAATTGTCTCGGATGAGATTTGATGTATGATTTCATCGGATTCACCTGGGTCGAGATAGACGCCTGGATCTGATCCGGCGAGGAGAATCCGTTGGGGGTGTAATTTATTCGCTAGATATTGAAAGGATTTCTCCGTCGAAAATATCGTCCCTCCGATGACTTTGTCGAAGACGACATCACCATGGACGACAGGTATTAACTCGTGGGATAGGGCTTCCATCAAAGGAGAAATGTCCCAGCTTTTGAACTCATGATTTTCAGCAATGATTCCGGCTGAGGGTGGGAAGGCAATGATTGGGAGACCGTGAGAAGTTAATTCATTCACAACGATCTGGTTTAACTCCCGAGCGGCAGCCCATACTTTGGCAAAGCCCTTCCAGGAAGTTTCTCCGTTTACACCGGCCTGAGTTTGATATTGATCCGCGACGGAATGGCCAAAGGAGCCTGAACCATGACCGATCAACAATTTCAAATCTGGATTTTCCTGCGTCACCTGGGCAATTTCTGCAGCGCATCGTTGTATCACTTCATGATGGGGGGTAAGTGGCTGGGATTTATCGGTGATCATTGACCCGCCAAGTTTGATGAATACTAATTGGCTATTTTTCATCGCTGCGCAGCCTCCATCAATTTTGTATAGATTACACGTTTTGCGCCGGCATTGGTCAGCGCTCGCTCAATATCAACAATGTTGTCGGGATGAGCAAGAGCAATCATGTTTCCACCGCGCCCGCCGCCGGAGAGCTTCGCCCCCGAAGCGCCAGCAGTTCGGGCTTTATCGATTAAAGTATCCAGCCTGGGGCTGCTGACCCCTAACGCCTCCAGCAGAGTTTGGTTTTCGTCCATCAAATGCCCCAATGCGTCCACATCGCCCTGAATTAGGGATCGGCGGGCTTTTTGCGTGATGCTGCCTATACTCTTGAAAATGGCGTTGTATTTTTCTGGGTTTTCATTGTGTTTCTCCCGGACAGCGGAGACGGTCTCATGGGTTGGCGTTTTTTCGCCTGTATCGGCAATCACCCAGTGGGTGGGATGTTTGATCTTTAAGGTTTCAAGCGTTTTTTCTTGTTCGAAGTATATGGGTTTTTCAAAAGAGATGACGGTGTTATCAATTCCTGAAGGTGTGCCGTGATGGATTTTTTCAACTTCGAAGGTGAGGTTGGAAATGGTTTCATTGGAAAGGGGGGCGCCTAAGAATGAGGAAAGGGCGCGGATGAGAGCAACCGTCACTGCAGCGCCTGACCCCATCCCAGCGGATATTGGGATAGTTGACGAAATCTGGATGGTGAAGGAGGGAATGTGCATTGGTGCAATCTCTTGAAGCGTAAGACGAACCGCTGCAGCCAGTGGATGGTTTTCTGCTAGATCGGTATAGTTCGAATCAAGCTGGATGTCCTCTGCTTGAATGCGAATATTTCCGGGTTGTGAAGAAATATCCGGAAGAATCCGGGCTGTGGCGTTCACCTTCCTGACTGGGATTGCAATTGCTGGATGTCCATAAACCACAGCATGTTCCCCAAATAAAATGATCTTGCCGGGTGCTTTCTTAAATACAACGGGCATCACTTCTCCAACTCAATGTAAATAGAGGATTCCAATGACCGTTAGCCCCCACAGCAAGACAGTAATCTGCATGGGTCGGTCCTTGAGGACGATTTCTTCCGGCGCACCACCGATGTGATCCATGCGGACCAGGTACAGATAGCGAAATAAGCCGTAGATCACGAAGGGAATGGTCAGCATCATGATATGGTTTCCCGGTGTAATCGGTGAAGAGAAGGTATAAAAGCAATAGGTGATCAGCGTTGCGCTTAATACAACGGTTAATAATTGGTCTAAAAAATCCAAGGAATAACCGCTTAGTACCCGGCGGTGTGATCCTGCCGCGGTTTCCAGAAGGTAGATTTCTGCACGGCGTTTTCCAAGCGCCAAGAAAAGCGCTAGAAAAGTGGTGGTGACAAAAAGCCAGGGTGAGAATTGCTTGGTGATAATAATGACCACACCCGCCGCGACACGCAGGACGAATCCTGAGGCAATGATCATGACATCAATCAAGGGGATATGTTTAAGCCAGAGAGAGTAGGCGAGCATGAGGAGGAAGTAGCCGGTGATCATCAGACCAAAATTGATGTTCAGAAGATAGGCGATGGGGAAGATCAACAACGCCAGAAATACAGCACCTATGACGGCTGTTCTCTTTGAGAGATTTCCTGAAGCCAGCGGGCGGTGTTTTTTCTTGGGATGCAGGCGGTCTGCCTCAATATCCGTGAGGTCATTGATGATGTAAATTAAACTGGAGACAAAACAAAAGAGAATGAAAGCCAATGACGTGATGATAAATGAATTTACAGCGATTAGTTGGCCGTCAAAAACGAGTCCAGCGTACACAAACACGTTTTTGGGCCATTGGCGCAGCCGCATTGTTTTAAGGAGATAACGAAGTTGTCCGATCATAAGTTTATATTATCACAATTCGATTTTCGATTAAATAGTATCTGATTTTCTCATATTTTCAAAACCTCCGATCTTAAGTAAGCATCGTCATAGGGAGATATTATAATTATTGATGAAATGCCGGTTGATGGAATAGAATAGAAGCATGAAGAAGAAGAGAATCGATGTTTTGTTGGTCGAAAGAGGGCTGGCGGAGAGCCGGAACCGTGCTCAGCGGCTGGTGATGGCGGGCGAAGTGCGGGCGGATGGTGAGATGGTTCATAAATCTTCGACTCAAGTCGCTCAAGATGTGGATATTCAGGTTTTACAACGGCCGAAATATGTCTCACGCGGCGGCAAGAAATTGGCGGCTGCGATAGAGGCATTCGATGTCAAAGTTGCCGACAGGGTTTGTGCAGATGTTGGCGCATCCACCGGCGGGTTCACAGATTGTCTTTTACAAAACGGTGCTGCTAAAGTTTATGCAATTGATGTTGGTTATGGACTTTTACACTGGAAATTGCGTCGGGACTCCAGGGTTGTCATCATGGAACGCACAAACGCCCGGTATCTTGAACTTCTGCCTGAGCCGATTGATCTGGTGACGGTTGACGCTTCCTTTATTTCGCTGGCATTGATACTTCCTGCCGTGAAACGTTGGTTTGATTCTCCGAATGGTCAGATGATCGCCCTCATCAAACCCCAATTTGAAGCCGGCAGAAAAGCCGCTGCAGTGCACGCTGGGGTGATCAAAGATGAGGAAGTCCACCAGAGCGTGTTGACCAAAACAATCACGGAAGCAGAAAAATTGGGATTCTGGCCGGCAGGCTTGATTCCTTCTCCCATTCAAGGACCAAAAGGAAATATTGAATTTCTAATTGCTCTCAGGGTTCAAGAACCCACGCAATCCATGGATATCCCCCGGATGATAAAAAACGCGCTAAGCTCAGCGCCTGAATAAACTGATTAATTATGGATTTTGGGGTTATGGTTGATATTGGTGATGAATTACAGGGCTGATTTCTTGTCCAGCTCATATTCTTCAATGGCTGGCTCAAATTCTTTTTCAAGCTGTTCGTTATTGAGTCCCATTTTTTTTAGAGAATAGTGATGATGGCTTTTGTATCTTTTCGCTTTTTCAGATTCCACTGTCAAGGTTTTTTCATATTCAGGTGTCATTTCGATACCCAATTTCCTGTAAATATTTTTAATGGTGGTCTTTGGATCTACTGTAAGGTCCTTGTATCGAACCATCACATATTGGTCACTGGGTAGATTTTTAAGATAGCGGTGAGGATAGAGGTACCAGAATTTTGCTTGTTCACGGATGACCTCGGAGCCTGTTTGGGGATAATCTTCCTCTGGCTCGCCGTAGATCTTCCAATGTTGTGAGTACATACTGACCGAGGAGGGAATGACGCGCAGTGGAGAGCGAACGAGATTGATGAACTTCGCATCCGGAAATTGTTTATGAAGCGTCCGGACTTTCGCTGAATAAGTGGGACTCTTTGAGATATATCTTTTGCCCTTATTGGAATACATGTGACGTTTGAGGACGCCTTGATAATAGGCCATCTCCTCTTCTTTTTGAGATTCGGGGATTTCGTCATCATAATAGATGTAATTACGAACCAATTCAGGAAACGGAAAAAAAGCGAAAAGGTTATAAGTTGAGAAAAGGTGGAAAAAGATATGCCCATCCTCTTCAATTTGATTGAGACCGGAGGGATGGATATAGGCATATTTCTTTAGTGTTTTTTCGAAGGAATTAATGATTCTTTGGATTGGATTCCCAATGAAACGATTGATATTCAATACCCAGTGATAGAATTTTCTTTGGAGGATAGTAGGCGCTAGATAAATCTCCCAAGTCTTCATGCCTGTGAAGCTGTTGTCTTTCGCTAGCAGCCTATGGAGAAGAGTCGTGCCCGATCGAAAGTTCCCCACAATAAATATGGGTTGTTCAATGTTTTGGTCTTGAAGCTCGGGATAGAAGATTTTATCAAATCCGTAGGCAAGGCGAATGCTGAAATGCCACAGAGGGTAAATTAGAAAGATAAAGATCAGCACAAAAAAACGTTTCGGCGTCATCCGACCGGGTGTCCCTTCTGACTTGAAGAAACTGAACCAGATCGTTTTCAAATACAGCTTGATGTTAAATTTCATGTGGTTTTGTTTTTCACTTTACTAATTAAAATCCACAAATATTATGTTAATTAATTATCGATTTGTAAACATGCGCACTGTTGTAATATTACCTGAAACCGTTATAAGTGAGTAGAACGTTATATAAGAACTTCATTATAATCAAAAGAGGGCATTTCCTCGCAGCTTAAATCGTCTTGGCAAGGAAAAAAGCTAATGGGGATACCCCGCAGCTTGCTGCGGGGAGGATTCATTATTCTGCTTGGACGGAGTTCTTCTAGTATCTCTTTGGCAAGCTCTGATTCTCCGGCATACGCCAAGGTTTTAAAGAAATTCAAAGCTCTATCGTTCTGAGTTGGGTTGGAACTTTTTAATTCATGAAGGTGTCTATCGAGAAATCCCTGCTGTTCTAATACGGTGCGGGCCGCATCCCGAGCATAGCGATCTTCACTATATAATAAATTGAGCAACACCCGTTCTCCTACATCTCCTAATTTTCCCAAAGCGCGCACAGCATTGCTCCGCACTATCCAATCTGTGTCGCTGGCAGCTCTTTTTAATTGGGGAATTCCCTGTTTCAGGCGTAAATAACTCAGAGTTCGGCAAACTGCAGCACGGATTTCCCATGAGGGGTCATTAATATACTGAATAAAGTGCGGGAAAAGTATTTCACCATGTTCCCGGGTGATGCCTTCCAGCAATTTAACCTTTTCCTGTTTGCTGGTGTTTTCCATCCTCTGTTTGAACAGTCGGATGATATTTCGATAATTCAACTTATTTAGATAATCTCCCATATTGTTCTCAGAGTCATGCATCCCTTCCGTTGCAGCGCGCCCTTCTTCAGTGACACCACCAGGAAATTCATGGCTGGTCTTATCCCAGACAACTTTTTGCTTGCGGAATTTATTGACAATATACTGGGTGACAGCGCGAGTAATGGCAAAGAAATTAATGATATTTCCCCAAACCGCCCTGGGGATAGATGTCACCGCTGGCCAGAATCCGTAGACCATATTTACGGCATAAGCACGATTGATGGATCGCCAGATCATGAATATCGTGCCGATAAGCACAGTGATGGACAGGAGTGAGCCGTCTGGAATTAACACTGGCATGGAACTCAAAGTGAGTTTGTTGATGAGAGAATAGACTAAATAATAGATAAATACAAAATAAGCCAGGAAATTTACCGGCGAAGTAATTAACGCTTTGCGATCCTGGAAAAGGTTCCATTTGACAGCTAAGGACCCTTTCCAGCCGATATTTTCCCATCCTTGAAGAACAATGCCGATATTCCAGCGCGTTTTCTGTTTCACGGCACGTTTGAAATCTGTGGGAAAGACTGCCCGAGTTGCTACCCAGTCGGAAGCCCGCCGTTTTCCAGTTTGTTTTGTTTGAGGTGATGGAATTTTCACATTGACAAAGGCAGCTTTCATACCGTGCATATTCATCCGCAACCCAAGCTGATAATCCTCTGTAAGTGTATTCGGAGAAAATACCTCTTCACGTTCGAGAGCGAGCAATTGGAAAGCTCTTTTCGTGAAGGCTGTTCCGACACCAGCTGAGGGGACAAATCCTCCCGTGATTTCACGCACATACAATATTTTTGTGTGGTTCTCTGCAAATTCATCCGCATAAGTCCAATGGGTGACTTTACTTAAAGGCAGCGCCATTGGGAAAACGGGAATTTGAATCATCTCTTTTCTCGGGATGAGGTAGTTGTATACCAGTAAGGAATAGGGGTGGATGACATCTTCGGAATCGTGCATCAGGATGATGTCATAGAAGGTGTTTTGGTCCGACTCATAATCCAGCAGTGCTTGGAAAACATGATTGAGATTAGAAGCTTTGTTTGTTGGCCCGTTCTCAGGTGTGACTACTTTATGGACATGGGGATTGTTACTAGCGACCTTATCCACTTCCCTTTGCGTATCTGGATCGTTGGGATAGGTTCCAACAAAGATGTCGTAGTTCTTATAGCGGATTGTTTCTGTAGCATTTTTCAACGTCTGCGCGATCACATCTTCTTCATGCCAGGCAGCGATGAAGATGGCTATTCTTTGCTGTTCCCGGGCTTCCAGCCTTTCTAGGGTTAGGCGCGGCCAATTCTTGCCGATCAGCAGTCGGCGTAATTTCGAACCCAAACTGATTAAATCAAAGTAAAGATCCGTGATTCCGCTGATGACAAAAACAAATCCGACAATAAGCGCCAATATATGAAATGGCGTATATAACGAAACGAGTATATCTGCTAATTTAGTGAGTAGAATGTCCATTGCATACGTAAATGTACGTTTAATCAGACTAAGATTAGGATAAGTTTGGTCTATTTGCCGAAGGTTAAAAGGGTCGAGAAAACAGTTTTAGTTTGAAGATGTGTCACTTTGAAAAATTTTCACGCTTTGAAGATCACATCTCTATTTTCATAAAAAGGGCTGTCCTAATGTTTTCATGTAGTTCTTATATTTAATTACGTTTCTTCTTTAGATGTCATTAAATTCTTAATAGGCGTTGATCACCGATTATTTTTCATGAATGATTTGTCGTTGCTATTTCCATGAATTATGCTGTCTGTGTTATGTGTTAAATGCCTAACTGGTATAATCTAATGAACAAATAAACATCACTCACAATAACGAAGGAAGATTGTATGAGATCATCTTTTTGCGACTCAAGATAATTTCATATTATCAATCGGAACCTAATCTTAAAGAAAAGAATAGTTTCCGAGATTGTTTTGTAATTTCGAAAGATAAATGTCACAATCATCTTTTCTCATTTTCACTGTCTTTTTCGGATATACTCATTTGTTATGATTAATCATGTAAGGAATTTCTGCATCATTGCCCATGTGGATCATGGAAAATCCACCCTTGCGGATCGCATGCTTCAACTCACCGGCACAATCTCCGAAAGGGATATGACCGATCAGGTGTTGGACAGCATGGATTTGGAGCGTGAAAAGGGCGTGACGATCAAGGCATCTGCCGTGCGGATGAATTATCGTGCGCCGGATGGTAGAGATTATGAACTAAATTTGATTGATACGCCAGGGCATGTCGATTTTAACTATGAGGTCAGCCGAGCACTGGAAGCTTGTGAGGGGGCTTTATTGGTTGTGGACGCCTCCCAGGGCATCCAGGCTCAGACGTTGGCGAATTTATATTTAGCCCTGGAAGCAAATTTGAAGATCATTCCCGTTATCAATAAGATTGATTTGACTTCAGCCCAGACGGAAGAGGTCATTGAGGATTTGCATAACCTTTTGGGGACGCCTAAAGATCAAATCTTACGAATTTCTGCGAAAAAAGGCACCAATGTTGAAGAGGTGCTTCAAGCTATCGTTGACCTTGTCCCACCGCCAGAAGGCGAGGATGAGGCTCCTTTGCAGGCTTTGATTTTCGACTCACATTATGATTCCTACAAAGGGGTCGTAGCTTATGTGCGGGTCTTCAACGGTTCCATTGAGCGAGAGGACACAATCCTGATGATGTCCACAGGGGTGAAGTCATCGCCAGTAGAAATCGGGGTTTTCGCGCCAAATCTAAAACCGATAAAAAAACTCAAAGCTGGGGACGTCGGTTATATCGCTACGGGACTAAAAACTGTTTCAGAGTGTCGTGTGGGGGATACTATCACCTATGCGACTGGTGGTATTGATAAACCTCTCCCTGGATATCGACAAGCAAAACCGATGGTGTTTGCCGGCGTTTATCCTACCGAAGGGGAGGATTACGCCGACCTTCGTGATGCCTTGGAAAAATTGCAGTTGAACGACGCCTCTCTGAGCTTTGAGCCAGAGACCTCTGAAGCGTTGAATTTTGGCTTCCGTTGCGGTTTTTTAGGTCTGTTCCACATGGAGATTATTCAGGAACGACTCGAACGGGAATATGATATGGATATGGTGTTCACGGCGCCTTCAGTTGAATATCGCGTTGAACTTGAGGATGGTAGTTCTCTGACGATTTCCTCCCCATCTAAACTTCCAGACGAAAATGAGATTAGTCAGATTTTAGAACCCTGGATGACATTGACGATCTTTACCCCCACCGATTATTACGGTGTAGTTATGGATTTGGTTACGAAGCGCCGTGGTGTGTTTATTGAACAGGAATATCCCTCACCCAATCGTGTGCAGATCAGTTTTGAGATCCCGCTTTCAGAGATCATTATTGATTTCTTTGATCAGTTGAAATCCGGCTCACGCGGTTATGCTTCTATGGATTATCAATTCAAGGACTACCGCTCGGAAAACTTGGTCAAACTTGAGATCCTCGTCAACGGGGAGCCGGTGGATGCCCTGACTGCTATTGTTCATAAGGACGATGCTTATCATAAAGGCCAGGCTTTAGTTTCCCGCTTAAAGGAATTGATCCCCCGGCAGCTTTTCACCATACCGATTCAAGCCTCTGCCCAGGGAAGGGTGATCTCCCGTGCCAACGTGAAAGCCCTGCGTAAGGACGTCCTGTCGAAATGCTATGGCGGAGACATTACACGGAAAAAGAAATTGCTTGAACAGCAGAAAAAGGGGAAGCGGCGCATGAAAATGGTCGGCAGTGTGGAGATACCCCAGGAAGCCTTTATGGCTATTCTTCGAATGGATGAGTCATGAGGCAAGAGGGGTCAAGAGGGATATTAGGGAAAGTATTACGCTGGCTGATCCCGCTATTGATCAGCATTTTCGCAATTTGGTTGGTTTTACGCGATGTTGATCTCACCCAATTGATACGCAACTTCGCCCAAATTGGTTGGCGAACATTCTTATTGGCGTCACTGGCGTATTTTACGGCATATTTTTTCCGAGTTTTCTGCTGGTACATATTATTACGAAGAAGGGTTTCATTCAAAGATGCCTTTTTCACGATGGGGGCAGGTTATTTATTGAACAATGTCTTCCCCTTTCGGTTGGGGGAGGTGGGGCGGGCTCTATTATTGGACGATCCACAAGGGCCGAGCGCTTTGGAAGTGCTGTCCAGCGTGATCGTCGAACGCGTTTTTGACGTTTTTCTGGCGGCGGTATTCGTTTTAGCGACGCTGCCTAAGATCATCAACGGGGCTTATGATACAACTCTCATCCTGATCGCTTTGATCGTGGCAGTGATGGGTTTGGTTATTCTCTACCTCGCAGCGCGATTCCGGATGCGCATCATTGAATGGCTGAACCGGTGGGGGAATAGGTCGACATTAATTCGATTGAAGGTTGCTCCTAGAATGATTAAGGTTCTGAAAGGCTTATCTGTTTTAACGCATACGCCATCTTTTCTATTAGCCTTTGGCAGCCTGGCAGTGAGTTGGTTTATTGCTTTTGGTGAGAATTTTATTGTTTTTCGCAGCCTATATGATGCCCCTCCATTCTGGTGGATGATCTTTGCCCTCAGCGCAGCCACCTTTGGCGCAGCCCTTCCCTCTGCGCCTGCCAGCCTGGGCATCTTTGAGGGTGTGATGGTGGCGGCATTTGCTTTATTAGGCGTGGATGCTGAGCTTGGCTTCACCCATGCTATTGTGATTCACGCCATAGCCTTTGTTTATGCTAATATTTTCGGCTTAATCGGCCTCAGGATTCGCGGACAGGCATTAATTGGCTTGTATCATCGGGCTGTTCGGCGATCCCCAGAAGTCAAAGCTTCAGAGTAATCGAAATGCGCATTCTGATTGTTCTCACTTATTATGATCCCCATAAATCCGGTTTGACAATTTACGCCGTCAGGCAAGCTCGAGCTTTGGCTGCTCTAGGGCATGATGTGACCGTCCTCACCTCGCAGTATGATCGTGATCTGCCAAAGGAGGAATGGGCTCAAGGGGTGAGGCTCCTGCGGCTGCCAGTTGCCTTTCGGATATCAAAAGGTGTGGTCATGCCGAGGATGCCCTTTGCGGCATGGAAATTGATCGGGGAAGCCGATGTCCTCAATCTGCACGTTCCGCAAGTGGACGCAGCACTCCTGGCGCTGCTGGCGAAGATCAGACACAAGCCAGTTGTGTTGACATACCATTGTGATCTGCAAATGCCAAAGGGGATGATCAACCGAATGGCGGGATGGGCGGCTGCCTTGGCGAACCTCATCTCTGCCAAACTGGCGGATATCATCGTGCACAATACCAGTGATTTCGCCGTGCACTCTTCTTTTCTCAGACGGTTTTTAGATAAATTGACCGTGATTAAACCCCCAGTCGTGCTTGAAGAAGTTACGCAGAATGATGTTGTTGCTTTTAGAGCAAAATATCATATTGAACCCCAGCAGCGGGTGGTTGGTATGGTAGCCCGTTTGGCAACAGAAAAAGGTGTGGAGTATCTGGTGAGGGCTATGGCTGAGATTATTCAATCTATCCCTGATGCCCGGGCAGTTTTTGTTGGGAATTATGAGGATGTATTCGGAGAAGAGGCGTATCGAGCGAAGCTCATGCCTTTGATTGAGCAGTTAGACAAAAAATGGACTTTCCTGGGGGTGGTTTCTGAATTAGAGAAGGCAGCCTTCCTGCAATTATGCGACGTCCTGGTTTTACCCAGCATTAACAGCACAGAGTCCTTTGGCATCGTCCAGGTGGAGGCAATGCTCAGCGGCACACCTGTGGTGGCAACGGACTTGCCAGGTGTCCGACAGCCGGTGCTGTCCACAGGATTGGGGAAAATTGTCCCCATAAGAGATTCGGACAGCTTAAGTGAAGCTGTGATTGAAGTATTACAATCAGTAAAATCTGTGGATTCAGAGATAGTTAATGTTTTATCTATGCATTATGCCCCCGAGACCGTTGCTAGAGAATATGAATCCCTTTACAAGGAATTAATTGAGGCACAATGAACAGCCGTCAGTTAGATGAGATCTTATGGCGCCATATTTCCAGCCTGCCCTACTTTCGGGGATTCTTACGCGCGGTCGAGGACAGCTTTTATCAGGATATCGATCTTCCCAAACCTATCTTTGACCTTGGCTCCGGCGATGGGCATTTTGCGTCCGCTGCCTTTGATGAGAAACTGGATGTGGGATTGGACCCCTGGGTTGCGCCGATGCGTGAAGCGCTCAGGCGAGATGCTTATCGTCTGCTCGTGTTGGGTGAAGGTGAAAAAATACCTTTTGCCGACGAGACCTTTGCTTCCGTCACAAGCACCTCGGTCCTAGAACATATCCCGGACATTGACCCTGTGTTGAGGGAGACCGCTCGGATACTAAAACCCGGTGGGAGGTTTTTGTTTTGCGGCCCTAATCATCGCTTTCCTCAAGAGCTTTGGGGTCGGCGGGTTTTACTCAAGCTTGGATTGAAGAAATTGGGGAATGCTTACAGCCGGTTTTTTAATTGGATTTCCCGCCATGCGCACACGGATTCGCCGGCGGTCTGGGCAGACCGATTGGAGAGAGCCGGATTTCGCCTTGTGGATACCTGGGATTATTTCCCGCCGAAGGCTTTGCATATTTTAGAGTGGGGACATCCCCTTGGGATGCCTTCCTGGATACTGAAGAAGGTCGTCGGACGATGGATACTCGTTCCAAAACGCTGGAACCTGGCGATACCATGGCGCTTGACCCGTAAGTATTTGGACCATCCCCGGTCCGAAGATGGCGTTTGTTCTTTCTATATCGCAAAGAAAAAGTAAAATCCTAAATATTCATTGGATTATGATTTTGAAATCCCTTAAATGGGAGATATGGCAGGAGTAAAACCTTAGATTTATCGAAATCACGTTTTTTTGATAAGATTATGTTATCACAAAATAGGAGTGGTTTATGACGGATGAAAAGGAACCTACGCCACAAACTGAGCCCAGCGTATGGGATTATTTGGCCTCAAAGATACAATTTTGGAAAAAAGAGTGGAAAAATAACGGGGAACCCAAAAAGGAAGCCCTGGAAGAATTAGAGACGGATCAGAAAGAAGTCTTCAAGGAAGTACTTCAGGAGCAAAAACAATTATCCAAAGTCCCCTCATTCCCATGGTCGACTCTTGCTGCCATCGTCCTGTCGTTGATAGCTCAATTATCCTTGCAACCCTCGCCATCCCGAACCTTTGTCCCTGGATTTTTATTTTATGGGATCGCCCTGGTATGCCTAATAGTGGCCTACATCCGCAAAGAATGGAGCCTTCCCCGACTCAGGTCTGAAGATGATGACACGATCAGCACAACCTTTCGCTGGGATTATCTTCTGATCAGTATTGTGCTGGCGATTTTTGCCTTTCTCCTTTTTGGCAGCGGTGAATTTGGCTTTCTCAATACCAGCTTATGGGTTTTATCGTTGGTTTTTGTTTTCCTTGCTTTCTGGCGATGGCAAACAGAAAATGGCCATTACCTTAGAAAACTATTTCAGTTGTTTAAGAAAAAAGAGTGGGGGATTCGGATTTCAAGATATGCACTGATCGTCCTGGCTGTGATTGCAGTCATATTGTTCTTTAATTTTCACCGTCTAGACTCCGTGCCGCCAGAAATGCTCAGCGATCAGGCTGAGAAACTCATGGATATCAACAATGTCCTGCACGGGCATTTCCCGATCTATTTTCCCCGCAACACAGGCCGGGAAGTGATCCACTTTTATCTGACAGCAGCCTATATGGCGATCTTCAATCTGGAAGTCTCCTTCCTAAATCTAAAGACGGTGGCGGTGTTTGCAAACCTGGCCACACTATTGTTCATCTATCTGCTTGGCAAGGAGGTGGGCAATAAGTGGGTGGGGCTGTTTGCCGTTATGTTCGCCGGTATGGCTTATTGGCCGCTGGTCTTCACCCGCCTGGCACTGCGTATTCCCTACTATCCATTATTTGTGGCGCCGGTGATGTATTTCATGGTGCGCGGTTTGAGACGGCAGAACATCAATGACATTTTATGGACAGGGTTTTTCCTCGGGTTGGGACTGCATGGCTATACTCCCTTCCGCATTGTCCCTATATTTGTTGTCTTTGGGATCATCATTTTCATATTGCATAAGAATCCCCGAAAGCGTTGGATGCAATCCCTGTTTGCTCTGTCCCTTATCGCCCTTGTGTCGTTAATCGTCTTCATCCCCTTGTTACGATTTTGGTTGGCGAACCCTGAGCTGTTCTCGTACCGCGCCTTTTCCAGGCTAACGACAATTGAAACGGAATTTCCTGCGCCGCCCCTGGTGATCTTCTTCCAGAACTTTTGGAAAGCCAGCGTGATGTTTTTCTGGGATAACGGCTCAATTTGGGCACATTCCGTTCCAGGGCATCCCGCGTTGGAGGTTGTTTCTGCTGCTTTTTATTTCCTGGGTATTGTCAGCCTGATTTTTCGCTATGTCCGGAAAAGGGATTGGCGGGATCTCTACTTGCTCGTTTCCATCCCCATGCTGTTGATGCCATCCATTCTTTCTCTGGCGTTTCCGAGTGAGAATCCAAGCTTGAACCGAACTGCCGGCGCGGTTGTACCGGTATTTGTTGTGGTCGGGGTGCCGTTTGAGTCAGCAGTGCGGACTTTCTGGATGCGGCTCCGAGGGTGGTTTGGAAAGAGTATCCTTATTATTTTGGTGATTTTGCTCGTCCTATGGTCTGCCGCGAATAATTATGATCTGGTCTTCAATCAGTATTTCACGATCTACCAGCAGTCAAGCTGGAACACCACTGAAATCGGGCGGATCGCTGAACTCTTTATTAGTACCCTCGGCAGCCCGGAGACCACCTATGTGGTGGGCTATCCACATTGGGTGGATTCTCGTCTGGTAGCCATCAATGCCGGCTATCCGGGTATGGATTTTGCCATCTTTACGGAGCAGATCCCAGAAACAGCGGATGACCCGCAGTCGAAGTTGTTCTTCTTGAATGTGAATGATGGCGAGAATATGCAGCTGCTCTTAGAGACATATACAAATGGTATACTCCAGCAATATGATTCGAACGTCGAAAATAAGGACTTTATGATTTTCTTCGTACCGCCTGCACAAGGAGTGCCTGCGCAATGACCACGGACACCTTGCAAAAGACCAAGAATAAAACTATTAAGTGGGGCGATCTGGGATTGACCTTAATCCTGATCCTCATCATCCTAGCAGGAGGATATTTGCGGCTGGTGGGGGTGGATTGGGATGAGGGGCAGCACATGCATCCCGACGAGCGCTTTCTCAGCATGGTGTGGAGCGCAATTTCTCCTGTAGAACGCCCATCTGAATACTTTGATACCTCCTCTTCCAGTTTGAATCCTGCCAATCGTGGCCACTCTTTTTTCGTTTACGGAACCCTGCCTATTTTTATTGTGCGTTATGTTGGCGAAGCCGTTGGACAGACTGGCTATGGGCCTATCACGATTCTTGGCCGACAAATTTCCGCTATTTTTGATCTGTTTACCATTCTGCTGGTGTTTTTTATCGGCAAGCGCTTATATAACAAATGGGTTGGCTTGCTGGGTGCCCTATTCTATGCCCTGGCAGTTCTGCCCATTCAACTCTCCCATTACGCCACCGTAGACGTCATCACCAACACCTTTGCCTACCTCACCGTCTATGCGGGCGTTTGGGCGTTGATCCGCAAACGGAGGAAAGACGCTGAATCTACAAAGGAAAATTCTGATGAGGCAGGATATGAGTTTAATCTTTTCAAACTCAAAGGAATTTTACGAGAGTTAGCGCCGTATATTTTCTTTGGGGTTGCCTTGGGCGCAGCGACGGCTTCGAAAATTAATGTGGTGACGCTGGCTTTGATCCTCCCTTTGGTGGAGGGGATGCGATACCTTAATGCCGAGCCTGAAAACCGGCGAGAACTTTTACCTCGGATGATCCTGAATTTAATTGTGGCTGCTGTGCTCAGCTTCTTGACTTTCCGCGTCTTTCAGCCTTACGCTTTCAACGGCCCGGGTTTCTTTAATATGGGATTGAATGAAGGATGGTTTTCAAGCTTGCAAAGCCTTCGCACGCAGTCTTCCGGGGATGTGGATTTCCCGCCGGCGCTGCAGTGGGCGCGGCGCCCCATAACCTTCTCGTGGGAAAACATGGTCAGGTGGGGTTTGGGACTGCCTTTGGGGTTGTTTGCCACCTTTTCATTCTTGTGGATGGGGTACCTGATCCTGCGAAAACGCGATTGGTGTCGTCACCTGCCACTGTGGGCATTCACCGGATTATATTTTAGCTGGCAGTCCATTTCATGGGTGCGTTCGATGCGGTATCAGACATTGATCTACCCGGCCCTTGCATTGTTCGCTGGTTGGGGATTGGTCAGGCTGTTGTCAGCTAAAAAAGGAATCAAGCTCTGGCTCATACGTGTTAAACCTAAGCTAATTCGGATCGCCGGCGCTATCCTGACGGTTGTGATCATCGTGACAACAGCAGCCTGGGCGTATATGTTCTCGCGCATTTACCCCCAGACGCACACCCGGGTAGCCGCCAGCCGTTGGATCTATCAAAATATTCCTGGTCCGCTGACCCTGAAACTGGACACAGATGAAGGCGAATTTCAACAGCCATTGCCTTACCGTGCAGGGGATGCATTCACCTCAGATATGCCTTATACAATTCCTTTTTATGCGGTGGGGGACGGCTTGATACAATCCGTTACTTTTCCCTATATCCTCGACACGGGACAAACCTCGACGATTAAACAAATCAACCTGTCCATCCATTCGCCTGATTCGCCGGATGAAATACTGGCGAGTGGAACCGTAGAAAGCGCTTTTCTTCCATCAGAGACCGATGACAATGGGACAGCCTATGAATTTTTATTAATGGAACCGCTGTCTGTTTATGATGGCGACATCTATTACGTGACTCTTAACATCATTCAGGATGATGTATCTATTCGACTTGAAGGATCGCCTTCCATGGCTTTTCTGACAGAGGATGGCATGGCTTTTAGCGATCCTCTGCCACGGATCATGGAAAGCGTCAGCATTGGGGATCCCTATAACATGAACATTCGCATCGTAAAAAGCGGTGTGATTAGGGAAGTGTATGTTCCTCACCTGGTAGACCTGTCAGGTGCGGAGGGGACAAAAGACCTGACCCTTACTTTTACGCATCCTGAAAAAGGGCAATACTCTGCTCATTTAGAGTCAGATTTTGTTCCTGGCGAGGATATTCGGGGAAAACACTATACCTTTGAACTGGAACAGCCTCTTGAAGTGCAGGCAGATCAGGTGATTGCCGTGAATCTGTCAACGGAATCGCCTGGGGTTCGACTAACGCCCTATGCGCTTTCCCCAGTGCTGGAGAGCAGTTGGGATGATGCTGTACCCTATCCTGTGGATGGGTTTGGGCCTTACGGCGCTGAGGGTGGGATTTATCGGGAAGACTTGAATTTTGAGATGTACTGGGCGGATGATGAGAGCAAGCTGGCGCGGTTTGAGACCAACCTGGATCTGGCGGATTACATTTTCATATCCTCCAGCCGTCAGTGGGGGACGACGACCCGGGTTCCCGAACGATATCTTCTGACAACTTTCTACTACCGGAATCTTCTGGGGTGCCCTGCTGATAAGGATGTGGAGTGGTGTTACAGCGTGGCAGAGCCGGGCATGTTCGAGGGGACTCTCGGATTTGAACTGGTCCAAACGTTCCAATCTAATCCGACGCTGGATGGAATCGAAATCAATACGCAGTTCGCTGAAGAAGCTTTCACCGTTTACGATCATCCCAAAGTGTTGATCTTCAAGAAAACTGAAGCGTATGATCCCATTGAGGTTCGACAACTCTTGCGATCGGTGGACTTGAGTCAGGTCGTGTATTTCATGCCGGGGGATGCTTCGGAATACCATGTCAGCGACATCGAGCAGCTCAACGAACCCAGATACAATTTGATGCTGCCGGAAGACCGTTTGGCGGAACAGCGGGAGGGGGGCACCTGGTCGGAGTTATTTAACCGAGACAGCCTTATTAATAATTCGCAAGTTCTTGCAACAGCAGTGTTCTATCTGTTTATTACATTGATGGGTTTCATCTGTTATCCTCTCGTGAGGATAGCATTGCCGGGTTTAGATGACCGGGGATATCCCCTGTCGAAACTGGTAGGAATGCTCATATTGGCATTTGTGGCGTGGATATTGGGATCACTGGGCGTCGCTTTCACCAAAACAACCATCTTGTTTGTCCTGATAGGGATGGCTCTGGTCTCAGCTGTGTTGATTTTCCTCCAACGTCACCTGCTTTGGACTGAAATTAAGACAAACTGGCGTTATTACCTGACGGTTGAAGTCTTAGCCTTGATCGCTTTTGTTTTCTTCTTGTTGATTCGCTTGGGGAACCCTGACCTATGGCATCCCTATAAAGGCGGCGAGAAACCCATGGATTTTTCCTATTTAAATGCAGTCCTGAAAAGCACGACCTTCCCGCTCTATGATCCCTGGTTTGCAGGTGGGTATATCAACTATTATTATTATGGTTTTGTGATCTTAGGGGTGCCGATCAAGTTTTTGGGAATCGTTCCCGCTGTTGCATATAACATTATCCTCCCCATCTGGTACAGCATTCTCATCCTTGGCGCTTTTTCTGTGGGTTGGAACCTGTATCAGGGCATCCCCAGATCGCGTGCTTTGCGAGTGGGGGAGAAGGACCAAAAACGTGTCCTCACCACTGCCTTCTGGGTGGGGTTGGCGACAGCCGTTGGTCTGGCTGTCCTTGGCAATCTTGGGACGGTTAAATTGATCGTCACCACTTTTCAAAAGATCGCTGCGGCGGGCGCAGCCGTTGATGAAGCTGGCTTTTTCCAGAAGATCAGCTGGACCATCCAGGGCTTTGTGCAGTTCCTGCAAGGAACGCCCATGCCGCTTTATCCAGGAGATTGGTATTGGTACCCCAGCCGGGTGATCCCCGGAGAGCCGATCACAGAATTCCCTTATTTCTCATTTATTTATGCTGACCTCCACGCGCACCTGATTGCTTTCCCCATCACTGTTCTGGCGATTAGCTGGAGTTTATCTGTGGTTTTGAGTAAGGCAAAATGGGGGGAGAAAGATGGGCTTTTGAGGATTCTTGGGACAATCGTCGGTTTCTTACTGGGTGGATTGGTGATCGGTGCACTGCGTCCTACAAACACATGGGATTTTTATACTTATTCGGTGTTTGCTTCCATTGCCTTGCTGTACAGCATCTTACGTCATTACCACCCCAGGTTGAACCTGAAACTGAAGCGGGGGCTATTGATAGAAAAGATGGGCGTAGCCCTGTTGGCGGTTATGGCGTTGGTCTCGCTTTCTGTCCTTCTCTATCAACCCTTCTCTTATTGGTTCCGACAGGGGTATACCAGTATTGAAATATGGAAGGGGGATCGCACGCCCTTAAATTCCTATTTGACTCACTGGGGATTGTTCTTGTTTGTGATCGCCAGTTGGATGGGGTGGGAGACATATCACTGGTTGAAGACCACGCCGCAGTCCGCATTGAAGTCTCTCAAACCCTATCAACAGTGGATCAACGCGGGATTGATCTTCTTCATGATACTGCTGGTGGCTCTGTTGATATTGGGCGTGTCCATCGCGCTGGTCGCCATCCCCCTTGGCTTATGGGCGGTGATCTTGATGCTCCGCCAAGGGTGTTCGGATGGGCGGCGATTCTTGTTATTCATGATCGGCACCGCAGTGACGTTGACATTGGTTGTGGAATTGATCTATCTGCCAGGTGATATTGGACGGATGAACACAGTCTTTAAGTTCTATCTGGAAGCCTGGATCCTGTTTGCCCTTTCTGCCGGCGTTTGCTTGGGGTGGGTGGTGAAATCTTTGCGCTATTGGAATAATCACTTGGAATTTTTCTGGCAGGGGGTGTTGTTCCTTTTAGTTGCATCCGCCACCTTATTCACTTTGATGGGTACAGCGGACAAGATCCGCGACCGCATGGCTACGGATGCCCCACACACCTTGGGCGGCATGTCTTATATGGAATATGCAACGTATTACGATATGGGTGTGGAGATGGTCCTGGAAGAGGATTATCAGGTGATCAAATGGATGCAGGAAAATATTGAAGGGTCACCTGTGATCCTGGAAGGGCAGGCTTACGAGTATCGCTGGGGGAATCGTTACACCATCTATACAGGATTGCCCGGCGTGGTGGGGTGGAACTGGCATCAACGGCAGCAGCGGGCGATCTTGCGCAGCAATATTGTTCAAGAGAGGGTGGACGCGGTCGGGACATTTTATTTGACGGAAGACCTAACTTATGTGATGGATTTCATTGAAGAATACGACGTTTCCTATATCATTCTGGGGCAATTGGAGCGGGCGTTTTTCCCCGGACCTGGATTGGATAAGTTTGCTGCTTATGAAAGCCAACTTTGGGAGGAGGTCTTCCGCTATGAGAGCACCATTGTCTATGAGGTATTGGACTGAGGATGTGGACAGTTTTTTGGTGGTTTGCAGCTGTCACACTCCTGGGTTGGTCTTGTTTTCCATTAACAGCCCGTATTTTTCGTAAGCTGCCCGGGCGGGGTTTTGCCTTTTCCCGTCCCTTGGGTCTCTTGAATTGGGGAATTCTTTTTTGGCTCTTGACCTCTTGGGGAATCCTTAATAACGACCTACTCGGTCAAAGTATCGCTCTGGGGGTTGTGCTTCTCCTTTCCATTATTTCAACCATTAAATGGGGCTTGAAAGATATCCGGTGCTGGCTGGGGCTGCATTGGCGGATGGTGTTAAGTGTCGAATCAGTTTTTCTGGTAGCGTTTGTCGCCTTCGCTGTATTCAGGGCTACCTCGCCTGCGGTCATTGGCACCGAAAAGCCTATGGAATTGGCTTTCTTAAATGCCGTCTTGCGCTCAAAAGGCTTTCCACCGCATGATCCCTGGCTTTCGGGATATCCCATATCGTATTATTACTTTGGCTATGTTCTGGTTGCGATGCTGACGCGCCTGACGGGCACGGCTTCTACAAGTGCTTTCAACCTGGCGCAGGCGGTTTGGTTTGCGATGGTTGCCGCCGGGTCGTATGGACTGCTCGTGGATTTATTCGCCATATGGGAGAATGAGAAATCGGGCAACATATTCCGGATAAAGGGCTGGGCACTGCGTTGGGCGATCATGGCACCGATATTGATTTCACTTATGGGGAATGCCTATGGCTTTCTGAACATCCTGCATGCCAGGGGTGTTTTCTGGCAGGAGCAGGAGGGCACCGAAGTATCTCAATTTTGGGAGTGGATGGACCTGCGCGGTTTGAATGAAAAACCAGATGAGCCTTATCGGTGGGAGATGAGTTCGAGTGGAACTGTATCCTGGTGGAATGCCTCCCGTGTGGTGCGGGACACCGATTTTGCGGGTGAGTCTGTGGAGATCATTGATGAATTTCCAAATTTCTCATTTGTCTTGGGGGATTTACACGCCCATGTCCTGGCAATGCCCTTTGTGCTCCTCGCCATCGGGCTGGTGTTAAACCTTTTCACTGTGTCGGAACAACAACATTTCAAATTGGAGAAAATCCAGCTTCCAATACCCATTGGCAGGTTCCTGCTGGATTCAGGATTGATCGGCGCCCTGGCTTTCCTCAATACCTGGGATTGGCCGATCTATGTAGGGCTGTATTCAGCTGTTTTCCTGATCAGGCGGGTCAAGGACTCAGGCTGGAAGCTAAGGTGCTTGCTTGAATTTGTCATTCATGGCTTGGGTATGGCATTGGTGGGGGCGGCGATATTTCTGCCTTTTTTTCTGAATTTTTCCTCCCAAGCGTCCGGCTTTCTGCCCAGCATCATCTACTTCACCCGCGGCGTTCATTTTTGGGTGATGTTTTTCCCGCTGTTAATTCCCGTAGGCGTGTATTTATCATGGTTGTTTTGTCGAAAGGGCTGTGTTAATAAACTTTGGAAGGCTTCACTGGTTGTAGCTGGGTTTGTGATATTTCTGATCGTGATCAACATTGCCTTTGCCAACGTCGCCATCCGCCTGGGAAGTTTGGGAGAACTGTTCATGGTCAATCAAGGCGCAGCGGGGGCATCCCTGACGGAGTTGTTTCGGGTTGCTGGGCTTAGGCGGCTCTCGTCCCCTGGGATGTGGATAACCCTATGTGGATTATTGATCCTCGGATTGAGTACAACCTTTAGCTTTTCTAGTAAATCGAACCTGACAAATCTTTCTGTCCATCTGTTCATAGCTTTGCTTATTATTTGGGGTTGTCTTTTGACCTTGCTGCCGGAATTTGTGTATTTATTAGATCACTTTGGCACACGGATGAACACCATCTTTAAATTTTATTTTCAGGCTTGGATCTTGTGGTCATTAGCCGGCGGTTCTTTGGTTGGGGTGATGTGGCGACAGGCTAAACCTCTAAAAAACAAATCCTCGAAAATTTTCTTCTCCCTCTTTGTGTTTATATCTGTCCTGATACTTGTTTTTTTAGCCGCGGCGCCATCATTGGGCGAATCAGAATCCTCGCAGACCAATTTTGGCGCATATTTTCTGGATGGGTTATGGGTGCTTTGGGCTGTTGTCCTGTTGACCGCTGTTGCATACTTCTCACTGCGCAGGCGATGGTTTTGGGCTTTCGGTATTGTTGTCATTGCATGTTTAACAGTGGGTATGGTGTATCCCGTCTTAGCCGTCCAGGAGAGAGCCAAGGGTTTTCGCAATCCGAACGCGTGGACTTTAGATGGAAGTGACTATTATCGGCAGAGGAATCCTGATCTGATGGCGGCGGTGGACTGGCTGTGGATGGTGGAGCCCGGTGTGCTGGTGGAAGCTGTTAGCCCTGATGGTGGAGACTACTCACTCTATGGCAGGGTTTCTATGCTTACTGGACTACCGTCCGTTTTGGGCTGGCGATATCACGAAATGCAGTGGCGCGGCGGTGAGGAAAAGATTGGTTCCCGGGAAGCGGATGTTGCTATACTTTACGAAACGACAGACTGGGAGGACGCACAAGCGGTAATAGACAAGTATAATATTGAGTATATTTATATTAGTGACCTGGAATCTTCCACGTATGACCTGGATGTGGAAAAATTTTATCAGCACCTGAGTGTCGCTTTTCAAGAAGGCGACGTTATAATCTTTCATTGTCCGTTGGATTGACCTCGGTCAGATCAGAAAAGTTGTCTTATGAAACATGCGGAACAATCAAAATTCGACTTATTAATTCTTTTAGGTGCTTTTGGGGCAGCACTGGCGTTTCGGCTTATCCGATTGGGTTTTCCTGCATTAAATGATTATGAAGCCGATATCGCCCTGCAGGCTTTTGGTGCAGCTCGAGGTTCTGTACCGCAATACGGACCTCATGCAGCCTATGTGGGGTTGACGGGCATCAGCTTTTTCCTTCTCTCCGCCAGTAATTTTCTGGCGCGTTTCTGGCCTGCCATCATCGGATCCATGATTGTTTTCCTCCCCGCTTTATTTAAAAAACAAATTGGGCGTTGGCCGGCGACAATCCTGGCTTTTGTTCTGGCGATATCACCGGAGATGGTTGGGCTGTCTCGCTTGGTCGGTTCGCCGATGATGGCATTCGTGTTTCTTCTGCTGGCGCTAGGATTTTTCCTACAACAAAAGCCGATTTTGACAGGGCTTTGCCTGGCGATGGGTTTGATGAGCGGCGGCGGATTTTGGATAGGGATTTTCATTTTGGAAATGAGTTATTTGATCGTCCATTGGTTTTTAAACCTCTCTGAAGTCCACAAACTCCCTTCCATGAGAAATAAGAAGGAGTATTGGCTGAGGTTAGGGCTGTCATTTGCTGCGACCTTGTTGATCGTGGGCACGGTCTTTTTCCTTTCGCCTGCGAACCTAAGCGGTGTCTTTTCCGGGTTGCTAGTATTTGTCCGAGGATTTATTACGCCCAATTCAACACCCTTCATCCTTATGCCGTTGACGCTTATCGCATACACAAGTGCGGCTGTGATTTTGGGGGTCTGGGGGAGTCTGCGCGCCATCTTGATCAAGGATAAAGTGGATTTATTCTTGCTGGTTTGGTGGGTATTTGGATGCGTTTTTCTCTTCCTCTATCCCGCAGGTGAGACGGCTGACATGATTTGGGTCACGCTGCCGCTTTGGGTTTTGTCCATCCGGGTGGTGACATCCGCCTTGCGTTTGCCAGAGTCCTCTAGATTGATCGTGCTGGTGACAGCGGTGCTGGTGGTTGCTGTGTCTGCATTTATTCTATTTGCAGTGAGGTCGTTACTGAGACAAAGTATGGGTCAGAGTGAAACGCTGAACACTTTTCTCGCCCTGATGGGCGGGGTGGTGCTGCTGGTTGTGATTGTCCTGTTGGTCAGTTACGGCTGGTCGCAAGAAGTAGCTTTACCTGGTCTATTAATTGGACTTGCCGTTGTAATCTGCCTTGGGCTGATCTCGGTAAGTGTCAACAGTACGGGATTAGTGCCTGAACCCAGCCAAGAGTTGTGGTTTTCAGACCAACCCGCGATAACGCCGGAATGGTTAATGGTTTCGTTTGACCGCATTATGGAATGGAACGCCCTTCGGGACGAGCCGCTGGAAATTGCTGTATCGAATCTTGACTCGCCCGGGATACGCTGGGTTTTGCGGGACGAGGACCCTGTTTATTTTGTGGATTATTTTCCAGCTTCATCGCAACCTGGGCTCCTCATCACGGATAGCCAGGAAATCCCCGAAATTTCAAGTGGTTACCGCGGGCAAGATTTGGTCTGGTCGAGACAGGCATTATGGGAAGAGATGTCGCCTTTAGAGTATTTGACTTGGTTGATCACTCGAGACGCGCCGACGATGCCAGAGCAGATCATCTTTTGGGTCCGAACGGATTTGATGCCGGATGATCATATTGCGCCATAAGAAAGATAGGAATAATTAACCGATGTCCATACCCAACGCCATTGCTATAGACGGGCCCGCAAGTTCAGGGAAATCCACATTGGGCTCCTTGCTAGCGGATCATTTAGGGTATCTATATTTTGATACCGGCGTGATGTACAGGGCTGTTACCCTAGCGGCTCTCCAGCGAGGTATTGGGATATCGGAAGAGGAAAAGATTGGCAAACTGGCTCAGAAAATCCTCATTGATGTCCGATCGCCGAGCGTGAACGATGGGCGGGATGTTGATGTGCTCCTAGATGGCGAAGATGTCACCTGGGAAATTCGTAAAGACGAGGTGAACGCCAATGTCTCGCCAGTTTCCACCTATGCAGCAGTTCGGGAGGCGATGACAAATCAGCAGCGCCGGATCGCAAAAGAAAATAAAGTTGTGATGGTGGGCAGGGATATTGGCACGGTGGTCATGCCTGATGCAGGTTTGAAGATCTTTTTGGACGCTTCCTTGGAGGTAAGAGCGCATCGGCGTTATAAAGAGTTGATTGAGCGCGGCGAGGTAGCCGAATATGATGCCGTCCTCAAGTCTTTGAAGAATCGGGACGATATCGATTCGAACCGGAAGATTGCACCTTTGAAGCCGGCTGAGGACGCTGTGGTCATTAATGCTGACTGCCTGGGCATCCAGGAAGTATTTGAACGGGCGAAGGAGTTGATTAATCATGTGTGATACATTTGTCGCTTTGGGAAATTCGACCAGGGATGGATCGGTCATTTTTGGAAAGAACAGCGATAGAGAGCCTAACGAGGCACATGAGGTTGTCCTGATCCCCCGCGCAACCCACCCAAAAGATGCTGTTGTGGCGTGTACCTATATTGATATCCCTCAGGTTCGCGAAACAAATGCCGTCCTGCTTTCAAAGCCTTTTTGGATTTGGGGTGCTGAAATGGGCGCCAATGAACATGGCGTTGTGATCGGCAATGAAGCCCTCTTCACAAAAGTACCCTATGATAAAGAGCCGGGGTTGATCGGGATGGACTTTCTGCGTCTTGCCCTTGAACGGGCTTCCACGGCTGGCGAGGCGCTGGATGTGATGATTGATCTCTTGGAGACATACGGTCAGGGTGGGAACTGCGGCTTTACCCATGAGATGCATTATCACAATGGATTCTTGATCGCGGACCGCGAGGACGCCTGGGTGTTTGAGACTGCTGGCAAACAATGGGCGGCTGAAAAAGTTCGAGAAGTCCGCTCGATATCCAATGTGATCAGCATTGGTGATTCGTGGGATCGCGCTTCGGAGGGTTTGGTCTCCACTGCGGTTGAACGGGGATGGTGCAAAAACACGAAGGACTTTCATTTCAGCCGTTGTTACAGTGATTTTATTTACACAAATTTTGCCGCCGGCAGGCATCGTCTTTGTCGGACGAATGATCTGCTTCATAACAATTTAGGCGACATTGATATTCCCTTTGCGATGCGTCTGCTGCGTGACCACGGCGCGGAGGCTGGCGAGGACTGGCAGCCGGGGAAGGGCTTGACGGGTGCAGAGGTTTGTATGCATGCCAGTTTTGGTCCGGTGCGGGTCAGCCAGACAACGGGTTCCATGATTTCACGCTTGACGCCTGATGGTGATGTCCATTGGGTCACCGGTACAGCAGCTCCCTGCACTTCAATTTATAAACCGGTATGGATGGCTGCCGGGCTACCTGATCTCGGTCCAACCCCAAAAGGGACTTATGATGAAGCGACTCTTTGGTGGCGTCATGAGAATTTACATCGGGAAGTGCTGCGCGATTACGCCACGAGGATAAGGGAAATAGTCCCTGAGCGGAATGCTATGGAAGCGAAATTCATCGCCGATTCCCGTGAGCGAACGGATGCAAGTCCTGAGGAACGATTAACATTCACGACGCTGTGTTTTAATCAAGCCGATCAGGCTGAATCACAGTGGCTACAGCAGGTCAGGAATTTACCCATAAGACGCCATCGACCTCTGCTGGATAAAATGGCATGGCGGAAATTTGACCGCATGACTGAACGGACTTCTTAACACTTGTAGATAGAAATTCTGGCCATAGCAAGATGTACAACGATGAAAGTGTTAGTCATCTCGATGCTATAATGTATGTGTCCTTTAGAAGGACAAGCTAAGATGTCAAATTTAATTACGGAACAGATGTCAAAATATTCTCTTGATGTCCCCCAGAATCCAATTGCGATTATGGTGTGGGTGATTTGGCTAGCTGTAATTATTATGGTCACAATTCGCAATAGGGATCGCGACTTAAAAATTGACAGAAGGACACTAGTCTGGCTGGCGGTATTGAGCCTGAGCGTCCTCCTATTCACCCCATTATTTGGCATCCCGTTGGAATTAGATACGTCGGAGAGCGAATCTCCTAAATTGATGGTGTTCGCGGCTCTCCCCTGTCTGGTGGCTGGGGGTGTCCTGGGAGTCCTGCCTGCTGTGCTGTTGGCGGGTTTATCGGGTTTGTTAATGGCTTACCTGCAGTCGCACCATGTCTTCACACCGCTGATCTTTATGACGGCCGCTCTCGTTTTTAGTCTATGTAGCAGACAAAGGTATCGAGGTTTTATTTTTAGATGCCTTAGATTCCCATTGATCGCTGCCTTCGCAGGCGCTCTAGCAGTTATTCCTTTCCAGTACATGGCTTTGCTCTTGGAGTCTTCCTCCGAATTTCAAACCAGGATTGTTCAAGGGATGAATGCACTGCCTGGCGATGTCCTCTCTTATGGAGGTACGGTGTTGATCGGCGGTTTCCTGTGCATTTTCATTAAAATGGCTGCCGGCAGCGCTTGGGGAACGCACACCTCACTGAAGCCAGGTCCCGGGGAAAAGAGTTTGAGATTCAGGATCCTGGCAATTCTTATGCCCGTTCTTGTATTGCTTTCAACTCTACTCCTGGCTATTCGCTGGATATCCGCTGAAAATGAAGCCAGACGCGATGCCATCCAGGTATTAACAACGACCTCACGTATTGTTTCTGAGAACTTGTCGGTTTTTATCGACACGGGTGAAGACCTGGTTTCCAAATTCGCTGCTGATGATCGCCTGGTGACACAAGATCCTGGTGCGGTATCCCAGTTGTTGGCTCAAAATATGAGCTTGCTGCCTTATTTTGATCTGCTTGCGGTGTTGAATACAAATGGGGAATTAATCGCTGCTTATCCTACTGATGCAATTGTTTGTCCCTGTTCAGAAATCATGGAGATGGTATCTCAAAATGCCAGCGTGGGTGAAATTCAAGAATTTACAACCACATATCCCGATGATGGTGGAAACCTGGCTTATAACACGAATTTTGTTACTATAATCCGCGACTCATCTGATACAGATAAGGGAATTCTATGGGGGCAGGCGAGACTCGATCATCATTTCACCATGATTGCTGCTGTTGACGCCCTAAGTTCTCTTTCAGTAAATGACGGCATCGGACAAATCATTGGGAACGACGGAACCGTGAACTATCAGACAGGCTCACAAGAAGAAACGGGCGTCTATACCGGCAGGAGATATCCAACAGCTACATTTATTGCTGGGCAGTCCTCAAATGACCAGTCGGTCATGCAATACTATTGGCCTGTGGGGGATACGGGATGGGCTGTTGTAACCTCTCTTCCGATTCAAGCCCTGCAAGAGAGGGCTTTTGAGGCGATTTATCCCTCGGCGATTATCTGCATCGTATTGATATCCGTGATCTTTTTGACGGTATTGCTCGTTTTATCTCCAGTGGATAAAAACCTTAGAAAACTTGAAAGCGCAGCAGAAGCGGCGGTCTCAGGCGATTTCGAAGGCAGCCTAGCGGATGATAAAAACCCATCTGGTGTGATGGGTACATTGTGGGATTCTGTCCGTAATTTGATCACATCCCTGCAAAAATATCACAGCAAGAGATCGGATTTGTTGACGCTTAACAAGCAGCTTTCCGATCAACTATCGTTGAACGATTCATTGAAAATCATCTTACTGGCTGCATTGGAACGCGGCCTGTCATCAGCCCGAATTCTTATTACCGATGGAGCATCACAGTCTGAGCCGGTCATGCCGCTTTATCGTATTGGGTTGGGAGAACACACCCACGCTTTGGCGCTGCTGGATGAGGATATCCTGGCATTGACGAGGGAACGTGGAGAGTTGGTGCTTCGCGATTTTCAAATTGGTAAATTAGTGAACGTTCGTAAGGAAATGCCCTATCCTGCATCCATTATCGCTTTGCCGTTGGTATGGAAAGGTTCGGAGGTGGGGATTTTCTGGGGAACGTTCCATAATGGGCGTCATCCTGAGGGGAATGATTTTAGTTTCTTTAAGGACCTATCAAAAAAAGCTGCGCTGGCTGTGATTGAGGCTCAGGAAGCCGGTGAATTTATCGAACCCCATGCCCAGCTTGAGGTTGTTTTAGAAGCGCTCAATGATCCGGTGTTGATTTCGGATAACTATGGGAGAATTGTCTTCCTTAATAAAGCGGCTGAATCCCTTCTAGAAGGTGGCAAAGGCGGTTATGCGGGGAGTATGCTTTCAAATGTGTTTCATAATGAGACTCTGCTCTCCCTTTTCCAGGAAGCAGAAGGACAAAGCCGATCCATGGAAATGCAGTTCTCGGATGGAAAAACATATCAAGTCATCGCTCAACCGACTCCAATTGGGGATCAACAAATGGGTGTAGTGGCTTTATTTAAGGATGTTACATCCTATAAAACAAAAGATGCTCTTCAAAACGAATTTGTCATGACAACCAGTCATGAGCTTCGTTCTCCCCTGACATTGATTAACGGATACGCAAAGATTCTGCGTTTGACAGGTAATATGAATGCGCAGCAGGACAAGTATGTCCAGAATATCATTGAGAGTGTGGAAGGGATGCGTAATCTCGTTCAGAACTTATTGAGTCTGGGCAGGCTAGAAGCCGGTGATGCATTGGCGTTGCAAGAGATCACAACCGATGAGATTGTCCAAAATGTCCTGGAAGGACTGGAAGCGCAGGCTGATCAGAAAAATATTCGCCTGGAAACGGCCACACCAGAATCCCACATTCGTTTTGAAGCTGATGCGGCTTTATTAAAATTGGCTTTGAGGAACCTGGTCGATAATGCTATTAAATTTACTAAAATGGGCGGTGATGTGACCCTGAGTGTACGCAGGCAGGGTAACAGTGTGATATTTGAAGTTCAGGATACGGGTATTGGCATTGCACCGTTAGATCAACGACATATCTTTGATAAATTCCACAGGGTGAGCCTGGGGGGCGATGAAAAACAACAAGGCAGTGGGCTTGGTTTGGCGATTGTTAAATTCATTGCAGAGCATCATCGTGGGAAGGTTTGGCTTGAGAGTCAATTAGGAAATGGGAGTACTTTCTACCTGCAAATTCCGATAAAACAATCATAAGTCCCCGCCGAATTTCTGGACATCCCCGTAAAGACGTGGTAAAATTCATATCTTGATTAATTTGACAAATGCCTTACAAATTTGTTATAATTACGGTTTGCATGCATAGAACTGAATTTATGAGAGATTTTAGAAACACCTGAGAAAAGGGCATTTTCTCGAGGTTTTTCTCGCGTTAACGCATTAAATTAGAGGTTATTTCCATTAATACAGGAGGCTCCTAGTGGAAACGAAGGGATTAAAAGCGCTGCGAATCGGTCTCGCTTCTCCTGAGGTTATTCGCAGTTGGTCTTATGGTGAAGTTCTCAAGCCAGAGACCATAAATTATCGGCGACTGCGTCCTGAAAAGGACGGTTTATTTTGTGAAGCCATTTTTGGCCCCACACGTGATTATCAGTGTTATTGCGGTAAATACAAGAACCCCCGGTATAAAGGCATCATATGTGATAAATGCGGCGTAGAGGTGACGCGTTCATCTGTCCGTCGTGAACGGATGGGTCACATTGAACTGGCTGCACCTGTTGCCCATATTTGGTATACAAGGCGCATTCCTTCCTTCCTGGGATTAATTTTGAATATCTCACGGCGTAATCTGGACCGTGTTCTTTATTTTGCCCAATATATCGTCACCTATGTTGACGAAGACGCAAGGCAAAAGGCATTGAAACGTTTAGACGACGAAATCAGTCTTTCTGAACGCGAATTGGGTGAGAAAATCAACGCGCAGATTGCGGAAGTAAAGAAAAGCCGTGATAAAGCCCTTAAAGAATTGGATGACGAGAGCGAGTCACTAAAAGAGAGTTACGACGAGCAGATCGGCAATCGCATAGATCCCGTAATTAAAGAAGGACAGCGGTTGGAAAGTGAATTTCAGACTCGCTTGGGTAAAAAGATCCGAAAACCAATTGTTTTCAATGTGCTTGACAAGGACATGACCATTGTTGATGCGGGCACGGTCGTTGAATCTTCCCATCTCCGTGATGTGCAAACCATTGTCAAAGAGATGATGGAAGATTTGGAGTCGGATCTCAAAGAACAGCGCGAACGTGATCTTGAGCACTTGAAAATACAAAAAGAAGAGATTAAGGCGGAAGCTGACATTAAGATGGAAGAACTCCGCAATGAACTCGAAGACCAGGCAGAAGTAACACAGACAGAATCAGCCCGATTGCGGGATGAGTTGTATGAGTTAGAGCCGTTTACTTTCGTGAGCGAAGCACGCTATCGTGAATTGAAATCACGCTGGGGACAGGTGTTCCGTGCGGATATGGGTGCTGAAGCGTTCTATGACATTCTTAAGCGGATTGACCTGGATGCTATGTCAGAAGAACTCTGGGAAGAGATTCGCACAACACGCAGCAAGCAGAAACGCAAGAAAGCTACCCGTCGGCTGGGCATTGTTGAGGCTTTCCGCCGATCACGCAACAAGCCGGAGTGGATCATTTTAACTGTATTACCCGTTATCCCTCCCGATCTGCGCCCGATGGTGCAGTTGGACGGCGGTCGGTTTGCGACATCCGATTTGAACGATCTTTATCGGCGTGTGATCAACCGTAATAATCGACTCAAACGACTGCTTGAGCTGGGTGCACCGGACGTCATTGTGCGTAATGAAAAACGAATGCTTCAGGAATCGGTTGATTCTCTGGTTGATAACTCACAGCGCGGAAAAGCGCTTTCACGGCGCGGGCGTCGTGAACTGCGCTCGTTGAGCGATATGCTCAAAGGGAAAAAGGGACGTTTTCGCCGGAATCTGCTGGGTAAACGCGTGGATTACTCAGGGCGTTCGGTGATTGTGGTGGGTCCTTATTTGAAATTACACCAATGCGGCTTGCCAAAATCAATGGCTTTGGAACTGTATCGCCCATTTGTCATTTCCCGATTGGTCTCGCAGGAATATGCTGCGAACATCAAGGGTGCACGGCGCTTCATTGAACGTAACCGACCGGAAGTCTGGGAAGCGCTGGAAGAAGTGATCAAAGAACGGCCTGTTCTCTTGAACCGTGCTCCCACGCTTCACCGCTTGGGCATCCAGGCTTTCGAGCCTATCTTAATTGAAGGCAGTGCCATTCAGCTGCATCCTTTGGTCACAACCGCGTTCAACGCTGACTTCGATGGCGACCAGATGGCTGTACACGTACCCCTTTCTCAAAAGGCGGTTACGGAGGCGCGGGAATTGATGCTAGCCACTAAAAACCTTTTAAAGCCTGCGAATGGCGAACCGATCATCAGCCCTTCAAAGGATATGGTCCTGGGCGTTTATTATCTGACGATGAATATTGATCAGGAATTCAAAGGTGATGGACGGGCCTTTACAGATATTAATGAAGTTCTCATGGCTTACGAAATGGATCAATTGGACATCCATGCCCACATTAAGATTCAAACCCAAACCTGGTACGACGAAAAAAATATCCGGATGGATGAACCCGAAATCCGGCTGATTGATACGACTGTCGGACGCGCTATTTTTAACAATGCTCTCACAGAGCGCATGCGTTTCTTCAATAGTGAGCTGGAAAAAGGCGGCGTAAAGGACTTGATCGCTGAGGTATATGAAGTCTGTGGGCAGGAAGAAACCGTCTACATCGCTGACCAAATCAAGGAAGTGGGTTTTAAATACGCAACTCAGTCTGGCTCAACCATTGCTATTGCGGATATCACCGTTCCGCCGATGAAGCAGGAGCATATTCAAGATGCGCTTGATTCAGTCGATTTGATCAATCGCGATTTCCGACGCGGTCTTTTGACCGAGCAGGAACGCGATGAGAAGGTTATAGAAATTTGGCAGAAAACCACCACTGACGTATCTACTGCGGTGAAGGATGCCCTTGACCCCACTGGTGACCTGGCGACGATGGCAAATTCAGGTGCTAGCAAGGGTGGGTTTAACTCCATTTCCCAGCTGGCAGGTATGCGTGGTTTGATGGCTGACCCGGCGGGCCGCATTATCCCGATGCCCATCCGCTCAAACTTTCGCGAGGGTTTGACGGCTTTGGAATATTTCATCTCGACACACGGTGCTCGAAAGGGTTTGGCGGACACTGCTTTGCGTACAGCTGACGCAGGGTATCTGACACGTCGCCTTGTCGATGTTGCTCAGGATGTGATCGTCAATGAGGAAGATTGCGGTACGACAAACGGGATCTGGATGCATGCTGATGATGATATTGCAGGCGAGTCATTCTCCGAGCGGTTGTATGGGCGTGTTTTGGCTGAACCTGTGATTGATCCGAATACAGGAGAGATTATTTTTGAACATAACGATTTGTTAACACGTGATATGGTGAAGAAGATCATCAAGATGGGCGTGCCGGCAGTGAAAGTGCGTTCTCCTTTGACCTGTGAGATGGTTCATGGCATTTGCGCCAAATGTTACGGCATTGATCTTGGCCGTGGTGACATGGTTAAACTTGGGTCAACCGTTGGTATTGTGGCAGCTCAATCGATTGGTGAGCCTGGTACTCAGCTAACGCTTAGAACATTCCACACTGGTGGTGTGGCAGCGGGAGGTGATATCACGACTGGTCTCCCCCGTGTTGAGGAGCTTTTCGAAGCGCGAAAGACACCTAAAGGCGAGGCGATCATCTCTCGGATTGCTGGGACCGCTCACGTGATTCATTCTGAAAAATACACCGACCAGCGAATTGTCCGTGTGAACCAGAGTGAAATTGTCTCTGATGAGTATGAAATCCCCAAAGATTGGGAAATCGAAGTCAAAGATGAGGATGAAGTTGAAGACGGCGCAGTTCTGGCCACTCAGGATGAAGCGGTCATCAAAGCACAACATGCTGGACGTGTTCGTATTGCTGATAACACCGTTATCGTTTCTTATGAGGTCAAGGAATCCGAAGAATATGACATCCCAACTACCTCCCGTTTGATCGTCAGCGAGGGTGAAAAAGTTGAAGCTGGTCAACCTCTGACCGAAGGTTCATTGAATCCGCACACGATCCTGCGTATCAAGGGTAGGGATGACTGTCAACAATATCTCATGCGCGAGATTCAACAGGTCTATCGAACACAAGGGCAGAACATCAATGATAAGCACTTTGAGGTCATTATTCACAAGATGCTGGGCAAGGTGCAGGTCATCCGCCCGGGTGATTCCGGTTACCTCCCTCAAGATCTTGTCAACCGTTTGGAAATCCGAAGGGTTAATGAAGAACTGGTGGCACACGGCAAGAAACCCGCTCGTTATGTAGAGGTTCTCCTTGGAATCACCAAGGCGGCACTGGAGACCGATTCATTCCTGTCCGCATCCTCATTCCAGCACACCATCAAGGTATTATCTGCTGCAGCAGTAGCCTCTCGAGAAGATCCGTTGTACGGCTTGAAGGAAAACATTATGATCGGTAAGCTAATCCCCGCGGGGACGGGCTTTGAACCCGGTCAATTCTCTGATGAAACACCTGGCGAGGAGCCGTCTGATGAGATGCTCGAAGGCCGTGTTTTGGATCTCTTCGATGAAGATCTGGACGATATTGACTTGATAGATGAGGATGATCTTGAGGATATTGATGAAGAAGACATCCTGGATGAAGAGCTTGATGAAGTAGACGAAGATGTTGATGGTGATGACGACGAAATGGATGATCTCGACGGAGCAGGATTGGAAATCGTTGAATAGCGTCCCTTAATTCAATAAAAGATTTAAATCCCGAGGGTAACCCTCGGGATTTTTATGATATAATGAAACATATGTTCTTTAAGGATTTGTTCATGATGCCTGTCAGTCAACAGTATAATATTGGACAGGAGGAGTAATTTATGGATTTAGGAACCGTACGCTCAATTAATATTAATGATGAAATGCAGCAATCCTATCTCGATTACGCCATGAGCGTGATTGTATCCAGAGCCCTCCCTGATGCCAGGGATGGGTTGAAGCCTGTCCAGCGAAGGATCCTTTACGCTATGTACGATATGGGCTTGCGGCCCGATTCTCCACATAAGAAATCTGCCAGGATCGTAGGAGAGGTATTAGGAAAATATCATCCCCACGGAGATATGGCTGTCTATGATGCCATGGCGCGTTTGGCGCAGGACTTCTCTCAGCGCTATTTGCTGGTCGAAGGGCAGGGCAACTTCGGCAGCGTAGACGGCGACCCGCCTGCAGCCATGCGCTATACCGAAGCAAGATTGACAGAAGTGTCGATGGACATTATCCAGCAGTTGGGAATGGATACGGTTGATTTCAATGAGAACTTTGACGGCTCCCTGGAAGAGCCGGAGGTTCTGCCCTCATCCATTCCAAACCTATTGGTCAACGGCACTTCCGGCATCGCCGTAGCGATGGCAACCAACATCCCACCGCATAACCTGGGAGAGATTGTTGACGCCCTGGTGATGATGTTGGAGAATTGGTCCAAAATCGATGACATCGGCGTTGAAGACCTGATGAAATATATCAAGGGACCTGATTTTCCCACTGGCGGTTTGATTATCACGGATGACCGTACTGAAACGCTTGCTCAAGCTTATGGCAGCGGGAAGGGCAGGGTGAAAATGCGCGCCCGGGTTCGCCTGGAAGAGATGAACCGCGGCCGGAAACGCATTATCGTTACGGAACTTCCATATATGACCAATAAGGCTTCCCTGGTTGAAAAGATCGCTGAGTTCGTGCGAGATGGCAAACTGGAAGGAGTGAGCGATCTGCGGGACGAATCTGATCGGCAGGGGATGCGCATTGTGATTGAACTGACCAAATCAGCTAATCCCGATGCCATTCTAAAGACTTTATATAAGCGCACTACCATGCAGGGCACTTTCGGCATAAATATTCTGGCACTGGTCAAAGGGGAGCCCCATAAGCTGAACCTGAAGCAGGCGCTGAAAGTCTTTGCGGATCATCGCATTGAGGTCGTCAAACGGCGCAGCGAGTACGAACTTCGCAAGGCAGAAGAACGGTTGCATATATTGAATGCATACCTGACTGCGCTTGATAATCTGGATAAGGTTATTGATACCATTCGGCGTTCACAGCGGGTGGAGACGGCGCGCAACAACCTGATGCGCAAATTCAATTTGGATGAGGTTCAGGCGCAGGCAATCCTTGACATGCCGCTGCGCCGTCTTGCAGGTTTGGAGCGAAAGAAGATTGAAGACGAACATAAGGAAGTCTCAAAGCGCATAAAAGAGCTCAAAGGACTGCTGCGTTCTCCTAAGAAGATGCGCGACGTTGTGATTGATGAATTAAAGGCAGTACGGGAGAAATATGCAGATCCGCGGCGCTCCCAAATCATCCAGATGGAAGAAGGCGAGACCGCCGTCGATTTGTTGACCACAACTGATGTTATGCCGGAAGAGCAGGTATGGGTGGCGATTTCCAATGACAATCGCATTTCCAGGACCAGCTCGGATAAATCCTTCCGCCAGTGGGGTGTGGATGCGCCCAAGATGGTTTTGCGGACAACGACGCACCAGACGATTTACGTTGTCGCGGAAAATGGGGAAGCAGCAGCTCTGCATGTTCACGCTCTGCCAATTGCCAACGAACCTGAGAAGGGAGCTCTTGTCTCGTCCATAACGCCGCTCACCTCTGACCTTAAGTTGAAGGTGGCATTCTCAGCACCCATGGATATAGATGAAGATGATGGTTATATTATGAGTGTCAGTCGATTGGGTTTGGTGAAACGTTCGTTGTTGAGCGATCTTCCGGCGCCATCTGCGAATTTAATCACCCTTGTGAAAATCAATGAGGGCGATTCTCTTAACTCGCTGGTGTTCACCAAAGGTGAGGAGGATGTAATCCTGGCCACAAAGAACGGCATGGGCATCCGCTTCAACGAAGAAGATGCCCGTCCCATGGGTCTGGTCGCTGCCGGTGTCGGTGCGATCAAGCTCAGGGATGATGATGAGGTCGTTGGTGCGGGCGTCGCGTCACGGCGAGGTGAAGTCCTCTTGGTCAGCAATCGGGGTAAGGCGAAGCGCATTGCTCCAGACGAGTTCCCAACACAAGGGCGGTATGGATATGGTGTCATTACCTGGAAGCTTGGCGAAGGCGAGCGCGTGATCGGCATGTTAGTCGGCTTATTGACGCATAACGGCGTCCTGCATTTCAAAGACGCTGCCAGCCGCCTTATCCATATCACCGACGCTCCCAGCTGCAATCGCATGCAGCGCGGCGACACCATCATTGATGTGAAGAAGAATGATGAGATCCTGGAGATGACAGTTCCCCTTGATATGGTGTATGTGCTGGATAAGTTGGATTAGGTTTCAGGATCGCGCACTTAGCGGTTTGATGAATGAATAGTGGTAGCTGATTTTATCATCCATAACCCCCATTGTGTCTTGCCCTTCAAGAGCGTTTTCATCCTGCGTGCTCACTTCCCATTGAAAGTTATAGATATTTTCCTCATGGGACTGGCTGAGTAGGGTGAAGGTATCATTACCATAACTTTTCAGCAGAGTCGTGATCCATTCTCGAATGTTTTCTTTGCCCTGAACCGCACTGGTTGTTCGAATATGCACTGCATTGTCAGCATACAGGTTTAGAACCTTTTCCGGGGCTTTGCTGTTTAGGGCTTGGATATACTTCCCCGGTAAACTGGTTTGGGTGGGTGTTACCTCATAATTGTAGTCCCGGACCAAATCCCAATACTCAGACATATATCTCCGGCAGCCGTCCCAGTACCAGAAGTTAACGCCAGACAATCCCAATTTCTTTGCCACTTCCATGAATTCAACAATTTCATTTTTACTGGGAATCCAGCCGCCTTGCTTGTAAGTGGGACCGGTCGGGATGATGGGGCGGAAGGGGCGCATATTTTTGAATTCGTTCACACAGCGCTGTAATTGTTCGCCTGCCTTATTGTGCGATTGTTCCCAATAGACTTGGGGCATATTGTAGTCGCAGCGTTCAAGGAAATTGGTCCATGGAAAATTTGCATGATAAGAAGGATAACGGTAAGAACTCAATGCCAAAGGCATGCTGCCCAAATTGCTGCGCAGAATGTTCATATATCTGCTGGCAGCGGGCGCTTTCGAGATGGACTGATATTCCAATTCTGCATCAATGACAAAGCCATCAACCCCGAGTTCAAGTGCGCGGGCGACAGCAATTTCGGCTTCCTGATCCGGGTAATTGCCATACACGTATTGCCAACCCCAAACCTGGATATTTTGCGCCCGCAGCTTATTGATCGCCGCCCGGGCATAATCATATCCATTATCCAGATCAACATTATAGGGGAAAGCGCCATCTGCGATCTTAATCAACACATGGGTCAAGTTTGCCTCTCGCGCCATAGCTGCAATGCGGTCGGGGTCACCGTTTTCGCATTGTTTCACCTGCCAGATATAATACCCTTTCCCTTTTAAAGTCATGATTTATCCTTTTTCTTCTTTTTCGGGACGACCTTCCAGGCCTAGATCCTCTGCGATGCCGTCCATCGCTTGGATGACATTAGCCACATGATCCCAAAGTTCCACGCCGAGTTCTTCCGCGCCTTGTTCGATTTCCTCTCGATTGACTCCTGCTGCGAAAGATTTATCCTTCCATTTCTTTTTGACGGACTTGGGTTTCAGGTCATAGAGCGCCCGTGAGGGGCGGACGAGGGCTGCTGCAACGATCAATCCGGTGATTTCATCACATGCAAAAAGCGCTTTTTCCATCATTGTCTCCCGAGGGATGCCGGTGTGGGTGGCATGACTCTGGATAGCGCGGATAATGTCTTCCGGAACACCGTGCTCTCGCAGGATGGGCTCGCCGGCAGAGGGGTGTTCTTCTATGGTGGGGTGGACTTCCCAGTCAAAATCGTGAAGCAAGCCTGCCAAAGCCCATTTTTCCTCATCTTCTCCGAACTTGCGGGCGTAGAATCGCATGGCTGCTTCCACCGCCAGCATGTGCTTGACGAGATTGGGATTCTTAACGTATTTATGAACGACAGATAGTGCTTCTTCGCGATTCATCATACACTCCTTATTGTGCAATATTGGTGCCAGTTTGGATTTTTGTTTTGTTGATAACTGTTAAAAATTATTCCAGGAATATTGGTTCAGGATTCCCCAAAATAGGTTCTGGATGGAGGATATACACATCCCAATAAGCCTTAATTGATGCGAACACTTCACGAACCCACCAGAAAGTGTAACTGCTTTGGTGGTAATAGGCTTCATCAGCAGGCACGCCGTCTGCGTTAATATCAAAAGCATTGCAAAGGAAAAGCGCTCGGGGGAGATGAAAAGCCTGGGTGACAACGATCAACTCGTCCGCCCCAAAGATCGCCTTGGCTCGATAGCAGCTGTCGTAGGTGCGCCTGCCGGCGAAATCGAGGACGATATCTTCATCCGGCACACCCAGGGAAAGGGCATATTCGCGCATTGCCCCCGGTTCATCATAGTAATCCGTGCTGTTATCGCCGCTCATCAGGATTTTTTGTACCTTCCCCTCAAAGTATAAGTCCGCAGCGGTCTGAACCCGATCACTGAGCACCATGCCCGGTGTGCCGTCTCTGTTTAAGCCGGCGCCCAACACCAGTGCCACCGGCGCTTCCGGCACATCTACAGGCAGGTATGTCTTCGAATTGCTGAAGACAAGCATGCTGATCCTGATTAATGCGATGGTAAGGAAACCAGCAAATGCCAGATAGATCATTATATGGAAAATAATGCGAAATATCTTTCTTAGTGTCATATTATGGATTGGGTTGTGGAAAAAGAATTGCTTCAAAATCCGGCTCCAAAGGGACAACAGCGTTTCGCAGTGGATTATAGAACTGATCGGTCGTTTCTTTGAGGGCTTCCGCCTCATAATCCAGCGCTTTACTGATAAGGGTCAGACCCTCTTGTGTTTCCGCCAGGTCCAGAAAAGCCTCCTGGAGGCGATATTGGATATTGAGCGGGAGGCTGGGTGAAGCGGATAGATTTAAATTGGGGATGATTCCTTCGGATTGCCAGATCACGACCACCTGCTTCTGTACATTCGGCAAATTCTGCTGGATGTCGCCTGCGGTACGGGGATCCCCAATCAGGGCATAGCCGACCCCGAAATCGCAAATCCCTTGAATGTATAAGGCGCGAACCGTGGCGCTGTAATCATAGGTGAAAACAGGGTCAAGCGTGGGGGTGCTGGTGCTTGCCAGTAATCCCATCGGCACATAATAACCGGGGATGGAATTGGGATGGATTAGGCAGGGGCGCGTTCCTGCGAACTGCTGAAGCGCATCAATCATGTTCCCCTCGCTTTGACCTGTCTCTGGATCGTAATAGACTGTGAACCACCGATCAGCATGTGCCATGAATTGGACGCCGTAGGCATAGACGCCAAGGTGATTGATCATCAGAATGACCTCAGCCGCCCCTTCCCAATTGAGATATAAATATTCAAAAGGTCCCAGCCAGAATAAATCCACATTCCCATCCAATATAGCTGAGGAGAGGCTTTGGAAGTCGGGATAAAAGAAGCTCTCAACGGCATATTCTGTGTCCGCAGCGATCATGAAGGCAATATCCTCCGCTGCTTCTTGTTTCTCAATTTCTTCCGGTGTGAGAATAAAGCCGATCTTGATCGGATTACCCTCGTCTCCTAAGGGCGGCAATGTCGGTGTAGATGTCAGCCTAGCGGTAGGTTCTTGGGTGGGAGTAAGAACCTCAAGAGCGATCTGTGTGGACGACGCAGAGGGTGTCGGTGTGTTTGTGGGGGTCACCGGCGTGCAAGAGGATAGGACCCACACGAAAACGATAAGGAGGTAGTGGATCAACCTTGGTTTGTGCTGGCGAAATCTAAACAGTGTCATTTCAAATCAAATCCGTTCGGTCCAAGAGGGATGCGCGTATTTCTCCTGCATGAGTTCCTCTGCACGGCTTTTTTCCGTTTCAGTCAGGGCTCTGGGTGCCAGTTCCAGGTTCAGTGCGCTTTCAAAGGCTTGTTTGAAGGCATTGCTGGCTTGCTGTAAGCTTATAGGCTTTCCCAGTTCCAGTTCCACGGTCGTGGCATGAGCCAGCAAGCGGGATTCAGCTTGTGAAAGTTTACCTTCATTTTCGAACTTCAGGGCGGTGATGATGCGCGTCAAATCGCCATATAGGGGAAGCGCGCCGTGCTGTAAGACGCCTTCTTTGCGCCGTGCCTGCGCGGACCCGATCAATTTCTTTCCGTTGACTGTGATCTCATAATTGGAGGGCACTTCAAAACACACCGGGTTTTTCTTTTTCGATTCCTCATTGGGGTGTTTTTCCTTTGCCTCGGGTTCAAGCCCCAAAATTTCTAAGACCTTAAGCAGGGCGCGGGAGAGGCGCAGATAACCACTCAGAACGCCTCCGGCGACCCTGGGTTCTGTCTCTGGAGCGATAACCGCGTAGGTTAGCTCATCTACATGCAGGATAGCCCTTCCTCCGGTGGGGCGGCGGACGACATCCCAGCCGTTATCGGATAGGGCTTGTGTATCCACTTCCTCAAAGGGTTGGGCGTGACCCAGTGAAAGGCAGGCAGGTTCCCATGCGTACAGTCTTAAGGTCGGCAGGGAAGTCCCTTGATAAACCGATTCAAGGATAGTTTCATCAACCGCCATGTTCCAGGCGCCTGTGGAAGGGGGGTGTTCAATCAAGCGCCATGTTGATTTTTCATAGTCCATATGCCATGCCTTTGTGATGTTTCTTTTGTTATATTTTATACCACTTCATGCCCGCCCTGTGTATAAATTATGCTTTAAGGAATAAATGAATGAAAAATAAAGAAATTTTACAACTTTTAATCACTTTTATCGTATTATTAATGAAAGGAGTATATAAAATTATGGAAGAAACGAAAAGATTGTATCGAATTCCAAGTGAGGGCATGATCGGTGGCGTTTGCGCCGGGTTGGGCGAGTATTTAAGCGCAGATCCCACGCTCATCCGCCTGATTTTTGTCATTCTGGCGCTGGCTGGGATGTCTGGCGTGTTGATCTACATTATCATGTGGATCGTAGTGCCGGTGAAGCCCAAGCAGGTGGAATCGGAATCCGAATCCATCGATTCCGAGCAAGTCTCGTAAAATTTATTTTATGGTTATGCTTATGAAGACCCAGTATTTGGCTGGGTCTTTATTTTGTTTGAGCAAAACAGTGTAGTATAATCCTCTCTGGAGGCACAATGACGACAAATCCTACCAGAGATAGAATAAATCCTGAAAAAATTGATACCACCCCCAGACGCCGACCGGACTGGATCAAGGTACGTGCACCCAACAGCGAATCTTACCAAAACCTCCAGCATCTGATGCGCAGTAAATCCCTGCATACTGTTTGCGAAGAAGCCGGTTGCCCGAATATTGGTGAATGCTGGGGCAGCGGCACGGCAACCTTCTTGATGTTAGGCGATGTTTGCACGCGTACGTGCGGTTTCTGTGATATCAAACACGGCCGACCTGAGAAATTGGATTGGTATGAGCCGGAACGCGTGGCTCAGGCGGTTCACCAAATGGAATTGAAGCATGCTGTGATCACCAGTGTCAATCGAGATGAACGCCGTGATGGGGGCGCGCCGATCTTCGCCATGGTCATCCGGCGGATTCGGGAGTTACAGCCTGGCTGCTCTGTGGAAGTCCTCATCCCAGATTTCAAGGGGAGCATTGAAGCCCTGAGAATTGTCATGGATGCGAAGCCGGAAGTCCTCAATCACAATATCGAGACGATACCACGGTTATTTAAATCCACCCAGCCTCAGGCTCGATATGCGTGGTCAAAAGCGATTCTCACCCATGCCCGTATGCTTGACCCGGATACCCTGACGAAATCCGGCATCATGGTCGGTTTGGGCGAGGAATTCGAAGAGGTGCGAGCGACCATGCGTGATTTACGGGATTGGGGCGTGGATATCTTGACTATTGGTCAATATCTGCAGCCGAGCCGAAAACACCTGCCCATTCAGCGTTATTATGAACCGGAAGAGTTTGAAGCGTTGAAGGACTACGGACTGGAACTCGGGTTCAAATGGGTGGAAAGCGCGCCGCTGGTCCGATCCTCTTATCACGCGGGTGAACAGGTGCGCGCGCTGTCAAAACGGCATCAGGATACGGACTAAGTTATTAGCTTTTGTGGATCATATAATGATAAGCGGCATTCTGTTTTTTTTAAAGGGCTCATAGAAAGAATTCGATAAGATCATTGTATTGCGGGCGACCCACGGGTCGTCCGTACAGCTTAAGAATAAATTGTTTTTCATAAGAAGTACGAATTGTTAGTTTTTCTATGATATTTTTCCTACCCCTTAATTCCTCCAAGCGAAGTATGTTAAAATGAATGCAGACTTGAAAGGAGCATGAACCTTGGATATTAAGAACATTAAAATTCAAAAACCGGAAGAGGTCAATTTCATCCTGGGGCAATCTCATTTCATCAAGACTGTCGAGGACATCCATGAAGCCCTGGTCACCAGCGTTCCCGGGATCAAGTTTGGCCTTGCTTTCTGTGAGGCGTCAGGCGACTGTCTGGTGCGGTGGAGCGGTACGGATGAAGCAATGATTGACCTGGCAAAGAAGAACGCCATGGAGATCAGCGCGGGGCATTCTTTTATCCTTTTCCTGGGCGAAGGATATTTTCCAATCAATGTTCTAAACCAGATCAAAGCGGTGCCCGAAGTTTGCCGTATCTTCTGCGCCACAGCCAATTCCACCGATGTCGTCGTGATTGATGTGGGGAATGGGCGGGCTATCCTGGGCGTGGCGGACGGTCATCGCCCCAAGGGCATTGAGGGAGAAGAGGATATCGCCTGGCGCAAAGGTTTTCTGAGAAAGATAGGATATAAGCAGTAATCCGTTGACTCGCCACGAAGGATGATGAATACATGGATACCCTTAAAGCGATTATGACGCGCCGCAGCGTGCGGGATTTTATACATGATCCTGTATCAAAGGAGGACGTTCAGGATTTATTAAAAGCCGGGATGCAAGCGCCTTCTGCGAAGAACGAACAACCTTGGCATTTCGTTGTCATTGATGAACCGGTTGTTTTACATGCCATTCCGGAGTTCCATCCATATTCCGAGATGTTACGGGATGCTCCTTTGGCGATTTTGGTGTGTAGTGAACTTAAACTGGATGAGGGTAGTGCCATCCAGGATTGTTCGGCAGCCACGCAAAATATCCTCCTGGCTGCGCATGCCAAGGGGTTAGGCGCAGTCTGGTTGGGAATTTATCCAAACCCCAAACGTGTTTCAGGAATGGAAGAATTGCTGGGACTGCCCGAAGGAATTTACCCTGTGTCATTGATTGCCATCGGTCACCCCGCTTCCCAGCCGGAACCGGAAGGCAGGTTTAAGGAAGATCGGGTTCATTATAATGCGTGGTAGGGAAAGGGCTGCCTATCCATAATAGATTGGGGTTTAACCGCTGAGGGTATAGATTTCTTTCAGGATGGGGATCATGGCGTTAAGTGCTTTGGCTCGGTGGCTGATCTGGTTTTTTAAGTCGGCTGGGATTTGCGCCATGGTGGCATCGCAGCTGGGTATATAAAAGATGGGGTCATATCCGAAGCCGCCCGTGCCGCGTTCTTCAGGGATGATCAAGCCGTCACAGCGTCCTTCAGTGACATAAACCTCATTTTTGGAAGCCATAAGAACCGCTGAACAATGGAAATGCGCCTTCCAGGGCTGAGGCTTGTTCCTGAGTTTCTGAAGCAAGTATTGTCGGCGGTCTGAATCGGTCGCATTTTCCTTAGGGGAGAATCGGGCGGATCGAATCCCAGGTGCACCATCCAGTGCGTCAACTTCCAGCCCCGAATCATCCGCCAGGGTTATCAACCCTGTCCTCTTGTGATAGGCTTCAGCTTTGAGCCTGGCGTTTTCTGCGTAAGTTTTTCCTATTTCCTGAACCTTTATTTTTATATCTGAATCAATGACTGATCTGAATCTAAGATCAAGGCAGGAAAAAATAGCTCTGATCTCCTGAACCTTGCCCGGATTCCCAGATGCAATCAGCAGAATATTATTCAATGCTTTCCTCCATGCTATTTATGTTCATGATTCACTCCTCGTTGACGCTAAATATCCGGCATGTTATAATCTTGACCGTGTTCGTTTCTATCCAACAGCCAATTTTGAGTTGATTATCGTGAATAAAAGTCAAAAGCCGTTGCGACTGAACGTTGGCTATATGTTTAACAAAGCCATTGGAACCAGTCGCGATATACCAGTTGACGCAGATAAAATAAAGTTCGAAGACCTCCTCCTCAGGCACCTGAAGAGTATTGTTCGTATCTCACGTACGCGGGAGGGGTTATTGCTCCAGGTTCATGCCGAAGCGGAAATTCAGACGACCTGTGTGCGTTGTTTGGAAGAGTTCTTCCTCCCATTAAATATTACATTTGATGAATTATACCAATTCCCATCCAGGCATCGGGAGGAAACAGACCTAATTGTCCCTCCGGATGGTTTTATTGACCTTGAATCGCTTTATCGAGAGTATTTTATTTTGGAATTGCCCATCAAGCGGTTATGCAAACCCGATTGCAAAGGTCTCTGCCCAATCTGCGGTGCAAACCTGAATAAAACGACTTGTGAACACCACAAGGAATCGAGTTCAGCCGCTGGTATAATTGAAGGCGAAAAGGCAGTTTAGTTAAGCTTCTTTTGGGGAGGTTTGTTCGTCACTGAGAAGAATTGGCTGTCAGGAGAAGAAGGTATGGTCAGTGATCGCCAAGATATCAGGATTGAAAGAGTGATTGAATCACTTTTAGATCGCGCTGACTCACAGGGGTTTCTGACGATCGAAGATTTAATGGAGACTTTTCCGAATGGGGATGACGATATTGAATGTTTGAGCAAGGTGATGCTGGTTTTGCGAAAACAGGGGGTGGAGGTTCTGGACCAGGAGAGTTTTGAACAAGCTTATTCCGTAGAGGATGAAGAGGAGGAGGACTCCAAACCCCGCGTAAGTTTGGACAAGATCGGATCGGATGACACCGTTGGCTTATATCTAAAAGAGATGTCCAAGGTGCCGCTTCTTTCTGTGGAGGAAGAACGGTCTCTGGCAAAGCGGATTGAAGCTGGCAGAGCTTCCAAGGTTGAGGTGAACGATCCTGACGTGAAATTCTCGAAAGAACGCCGTCGTGAGCTGCGAGTGTTGATCAAAGACGGCGAACAGGCATGGGAACACTTGATTAAGGCTAACACGCGGCTGGTGGTCAGTGTTGCCAAGAAATACCTCGGCCGCGGGGTGCCCTTTTTAGATTTAATTCAGGAAGGCAACCTTGGATTGATGCGGGCTGTGGATAAATTTGACTATACTCGGGGTTTCCGCTTTTCGACATATGCGACCTGGTGGATTCGTCAGGCGATCACCCGTTCCATCGCTGACCAGGGGCGCACGATTCGCATTCCTGTGCATATGATAGACCGGATTCGTGAGTTATATAAGGTCAGCCACTCTTTGGAACAAAAACTTGGGCGCAAGCCCTTTGCTAAGGAGATTGCCGAAGAGATGGACGTCAACATACGTAAGGTACAGTGGATGATGCGCATCTCCTGGCTGCCTCTATCGCTGGAGAGTCCAGTGGGGGATGAGGAAGATTCGGAATTGGGGATGTTCGTGGAAGACGACCTGACGCCATCGCCTATGGAGACAACATATAATTCCATGCTGCGGGACAAGATTGATGAGGTGCTGAACACCTTATCCCCCCGGGAAGCGCGCATATTGCGCTTGCGATTTGGCCTGGATAATGGCCGAGCGTACACGCTGGAAGAGGTGGGGGAGAAATTTGGCCTCACACGGGAGCGCATCCGCCAGATCGAGGGGAAGGCGCTGCGACAATTGAGGCATCCGCATAAAGCCCGCAAGTTGAAAGATTATTTGTAATCCTGTATAATTTACGTATTATGAGAAAGCAATTTGTCATCATGCGCATGCCCCATTCTCCGGCGTTATGCTCCTCAGAAGCATAACATGAGGTGACGCGTCACCCCCGGAGACACCGCTGGCTGAGGCCAGCTTTTTTGTTGTTATTATCGAATTCACGAGTTCTTTCGAGGTGGAGTATGACCAAACCAGTATTAATCGCCGTTGCCTGGCCCTATGCCAGCGCGAAAATCCATGTCGGGAATATCACCGGCGCTTATCTGCCAGCCGATATCCTCGCCCGTTACCATCGTTTACGGGGAAGGAAAGTCATGATGGTTTCCGGTTCGGATTCGCATGGAACCCCCGTGACCGTTCGGGCTGATGAGGAAGGGAAAACGCCGGAAGAGGTCTATAAACGGTTTCATGGGGAATTCATTGAACTCTTCCAAAAGCTGGGATTGACCTATGACATCTTCACCAGCACACACACCAGCAACCACTTTGATGTTGCTCAGAAGCTTTTCCTCTCACTGAAGGAAAACGGATATCTCTACACTGAAACCTCTCGTCAATGGTATTCGACTGAGCAGGAGCGTTTCCTTCCCGATCGTTATGTGGAAGGCACCTGTTATTTCTGCGGCAATCCGGGCGCTCGCAGCGACCAATGCGATAAATGTGGGCATTTGCTGGAAGCGGAAAAATTAATTGATCCCAAATCGAAGATTGATAATTCCACGCCGGAGTTAAGAGAAACCACCCATTTTTATCTTGATCTTGAAAAGTTGGAGGATCAAGTCGCCGAGTTTCTGCGAGAGCGGCAGGATTATTGGCGGCCCAATGTCGTGCGGCAGTCTCTGGGACAAATTGAAACGGAAGGCTTGCATGGGCGGCCGATCACTCGTGACCTTTCATGGGGCATCCCTGTGCCCGTGGAAGGGTGGGATGAGAAATGTATGTACGTGTGGTTTGAGGCGGTGATCGGTTATCTGTCGGGCGTGGTGGAGTGGGGCTTGCTGCATGACCAACCGGATGCCTGGCGGGATTGGTGGACCAACGATAACTCCCAATCATTTTATTGCATCGGCAAGGATAATATCCCCTTCCATGCCATCATCTGGCCGGCGGAATTGATCGGCATTGGGGATTCCTTTGATGCCAAGATGGGGGCTGGAAATCCACAATCTCTGGTGCTGCCATATGATGTGCCCGCCAATGAGTTTATGAACCTGGAAGGGCAAAAGATTTCCGGAAGTAAGAATTGGGCGGTGTGGGGATTGGACGCTCTTGAACGGTATGATCCAGACCCCATCCGCTATTACCTGACGGTTAATATGCCGGAAACGCGAGATTCAGATTGGGATTGGGAAGAGTTCTATCAGCGCAACAATAATGAACTTGTGGCAACCTGGGGCAACCTGGCGAACCGTGTGCTTTCCTTCGCTTATAAGAATTGGGGTGGGGAGGTACCTGACCCTGGCGAGTTGCGTGATACTGATCAGACTTTATTGGAAACACTAAGAGAAGGTTTCAAGACTGTAGAAGATCATTTAGAAGCTGTCAAGCTGCGCGCAGCGGTGCAGGAAGCAATGCGGCTGGCAGCCGAAGTGAATAAATATCTTGATACTGCCGCACCCTGGTTTGAGATTAAGGAAGATAAATCCGAAGCAGCTAAATCTATTTATACAGCCATGCAAGCGATTGACTGGTTGATGATTATTTTCTCACCTTTTCTGCCCCATACCAGTGAGAAGCTGAATCAATTCCTGGGATACGATAAACCTTTATTTGGACAATTGCGGGTGGAAGAAGTGGAAGATGAACTTAGTACCCATACCGTGATGCTTTACGATCCTGAGGTTTCTCTGACCGCTGGCGAAGAAGATGTCTGGAGACCGACGGTGTTGAAGGTTGGAAAGGTATTCAAGAATCCAAAACCGCTGTTCAAGAAGTTAGATCACAGTGTTGTTGAAGAAGAACGGGCTCGGTTGGGGAAGTAGGGAAGCCGGGTCGGAAGCTGGTTAATATCAAAAAGGGGCACTGTCCGCAGTGCCCCTTTTTTTATGCACCACAATTATTTATTACAATTCTTGAATGAATCAAGCCAATCGGGCAGGTGTTTGGCGAGGGTTCCCATGATAGCCTGACACTGCTCTTCGAAAAAGGCGTAATTGCCATAAGCTTCACCACTGGCTTGGTCCACCAGGTCTGAAACCCCGCGCAGGATAAGACAGGGCAGGCTATTCTTGTGTGCGACCCAGGCGATAGCGCCGGATTCCCAATCCGCGACAGCGGCACCATAGTTGCGGATCAGGTTTGGAATGTCTGTGGGCAGGATGTCCCGATCGGCGGAGGCCAGCGTCCCGATCGTCACAGGTTGGGGCGGCGGTTGTGGCAGCCAGGATAGGTCATGCTCAATTGTATAATGGGCGATACCCTGATCATAATCCGTCATTTGCTCAATGATGTCGTAAATCACAGTTTTCTCTGCCAGGATGATGGTATTGCGATCCACGTGTCCGCTGAATCCGCCGCAGGTGCCCAGGTTGATAATGCGTTTTGGGCGCCAGCGGTCAATGGCATATTGGGTGGAACCTGCTGCAGCAACCTTTCCCCAGCCTCCGTGCATACAGACAACTTCCTGTCCATTGATGGTTGTCTGGAAAGACTCCCCATAGGGTGTCGTTTGGGGATTTGCTTCTGGGAAGTGGGGTAGGAAGCTGCGCCACTCCGCACCAGCAGAAATCAACACACAGGCATCGGCTTGTTTATACATGACCCTTCATTCTTTCCGCCCCAAAGAAGCCAGATAGATGACGAACATTTCAGGAGGGATGAAGCCCATTAATTGATTCGCGGCATCATCGTCAAAAGCGCCGATGGCGCAGATGCCGCAGTTGATCGATTCCGCTGCCAGGTGCAGATTCTGGCAGACATGGCCTGCATCTAGATAAAGGTAGCGGTAGCTTCGTTGCGAATAGCGCCAGACGGTGCGATAAGGAACGGCAGCCCAAATGAACGTGACGGCGCTGGTAGCCACATGACGCTGATGCAAGCAAGCATTTGTCAGCTTTTCATTGAATTGGGCATTGAGTTGAAGTGCAGCCAGTTTGTGTTCCGTGGCGACGAAGCGATAGAGACCAGGTTCCAAACCGTCCACACGATTAATAGAGAGATAGGTTTCAAAGGGATGGCGGCAGCCGGCCGAGGGAACCGTGCGCAGGGTGACTTGGCGCTTTTCGTTGATTTTCTTCACCCCCTGCGTCAACCACAGTAAATAGGATAATTCCTCCAGTGAGAGGGCATCATCGCTGTAGCGCCGCACCGAGCGACGTTCTTCAATGGCTTGGCGCAGATTGTAGCCACCAATATCAATAGAATCAGGGTTGGGCAGCTCAATTAACGCAGTATCAGGTTCAAGTGGGATTTCATAAGGGGGTTGCGGTTTATCCAGCTTCTGGTCGGGTTCACTAAGGTTGGGATATTTTGTTTGTTCAACGAATTCATAGCCGTTTTTCTTTAGCACGATCTATTCTCCTTGTGTTGGTTCTACTTTGTGGATTGTTTTCCAATACTTTCTTTTTTCGCCTTCTTTTCTTGCCTCGTCCTATTTTGAACCTGCAGTGTATGTCACAGAAAGAAAAATAATAATAACGGCGGATTAAAACGAATACCCGAGTCATTAATCCAACCGAGATTTTGCATTGTTGTCTTGTATTTAATAGCGAATTGCCATAACGATCATGGATATGATCATAATGACAGCGATGATCGCCATTAGGATTTGATATATTCTGTGCGAGGTTGGTTTCTTATTGTTGCTCATATTATTAATTTATTCTAACTGAACTTTGATGGATTGTGCCATTTCCAGGGTGATACCCCGGATCTCAGCAATTTCTTCTGCTGGGGCTTTCCTGATCCCCTCAATTGAACCGAACTTTTTAAGAAGGGTGCGGCGACGGGCAGGGCCAATGCCGGGAATGACATCTAGCCGTGAGGCTAAGCCCTGTTTTGTACGGCGTTTGCGGTGGGCTGTGATGGCAAAGCGGTGGGCTTCATCACGAATGCGTTGAATGAGGTACAAGCCTTGGGAATGGCGTTCAAGGTAGATCGAATCATGTCGGTTGGGGACGAAAAGTTCCTCCTCTTGCTTCGCCAAACCTGCCACCGGCAAGCGGCCCAGCAGGTTATATTCGTCCAATACTTTAACGGCCCGGCTGAGCTGACCTTTTCCCCCATCCACCAAGAGCAGATCAGGCAGAATGGAGAATGCCAGGTCGGGTTTCTTACCGACTTTGTCCCCTTCTTCATGATGGGCTTTCCAGCGGCGGAATCGCCGGGTAAGGACTTCTTCCATGCTGGCGAAGTCGTCCTGACCTAACGCGGATTTGATATTGAATCGTCGGTAGAGTTTCTTGTTGGGCGTTCCCTGTTCAAACACCACCATGCTGCCCACGCTGGCGACCCCCTGAGTGGTGGAAATATCATAACACTCAATGCGGTTAGGCGGTTCTGGAAGGTCCAAGACCTCCTGGATTTCCGTTAATGCACCCGTCTGCCTGTTCTTATCCGCCTCCCATTGCGTGCGCAAAGCGTTAAGCGTCTCCACCGCGTTTTCGGTGGCCATTTCGACCAATTCCTGGTTGATCTCCTCGTGGGGGACCCTAATTTCGACTTTTTCGCCGGATTTCCGGCTGTTCAGCCACTGGTTGATGATTTGTGCTTCTTGTAATTCTGATGGCAGCAAGACTTTTTCTGGGACAAAGGCCGCCTGGGCATAGAATTGCTTGACAAATTCGCTTAACACCTCATCATCATTTTCTTCTTCTGTGCCTTCCAGGACGAAATATTCCCGGCCGATGAGCTTGCCGCTTCGGATGAAAAACACCTGGACGCAGGCTTCGCCGTCAGAACGAGCCATAGCGATCACATCGGAATCGGTCTGCTCGCTGCTGACGACTTTCTGGCGTTCAACAACCTTGTCAATCGCCTGAAGTTGATCCCGAATGGTTGCGGCTTTTTCGTATCGGAGTTCTTTGGCTGCTAGTTCCATTTCTTTGGATAGGCGATCCACGATCGGTTCTGTGCGCCCTTCAAGGAACTTGCAAAGATCATCAATGATCTGGCGGTAATCTTCCTGGTTGATGGCACCGATGCAGGGCGCTGTGCACAGTTTGATGTCGTAATACAGACAGGCGCGGCTGTCCTCCCCGGTGATGTCGCGGTTGCAGGTCAGGTAGGGGAAGATCTTGCGCAGCAAGTCCAGGGTCTGGTGGACAGCCCAAACACTGGTGTAAGGGCCGAAGTACCGAGCACCGTCATTTTTCATCTGGCGCGTGACAGTCACTTTAGGGAAGGGGTCCTGCCAGTGGACTTTGATGTAAGGGTAACGCTTATCGTCTTTGAGCCGGACATTGTAGCGCGGTTTATGGCGTTTGATCAGATTCATTTCCAGGATCAAAGCTTCCAGCTCGGAACCCACGACGATCCACTCGATGTCGGCGATCTCACGCACCAGCTTGCGTGTTTTGGGATGTTCATGGGTGGTGCTATGGAAATAGGACCGCACCCGGTTGCGCAGGTTGACGGCTTTACCGACATAGATGATGCGACCCTTGTTGTCTTTCATTAAATAGCAACCGGGTTTATCGGGCAGCGTATCTAGAATTTGTTGAATGTGATCGTTCCATTCCATAAAACACACGAGACACCCGAATAACAATAGAATTTAAGTTTGAAAAAATACCCACAAAAATCCAGTTCTGGGTGTCAAAGGACCATTGTTGTGTGGGATCGAATGTGAATAAAAATCAAATTACCCAAATAATTTTGAATATTCAAGTAAGACTTACTCAATTTTTTTAATTGTGATAGTCAGTACATAAGAAAAAACATAGAATATTTGGCATGTATTCTCTTAGTCTTTTACTTTACTAATACTATGGTATCTTACCATAAATAGATATTGATTATTTGTCTTGCGAAGTCCTCTAACCCCCTATTAACCGCTCTGCTGTGAAGCGATCTGTGATGATGATATTGACCCAGCGGCCGCGTAGTGCGCCCAGAATACCGGCGTATTTTCTTTCACCGCCCGCAACACCAATGGATTTTTCAACCTTACTAAGTTGTTGGAGGTCCATGGAGATGACTCTCTTCTCAAGCCCGGTTTCAACGAGATTGCCATTGACATCAAAAAATCGATAAAGAATGTCTCCTGCTGCATTTTTTTTCTTTAGTATTTCCATTTCCTCAGGTGAGAAAATGTTTCCGCTTTGTTTTAGCAATGGGGAGGGTTCAATGGCACCGATACCCACGAGACTGGTTGTGACATTGTCAAACAATCGGGTGACTTGCTGCACATATTCATCGGCAAGAAGGATCTCGCGAGCAGCTTCTGTGGCGACGACGCCCGTCACTGGCAAGAATATAGCTTCACCATTCACCAATCGTGCCAAACGAGAATTTAATCGGTTAGCGTGCATCTCGGCTGATGGATTTCCCACACCGCCTAAAATTTGAACGACTTTAATCCCGGGTTTTGACGGAATAGGATGAAGAGCATCTACCAGAGCTAACAACGTTCCACTCCATGAGGAAATCCCTATCACTTCGTTTGGTCTAAGTGTCGATTCCAAATAATAAGCAGAGGCTGATCCCAGATCCCTTTGAATACTTCTTTCATCTTTATCTAAACATCCGACAACAACAGCGTCTTTAAGTTCATATTTCATCACTAAGGTTTCTTCCAATTCGGTGTATACATCTTTCGGCATATCAATGGATATCCGAACAATGCCCTCCTCTTTGGAGCGGTTCAGAAATCGGGAAACCGTTGGCTGTGAAAGTCCTAATTGCCTGGCGATTTCAGATTGGTTCATATCCCAATCATAGTACATGCGTGCAACTCGTGCTAGTATTCGCAATTCATTAATGTCTGTCATTTTTCCCTCGAAACCGAAGTGAATAATTATTCAATATCTCTTTACATATTCACAATTCTCATGTATTATATCAACAAATAGAACGATAATCCAATTAAAAATAAAATGCATTTACCAGTAAGAAATAGAATTATGAATTTATCGTGCTTTACAGCCTTTCTAAAAAACTGTTCTAAGTATAAAGGTAATTAATGAAACTTGTTGGTTAAATTATCGGTAGATTAGTAGTAGTTCGTGTAAAACTTCTAGTTGTCAATGTCTAACAAATCAATTACTATCAAAAAGGAGAGTACTGTAATGAAGAGAAGAACAATTTTAATCAATGTTGTGGTGGTGTTAATGTTGATTCTTGCTGCTTGCACCCCATCAACTACGCCCACGTCTGCCCCTGAGGGAGACACTTCCCCGGAAGTGGAAGAGACTGAGGCGGAAGCGGAGGAGCCAGAAGAGACTGAAGCTTCAGAACCCCCGGTGGAGTTAACGCTACACTATATGAGTTTTGGCGAACCTCCAGAGGATATGGCAATGGTTCAAGAGGAACTCAACCGAATCACAAAAGAAAAGATCAATGCCATTGTGAAATTTGAGCCCCTTTCCTTTGGTGTCTACGCTGAACAGATTAATTTAATGTTGAGCAGCCAGGAGCCATTTGACCTCTTTATTTCCACGCTTACACAGAATTTCCAAGGGAAGGTAAACAGCGGTCAACTTTTACCCCTTAATGACCTGCTTGATGAATATGGTCAAGGTATCAAAGAAGCTGTAGGTGAAGTTTACCTGCAGGCAGGATCCGTTGAAGGTGAGGTTTATGGTGTGCCTACAATTCGCGATTTTGCTGCGGACACTGAATACGTTATGCGTGCGGATCTTGTCGAAAAATATGATATTGATACCAGCCAGATTGATTCGCTTGAATCCATCACGCCTATACTTGAAGTTATTCATGAAAATGAACCGGATATGGCGCCTTTGCTTCCTAATATCGTCAGTGGAACGATACTTGACACTTACCTCCCCTATGACCCATTAGGTGATTACATGGGGGTATTGATGGATTATGGCCAGAATTTGGAAGTCGTCAACCTGTTTGAGACTGAAGAATATGCTTCCTGGGTTAATCTGGTCCGTGATTGGTATACTTCCGGGTATATCATGGAAGATATTGCCACATCGACAAGTGACAAATATACCTTATTCATGAATGATGCTGGATTTTCATTTATTGCCCGAGGTAAACCGGGTTATGAAGCACAAGAGGAAACAAGCCTGGGTGGTATGGACGTTGATTGCATACCATTTACGCCTGCTTTCGCAAATACGAGCACAGTTGCTAATGTCATGTGGTCCATTCCTATGAGCTCTGAACACCCAGAAGAAGCCATGCAATTCCTGAACTTGCTCTATTCAGATCCGGAGATTTTTAACCTGGTCATTTGGGGCATTGAAGGTGAGCATTACATCAAGGTGTCCGACACCGTCATCACGTATCCTGAAGGTGTTACCATGAGTGATGTAGGTTATTACATGCAGGGGTGGCAATTTGGCAACCAATATTTGGAATACACACTTGAGGGCACAAATCCTGATATTTGGGATGAAATGCGTGAATTCAATGAAAATGCCGTCACATCACAGGCAATGGGATTCGTCTTCGATAGCTCCAATGTTAAGAATGAGGTTGCTGCGGTAACCAATGTCATGGATCAGTATCGTCTTGGACTGGAAACAGGGACACTTGATCCCGAGACTGAACTGCCTAAATTTATCCAGGCATTGAAAGATGCAGGTATTGATATGATCATTGCTGAAAAACAGACACAATTAGATGCTTGGGCAGCAAACAATTAGTCCATAAGCAAATCATCGCATCCCAACCGAAGAAGAATTCCGGTTGGGATGCTTGTTCTTTAGCAAAGAAAGATAAATTAAAAAAGATCAGCCAAAAGATGCCATGACCATTGAAAAGACACGACCATTAATTACACAAAACAAGAGAGGTTCTAAATCCAAGAAGTTAATATTTAAAAGAGCACTTCCTTTGTTTCTTTTGATGCTTCCTGCTTTGATTTATCTGATCATCAATAATTATTTGCCGATGCTTGGGTTGATTATTGCGTTTAAAGATATTGATTATAGGAAAGGGGTTTTGGGAAGTGAGTGGGTCGGTTTTGAAAACTTTAAATATTTGTTTAAAACTAAAGATGCCCTAATCATCACCCGAAACACCGTACTTTATAACCTGGTATTTATTGTTTTGGGGACAATTGCTGCAATTGTTGTGGCTTTATTACTTAATGAGATTGTAAAAAGGACTTTATCAAAGTTCTATCAAAGCGTTATTTTATTACCAGCACTTATTTCATATGTGATTGTAAGTTATTTTGTTGTAGCCCTACTTAGTGTGGATGTGGGATTGGTCAATAATACTCTTCAAAATGTGTTTGGAATATCCAAAATATCTTGGTATACAGAGCCAAAATATTGGCCTTATATTCTTGTGATTGTACGTTTGTGGAAAACGATTGGTTTTTCCTCTGTCATTTATTACGCTGCGATTATTGGCATCAATAAGGAATTTCTTGAATCCGCGGCTTTGGATGGTGCTTCAAAGTTGCAGCAAATTTGGTATATCTTACTTCCGCAAATATCTCCCATCATTATTACATTAACCTTACTCGATATTGGGCGAATATTTTATTCCGACTTTGGTCTTTTTTACCAGGTCCCATTGGATTCAGGGGCTTTATATTCGGCCACAAATGTGATTGATACTTATGTCTATCGAGGTTTGCTTGTATTGGGCGATGTTGGTATGTCCTCCGCAGCGGGAGCATATCAATCTATTGTAGGCTTCATATTAATATTGATTTCGAATTTCGTTGTTCGCAAGATTGATAAGGATCGTGCGCTTTTCTAAGAATAGATAATTTATTTCTGAAAGGGAAGAAGTGATTTATGGGTAGAGAATCGAAAACCTGGAGGTGGGTCGCGAGAATTTTCTTAATGTTATTATCTTTGGCTGCTTTACTTCCTTTTATATTATTGTTTATATCATCAATATCTTCAGAAAACTCCATTATTCGACAAGGTTATTCGTTCTTTCCAAGCGAATTTAGTTTAGATGCTTATCGTTTCTTATACAATCATATTGAACAACTACTCCGTGCTTATGGAATTACGATTTTAGTTACTGCCGTTGGAACTGTAGCTGGTTTATTGATGACAGCCATGATAGCCTATTCACTTTCTAGAAGAGATTTACCTCTCCAAAGGCTCTTCAATTTTATTGTTTTGTTTACGATATTATTTAACGGTGGATTGGTCCCGACTTATTGGGTCTACACTCGGTATATGGGTATTAAGAATACGCTTTGGGCGTATATCCTGCCTTCTTTGCTGGTTAATGGATTTCAGATTTTATTGATGAAATCATTCTTCATTACAACCATACCTGAAGAGATCCTTGATGCGGCAAAAATCGATGGTGCTGGAGAGATTCGTATCTTCACTTCTATTGTTTTACCCATGTCAACACCTGTTTTAGCAACCATGGGATTGCTTAAAGCCATTGCGTATTGGAATGATTGGTTTAATGGAATGATTTATATCACTGAACCGAAATTATATAGCATACAAAACTTATTAAACCGCATGTTACGAGATATCCAATTTATTGTTCAATCGGCAGATATTGCCAGTCGTGTGGATATTGGAAAAATGCCGTCCATGTCCATAAGGATGGCGATTGCTGTGATTGGTGTAATTCCAATCATTATCATTTATCCGTTTTTTCAGAAGTATTTTGTAAAGGGCATTACATTGGGTGCCATTAAAGGATAGTGATTTGAGGTTCGAAAAGATTGCAATTAATTTTCTTTGTTTCAATATGATTTCTATGGCCATCAAATTGGAGATTATTTATGCTGAAAATTAGTGAAAATGGGCGGTTTATTGCACAGGAAGATGGCAGTCCTTTTTTCTACCTCGGTGATACGGCTTGGGCACTGTTTCAAAAATTGAGCCGGGAAGAAGCTGAACATTATCTGACCGATAGGGCAAAAAAAGGATTCAGCGTCATCCAGGCTGTCATAATCTCGGAGTTCGATGGCTTGAATAAAGGGAATTATTACGGCGATCTGCCGTTTATTGATGGGGACATCTCCCAGCCTAATGAGGATTATTTTCAACACGTGGATTTCGTTGTTGATCAAGCTAATGCGTTAGGTTTGGTCGTTGGGTTATTACCGACTTGGGGAGATAAAGTCGGTCCCTTATTGTGGGGAACAGGACCTGAAATATTCAATGAAGAAAACGCTTATCAATATGGGAAATACCTGGGTAAGCGATATCAAGATAAGAACATCATTTGGATTTTAGGCGGGGATCGCAACCCTGACAGCCCAGCTCGCAAGAAGATCTGGTACGCCATGGCAGATGGCATCAAAGAGGGGGATCTTCGAGGACACCTGATGAGTTTCCATCCTGTTGGAGTAACGTCCACATCCACACTTTTCCCAGGGGAAGATTGGTTGGATTTCAACATGATGCAATCCTGTCATTTGGTGCGGGATCGCGATAATTACAATTTCATCACTCAGGATTACAACCTGAACCCTCAAAAGCCATGCATGGACGCAGAACCTAATTATGAAGATATGCCGGTGGGGATGCTGTTCAGTGAGAATCGATTTGATGATTATGATGCTCGAAAGGCAGCCTATTGGGCTCTGTTTGCCGGCGCCCACGGTCATACATACGGCGCAAATGGCGTTTTCCAGTTTTGGGACGGAAAAGAAAAGGATCGATTCTCAGCCTCGCATCACTGGAAGGAAGCCATTCAATTCCCTGGCGCAGGGCAAATGCAGTTTGCAAAGAACCTTCTGCTGTCAAGACCGTTTTTCAGCCGACGACCAGCGCCCATGTTCTTCTTAAAGTCATTTGCCGGTTTGGGCACGGAACACATTCAGGCGACCCTCTCCGAAGATGACAGTTATGCGATGGTTTACTCGGCTGCAGGGAAATCCTTTAAAGTTGATTTGGATAAGCTGTCTGGAGAGACGCTGAACGCCTTTTGGTACGATCCCAGAACTGGTGACTCCCATGCTATTGGTCAATTTTCTTCTGATGGCATAAAGGAATTCAAGCCGCCCACGGAAGGATATGGCCAGGATTGGGTTCTAGTTTTGGATGACGCCTCGAAAGAATTCCCTCAGCCCGGAACACATCAATATAAAAAGAATGAATCATGAACAATTTCATTGAAAAGACAACACGGATCAACAGGACGGATATTCATTATTATCGCAGCGGCAATGGAGTTAAGCCCCCACTGGTTTTACTTCATGGTTATACTGATGACGCGCTGTGCTGGCAAAAAGTAGCTGAGGATTTAAAGGATGATTTTGATCTCTTGATCCCGGATGCCCGCGGCCATGGACAATCAGGGAGCATAGACTCTGGTTTCACTATCCCATTAATGGTGGATGATACTGTTCAGTTGATTCGAGATGAGGAAATAGAAAAGACGATGGTCTGGGGCCATTCCATGGGGGCAGCGGTTACTGCACAGCTCGCAGTCCAGGAACCCGACATGATCCGAGCTATTATCCTTGAAGATCCGCCACTAATGGAGACCAGTGATGAAATGACTCAGGAGGATATTAAAACCAGACAGGAATCTTCAAAGGAGCATGTTAAAGAATTTATCGCCATGCAGACTGACCCTTATGAGGACGTTGTGGGGCGAGTTTCAGGGCAATATCCCGATTGGGATATTGACGAAGTGAAATGGTGGGTGGACGCAAAACTGCGGTTTGATTTTAATGATCTTCCCAAGGGGGGTGCATTGGCGTCTTTTGTGTGGAGGGATGTATTCTCGAAAATAAATTGCCCGGTTTTGCTTTTTTATGCGGATCAGGACCGTGGCGGATTAGTCACAGAAGGCCAAATTCAAGAAGTCAAAGATTTATGCAATCAGATCGAGGCGGTTTATATCAAGAATGCTGGGCATTGTATCCATCGGGATCGTTATGAAGAAACAATGAAGGTTGTCTCTAACTTCTTAGCTAGAAATCGATAATCATTGACGTAACTCATTAGTGGTAAGGAAACAAATGTCTATTCTGAATAAAATTTCAACATCGGAAGGAAAAATTGCTGAATTAGAATATAAATCAATTCTCTATAGAGAGGAGATATTGAAAATTGTCCGGCATGCTGGTGCCGGACATACGGGTGGAAGTTTATCCTGTGTTGATATTCTTAATGTGCTTTATAACCATCTCATGGATATTACCCCAAGCAATTTTTCTAAAATCGATCGCGACCATTATGTCCATAGCAAGGGTCATTCTGTTGAAGCATTATATGTTGTTTTGTTGGATCAAGGTTTTTTCAGTCGAGAGGAACTGTATAAAATAGAGAAGTATGAATCGCCGTTTATCGGGCATCCTTCAAACGCTGTCCCTGGGGTAGAGCAAAATACGGGCGCTTTAGGTCATGGTTTATCATTGACTGTTGGTATGGCGCTGGCGGATAAACTCGATGGCCGGGACAACCGATTTTTTACATTATTGGGTGATGGAGAACTGGCAGAAGGCTCAAATTGGGAAGCTTGTGAAAGCGCATCTCATTATGAATTAGATAACCTGGTAGCAATTATTGATCGAAATGACCTGCAAATTACTGGGCTGACAGAGGATGTGATGAGTTTGGAACCGTTAAGGGATAAATTTGAAGCTTTTGGTTTCGCTGTGAGAGAGGTAAATGGTCATCAAATTGCTGATCTGCTTGACATATTTGATCAATTGCCTTTTGAAGCTGATAAACCTAATCTCATCATCGCGCACACGATAAAAGGCAGGGGTGTAAGCTTCATTGAAAACCAAGTACATTGGCATCATAAGGTTCCGAATGACGATGAATTCCAATTGGCAATGGATGAATTTGCTGAGGCAAAGATAGCATGGGAGCAGAAGAATGGGTAGTAGATTAATGGTTATGGGTCAACCGAATTTAATTATCTTTGCTGAGACTCTGCATGGAATGGCGAAAGAGAATCATGATTTATTGGTTGTTACGAGTGATTCAAGAGGTTCCGGGAAACTCTCTGAGTTTTCTGATGATTTTCCAGATCAAATCATTGAGGTGGGCGTCGCTGAGCAGAATCTGGTGGGTGTATCTGCTGGGCTCGCCTCTATGGGCAAGCACGTATATGCCGTTTCACCGACTTGCTTTCTTACAACCAGGGCATTAGAGCAGATCAAGAATGATGTCGCCTATTCGAATAATCCTGTCAAACTCATTGGGATTTCAGCAGGGGTGAGTTATGGTTCGCTGGGAACGACCCATCATTCCTTACATGATTATGCCGCTTTGCTTTCCATCAATAATATTGACATTGTTGCTCCTGCTGATAATCTTGAAACACGCAAGGCTGTCAAGGCATCCTTGGATTATAAAAAGCCGATTTATTTACGCTTTGGTAAACGACCTATGCCTAACCTGCATGATGAGGATGCTGTCTTTGAAATTGGAAAAGCTATTCCATTAATGCCCGAAAAAGAAGTATACGATGTGGTTATTCTCGCGATTGGCGAACCGCTTGTGCCCGCTTATCACGCTGCCAACACATTAGTGGAGCAAGGGTATTCCGTAGACTTGCTCAGCGTCCATACCCTGCGCCCCTTTGATGAGAACGCGATTCTTGAAAGCGCTCGTCGATCTAAGGTGGTCATTACAGTGGAAGAGCACAGCGTCAATGGCGGATTGGGAAGCCGGACAGCATCCTTATTAATGCAAAATGGGGTGTTCAGGCCGATGAAGATCATTGGCATTCCCGATGAATACACTGTTACCGGCAGTCAGGAAGAAATCTTTGCCCATTACGGCATCACCGCTGACGGCATTGTCCATACAGCGAAGATGTTATTAGAACAGTAAAATAGTAGATATGTTAGATAATGATGCGCTGTTTCTTGCAATAGATCAAAGTACTTCAGCCACAAAGGCAATACTATTCAATAGCTCCGGTGAGGTTGTGGATCAGGTGTCTTTACCGCACCAGCAGATTTACGCGAAGCCTGGTTGGGTTGAGCATGATGCTGAGGCGATTTATCAAAACACCCTGCTTGTGGTGGATAAATTGTTTCACCAGAACTCCGATGTTTGGACGCAGGTTTCTTTTGTAAGTATCACCAACCAGAGGGAGACCTTTGTTGTATTTGAGAGAGGAACGGGCAAACCTTTATATCACGCAATTGTATGGCAGTGCCGCCGCGGGGATGAAATTTGTTCTGAATTGTCTGCTTCTGGTGTTGATGATCTCATCAGGCAAAAAACGGGATTAAAGATAGACACGTATTTCCCCGGGGCAAAAATCAAGTGGCTCTTTGATAATGAGCCGGAAATTCATGAGAAGGTCAGTCAAGGTGAAGCATTAATTGGCACAATCGATAGTTATTTAATCTATCGATTGACCAGGGGGCAGGTGTTTGCCACTGACCATTCTAATGCTTCACGCACGCTTCTCTATGATATTCATCGTTTGGATTGGGATGAGGAATTAGCAGAAATATTTAACGTTCCTATGCACGCTTTACCGCAAGTTAGATCTTGCGATGCGAACTACGGCAGTACGGATTTTGAGGGAAAACTCCCTTCGAGCTTACCAATTTGCGGGGTTATGGGGGATTCCCAGGCTGCCCTATTTGCGCATCGCTGTTTTTCATCTGGTGAGATGAAGGTCACTTTTGGTACAGGGTCATCCATCCTTCTCAATATTGGCGACACACCACAAATAATGGAGAAGGGGATTGTTACTACTATTGCTTGGGTCATCAACAACCATCCCACATATGCCCTGGAGGGGATCACGAATTTTACCGGTGCAACTGTGCAATGGCTGCGGGATCAGTTGGGAATAATTGAGTCTGCAGATGAGACTGAAAAGTTGGCAAGGTCTATTGAGGATAATGGCGGTGTTTATCTCGTGCCCGCTTTTGTAGGATTGGGCACACCTTATTGGCGGTCAGATGCTCGGGCAGCTATCCTTGGATTGACACCACAGGCAACCCGTGCCCACGTCGTCAGGGCTGGGCTTGAATCCATTGCTTATATCATCCATGATGTATTGGAACATCTAGAATCAGAAAGCGGGATTGAGCTTACTGAAGTTTTCGCAGATGGCGGCGCAACACGCAATCAATTCTTGATGCAATTTACCAGTGATATCACACAAATGCGCTTAACGGTATCAGAAACGCCAGAATTATCTGCTTTGGGCGCAGTTTTTGCTGGAATGCTAGGAATGGTTCTTGTTTCATCCGTAGATGATTTGCATAAGCTTCCTCGAAAATGCCGATCTTTTACACCTCAGCTTGAAGATGTAAAGAGGCAGGAATGGCTAAAGGGGTGGAGGCAGGCTGTTAGAAAAACCTTAAGTTAATTACGATGTTCGAAATGATTTCACTGATTAAGGATATTGGAGATTATGATGAAGAAAATGTGTTTAGGTGTTATTTTTTCCAGTCGGGATTTCTTTCCAGCTCATCTGGTGATTGAAGCTCGGAAAGATATCATTAGCGTATTGGACGAACTGAAACTTGACTACGTCATACTGGATGAGGATCAAGCTATTCATGGCGCAGTGCAGACGTATCAGCATGCCAAGCAGTGTGCGGATTTATTTAAGAAACACCGCGATGAGATAACAGGGTTGCTGATTGTCCTGCCGAATTTTGGGGATGAAAAAGCTGTAGCTGATACGGTTAAACTCTCGGGTTTGAATGTCCCGATACTTGTTCAGGCTTATCCAGATGATCTTGACAGCTTTGATGTCACCCATCGGCGGGATGCTTTTTGTGGGAAGATCTCCGTTTGCGAGAATCTGCGGCAGTACGGTTATGATTTTTCTGTCACAGATTTACATACCGTAAAGCCTGATTCTGAGAGTTTTAAACATGATTTGAGTAATTTCGCGGGTGTATGTCGTGTGGTGGATGGATTAACGTCGCTGCGGTTGGGCGCAGTGGGGGCAAGGCCAAACGCCTTTAACACGGTTCGGTACAGTGAGAAGCTGCTGCAGGAGGCTGGTGTTTCGGTGATGACGGCTGATTTATCAGAAATCCTCGGTCAGGCTTTCAAGTTGGGGGATGACGATAAAGAAGTCAAGAATAAAATTGAATCGATCACAGATTACATTCCTACAAATGATGTCCCCAGCGAATCTATCATGCGGATGGCAAAGTTCTCGGTTGTGCTGGAACGATGGATGGAAGAATTGGAAATTCAAGCTACCGCGCTACAGTGTTGGAATTCGCTGCAAAAGAATTATGGTGTTAATGTCTGTACATTGATGAGCATGATGAGCGAGCAATTGATGCCCAGTGCTTGCGAGGTTGATATCACTGGCGCAGTGTCTATGTATGCGCTGCAGTTGGCAACGAAAACTCCCAGTGCGCTGTCTGACTGGAACAACAACTACAGCGATGATCCGGATAAGTGTGTATTGTTCCATTGCGGAAACTGGCCAAAGAGTTTTTCACCTGATGCAAAAATGGCTTATGCCGATATCCTGGCTACAACACTTGGTGAAGAAAACACGTATGGTGCCATCAATGCCAGGATTCTTTCAGGGCCTATGAGTTTTGCCAGGGTTTCAACCGATGATCAGTACGGCGTGATTCGTGCGTATGTCGGTGAGGGGAAATTCACTGATGACCGATTGGACACCTTTGGCAGCCGCGCTGTGGTTCATGTGCCTAATCTTCAGAGACTGATGAAATATGTCGTGAAAAACGGATTTGAACATCATGTCGCCATGTCCGCAGCCCCATCAGCCGACATCCTAAATGAAGCTTTTAAGACCTATATGAATTGGGATGTGTATTATCATAACTCGAACTCGCCAGCTTAATCAATAAGTTCAGTCTGGGGACTTGAGTATGATAAGAAATCAGGGCTTAGAGGGATAAGCTTTGGTAATATCGCGGTCTTGTCCAATTGAAACAATGAGATATTAATGATTCGGAGTCTCCTATGGGAAAGATGAAAGCGGGATTGATCGGTTGCGGGATGATCAGCGAGATCTACCTAAAAAACGCGATTGAGCGATTTGGGAATATCGACATGGTCGCGGTTGCTAACAGGTCGCCTGGACCGGCTCAGAAACGGGCGGAGCAATTCAACCTCCAAGCCTGTTCTGTGGATGAACTGCTTGATCATTCCGATATCCAGGTCGTGATGAATCTGACCCCGCCCGATCAGCATTTTCCGGTCAGCATGCGCATTCTTCAGGCTGGAAAGCACGTGTACAGCGAAAAACCACTGGCGGTTACATTTGACGAAGGGCAGAAGCTGCTGACATACGCCAAAGAGCATGACCTACACGTTGGCTGTGCGCCGGACACTTTTTTAGGGGGTGGGCTGCAAACCTGTCGTAAGTTGATTGATGAGGGGGCAATCGGGGAGCCGTTTTCGGGACAGGCTTTAATGCTCAGCTGCGGACCGGAACACTTTCATCCCAATCCTGAGTTCTTCTATCAACCAGGTGCAGGCCCCATTTTGGATTGGGGGCCCTATTACGTCTCAGCTCTGATTGCCCTGCTCGGCCCCGTGAAACGTGTGGGGAGTGTGGGCAAGATCGTATTCTCTGAGCGCACGGTGGAAGCGCAAGACAGCCCAAGGTATGGTGAGACGTTCAAGGTGGAAGTGCCCACCACCGTAACCAGCATTTTGGAATTCGCTCAGGGGACAGCTGTCAACCTGACGATGAGTTTTGATATGCCCTTCCTTCATCATCAAGCCGACCTGCCATATATCAGGCTGTATGGAAAAAAGGGAAACCTGACACTTCCAGACGTTAACACCTTTGGTGGCCCTATTTACTTGCGAGAAGGGGCTGAAAAGGCGAGGGAAATTGATGTTTCTTCTGGTTTCACCGAAAACTGCCGCGGGATGGGGCTCTCGGATATGATTTACGCCATTCAAGAAGGAAAATCATACCGCGCTAATGGTGAATTCGCGCTGCATACCCTGGAAGTGATGCTCAAGATCCTGGAATCAGCCGAAGTGGGTGAATTCCGTGACCTGGAGACCACCTGTGAGCGGCCGAAGCCCCTACCGGAAAATATGCCCGATTACCTTTATACATGAGTTTGCGAATTTCACTAAAGTTGCCTAAAAAATTTCCTTGCGAATAGTTAGCCCCCCAGGATGAGAGGTGTACGGGATGGCACGATTACACCCGGGCGGTTGTCGGTTTTTCTAAGGCAATCGCAAAGTCCAAACATTCTTTCATTATCGATAGTGAAATTGAGAAAAGTCGCTGACTACTCAAGCTTTCACCATGATTCATTGGTCATTTTATTTTGCCACCATAGATTAGATCGTTCACTTGATATCTGAACACAGATATCTTCACTCTAAGCAAATTGACATGTTTTTCAGGCTTCCCCTCAAGGAGCGAAGCGATGCAGCCCCCGCAGGGGTAAAGGGGAAGGCCTAAAACATTTTTAATGAGAAAGCGATTTCTTTGGATTTTTGAATAGAAACAGTAAGGATACCAACTTTGCGATTACCCTGGTTTTTCCACTAAAGGTCGATTTCAAATTTCCTTGGGTTATAATTCAAACGGAGGTCTTATGCCGATTCGAATACTACCAGACCATATTGCTTCTCAAATTGCCGCTGGTGAGGTGATCGAACGCCCAGCGTCCGTCGTCAAGGAGCTGGTGGAAAATGCCCTGGATGCGGGTGCGGATGAAATCACGATTGAGATCCAAGGCGCGGGCAAACGCTTGATCGCGGTGGCGGATAACGGTGCGGGTATCCCAAAGGATGAGTTGGGGTTATCCGTCTCGCGGCATGCCACCAGCAAACTCGCCCGAGCGGAGGATTTGTTTCGCATCCAGACACTGGGATTCCGCGGTGAAGCGCTGGCATCCATCGGTTCAGTGTCACGCATGACGGTTGAATCGCGCACCGCAGAACAGGAGACCGGCGCCAGCGTTGACGTAGATGGGGGCAAGATGGGAAAATTGAAAGACCAGGGTATGCCCGTGGGCACCCGGGTCACCGTGCAAGACTTGTTCTATAACGTGCCCGCCCGCAGGAAATTCCTCAAGACCGATAACACCGAACGGCGTCATATCGAAGCGTTAGCGACGCGCTATGCCATGGCTTACCCCGACGTGCGCTGGCAGCTTATTGTGGATGACAAACCCTCCTTGCAGACCAGCGGTAACGGCGACCAGCGTGAGGTGCTTTCCAGCCTGTACGGTGTGGATATCGCCAAGCAGATGCTGGCAGTGAAATTTGAAGAGGATGATTACCGCATCTACGGCTTCATCAGTCCCATTTCCCTGACCCGTTCCAACCGGCGGGAGATCACGGTGTTCGTCAACGGGCGCTGGGTGCAGGATCCGTCTGTGACGGCAGCCATTATCAGGGCTTATCACACCCTGCTGATGGTGGGGCGCTACCCGATGGTGATACTGTTTTTGGAGATGCCGCCAGAAGCGGTGGATGTGAATGTGCATCCCGCTAAGGCGGAAGTTCGCTTCAGGGATGGCGACCTGGTCTTCACACGCACCCAACGCGCCGTGCGTCGTGCGCTGCTGGCGTATTCACCGGTCCCCGACCTGCGGCCCAAGCAGTTGTGGGGGGTGCCCCCCTCATCCGAAGGGAGAGGGGTTGATCCTGCGTGGGGGTTGTCTGCAGATATTCGCGTTGATCAGGGGACTGATGAAAAGCCGGACCAGGCGCGCATCCACGTCCATACGGGGGCGGCGGAGGGGGACCAACTGCCCTTGCTGCGCCTGATCGGGCAGGTGGCAGCCACGTATTTAATCGCGGAAGGGCCGGATGGCTTGTATTTGATCGATCAGCACGCCGCGCATGAACGCGTTTTGTTTGAGAAGTTGATGGCGCAGCAGTCGGGGGAGGAAGTCCCAGCGCAGTCCCTGCTGGAGCCGGTCAACGTGACCCTGCCGCCGGAAAAGGCACGCCTGCTGGAAGAGCAGCTCCCCGTGTTGGATAGACTGGGCTTTCAGGTGGAGGCTTTCGGACCCAACACCTTTACCGTGCGCGCCATCCCCGAATTGATCGTGGGTGGCGATCCTGAAGCCGCCTTGAATGTTTTGGTGGAGGATTTCGAGGAGGATGAAAGCCCCCTCGCCTCTGCGATTGAGGCCAAGATCACCGCCCGCATTTGCAAGCGCATGGCGGTCAAGGGCGGGCAGATCCTCTCACCGGAGGAACAAACCGCTTTATTGAGCGACCTGGAGCGCTGCGAGTCACCCCGCACCTGCCCCCACGGGAGACCGACCATGATCCATCTCTCCGCAGACCTGCTGGAACGGCAGTTCGGGCGTCGGGGCCCGCGATAGGAGCGAGGTAGGCGTGAGTCAATTCTTTGTGGCCGGTTTGATAAATATTGAGACCACGCTGGCGGTGGAGGGATTCCCGCTGCCTTATTTCCCTGTGCGCTATCCCTTTTTTGGCATCCAGACCACCGTATCAGGTGTGGGCTTTAACCTCGCCAAAGCGCTGACGACCCTCGGCGATCAGGTGAACTTTGCTTCCCTGATTGCCGCGGATGACAATGGAGCGCTGGTACGAACGGCGCTGTGTGAGGTGGGAATTCCTGATGACCTGGTGCTGGAAGCCCTCAAAGAGACACCCCAATCGGTGATCCTTTATGACACGGAGGGTCGCAGGCAGATTCACACCGACCTCAAAGATATTCAGGATCGCAGTTATCCGGTTGAGCAGCCCCTCCTGCGCGACGCGCTGAGCGTGTGCGATATTGCCGTGATCTGCAACACCAACTTCGCCCGCTCCCTTTTAGGGACGGCGCGGGATGCGGGCAAGCCCATCGCCACGGATGTGCATGCCCTCTCAGACTTGAAAGATGTCTATAACCGCGAGTTCATGCAGTATGCCGACATCCTCTTTTTGAGCGATGAAGCCCTTCCCGAACCACCGGAGGACGCTGCCCGGCGTTTGATGGACCTTTACGGCAACGCGATCGTCGTGATCGGCTTGGGGAGCGAAGGCGCACTCTTGGCGGTGCGGGAGAAGGGCATCGTGGAACGCTTCCCGGCGGTGCATACCCGATCCGTGGTCAGCACCATTGGGGCGGGAGATGCTCTGTTTGCCGCTTTCCTTTCCCGCTACATGGAGCATCAGGACCCGGTTCAGGCGCTCAGGGCTGCGCTGGTGTTTGCCTCCTATAAGATCGGTGATAAAGATGCGGCAGCAGGTTTCCTGACTGGGGATAAATTGGATGTATGGATAAAGAAAGTTTACGAGGCATGAGATCATGAAGGGATTATGGCTGGAAGACCGAAAGATCACCTACAGAACCGACCTGCCTAAACCGGAGCCAACAGAGGGAGAAGCGTTGATCCGCCTGCGGCAGGCGGGCATCTGTTCAACTGACCTGGAGATGACCCGCGGCTATTATCCCTTTACAGGCGTCCCCGGTCACGAGTTTGTGGGGGAAGTGGTTGCCGCGCCAGGGAATGAAGACTGGGAAGGGGAGCGGGTGGTGGGAGAGATCAACATCACCTGCGGGGAATGCGCCGCCTGCCGGGCAGGGCGTCCGCACCACTGTGAGAACCGTACCGCTCTGGGCATACAGGGGCATGACGGTGTCTTTGCGGAATACTTCACGCTGCCGGTGGCAAACCTACATATCGTCCCTGAGTTGGTGTCGGATGATGCCGCAGTGTTCACAGAGCCGCTGGCTGCCGCATTGGAAATTCAAGAGCAGGCGCACATCCTACCCGATATGAAAGTCCTGGTGATGGGCGCGGGGCGGTTGGGGATGCTGATCGCACAGACCCTCAAGCTGACGGGCTGTGACCTGCGGGTGGGCGTCCGGCGGTCGGAGCCGGCGCGGCTGCTGGAAGAATTGGAAATTCAACCGATATTTTCAGATGCGATTGAGGAGAACGCCTATGACATGGTGGTGGAAGCCACAGGCGCCCCTGGCGGGTTTGAGCTCTCGCGCAGAGCCGTGCGTCCGGCGGGGACGCTGGTGCTCAAGAGTACTTTTGCCGGCGACCTGACGTTGAATATGTCGGCATTGGTGGTGGACGAGGTCACGCTGGTGGGTTCGCGCTGCGGACCCTTCCAGCCCGCCCTGCGCCTGCTGGAAGCCGGGCTGGTGGAGACAGAGCCGATGATTGATGCCCGTTATAAGCTGTCCGACGGTGTTCGGGCGATGGAGAAGGCGGGGAAGCACGGCGTGTTGAAGGTGCTGCTGAAGCCGGATTAGCTGGAGAATAATCGCTTGTAAAACCGAATGGGGATGGTATAATGGAATTCTGCGGGGCGTGGCTCAGCCCGGATAGAGCGCACGGTTCGGGTCCGTGAGGTCATCGGTTCAAATCCGATCGCCCCGACTTGGTAAAACTCTCCTTTACTGGGGAGTTTTTTCTTTGGTGCAAGTTAAAGAGTGTTGCGAGAAGAGGGGAAGGGTGTGCACCTCTTTTGTGCGCACCAAACATGACGCGCCCTTGATCGTTGGTGGGCAGGAGAGCGCTGCCCACCCTACAACTCATTTTGATTTCAATAAGCAAGGTGTTCATTCATATGAACAAGCAATAAATGTTATTAAGCGATTGAATTTACCAAGAACAGACCTTATTCAGCTAGTTTATAGAGCTATGTTTAATATAATTGGTAGGAATCAAGATGATCATGTAAAAAACATAGCATTTTTAATGGATCGTCGGGGAAATTGGCGCTTGTCACCTGCGTTCGATATGTCGTATGCATATAATGAATCTGGATTATTCACCAATAAGCATCAAATGAGTTTGAATAATAAACGTGACAAATTTGAGAGAAAAGATCTAATAGAATTTGCAGGTTATGCTGATATAAAAAGTAAAAAGGCTAACGAAATGCTTGACAGCGTTATTGAAATATTTTCAAGATGGAGTGAATTTGCTGAAAAAGCAAAAATGGACGAAGAATCTGCTGATACAATCCAAGCGAACCTGAGAACTAAAATTAGATAATTTAATATTAAGATCCAAGGTTATTATTCAGGCACCTATTTATATCCAGAAATATAAAAAAACCTTTTTTAGGCTAAGTGAAGAAAGGTATTTGTCTTTTTTATTTTATGAGTAAAAATTATTTATAAGGGAATAAGTCGTCAATTACCCTGTCATGAGTTCAATTGTTTGATTTCAGACATTCGAATTTGCGAGTTTTTCCGAACAGTTTGATCAATTTGTTGGGTAAACAGGTCAAATCCGATCGCCCCGACTAAAAACATTCCTTTTTGGGAGTGATTTATTGAGCTGTTGGAGTCAAGTAGGGTGGGTTACCAACCCACCCTACAACTAGATATGGGTAGTTATTGTCACTTTAAGTCAAAATATATTTAATTGTAATGTAAAATTATTAATTATATGATGTTGGTTTAAGGATGTGATATAAATGAGAGTTCACTAATGGTAGTTAATAATGATACTGTATCATATTTCCATATTTGAGTAGACAAAAAGAGAGAACTCCTTGAAAATAGGAAAATCCTAGACCCGAAAGGAGTTCTCATATGACAGCTAGCACTGTCAAGATAATTATAGCCG
>Ga0307427_1000016_pt1 | contig 181708 bp, 164 predicted proteins | sample SalMarWE160190MG_FD_202162 | JGI IMG/M metagenome (GOLD analysis project Ga0307427, IMG submission 202162) | Salt marsh sediment microbial communities from the Plum Island Ecosystem LTER, Massachusetts, United States - WE1603-190 | ecosystem: Environmental > Aquatic > Marine > Intertidal zone...
GCGGGGAGCGGTGCGTGCAGAGCAGAGACTACAGAATTGTCTGCGAAGCATTTCCCTCAAGTTGACCTGCTCCTTGCTCCCCCCGCTCCGCCGCTCCATTGATTGGGAGGTGCCTTGCTCCGTGCCATACTGCTGTAGGGACCGGAGCGTGCAGAGCGGGGAGCGGTGCGTGCAGAGCAGAGACTACAGAATTGTCTGCGAAGCATTTCCCTCAAGTTGACCTGCTCCTTGCTCCCCCCGCTCCGCCGCTCCATTGATTGGGAGGTGCCTTGCTCCGTGCCACACTGCTGTAAGGACCGGAGCGTGCAGAGCGGTAACCGAGGCGGAATGGAGCGGTTGACTGAGCCTGAACCGAGCGGTGACCGAGGCGGAACAGAGGGGTAACTGAGGCGGAAATCAAAGCGGAAACCGGGAGACAGATCCTGAAGTCACAAACTGGCTTATTGTTCAATTCAATCTTTGCCTTATCTGGTCAAATGAAAAACTGAAAAGCAGTCCCTTTAACTCCAAACAGTTGGTTTAAACATTGCATAGGCATAGCTGTTGGGCTTATGATTAGAGCATGGAGGCATTGAAAGCTAAGGTTTTTATCAGCTGCGGTCAAAGGAAAGATAGTAGCGAGGTTGAAGTAGCCAGGGCAATAGCAAAGGTTCTTGAGGATATGGGCTTTGAGCCGTATGTAGCATCTCAGCAGCAGACCTTACGTGGCCTTAAGGAGAATATCTTCTCGCAGCTGAGTGCGTCAGAATACTTCCTGTTTATTGATTTCCTAAGAGAGCAGCTAGTTGATGGTAAAGAACACCGCGGCTCCTTATTTAGCCACCAAGAGCTGGCTATTGCCTCCTACTTGGGCCTAGAAGCCATTGCATTTCAACAGCGAGGTGTCAAAACCTTGGATGGGATGATGGGTGCTATGCAACTAAACTCTATCCCCTTCGATGATCCTGCAATGCTCTCACAGCTGGTACAGCAGCAGGTGAAAAAAGTCGGTTGGCGTGCTGATTGGAAAAATGCGCTGAAAATCACAAGGCAATCTGAGGAATTCGATGATGCATATATCATCAATATGCCTGAGCGACCGCTTGCAAGATACCTTCACCTAAGTGTCGAGAACCTCAATGTTTGGAAGATAGCTCTTAATTGCACTGCATATATTGAGTCTATAGTGGACTTGAAAACCAATACATCAATACCCATCAAAACGGCTGAGTTGAAATGGGCGGGTTACAGTCAACCCACTGTGGCGATAATGCCTAAGTCTTACCGTGACTTAGATGCATTTTTCGTTCTCCACAGCCACCCACAAATACTGCGTTTCAATTGTTTTACCGATTCAGGCTATTTTATGCGACCAATTCAAGGACCTGGCAAATTCCGACTGAACTATGTGGTCATAAGCGAGAATTTCCCACCTGCACGAATCACTGTTGAAGCTACTATTGAAAATTCCATTGCCGGGGTAAGATTGGTGCAGAGTGAGCCAGAATCAAACTAGAGCGAAGAGATTAAGATTTCTGCTACTAGCAATGCTCTGAATGGCAGGGCTAATTGTAGCTGGGATAAACAACATGACGAAGTGTGACAATTACATGTGAACTATCATTTTTAAGTTCCCTTCATTCGTTAAGAACGGTGATAAAGATAGAAACCAACGCTTTATCTTGAATCTAAATCGGAAGTCTTTACTGCTTGATAGGATTATTAATTCCCATACTAACCTGTTAATTTCTTGATATATCAGAACGTGAGATGTATGATTTAGATACTCCAAAATTATGAAGACAGTCTTGCAATCAAGGCTGGCGATACTTGAACTCAAGTGATTATGTTAGCTTATCAATAAAGATAGGTAATAGTGATGAATCTGGAAGAATATTATACCGAATATGGCTCACGAATAACGCAAGAGAGTGAGCGGCTTTTCATAGAAGAGTTTCTTTATCCTCTTCTCGGATCAAATATCGAACGAATTATCCCACAGTACCCCATATTGGACCGTACGGGTCGCTCACGACGTATTGACTTTGCATATCATGGACCACGAGCGAAGTTGGCACTCGAAGTCAATGGTGAAACCTACCACGCTGAAGGTATCATCCCAAACGAGATGTTTGACGATAATCTCTTTCGGCAGAATGAAATCTTACGCCTTGGCTACCATCTTGTCCGTTTCTCCTATAGTCAACTCCAAGCGCCCAATTGGCGGGCACTTGTAGCTGACACTCTACGTGATTCTTTTGCCAGTTACGCACCAGAATTACTTAGTGAATACGAACTCGAGCCTAATCCAATACAGCAAGAAGCTCTTCAAGCTCTTGACTTCTTCCGAGGTGAGCGCGGGTGGAACAGAGGGGTTCTCGTCATGCCGACCGGGACGGGAAAAACAATCCTGTCCGCTCTTGATGCAAGACGAGTCGGTGGGCCGGTACTTTTCCTTGTACATCGACTGGACATCTTGAAACAGAGCATTGATGCCTACAAGCGTGTCTGGCCTGAGATGCAAGTTGGGATTCTTACCGGTGAACAGAAAGAAAACGAAGACGCCTGTGACGTTCTGTTTGCTTCAAAAGACACCCTCCGACAGCCTGGTCAGCTTTCGCAGTTTTCCGATGATCACTTTCACTATATTGTTGTAGATGAAGTGCATCATGGTCAGAGCCCAACCTACCGCGAGATAATTGGCTACTTCCAACCGGAGTTTATGATAGGTATGACAGCAACACCTGATAGGACTGACAGGAAAGATATATTTGAGCTTTTCGATTACAAGAAAATCTATGAGATACCGTTACAGGATGCTATTGAACGTGGCTTCTTGGTACCCTACACCTACTATGGACTTACCGATGATGTCGATTACTCGAAAATACGCTTTGAGAATTATCGATATCGCGTTGACGATCTAGAACGTTACCTAATTATTCCCGAACGAAATGAAGCGATTATCTCTGAGTACCTTGAAAAAGGCAAAGGTGATAAAGCAATCGGCTTCTGCGTCTCAATCAGACACGCAGAGAGAATGGCTGATTTCTTCCGTGAATGTGGTATCCTTGCAGCAGCAATCCATTCAGAATCACCTAATCGTGATGAACTTCTGGCACAGTTCCATGATGACAAACTTCAGGTAGCATTTACTGTTGATCTTTTTAACGAGGGGGTTGATTTCCCAAACGTACGTGTTCTCCTATTCCTCCGGCCAACCGAGTCAAAGACTGTATTTATTCAACAACTGGGCCGTGGCCTACGTCTCTGCACAGGAAAAGATCGAGTTCGCATACTTGATTTTATAGGTAATTACAAGCGCGCTAATCAAATCCGGAAGTACTTGTCTAAGGAATCTAGAGTCACTGAGACTATGGAGGGCGGCCGTACCAGACGCAAAATCGAGTACATCTATTCGACAGGTTGCGAAGTGCATTTCGACGAGGCCGTCGAAGAAATCCTAAATCGGCAAGACGCCGAAGAAATCGGATACACAAAACAAGACTTACAAGAGGCCTACTTCGCACTTGCGGAGCAGCTTGGACGCAAGCCGACCAAGGCTGATCTTGACGAACAGGGAGAGTTCTCAACAAACCAGTACATACGGCTTTATGGTTCATGGATGGGATTTCTTAGGGATGTCGGCGAATACACTGAAGCAAGTTACCACTACCCACAAGGCACTCATTTAGGGCACGTTCTATCCATCGTAAAGTGTTTTGGTTCAGGACATCGAGAGGGAACCCACTTTGATGATGAGTATATTCGGTTGCGCGGGCAACTTGGAGATGGCCGCCTCGCGATCTACCGCCGCCAAGTAAAATACAAACTCCAAGCAGCAATGGAACTAGGCATCCTTCCTGACGACAGAACTTATGCCCACAACCAGGAATACCCCCTCCAACTCACACCACAGGGAGAAAAACTCTATCACGCTCTGCGACCGCTCCTTGACTCTATGAATCTGGATTTCGCACTTGGGAGAGACGGCGTTCCAAGTACTCGTATGTCCGACAACGAGGAAACATACAACAAAGCTATTCGTGAGTTTATTAGTTCTTCAGATGAAGCCAAGGAGGAATTCTACTCAGTTTTTTTGAAGATGAATGCAGTGCAGCAGATGATGCGATTCCTTTACCAGATCTGCCAAGAGGCAGTCACACAAAGGCAGACGATTTACGAGCAATTCTTTCATGCGCCCTTCGTCAAACAGTTCTGTGACCAGGAAGGAATTGAAGAGGCCACTGCAGAAGCATCAAAGCGAAGATGTCCATTCTTACTGAACATACTAGATGCTTGTGGCATTCTACAAGCATCACGTAGCGACGTAACCATATTACGTCTCCTACTTATGCCTTCACTTGTTAAAGCGGCCGAAACAGAGGATGATATTAAGGCTAGCGATCGGCTCAAAGCTATCGCGGCAGCTTGGCCAGACAACGAAGAATCTCTTGACCCCATAGACTTGAGTATTGCACGAGAACTATTCGGGCCTAAATTCCTTACGCCTGACTATTTCCTGACTAGCCTTGAAATCTTTGAGTGGTAACATATGGCTAATCGTTCGCATTTTAACGTAGGGCATATCGGTATGAACATTCTGAGGAAGAAGGGTTCAGCCCACTCTTCTCAAAAGGGCATACTAACTCAACCTATTTATAAAACATATCATTCAGTTCTCGTGACCGACTGCCTGGATTGCCTCCGCCGACTCCCGGATGAGAGTGTTCAGCTCATTGTTTGTGATCCTCCATACAATATTCAAATGGCCCATTGGGATAATCACCGTGATTACATTGATTGGTCTGCACGGTGGCTAAAAGAATCGGAGCGTGTCCTGTCTAAAACTGGAAATATCGCTATCTTCGGCGGCCTGCAATATCAGGATGAAGCTGGCACGGGAGATCTCCTCTCGATTATTAATTATATGCGAATTAACTCCCGCATGCGTCTCGCCAATGTTATTGTTTGGAATTACCCGAATGGCATGAGCGCACAGCGATTCTTTGCAAACAGGCATGAAGAAATCGCATGGTTTGGTAAGACAAGAAAGTACTTTTTCGACCTAGATTCCGTCAGAGAACCCTATGATGAGGTAACTAAGGCAACATATAAAAGAGACAAACGCCTCCGTCCCGAAACGATCGAGAAAGGTCGCAATCCAACGAATGTATGGCGAATACCACGCTTGAACGCAAACTCCAAAGAGCGTGTGGGACACCCGACTCAGAAACCTAGGGCTATAATCACTTATTTGATTCGAGCCCTCTCATATCCCGGATCCACCGTTTTAGATTTCTTCGCTGGAAGTGGTACAACGACTCGTGTCGCAATTGAGGAGCGTCGTCATAGCATAGCGGCTGATATCGATCCATCACTCCACGATTATCTAGAGCGACAACTCAAAAACTACAATTCTCAAGTAGGGCTTTTTCCAGCAGATTACAGCTACGAACTGTTGAGTTCTCTTGATGGCCATCCCGTCATGATTAATAAGAATAATAATCCGACAAGTTAATGGGTATATGCCAAACAAGACGTTTCAACTAGCAACTATTTTGCTCCCCTAAGTAATAAACATTAAATGGGCTCTATTATTGTTTCCAGATCCTTTACAGAAATGGGGCTCATTAGGAATGCAAATGGATAGGATGTTACACAGTATAGTGCCTTATTGGGTAACCAAAGCTTACACTGTTCGGTGAAATGTTCATCTGTGGCCGGCTGTGACTTAACAATTCTGACTTTTGTGCAATCGCCACGCCAAGACACAATACAAAATGCGGTTGCCATCAAGCTACTGATCTGCCGCGAGTTCGGTGAGAGTGCTCATTTTTTCCAGCTGTACGACAGCTTGCCGCAACCGCAGTTGACTGTCTTCCTGACGTTGTCGTAGTACTTGAGTGATACAGATCTGTGTTTGCACGACTCCTCGTCGCAGCAGAGCACACTCTCGAGACGTCTAATATCCTCCCAAAAACCCTTGAGATCACCGATAGTTGGCTCAAACGAACTGTCGTGGGAAGCCTTGCTGCCAATGAAGCTGGAAAACATAAGCCGGTCCATGGTTCGGTCATTTTTCATCTCCTGTCCAGCATGCTTGTTTATCTTGCCCTTTAACTCCGTCAGGAGTTCGTAGCACATACGGTCTTCATTTGTGTCGTTATACAGGAACTTGACCTTTACTTCCAAATTCAGTGCAACTTGCTTGAGGACACGCTCAAGGTATCGCCGCATGTCATTGCCTAGTCCATCACAATCCTTTGCCTTGATTCCTCGTTCAATCCTCTCCTCTAATGTCTCAAAACTCTCATCAATGTGGGCTCCATTGTCCTGGTCCCACTTTACAGTTTGGATCTGCCAGTTCTTGGCTCTCACCATGTTGGCTACGTAGTCGAACCAAGCCTTTTCATGAGTGAGCAGGATTATCTGATAGTCTGAAAATCTCTCATTGATTAGGTCTGCGAAACGTTTTCGATGCCCGTAGTCGAAGCTCGATATCACATCATCGAGAACGAGGAAGCGGTTCCGCTTGTTGAATGCCATGGCAGAGGTTAGGAAAAAAGCTATCCCGAGGCAGTTGAGATGGGATTCACTCAGGTATCCATAAGGTGGAGACACCAAACTGTCATGAAAAACGACTTCCATAGTGATGCCTACTAGTTCATCGTTCTTTTCAAGAGGTATTAGGCGAATTTCGCTTATGTTCTCATCGGGATTCATAAACTCATATAGCTCGTTTATGTCTGTCGAGAACTGACCAAGAAACGCTTCCAGCCCCTCTTTCTGCTTCTTAACAAACGCACTGTATACCGACTCTATGCTCCTATGTTGGCTTTCTAGCCGCTGTTTCGCTCTTTCCAATCGTTCGATTCCTTGATATGATTGAATGGCCAGAGTCATTTTGCTGTGTATTTCAAACCTCTTGTCTCCCTCCACAATGCTTTTCAACTCATCACCCTTCTCCTTGCAGAACTGTGTGATGTCAGTCAGTAGGTTTGGTTTCGGAGCGATCTTGGATGCTGGTTTCGGTTTCCTTGCGGAAGTGATGTCAATATCAAGTTGTGCCAAGTAGATCTCGAGGTACTTGTTCAGCCTTTGGATGCCTGCCATCAGTTGCTTGTTCTGGGCCAACTGGACACGGCTATCTAAGAGCAACGATTGTTCTATTTGTATGCATCTCTTTATCACATCTTGCAGGGAGTTCCTAGCCTCATCCAGTTTGACCTTGTCAGCCTTCGCTAGCTGCAACTCCTTGATTCGTGCCTCGAGTTCATTGATCAATTCAGACCGTTTCTTGGGCTGTAGGCAGAGTGGACACTTGTCCTCCTTGAAGGCCTCGCCTTTCAGTACGGTAACTCCTTCCTGAAGGAGCCTATCAAGAATGATCTTGCTGATCTTCTCTAGGTCGCGAGCCAAGTCCCCAAAACTGTCCAGATACTCATCGTAAGCCTGCCTTATAGTGACGAGCTGGATAGCCATATCTGAGATCGTGTCATGAACTCTGTTGTAGAATGCCTGCAAGTCAATCGTTGTGGTGTCCTCAGGCTTGGCGATCAGTTTCTTAATAGCCTGTATCCCACGTTCGTCAAGACTGCTCAGCTTTCGTGATAATCCCAGTGGCTTAATAAGGTTGTTGATAGCATCCATGAACTGCTTTTTCGATGTGATATTGTGACCGAAGTACTCGATCATCTGCTGTTGCTGATGGTTAATCCGGTTATCAAAATCAGATGATTTCAAATCCCTCGTCAGTTCATTCGCTGTCTTCTTGAGCACTGCCCGAACGTCGGAGACTCCAGAGAACCCAATGATTGCGGACAGGTGATCCAGTTTTTCTTTCTTGGTGGCGACGATGAATGGTACGAGATCTCTATATCGAAGTATTAGGTTCTCGTTGTTGGATAGATCAAGAAAATCCTGAAAGTCCTTTGTCACATTTGAATGTGCGGACTCAAAGGAGCTTCTCCTGAGTCGGATGGTCTTCGAGGAGTCTATGTTCCCTTTGGTATACTCAATCGTGACAGCGCCTTCATCCGCGTCGTCCAAGAGGACGCTTCTCAGGGCTGGTATACCATCCCGGCCGATTTCTTCGCTTGCAAGATGTTCTATCCTGTCCCAGTAGAACCACTCGATAGCATCTGATATGCTGCTCTTCCCTGATCCGTTGTCGCCATAAATCAGGATTGAGCGGCCGCTCAAATCCAAGTACAGCTTTTTCTTGATGCCTCTCAGGCCACGGACTTCAAGCGTCTTTATCTTCGTCATTGTCCTCCTCCTCGCGGAGTTCCAGCAGTGCGTTGGCTAGCCTTCGGTGAGTCAGTGTCCCCTTGCGATACAGATCGAGTAGCATATCGGCGATATCCTTGTCGACTCTAGGGAGTTCGTGTAGCCCGTTGAAGAATTCTTCCAGTATCTCGTTTCCGCTTTTGACATGGCTAGTCATTGTTCCGCCCTCCTTTGTTCGAAGTAGCTCCAGTCGATGACCAAGTCGACATTGAGGTCTTTATGGGAGATCTCGCGGCTTGTCTTATTGTTGCAGATGGGGTGAACACCGTGTCTGTCAACAAAGTCAGCGATGAAGTAACTCTCAAGATCTTCGATCTTATACGGCCACATCTTCCTAAGCATTTGGAAGTTCAAATAAGTGAAAAACGCTTGGTAGACTCTTGCGTAGTTGAGGATGCCAATGTTTCCGGAACGCCCATCGAGATGACCGACGAGTCTACTTCCGATGCTGTTGCTCTTCTTTTCACTCATGCCGATGTAGATAAGGCTCGACTGTCCGAATGGGTATTGAATCACTGCGTTGGCGAGAAAGATGAAATAGAGCCCTGTGATACCCATAAGCTGTCTTATATTCCGCATCTCGAATTGATTGGGCTTGTCGAAGAATACCTTAATTGTCTGCATAAGCTTCGCCATTTCATTGGGTGGCTTGTCTCGGTGCTCTGTGGATTTGGTGTGATTATATCACATGTGGACGTAGAACGGAAATCACGAGACGGATTTCATCCTAGCGATGCTTTCTGGGTGTAACAGCGATAATGGGACACTCCGTACGTTTAGGCTAGAGGCTACTCCTGGATGTATTCCCAATATTGCACTTCTGGTGGGCATCATAGCTTGTATACTTTACCTGAACATGTAAACAGAAGCTGGAGCATGACCTGTGAATGGTCGATCTGTAACATTCGAGAAAGCGCTCTGCCATAAAGCAAGAGCTGCGGGCGATAGTATTCTGCGGTATCGGCCAGTTCGATATCGTCTGTGATCTCGTTGCTCTTGATGTCCATTATCGTCGCCTGCAATGGCCTGCCATCCGCACCCTGTATGACCGTGACCCGATCGAAAACACCCGTTATCCACTGATCCTCAAGCACGATCTCGAAGTGCTTTTCACGCCATAGAGAGACAATTCCATCAGGTCTTGCGAGGACCTGCCTGACCTCGCCCGAAGCCATGGCCTGCCGGAACTGCTCCACGGCTCTTTTTTTCGTTTCCTGTGGAGCAGACGACGCCTGCTGCCACTCTGCGATCAGGGCATCGACGTCTGTCTCATCTACCCACGATACTCCCTCGAAGAGTTCGTGGATGGATTTGCCCAGTTCCAAGCTGTCATGAGTCAAATGAGTGAACAGCGAATCGGCCCTGATCTCTCTGCCCTCGATCGTCGATGGCGATACGCCAAGGAGCCTCCGTCTCAGTGATGGATACCTGCCGTATTCGCTTGATAGCTCAACCCGTTGAGCAAGTTCTGCAGGTTGTGCCTTCGACGGCGCTCTCGTATACCAGTCACGCTCTCCTGTCTCGTAGATACAAGTGAACTCCTCACCGCCTATCCCCACGGCTGAGCCGGATGTCGGCTTGGGATCTCCTACCAGTTGCGTTTTCAGGAGAGCGGCGGGAGACACCATTCTCGAGGTCTTGCCGGGGAAGCCGGTAATAATATAGAGACCCTGCTTAGCTCTGGTCAGCGCTACATATAGCAGGCAGAGTGAGTCGAAACATTCAGTTTCATCGTGGATCCGCAGCTGTTCTGCCAGTATCGGGTTGCTCTCGGCGATAGTCCTGGATGGCATCTTCATCACCCATAAGGGCCTGTCGGTTTCGGGATCGCGAGCGATCAGGAACTCCGGCTTGCTCGCACTGGCAATATTGTCCGACTGCAGATCAGGGAGGATGACGATGTCAAATCCCAGACCCTTGGATTGATGTATGGTCATAACGCGCACGGCGTTTTCGGCAGCGAGCTCGTGAAGCTGGTAGCTGTCGATGAAGTGCAGGAAGTCATTGCAGCCTGTGCCTCGTTTACTGTCGAATTCACCGGCAGCGCCGATGAGATCATTTAGACGCTTGTTGCCGAAGTCATCCAGTTGATGCGCCTCGTTCAAGCGTGCGCCCCAATTGCGTATCAATGCCTGAAAGCCATGCGTCTGTATTTGCCTCAACAGCAGGAGGGGCAAATTATCTCTTCCCAGTTTGTGTTTCACAAAATACCCGTTGAGCGGACTCATCTGAAGGTGACGCCAGACGAATGTGTCGCCCGGATGTGCTGCGAACTTCACCAAAGCCAGCAGGACTGAGACAACGGGATTGTCTTTGATGGCTGCTCGGCCCTCGTGGATGAAGGTCATCCCTGGGCATTCGCTGCGGAGAAAGTCAACGATGTCCTTCCCGACGTCGTTCTTGCGTACCAGAATTGCTACAGAGAGCCCGTGGGCTAGCGGCTTTATCTCATTCAGCAGATTGGCTACTGCGTGGTATCTGTCCTCATTTGTAGGCTTGTATTCGCCCCCGTCACACGGTGGCTCTAGCAGTGCTACGTAACCTTGCTCGGGGACGACATCCGTCTGACATCTGTGCTCCTGCCAGATCTTCTCCCATTCAGCCACAGCCTGCGGAGGCAACTGATCCTCTGGCAGGTTGCCGAATACGCGGTTGACTGTGTCGATGATGGGCTGACAGGAACGGAAGGACACGCTCAGAGGCATCTGCTCAATCTGGCCTTGATATTGCTCCAGTATCTTCCCGAAGAGACGAGCGTTGCCGCCTCTCCACCCGTATATCGCCTGCTTAACGTCGCCCACATAGAAGAAACTGCGTTGCCCGCTGCCATCCTGCAGTATCTCATCTGCTAGATTGCGCAGAACCTCCCACTGCAGATCGCTGGTGTCCTGGAACTCATCCAGCAACCAGTGGTCGAGCTTGCAGTCGAGGCGATAGTCTATGTAGAGCCGAGACTCCTGGTCGGGCATGCGGCTGAGGAAGCTGCCGGAGTTGTACCGGTTGGCTGCGGTCAATAGGTACTGGGCGTCAGTGAAAGTTAGCTTTCCCCGCCGGCGGATCAAATCATCGTAGAACTGCTCATACTGGTTCAGCACCTGGTAGATACCCTGAGTTCTCTTCAGCATGGTGCGGAGTTCTGTGCCCACTGCATGTCTCAGCAGGGTCGACAGAAACTGACACTGGCGGCCACTTAGATCATACTGCCCTTTGTTGTAGGACAGCGTCATCTCGCCACGCTCCAGAGGCTGCAGACTGCCTGCCAGCGACTGAAAGACGGATTTGCCGCTCAAGCCCTCATCCCAGCGTGAAGATTCGCCATAGCTGCCGCAGAAATCGGTGATACTGACCAGGACCTTCAACAGGCCATCAGGGAATCCGCAACCCACAAGAGACGCTTTAAGTTCGGCGGCAGCTTGTGCGGCGTCTCCTGCCGGCTCCAGCCAAGGCGACCCCTGAGGCCAGATAGTGCCCTCCTGTCCCCATGTGTGAGGCTCGGGCATCAAGCGGTAGAAGTCCCCGAAACCCGTGATGAATTTATCCAGGCTCTGCTCAAGACCCTTCTGCTCCTGTCCGAAAGTCGCCTGCCTGAACGCGCCCAGGAATGCTTGCTGTGCTTCTCTGCTGACATGGCGATGACTAAAGATGAGGCCCAGGACTGTCTGTTTGGCGGCTTTGGTTTCCCCGCTGTCGTTATCCATGATCTGAAAGGCCGAAGGAATGCCAAGCTCCATGGGGAAGGATTTGAGTATGCTTACGGTGAAGCTATCCAGCGTGCTGATATGCAGTCTGTGAATACTGACCAGCAGGTTTCGCAGCAATCGCAGGAAGTCTTGCTGTTGAAGTCCATGCCTTCCGATAAGCTCCGCGGTTCTACGAGACTTCTCCGGAGAGCTAGAGGCGTCGCACAGGTACTTGACGACGGAGTCGAATATTTCGCCCGCTGCCTTGCGCGAGAAGGTCAGAGCTATGATCCGGTCGGGCTCAACCCCGTTGGCCATCAGCCCAATGTAGCGGTGGGCAAGCTGGAAGGTCTTGCCCGAACCGGCAGAGGCCGAAATGGCCACGTGTTTGATGCCGCTTCTTGTCACTGTGTCTCTCCCCTCATGAACGCCTCGAAGGCTGCCACGTCGATGCAGTCGGGGACAGCGGCGGGAAACAGGCTTTCAAAGTCGTCGTATTCAACTCTCTCCACCGGCGGCCAGAACCTACGGTTCCTGATATCTTCAACGATGTGCTGGGCGCAGACTCTGGCAGATTCCACCAAATCATCATTGAGGTCCTCCCAGATAGCTACTCCGGTACCGTCTGTGGCTTTGGGAAGGTTGAAATAGCCGAGTTCGACCTTGCTCTCGGGGTACTTATCCTTGGGAAGCAGTATTCTGTAGAGCGGCAGCTGCAGGTCAGTCCAGCGTTTCTGTTTGCCGTTTACATCGGCCAGCATATAGTCGGCCACCTCATTTCTGGCAGAACCGAAGTGAGCTTCATCACACTTCTGCAGATTGTCGGAGGTCTTGTAGTCGAGAATGCGTATTTGGCCCGTCCCGGCGTGCCTGTCTAAGCGATCGATTCTTCCGCCGATACGCATTCCGGCAAACTCGGCCTCAATCCTTGCCTCCGAGTCGAGTATCTGCCAGCCCTCCTTGACCAGGTCAGCCTGCACCCGTGCTGCCGCGCGGAGCCGTTGCCTGGCTGCATCAAGCTGGATTCTTATCTGCAGCGGCAGCGGTTCCCCAAAGCGTCTTGTTGCCCATTTCTCCGCTTCAGAACAGAGAAACTCACTCAGCTTGAAATGGTCTTCACACCTGCTCATCTCATCGCCCTGTGCCATGGTCGCGAGGACATCGTGCACCAGCGATCCGAAATCGAGCGCGTCCATCTCGGCTTTCTCGTCGTCAAGTGCTTCCATGCCCAGTATATTCTTGAGGTAAAAACGGAAGGGACACTTTAGATAATCCCTCAACGTGGTAACGGACAGCCTACCGGGAGTAATCTTCCCGGCCTGGACATCGGCAGGCGGGCCTGCCTGGAGGCGGAAGCTGATTGTTGGTGGATAGCTGTCCTGTTGGTCGCCGGGATCTCCGAACAGCAGTCGGGCACGCTGGATAAGCTCGGCGTCACAGCAGCGGAAAAGAAGTCGGGATGGCTTAAGCGGGTCGCGCGAAGCTCCCGTCTTGCTGACCATGAAGCAGACACGCCCTGCTTCCTGGCGTGACTCGATGAGCCCCTGCATCAAATAGGCGTCCCTCGCCACACGGTCGGCGTCGCAGCGGAGGTTGATCTGCTTTCTCAGTGTATCGGGCAGAAAGACGTCGCTGAGATGTCCCTCTGGGACAGATCCTTCATTCATCCCTGTAACTATCAGCAGGCGGGCGCTGTTCCAGGGTAGCTCCAGCCATCCCTCGAGGTCGATAACGGCCCCTTTACGCTCCACGTAGTAGCGCTGTGCGGCCAGCCTTTCCAGCAGAATCCCCAGAGCATTTACTTTCTGGATGCCTAGTTCGCTGATCACCTTGCTCGCCAGTTCGCGGAGTGCGGTGTCAATCAGTCCTGATGCCGCCATAAACTCTTCGTCCTCCGGATCACCCGGATTGAGAGTTCTTACTCCATATATAGTCTGCAGGAGCGAACGTACTGTGCTGTCGATGTCCTGGTCATGAAACAGGTCAATTTGTTGCTGAACAAACGTCACCGCCTTCGGGAGACTGCGGAACGCCCGCTGATCCTCTTGAGGCCTTGGGCGCCTGTGCAGAAAGTGGTGAGCTATATCCTCCATACCCAAAGGCAGGTACTGATTCTGGAACCTGTCCAGTTCTTCCAGTAGCCATCGCGAAGAGAGATTGTATTCTTGTTGCAGAAATGCCAGCACGTCAGCGTGTCGCAGAAACGTGCTGAATCTCGAGTATGTCCTCTCTGTAACCAGGAGGTGGAAGGACTCCAGGAGATGGTACAAGGGATGTTCTACCATGCTCTTTCCCGCGGGATCGAATGCCAGCAGGTCCTTGTCTGCCAAGTCGGCCATCAGGACAGGAGTTACTTCGCTGTTTGGCACACCGATGGCGACATCAGCAGGGCCAAAGCAGTTGCTCTCCGCCGCCATGATTTCCACAACCTTGCGACTCTGTCCAATCGGAGAGCCGGTGAGAAGAAGGTTCTTCTCCGCGTCCGGGATGACTATCTGGCTCTCATTCCAACTGTCTGTAATTGGGCGTCCCCAGTCATCGAAGCAGTCCGCCATTGATTCGGGGGCGTGTATCAAAATATCAACGGCTACCTGTGATGCAAGATGCTCGAGTGCCCGCAGCATCAGAGGCGTCGGATCCGGAACCGCGGCCACAACAATCCGCTCGATGCCCTTGAGGAGATCCGGTTCTTCGGCCCGACTTATCATCATCTCGCACGGGTCTTGCAGTCCGAGTTCTTCCAGTCGTTTTCGGTAGGTAGTTTCCAATCTCGCCATATCTGCCCAGCGTTCCTGTTCCTCCAGTATATTGCCAAATCTGTCATATACGTCTGCTATGCGCTGTCCTCCGTCGGCGAGGGTATCGCGCAGCCGTTGCAGCAGACCCCCTGTGTGCATGGCCCAGGTGAAGGATTGGTTCGCTGTTCGTGTTGGGAAGAACTCGCTATACTGGCTCAGGTCGGCGTTCATCAGCACGTCTATCCAGACCGCTGTCATCTCTGTCTGATTGGCTGCTTTCGCTGACTCATGCTCGGAGTACAGGAAGAATGCGGGGGTAACTACCCGTGGCGAGAGCAGCGCTGTATTCTGCTCGGCACAATGCATTGCCAGGGCCTCCCGTAGCCTGCGCCCTGCCTGCCTGGTAGGTACCACGATAAGCTGGTTCTCCAAGTCAACGGGGCCTGAAAGCTCTGACGGTAAGAGAAACTGCTGCATCTTAGTGGTGACCGGTGCATCCCAGCCAAGGAAATATCGTTCTGCAGCCATGAGTCATAGCTCCTGAGTCATAATCATCATTGGTATCATATGATTCTCGGGCTTATTATAACCCAATTCGTGGCGTGGTTGACTCCAAAGCAGCCAGCCCTTGGTCATCGCACGTATGTTAAGACATAGAACAGTTTATATCATTGGAATGCAATCAACGAGGACCAAACGTCGTAATTCTTAGCGCTCATGGTGCTCATAGCTTTGTGACTAGCAACAGAAAAAAGCATCGCCGAGAACTTTGGGCGTTTGATAATGATATCAACCTTAGCATAGGGATTAGAAGCCTAAATGGCAGGCTGGAGAGGACATTCTTTATCTTAGATGCTTGTGAAGTCGGGACGAGTGTCGAGTCATTCCGCAAAGCAGCCGGCGTATTGGGAGCCATCGGATTCGCTCATGAAATCAATTGGATTGACTCATCAATCTTTATCTTGGCATTGCTCTTACGCTTTCAAGAATATGGAGTATATCACCTTCGCCGTGCGCGCAGGAGTACTGAAACTGCCCAACCAAGGCTGATGAGGGTTGTGGAGGATATGACGGAAGGGACATACAAGTCGCTTGCTCAATCCCTTGGTGTAGAGTATTCATTTGTTGAGTAGCCTCAATCTAACCGTGGTCACTGTTCTATGGTTTCTCACATTTCTGATATAATCAGAGCACCTTCGCATCAAGCGCATATGATTTTTAACTGGAGATAACAATGATTGAAGCTGTAATCAAAGACTGTAATAATGTCACATCCGCAACCATACAAATTCGCAAGAACCACCTGAACATCCGGTATGCAATGAACGGAACTGGCAAGTCCACGATTGCCTCGGCTATTGAGCTTCAGTCAAAACAAGAAGATCTTTCTCGACTTAAGTGTTTTGGAAGCACGGATGCACCGACATGCACTCTTTCCGAACCTGTTAAGGTACTCCTTTTTAACGAAGATTTCGTAAAAAGCTTTGTCTTTCAGCAAAGTGAAGTCATACAGAACTCATTTGACGTCTTCATCAAGACTCCGGAGTACGAAGCAAGACAGGCCTCCATTAACAAGAGACTAAAGGAGATCAACCTAGACCTAGCTCAGAATGCTGATCTTCAGCAAGTTGTCTCAGTTGGCAAGACTGTGCTATCAAAATTTACATTGACCCAATCCGGCGAGTTAAAGAATATAGGTCTCTTAAAGACACTCAAAAGTTCCCAGAGTATTTTCACCCTGCCCGAGAAGCTGAGCAAATTCCAGCCTTTAATGCAGAAGGAATATAACGTTGAATGGGTTGGCTGGAAGCATGACGGTTCGAAATTTGACGATAACGAAATTTGCCCTTTTTGCACTAGCGGCCTTGGGAAAGAATACGTAGCTGAGAAAGAAATGTTCAATGCTTCCTATACTAGATCAAATGTCAAAAACATAAGAGAAATGCTTTCTTACTTTCAGAGCGTTCAGGACTTCATGGACGAAGAGAAGAAGGCAATCCTTATCGATTGCGTCAAGGGTGACAAAGGAGAGCGAGAGATTCAGCTTTGGGTTACCAAGTTCTATCATGAACTCAATTTCCTTGTCAGCAAAATAATGGATGCCCAAGAGTTCAATTCCTTCCGCGTTCGCCGTGAAGACATACCTCACCTTGACCAGCAGCTTAATGCTCTAATCATCGATACTTCAAACCTGCAGATATTCAACAATCAGAAAGTGAAAGATTGCGTAGATTTCTTGAATGGCAAGATCAAGGCAGTGCTACGAGAAACCGAGTTACTGAAGAGCGACATCGGACAGCTTAAGGGGCTTATTGGTTCTGCCAAAGAACAAGCCATCAAAGACATTAATGAATTCCTGTTGACGGCGGGCATCAATTACAAGTTTGAAATTAGGGACGAATCCGAGAATGTATCAAAAACCATCTTGAGTTATATTTCTGGGACAACGGGCCCCATAGAAGTTGAGGACATTAACTTGCATCTAAGCTGGGGCGAAAAAAACGCCTTCGCCTTGGTACTCTTCATGCATTACGCTTTGAGTCAGAACCCCCAGTTGATAATCTTAGACGACCCGATATCATCATTTGATAGTAACAAAAAATACGCAATAATCAGCCGGCTGTTTTCGTCCAAAAAGCGGAGTTTTTACAGAAAGACAGTCTTCATGCTAACCCATGACCTGCAACCCATCATTGACTACGTCATCAACGAGAAGCCGACTGGAGAGTATGTCTCAGCCCACTTTATTCAAAACAGGGCTGGTGTCATATCTGAACTAGAAATTTCTGAAGCTGACATCCGGTCTCTACTGAAAATGCTTGTTGAGAATGCTAGAGATGACAGTCTGAATAAAGTTCACCGTGTTGCCAGCCTCAGAAAGTTCTTCGACCATGTTCCCGCACAAAGCGTTAGCCAAGACCACGCCTACAGTTTGCTATCCTGCCTTATACACGGAAAACCAAAGGCCACCATGAAGGATGACTCTGAAATGACTGCAGCTGACATTGCTTCTGGTGAAGCCATAATAAAGCAATATATTTCCGACTTTGACTACTCCACATACTTAATTAACGTATTCACGAGAGAGCCTCTATTGAGAATCATAATGAATGACCCAAACTCCTACTTCCGTCTTCAAGCTTTCAGGGTTCTACTGCAAGTTCTGAACTTAAAATCCAAAATAGCTGATGATGCCCTGATGAAATACATTGACGAGCAATTCCACGTTGAAAATGATTATATCTTCACCCTAGACTACGTCAAATATGATACAGTGCCAGACTTCGTGATCCCGCGGTGCCTTGAATTCCTGAAGAAAGAGGGCTTGGTAACTTAATGCTAGTCACAAGGCGCATCAGGTAGGAGTACTTACCTTTACGTATGCATGAAAGGGCAAACATCCCCATGTTTGTTATCTGGGACAACAAATAAGTAGATTGTAACTTCATGGGTCACACAAGCCTATATTGTTCGGCTCGGCCAACAATAACTTGTATTGTTACTTTAGAGGCAAAAAAATAGGGCCGAGGAATTAACCTCGACCCTATTCGTTCGCACCCTGTCCCAGCTAAAGCCAGGCTATATTTAACTTCTGGCCAGCTTCCGATTGACAAGGTAACCAGCTTCAACTAAGGCTAATTTGTCCATCACCTCTGAGTAAGGCTTGTGGAGATGATTGTTTATCGTCTCGTAGCACTCGTTGCAGACCTGAATACCTTGTCGTGTGTAAACACGCAGGTTTATCAGACCAGGGGCGTCTTGGTGACAAAAGTCGCACTTCACATTTTCTCCTTTCTTGCCCCTACCACGTACAAAAAAGGGGTATCCCGACCCCACACAAGGCAGGGATACCCCTACAAAAAGCACAAAAAGGCGGCTACCGCCGCCTTCCTGTGCGTGGTTGTTTTTGTGGTTAAGCGTTCAGTTATGCTACTGCTACTGGTTCTCTCTTACGGCTACGGCTACGCTTTGGCTTCGCTTGGGCTTCCGCTTCGGCTTCAATTGCCTCTAACTCGGCTGCGGTCGGCTCGACTTCAACCTCGGCTTCTGGCTCGGTTTCCGTTGGCTCGGCTTGGGCTGTGGCTTCCTTCTGCGCTGCCTCTGCCTTGCTACTCATCATCGGCATTACTACCACTTGATAACCATCGGTAGTAAAGAGCATTGGCGAGTAAGCATTGGTGAGCTTGAAGTCCACCATACCACCGCAAGCCTTTAGCGCATCGGCGAGATAACCGCCATCTATCCTGACAGAACCTTGTCCATCGGTGTCGGCTGTGATTATGGCTTCGCCCTTCTCATCGGGATTAGTGATAATTATCTTGCCTTCGCCAATGGTCAAGTCCAGCGGATTTTCTTTAGGCTTGTCTGAAAGGGCTTTGAGTGCGCCAACTGCCTTGAGAAGCTCCAGGGTATCAAGGTGTGCGAAGGTGTTAAACTCCGTTGGTATAACCTTCTCATAGTCGGGAAATTGCCCCTCAGCGCCACGCCACTTATAGCGTATTGCCTCAGTGTCAATGATAAGGCTCATACCATCGAGAGTATCACCGCTTGCCTCAAAGCCTAGCCGAACACGCTTTGCCTTGCGAAGTGCGCCAACGATGCCTTTCAACTCATTACGATTGATTAGGACTTGCCCCTCTGTGTCCTCGTCAAAGTCCAGTGTAACCTCTGCTAGCCTGAACCCATCAGCACTCACCAGCTTTAATTTACCCTCACCAGCTATAAACTTGACGCATTGCAGAACTGGTCTGGCGTCGTCTGTGGCAGCGAAGGGCAGCACTCTATTGAGCGCTTCTGCTAGCTCTATGCTTCCGATGTTAGGCTTGACAGTGTTATTAGGGCTTATCCTAACCTCAGCGAAGGTCATTGGCGTTTTATCGCCAACCCAGGCTGTGTCCTCAAGGTAACTGGTATGAGCACCGCAAACTACCTTCAGCCTTTTATCAGAAGCCCGCTCCCCGCTGGCACTTCCGTTAGTGGAAGGCACTATCTTAACGATATTGCTTCCGCTAAGAGCCTTGATGTATCCTGCGAAGCCTTTACGCCCAATGGTGAAGTCCATCAGTAACAGCCTTTCAGCCATCACCCTGGACAGGGCGTTTACCAGTGTAGCCTTGTGAGCGACAAAGCCATCGCCTGAACGCTTGCCCACGATATTCAATTGTTCGATTTTCGAATACCCCCTTTGGCTAGCCGATAGCTGGGCAAAATCCATCGGTTCGCCTAGTAGTAAGCCTCGTATAGCTGAACCTCGCTAGCCTATACGGTGCTTCCACTATATATATGTCCGAAATCGCCTAAAATGTATCGCTTGTTAGCACTAGTTGGCGCTTTTTTCTTAACCTTGATAGGTAGTTGCGTTCTGGACACGCTAACGCCTCTCCCTTGTTTAGCTTTCTGGCTATCTGCTTTAACCTAATCGGCGCACCAATCAGGAAAGTCTTGGCGTCTAGCCATTCTTCCAAGTCCAGAGCCTTGTCATCGGCTATCAACTCGGCAAGCTCGGTGATATTCCCCTCGCTATCTATGATAGGCTTGTTTATGCTTTCCAGAGTGACAGCTCTACGGCAATCGTAGTAAGCCCAATCGGAATAAGCCCAATTTGCTCTACACTTTGCCCGCTGTTCTTTGCTACAATGCTGGCAATCTAGCCCATTATGATATGCGTAGTGTTTGTACCAGTAATGGTCTTTGATGTGCTCGGCAATCCGATACATTGCAGCTTGGCTGAAGTCCTGTCCTGTGACAGCCTTCCTCTTTGCTAGTCTGGCAAGCCCTTCAATGATGTCGTGTAGTAAGTCCTCTCGCTCATATAGTAACGCCTTGTGAGCAAACCGCAGAGCTACCTTATAGTAGGTTAAATACGGCTCTGGTAGATGGTCATAGCTGTTGTTACCGTTGTCGGCTTGCCTTCCATTTCCGCTTTCGTTAGAATTTAGCTGGCGAGGCTTTGTCGTTGTGGGCTGGCAGCTTTCGGTCTGTCCACACCAAACGCCCCGCCTTTCATATTGTCCAGTCATTTACTTGCCCCCTTCGTCGCATATTTGCCCAAAGGTGAGCAAGCGCTCAGGCTAGGTTTACCTTGTATTCAGTTGTTAAGGTGCTGTTGCGTTGCGCAATCGTAGATATTATCCAACAAAAGGACATTTTGTTCATTAAAAGAATGAACCTATATTTACGTGAAGAGCTTCAAAGCGGTGGTTTTTTGGTGATTTCACTAAGGAATGAAAACCGCTACTGCCATAGGGTCACTGGCGCACACACTACCCGTAGAGGGCAGCAAGGGGATTTGCCCAAGCGCTCTCAGAGGCAGCTCTCCCAGCCTCAGTGAGGCGGAAGAACCTCCGAGGATAGCCTCGGGGATAATTGTCCTGAAAGGCTGAGCGTTCTTCCACTCCGCTTTCTTCCACCCAGCCCAGCCTCTGTAGGTTTGAGAAGTAGACAACGAACGAGTGATAGCGGCAACTGCTGGACTTGTAGGGCGTATGCAGAAGATATCGTGCGGCAAGCTTTTCTATTCTATCGGGAGAGATGGGACGCTTCTCACGCTTGGCCTGCCTTTCCTCGTGCCGTGTGGCTCTATCCACGGCAATCGCCCTAAGAAGAGCTTGCTTATAGTGATAGCAAATGTCGGATTGAGGCGCACCAACGGTCGGATCTATTTCTGGTGAGCCATTTGGCCCGTGACCCATGAGATATTCCCGAATAAACCAGCCGCAGCCGAAGGGACGTAGAAAGCCACCTCTACTAGGTCTGAGGTCCATTTCCATTTGCCTCTTTGCTCCACAGCCGGTCATACCAGCCCCTTAGTTCTTCGCCCGCAACCTTCCTGTATTTCGCAGTGGTGTTAAAGCTGGCGTGGCCGAGGTGCTCTTGGAGGAGTCTGAGGCCATCACCAGAGTCATTCAGCTTCACCGCGTGAACGGCGAAGGCATCTCGCAGCCGATGCGGACTTACATTGTGTATCTTCCCCGTGTCGGGATTAACCAACTTCGGAAGACTTGCTCTCTCGGCGCAAGCTGTGACGACCTGCCACGCCCTGTGACGATTTATGCCGAAAATGCGTCTCCTGCCATTCTGATTTACCGGCCCGCCGCGTTTGATGAAATCCTCCAGCATTTCTGAAGTGTTCCCGTCCAGAGGTAGCAGCCTCATTCTGCGATGTTGCTGCTCTTTGACTATTGTTGCTGCTACCTTTGCGCCGCACTTGGGACAAAAGGTGTGGCTCTTTGCCAATCTGGCGCTGCATGCGGGACATGCCAAATTGACACGTGCCTTGAGATGCTCGATCCTGACAGTGCCCTGGACGAAATCTATGTCGTCGACCTTTAACGACAAGGTCTCTGAGATCCGGCAACCTGTGTGAAAAAGAAGCCTGATGAGCAACCGGTCCCTCAAACAGGTAGTTGCTTCTTCCAACAACTTGACTTCCTCGGGCTCAAGATAGGTCTTCATTAATCACCCTCTCCACATACAAAACCGCGTTTTTCGTTGATTTGCTGCATTTATTACCCTTATCCATAGTTTCTATTCACATCGCTTGAGATACCCAGTGGTAAAATAGTGTTAAAATGGCCTACAGGACATTTTTTTCATTGTCCACAGCCCTGTGAGACTTAATAAGCCGCCGGACAGTGCTCCAGTCCGCGTAAACACCTTGTTTGATCAATTCGCGAGCCACTGCGCGATACCCTAAACCTTCATCGTAGAGATGAAGCAAGCGTGGTATCACGGCCTCGGGTATGGCTCTAGGCCTACCTGGCTTCCTTCTTATGTTATCTCCGTTCATTCTTCTTTTTCTTCATGCCAGACTTCAGCAATATAGCAATGGCACGATAAAGTCTTTCTTTAGCATCAGATGTGGGAACATAAACAAACTTAGCTACCTGAAGATTTTGTGTATCCTGCTTCCGGCTGCTCAAATTGAAAACCTCCAGACGTTGCCATCTGGAGGATATGGTTTCATGTCACGGTAAGATGTTGTCAAAGGCGTGACATTAAATCTTTATGATTTTTGTTCGCCAATCATCTGGGAGACTTGGCATTGGCCACCCACGGCGCCGAAACCAGCCATAAACTTGCCGATATATCTTGTTTGCCACTTCATAGTGTGTCTCTCTGTATCTTGCGCTGCCTTTATTCACTAAGCCGAGTTTCTGACGCAAGTATTCATTATGCTCATTTTCCCATGCCCATTGCAGAAGGACATCAATACCTAGCTGTTTTTCGTGACATTCACGGGTGAGTTCAGCAATCCTGCGCAGTCTATCAGCTGCTGAACTGGTAGTGTGAAACTTTGCCATGTGAAGTATTTTATAAATAGGATGTGTTAAAGTCTGCTTAATTTCTGCCTGTATAGTTGCTTGTTGCGCTGCTAGTTCTTTGGCAGGATCATATTTTCCTCCAGAGGCTTTGGCAAGAGCTTTCCTTTGTCTTATGGTTCGCTCGTCTAGGGGTTCGGGCATAAGACCCTGCCGATATTTTGAAGAAAGTAGCTGCAAATCAAAGAAAGGGTATTTTTGTTTCTGTGACGATTTGAATAATGTGTTGTATTCTTCTGGCGGGCAAGCTTCCCGGTGCACCTGAGGCAATTTATCCTTGCTTATTTCTACGACCAGTAGTTTCACAAGTGTAAGTTGCTTGATCAGGTGATCCACTATACCAGGCACCCGATGCCGGATGAATGGCAAAAATTTCTGCACATCCCCACCAACATAGGCAAAAAGCCACCAGGCGAACCTGTCACTATTCTCAAAACCAAGCCAACCCATAACCCGCTGAGAATGGTCATAAATTGCCCAGTACCGCGGCACTTGTCCACCATAAAGGCGGGCAACGTCTTGCTCACTCATATGGGCTAGCGGAGCTACAGGCATCGGCCAGGCAAACCATCCTCCATGGGGTACCGGGACTCTTTCATTTGCCCACTTTGTAAGTTCATCCTGTGTAAAATGTCTGGGGTCACCAAACAAGGCCCATCCCATTTCTATCGTCTGCCAGAATTCATCCCACGAATATAGCGCTTCTAGAAATAACGTTTTTCCCATAATAGAAAGGTATATTGCTTGCTTTTAATGATAACTTCCTCATGATACTATATCAATGACGCTTTGATTGTGGAAGTGTTGCATGGGTAACCCACCTAGCTACAGGATTGTGTCTATTGAGTTTTGGTCTACAAGATAGCTCATCATGGCAGCGAGACCTCCACTTCTCCGCAGTTTCTGGCCGCGGTTGACCCTGAAGTGGCGGTGATTTCGGTAGGGGCGGATAACACCTTTGGCCATCCCAGCCCTGAGGTGGTGGAGAGATTGATTGACAGGCTGGGCGAGGACAATGTTTATCGAACAGATGAGGATGGCACCGTCGAATTCATTACCGATGGTGAAAGGCTGTGGCTAAGATTCACAGGGAGTGAAGAGTTGTAACCCTCCTTGACCGCGCCCGCCGCTCACTCCAGGTGAGCCGTATTGCGATGGTAGAAGTAGGCAGGGATCCAACCACAAACAGCACCCAGCTTTCTCCTGAATTCCGTTGGCAGCCCGAGATATGAGATAAATATCCATAGATAATAGACCCGCCGCAGCAGCCCGGCAGCGAAGCCATCGAAAACACGATTCCCTAACTGAGCCACCACCAGATTCCTGCCCATATATATTACCTGCCCCTTAAACTTGTAACGGAAGGGAAGCTGGTCCTCACCTCGCATGGCGCGGACGATATTCCTGGCACAGGCCGGGCCCTGCCGCTGAGCTACTTGCTGGGTCGGGGGATAGGGTACCGAGCCATGCTCTTGTAATAAATAAGCGCAATCCCCGAGTACGTAGACCCCGGGTGACTCCGGGACTTCCAGATACTGATTCACCACAATGCGCCCACCCTTCGCCTTCTCGAAAGGCAGCGATTCCACAACAGCCACCGGCTTCACCCCCGCTACCCAAATAACAGTGTTGGTTGCTATAGTCTGCTCGTCAGCAGTCCGGATACCACCTGCCAAGACCTTGGTAATACGAGTTTTCAATAAAACCTCGATTCCTCGAGAGCGCAGCCGGCTGATAGCCAGTTCCGACATTTTAGCCTTCATGCCAGATAAGAGAGCATCTTGTGCCTCAACAAGGAGCACCCGGGTCTGGGTCATCAGGGAAGGGTAATCCCGTATCAGCGCCTTGCGCACGAAGTCCTGAATAGCCGCCGCCAGTTCTATCCCGGAGGGTCCACCTCCCACCACCACAAAGGTAAGCAGCTCACGCCGACGTTTTTCACTTCGTTCCAGCAATGCCGCCTCGTAGTTGTCCAAAATGTGATTGTGGATATTGACAGCATCCCTCAGAGATTTGAGGTTTAGCGAATTTTCCTCGACATCAGCCATCCCAAAGAAATTGGTAGTGCTGCCCAGGGCTACCACCAGATAGTCCCACTTCAGCTTTCCCTCATCGGTGCTGACTACCTTCTTCTCCACATCTATGCCCTGTACCCGGCTCTGCCTGAACTTAACCGGTCCCGCAGCACCCCTTCTTCTCAGCAGGGCATGCAAGGGGAAAGAGATATGACCGGGCTCAACGCTCCCGCTGACTACTTGCCATATAAAGGGCAGGGGGTGATGATAATTCCGCTGGTCCACCAGTGTTACCTCCAGCCCCGGTGCATCAGCGGAGGCTTTCTTCAACTCCAGTGCAGCGCCAATCCCCGCCGCGCCCGCGCCCAGGATAAGCACTCTTTTCTTGTCTCCAGCCACAGCCATCTCACACTAAAGGAATTTTTGCTTGTTTTAATAAGGTTAACGCCAGTTTATCCAAATGTCAATGATAATATCAGGAGACCGTTTACTAGTTACCGCGGGTCATTGCGAGGCGTCCGAGCGCAAGCGAAGGAACTCGCCAAAGCAACTGTGACACAGCTTAGCGAGTTGCCTGAATCGCTCAATTGGAGTATTCTTCTAGATTAAAACCATAGCTCAGCCGCTTAGGGGCACAGGTAGCAAGATACCGAGGATTAACCATGGTTGATTTAGATAATGCCTCAGTTTACCGGGAGTTCGACAAGTCAGGAATGCTAAATCACCTGCACGGGTTTCCTGAGCAATGCCAGAAGGCCTGGGAAAAGGTGCTGAAGTTTGAGCTACCTCGCGAATATACCAAAATATCTAATGTCGTTATCGTGGGGATGGGTGGCTCTGCTATCGGCGGCGATATCGCGCGGCGGCTTGCTCTGACCGAAAGCAAAGTGCCTGTTCGGGTACATAGAGATTATGGACTGCCGGCATTTGTTGACGAGAGTACCCTGGTCATCGCCTCAAGCTATTCGGGGAATACTGAAGAAACGCTCTCTGCGTTCACCGAATCGCTAAGGACCCCGGCCAGAAAGCTGGTCATCACCTCAGGCGGCAAACTCAAGCATTTAGCTGAAAATGAAGGCATTCCTGTTTTCGTGGTGGACTACCAGGCGCCTCCCAGGGCTGCCTTCCCCCACAGTTTTGTACCTCTGGTAGGCATTTTTCAGAAACTTGGTTTGCTTAGAGATAAGTCGGCAGATTTGCAGGAGGCGCTGGTCATTCTGAACAAACTGTCAACAGACTTCATTGAAACCAGGCCCCTTGCTTCCAATCCCGCAAAGCAACTGGCAGCCAAGCTGTGGGGGCATGTAGCAGTCGTTTATGGGGCAGAGACACTTTCAGAAGTAGCCCGGCGCTGGAAGACGCAATTTAACGAGAACAGCAAGGCCTGGGCCTTCTTTGAAGGTTTCTCTGAACTCAATCACAATGCTGTATCCGGCTACGAATTCCCGCCCGAGGCGAAGGAAAGGATATTCGTGCTTATGCTGCGCTCATCTTCGCTCCGTCCCCAAAGCTTGCTTCGCTATGAGGCTACCGCTGAATTGCTGGCCAAGGCGGGAATCGCCCATGAATTTGCGGAGGCCAGAGGAGAAAGCGCTTTAGCCCAGGTGATGAGCTTGGTTCTCCTGGGCGATTATTCCAGTTTCTACCTGGCAATGCTAAACAGGGTTGACCCGACCCATATAGATGCGATAAACTTTATAAAGCAGTATCTCACACGTTCCACTATCTCAAGTGATTAATCTAGAGCTGAAAGGGCATGGTTGGTCGGGAAAATGTGCGGGCAAGCCAACAGGCACAGCAGCGGGGTGGCTGGGTGAAAGCTTTAGTTCTGGCTGCCGGCAAAGGCACAAGACTTAAGCCACTAACTAACACCGTCCCGAAGCACCTCCTGCCAGTGGGCAATAAGCCGATTTTATTTCATGTGCTTGAATATATAAAAGAAGCTGGCCTCAAAGATATCGGCATCGTTGTATCTCCAGACTCCGGCCCTTACATAGAGGAAGCCATAGGTACTGGCTCAGAGTGGGGAGCAAAGATTACATTCATCGTCCAGCCTGAACCCCTGGGGCTGGCGCACGCTGTCAAGGTAGCCCAGGACTTCCTCGGCGATTCACCTTTTCTCATGCTCCTGGGCGACAACCTCATCCAGGAAGGCGTCAAAGATTTCCTGGATGAGTTCCACGCTTCCAACTCCGATGCCAGCATTCTCCTCAAGGAAGTGCCCGACCCCAAGGCTTTTGGCGTAGCTGAGCTCGACTCTTCAGGAAGAGTGGTAAATCTGGTAGAAAAGCCCAAGAAACCCAGGAGCAACCTGGCCATAATCGGAGTTTACCTTTTCACCGCTGAGATTCACAAAGCTATAGCTCAGACAAAGCCTTCCTGGCGGGGGGAGCTGGAGATAACCGACGCCATCCAGAAGCTTCTGGAGATGGGAAAGAGGATTAGAAGCCACCTTCTCCGGGGTTGGTGGCTTGACATCGGCAGCAATGATGGGCTCATTGAGGCTAATCGTGTTGTTCTTGATGCCTTCTTGAAGCGGGACATTAAAGGGGAAGTGGATTCGCAAAGCCGCATCGTCGGCAGAGTCCAAATCGAGGAGGGAACAAAATTAGAAAGCAGCCGTGTTCAAGGTCCGGTATTTATCGCGGCAAATTGCCGGATAAAAAATTCCCTTATCCAACCTTTCACCAACATCGGGGCCGGGACAGTGGTCGAGGATTCATCCCTGGAGCATTCGGTAATACTGGAGAATTGCCAAATTTTGAAAATCAAGCACCTGGCTGATAGTGTCGTTGGTAGAAATACGGTATTAGCCGGACAGGGGAAAAGCCCTGAGAAGATAAGGCTGTTCGTAGGTGATGATTGCAAAGTGGAATTGGAGTAGAAAATCATGCAGAGGTTGTTGATTGTTTCAAATAGGCTGCCTCTCACTATTCAGGAGAGGAAAGGCGATTTGCACATTGAGCCCAGTGTTGGTGGCCTGGCTACAGGTCTAAGCTCGTGGTACAAATCCCGCACCAGCGTCTGGATAGGATGGGCGGGGATAGGCCGGAAACAAATAAAAGGGGAAAAAGATATCATGGCGAGATTGCTGTCTGAAAACTGCCACCCGGTTTCTCTCTCACAGCCCGATGTCGAAGCCTACTACCACGGGTTCTGTAACAGAACTATCTGGCCCCTTTTTCACTACTTCCCCCTCTACGCGGAATACAGCGAAGATTTCTGGCAGGCTTATGAACGAGTCAACACAGCTTTCGCCAACGTAGTCGCTGGAATTGCCAGGCCTAATGATATTATCTGGATACACGATTATCACTTAATGCTCCTCCCCAAGCTCTTAAGAGAAAGGTTGCCAAAGGCAACAATGGGTTTCTTCCTCCACATCCCTTTTCCGTCTTTTGAAATATTTCGCTTGTTACCATGGCGTAAACAAATTCTGGAAGGACTTTTAGGCGCAGACCTCGCAGGTTTTCACACCTATGACTACACCGGGCACTTCCTGGACAGCGTGCATCGTCTATTGGGTTACGAAGTGGCTATGGGGCAGACCACTGTAGCCGATCGGGTAGTGAGGGCAGATGCATTTCCCATGGGAATAAACTATGAACAATTCTCCAGCGTTGCCCAGGACCAAAAAGCGCAAGCAGAGAGAAAAAGGTTTCACAGAAAACTAGGAGATTGCCAAGTAATTCTTTCAGTGGACCGTCTGGATTACACCAAAGGCATCCCCGAGCGATTGGAAGCTTTCAGTGTGTTTCTGGACAGGAACCCAAAGTTCAAGAGGAAAGTGATTCTTGTTTTGCTGGTAGTCCCTTCACGCATAAGAGTGGAACACTACATACAGTTGAAGAAACAGCTGGATGGACTTGTGGGCGAAATCAACGGAAAACATGGGACTATAGGCTGGATGCCAGTCTGGTACCTATACCGCTCTTTACCCTTCCACTCCCTCGCCGCCCTTTACAGCCTGGCTGATGTTGCCCTTGTTACCCCTCTCAGAGACGGGATGAATCTTGTAGCCAAAGAATACACGGCAACCAAGACGGACGGGAAAGGGGTTTTAATACTTAGCGAGACTGCCGGAGCTGCTCAAGAGCTGGGGGAGGCGATTATAATAAATGCCAATAACCAGGAGGAGATTGTCCAGGCATTGGCAAAAGCCCTGGAAATGCCCGAACAAGAGCAAATAGAGCGCAACCGCATAATGCAGAAACGCCTGCGTCGTTACGACGTGGTGCAATGGGCAAATGAATTTATGGATAAACTGCTTTCCACCAAGAAACTTCAACAGGAGATGGAAGAAAAGTCATTGACCTCTGAGATGCAGAGGAAATTAGCCAGCGATTTCCAGGAGAGCGATAAAGCATTACTCCTATTGGATTATGATGGCACACTTGTCCCTTTTGCACCCAAACCAGCGGAAGCAATGCCCGGAGCCAATCTCCTGAGATTGCTTGAAAAGCTTACCAAGAATCCTCGAACCGAAATAGTGCTCATAAGCGGACGCGATAAAGATACCCTGGAGGGGTGGTTCGGCGGTCTCGATGTGGGATTGGTGGCTGAACATGGCGTGTGGATTAAAGAAAAGGGTGGAGGATGGGAGATGATAGAGACCCTGACAAGTGAGTGGAAGGAAGAGGTGTATCCAATACTTGAGTCATGGGTGGATAGAACCCCGGGCTCCTTCATTGAAGAAAAAGAGTTCTCCCTTGTCTGGCATTACAGAAAAGCTAACCCCAGGCTAGGTGAGCTTCGAGCCCGGGAGCTGATGAACAATCTCTCAGATATAACTGCCAATTTAAACCTTCAGGTGTTGGAAGGAAGTAAGGTAGTGGAACTGAAAAACACCGACATAAATAAGGGACGCGCGGCTTTGAGATGGACTTCGAGAGAGAAATGGGACTTTATATTGGCGATAGGCGATGATTGGACCGATGAGGATACTTTCAAGGCTCTCCCTTCTACAGCGTGGTCTATAAAGGTGGGGTTTGGTGCTTCGGCAGCTAGATTCAGCCTTAGTTCCCCAAGCGAAGCGACTTCTCTGTTAAGAAAAATGGTAGGCGTGCGGTGAAAGCCAGGACCAAAATGTAGGATTTTGCTTGATGAATCAGGCAACTACAAAGATTGGACTCTCTTCCGCTTGCTCAACTTAAACCAAGGACGAAAGCTGATTATGCATTCAGTACAGACTTCCTTGTTCACAGCCCCATTTATAACCATGTTTATGGCCATGAGATAATCGGCAATCCGATCAGGAAGGAGGAAGCGCTGCTTCACATACTCTCTGCCTCTTTTGCCCATCGCCTCAACAGCCTTGGGTTTCTCCAGTAAATAGATTACCTTTTTTGCAGTCTTGCGTGATGTCTGGTAAAAGTATCCGGTATCGCCATCCCGAATCTGAAAGGGTATGGCTCCCACGTCAGCGCCTATCACCGGTTTGCCCTTCCACAATGCCTCAGTAATCACCAACCCGAAGCCTTCTTTGGTAGATGGCTGCATTATCACTCTGGCAGCCCGCTGGAGCGCATTAACCTCCCTGTGGTTCTCCAGACGGTCGTCCAGCGACAGATTTAGCACGTGGATGTCCTCATCGTTTTTTGTGTCCTCATAAATTTGAGCCAGAATCCTCTCTCCTTCGGGATCATCGGTGGCCAAGCCACCCGCTATTATAAGCTGGCATTCTTTTTCTTTCCTCGCCCGGCGGTAGGTGGCAATAGTCCTGTCTATTCCCTTCCAGGGGTCAAATCTACTAATCTGAGCAATGATTGGGACTTTGGGGTCTATTTGGTATTTAGTGAGAACCCTGTCTATCTCCCTTTGGCTCAATTCCCTATTCTTCTCAGAAAGAGGGTCAATGAAGGGAGGGATTATGAACTTGGGCAGCGGCCACCGTGAGAGAATATAGTGAGCCGCCGAAAATATGGCGGCATCATAATGCTCAGCCCAATCAGTCAGGAAATTCCACAAGCCAGGGTTGCTTTCTATAGTCTCTTCATCAATATCTATGTGGCATCTCCACAGCCAGGTTTCCCCCGGTCTGCTGAGATAGCAATTCAATCCCAGTGGCTGGGGGTCATGCACGTCTATCACGTCAGGTTCGTAATCAATAAGATTCTGATTGGCACACTCCTCGAGGGTATCAAAGTAATGCTGCCGGCACGCTGGACTGAAGGAGCCTATCTTGCCCTGTAGTAAATTGTGTAGCTCCTTCGTGCACTCGAAGTACTCCCTGGAACCACGGATTATCTTCCATTCACTTTCTATGCCCAGCATATTCAGGAACGGGACAGAGCTGTAAAGCATCTCAGCGACACCACCACCCTGGGCGCTAGCATTCAGGGTTAGCATTTTTAAGCCCTTCACCCGCTGAGCTATCTTTTGCAGCCTCTCAATTCTCTCTTCCCCCAAGATAGGGACATAAGCCTCCGGAGGAGACGTGGAGAAAGGGCAAAAGTTCTTTCTCTTACTGTAGACGGTTCCGTCTGCCAGGACGGAAGAAATGCCTGTTTTCGTCATTCAAAATCCTCGCTTTACAAGTTACACCAAACCGAAGCTACCTTACGACACATAATTGACTGATTTTACACATGATAGCAAACATTGGCAAGCCCCCGATTTAAATCATCTGAAATCTAATCGGGCTACCTGACGAGGTAGCTTTGAAATTGAAGATGGTGCGCCCAGCTACAATTGATAAGTTCCGCTATTCTGCCCAGAGCTTTAACTTCCCTTTTAAATAGGTGCAGTGAGCTCTTGTAGGGGAGGGCTTGTCCCCTCCCAGGCTTTTCTCAAGGGGGGAGGGTAACAATCGACCTGCGATTTTCCCTAATTCAGTGAACCCTGCGGGCGCTGTCCCTGGCCAGGTTAAACTGGGCAAGGAAGCGTTTGATGTCTTGTAGCCTATATCTTCGGTCACCCCGGGGGTTGATGCGGTAGGCCACTATTCTTCCTTTATCACTCCAGCGCCTCAAGGTATTGGTGTGGACGTGGAGGAGCTCGGCTACTTCCCTTGGCGTAAGCATTTTGTCCATCTTCTCATAATCTGCCATTTCCTACTCCATCTATTACTTAATCAACCTATCTCAATATAACCTACCCCATCCAGGCATACAATCACCCAATGGTACTGTTTCGGGTAGAAAATGGTCATAGGGAAAAAGTCCTAGATTGGTAAGATTGGTAAGAAAGGTTAAGTTAGGTATATTGACTTCCCCTTGAAGGGGTGTTACTCTTATACTGAAGTAGTGTTTTCTTGTACGAATTATTCTGGCATGCTTTGTTATTATTAATAAGCTATGCGGAGGAACACTAAGAGAGCGATTGCGTAAGCTCTCGGGAATGTGAGTTGGGTGGTCGGAGAAAACTGCTAGCGGGCAAATGGATGTGTAAGGAAGGATAGGCCGGAAGTTCTACTGCCGTTTTGTGTGAGGAGGCGGTGAAGCTGAGCCTGGAGCTGGTCGCTTGGGCTTTGTGGAGTTAATAGCGAAACCGACCTTCGAAGGTGGTTTCGCTATTTTGTTTGGTGAAAGAGATGAAAGTTCTGGTTGTTAGCTACTCCCAAGACTTATCACAAGCTATTTCCCCTATCCTGAAAGTAAGATGGCCGGACTTAAGTTTAGTCCACGCCGGTGAAGCCAGGGAAAGCCCGGAGCTAATACATAGGGAACAACCAGACATCGTTATGTTTCACCTTCCCGAACGAAGAGAAGGAGCACTACCCCTGGACTGTTTTGACATTATAACCCAGATTCGCAGCTTCTCCGATGTGCCCCTCATTGTTATTAGCCAGAGCGATGATATCATGGACAAGGTAAAAGCTCTGGAGATGGGAGCCGATGACTGGATGTCCCCGTCTTTCAGCCCCATGGAGTTTATTGCCAAGGTCAATGCTATTCTCCGCCGCCGCTCCCCCAATATTCGGGATGTTTCCTTTTTCCTGAATGGCAAGCTGTCCATAGATTACGCCGCTCGCCAGGTATGCATCTCGGGAAAGCCAATAAAGCTAACCCCTATTCAATATAAACTCCTCTGTCATTTAATCGAGAACCAGGGAAGGGTATGCACCAGCGCCGAACTGGTCCGACATGTCTGGGGGCCAAACTATGGTGATGAAAGAGAACTCCTCAAGCTGAGTGTTTACCGCTTGAGGTCTAAAATTGAGGCAGACCCCTCGAACCCGGAAATTATCTTCAATGAAAGAGGCGTAGGCTACGTTATTAAGGTCTCCGCTTCGAGTAGGTAGAGGCCTCTCTGACATTCTTGTAACCAAAAAGAAACCTTTTGTAACCAAAAAGAAACCTCTGGTAACCGAGTAGCTACTGACTTCTCTGGCATTCCCCATTACACTAGACTTAAACATAGTACTTAAGTACTGGTACTTAAGTTATGAAAACTCTCAGGCCGGTATTTGGCGATGCAGATTTAAGCAAAGCCATTCGGCTTGGCGCTGTTCTCGTCGGGCTGAATATTCTGGATGCGCGGTTGACGGAGGTCGCTGTGAGGCTCGGGAGTTATGAACTTAACCCCTTGCTCGGGGCGGGATTTGGCAGCAGCATACCATTTAAGGGACTGGGTGCCGCTGCAATAGCCTTGACGTTGGTGGTATTTAAGCGAGGCAGATTGTTGAAGCCGCTGAACCTGGGGATGTTGCTTGTTTGTGCCTGGAATGGACTGGCGATTTGGTCTTGGTACAGGGGGTCGAGTTAGGCGTGGAGAAGATTTTGCTTGTGTGTCCCGACTTAGCGATGACAGATAACTTAGCTTTTGTATTACAGCATTCCGGTTTTCGAATTGTAAATGCTGCCGGGAGCAAGCAAGCTTTGGCCGAGATAGATAGAAGCTTTCCTGACCTCATAGTGATGCGCGAGAACAGCCGCAGACTGAATGGAGATGAACTTTGTATCCGCATTCGGGAGCTATCTGATGTTCCCATCATAGTTCTCGGGCAGGAGGAAGAAGAGGCGGCGGGAGTCGAGTTCCTGGAAATGGGCGCCGATGCCTACCTGCCCTCCCCCTTAAGCTTGAGGGAGTTGCTGGCCAGGGTTCGCTCCTTGCTGCGCCGCACCCGGGCCTCTAAAGAAATATGAAAGAGAGTAGCTGAGTTTGAAGATGCAAAACAGTCTGAATTCGAGAACCCTTTTGAATACTACGATTGCCGATGCCCTGGACCTGTTCCGAGGGAGGGTCGATCTGGGCGACCGGGCTTCCTTATCCGTTCCGGGATTGGATAAAGATGAGGTTGAGCGCGGTAAGGCACACCTTAAATCAAATATGGGGTGAGATGATTGATGAGAAACCTTGAAAAAGGAGGAACGTAAAAAATGAAAAAAATAGGACTTTTATCTTTAGCACTGGTCCTGGCTCTTGGCACGCTGGGTGTGGCCTATGCCATGTGGTTTGACACGCTGGAAATCGACGGCACTATCAGCACCGGAGCGTTGGAAATTATATTTGCCAGCCAGTACGACAATGACCCCGCAACGGGTGCGGACGACCCCTGCGAGGCAGGTTCCTGGAATATATCCACTGGGACCCCTGTGTGGGAGGGGAGCAGATACACCAAGGACTATGCTAGTATTGCGTCAACGTTTGAGCAGTATGTACAGGGGGATCCGGATCTAGCTGGCGACTATGCTACGATTACCGTGAACAATGCCTACCCCTGCTACTGGGGAAGCGTAATATGGGACATCAAGAATGTTGGCCTGATCCCGGTAAAGTTCTGGTCGGCGAATCTGACTGAGCTCAGCAAGGGCAACTCGGAGTGGCCGGTAAATGTGGAACTCGTTATTGGCACACGGTACTACGTGGATGCAGACACTCAGAATGTGGACACAACGCTCGATCCGGGGGATGACTTCAGCTTCATACTGAGCTGCCTCAATTGCTGCCAGATTGATCCCTATGAATCGCCTGAGGACTTGGGCTATATAGACATCGCGGTCCACCTGGAGCAGGACGCTGAACAGAAGACTATATATGACTTCACCATTGGCTTTGTTTTCGCTCAGTGGAATGAAGGATTGCCATGTCCGCCAGGAGTACCATCATAGTGATTAGCGAATGTTGAGAGACGAGTCGTAGGGTTGTGGGTGCGGAGAAGGAGAAGTCTGCAGGAGGATGCAGCCCTGCTAAGCAAAATCACCCGTACACTTTTATGTTTAAGGTGATAGCTGAACAATCGGCTGATTAGCCAGGCTAGTGGCAAAATCAAGAAGGGGGTGCGGGGGACTCACCCCCGCCCCCTCTCCTTGGCAGGGGAAGAGGCAAAGGGTTGTAATGGTCTTCGCCCCTTCCCCTGGAAAGGAGAAATGAAAGTGAACCTGTCTTTGCGAGGAGCGCAGTGACGAAGCAATCTGGGTGGGGAGGCAATGGGATTGCCACGCCGAGGCAAGTTGTGGCTCGCAATGACAAAAAGCGGAAGGCCTGATGAATCAGGCAACTATAGAAATCTGCAGGTAAGGTAAGGACTTGAGGAAAAAGAAAAGAAATAGGTTTGCCCGGCTGGGAATGCTGTCTATTGCCCTGCTTGTGTCCTTGTGCGTCACGGGCATCGGCTACGCTGGCTGGACGGACACGGTTAGCGTTGATGGAACGGTGGAGACAACTAGCTGGGGGGGTAGTCTGAGCGACCCTGACCCCTCTGTCCCCAACAGCAAGAACATCACTTTAAGCGTGGCATCGCCGGATACTCTCAAAGTCAGAGTGAGCTATGCGAAGGCGAACACCCCATACACCGGTACCTTCAAAGTCAATAACACCGGGACGGTGCCAATTAAGATAAAGAGTATTGTTCCTGACCTGCCCTCCGGTGTTACGGCAAGTGTATCAGGGGTAAGTGAGGGCTACCTGTTAGAGCCGGGGGAGACGAAGTCCGCCGGCGTGAGCACAAGTACCCCTGTTGAAGGTAAAGAATACGACTTCACGGTAACTTTTACCTTTGTTCTCTGGAATGAGTAATTTGTCTAAGGCAAAATGGCTGGAAAAGAAGGAAAGATGACATTGGCAAGGAAGGTAAGGAATTGGTGAAGAGGTTTCGCTTTGCCAAAGCAGGGCTAGTCTGCCTGGCGGTGGTGGTGGCGCTGGGCAGCCTCGGCGTAGCCTATGGTTACTCGACAGGCACACTGAGAACCGGCGACATGATGGCAATGGCCTGTTTTACCGGACCATTCACCTGGGTGGTCTCCAATGATGATGGCGAGGTGACCAACATATCTACTTACGGAGCCATTGACCCCGGCGATGACGGCGGGGGCACAAACTATGATAAGTGGGCTGGGCAGAGCAGCGATGACCCCTCGGAACTGCAGACCAGGGGCGTTGAGTGCGCCAGGTATGATAAAGATGTGGCAAAGACGACCGCCCAGATGTCGTCATGTGACCGCAAAGAAATCACCGTGCGGGTAGAAAATGCCTACCCGTGCTATTACCCAACGGTCTTCTTCGGTCTGAAAAACCCCAAGAATTTTTCGGTCAAAATTAAGAGCATTGATATTAGCTGCGACACACCGGAGCTCACCGTCACTTTTGACGGGATAACTGTAGGCGACATCCTCTCCTCTGGCGAGGAGGTTGTCGGTAGACTGGGAATTCACACTGAGCAGTGTGCTCAGCAGAATTCAATCTATAATGTTAAGGTTAAGATAGTGTTGGTTCAGAAGGAAGAGTCGGGTTGTGGTTGGGGATGGTGGGGCTGGTGGGGGCGGTGGCATTGGTGGCATTGGGGGTGGTGGTGTTGAGGGGGGGGAACCACTGAATAACCTTCAGATCTCTAGCTGGCTCCCACTTGACGCACTGGTAGTTTGTCCCTTATAGTGGCGTTACAGTGGATATAAGCCTTAAAGACAACCCGAGATATAACTGGTGGCTTGTTTTCGGCCTGCTTGCCGCCATATATTGCCTGATAAACCTGGGACTGCCCCGTCTCCCCATCGACCCATTCGCCAGGACTTACGTCATTCAGCCGATACTCTGGGGCCTTTTGGCCTGGGCCATAGTGGTCCTGCCCAGGTACCGGACCGTCGGCGGATTGAGGGTCAAGGCTGCCATTATCCAGTTGGCGCTGATGATTGGCTTTTTCCAGGTGCTGCTCTATGTCATTGGCGGACTCTTCTCCGGCTTTGGTAAAAGTCCCTATGCCTTCACCCCGAAGAGCATCCTGACCAATCTGGTTTTTGTTGGCTCAATGCTGGTGGGTGTGGAATTCAGCCGAGCCTGGCTCGTTAACCGCCTGGGGAAAAAACATACCCTTCTGGCGTTAATCTTCGTCTCCGTGCTCTACACCCTGCTATCCATTCCATTAGCCCGCATCACCGGTCTCACTCTGGATCTTGGCTCCATCAGCTATATGAACTCGACTGTCCTGCCAGCACTAGCCGAGAACCTGCTGGCCTCGTTCCTGGCTCTGCTAGGCGGGCCGTTGGCGGCAATTGTCTACCGCGGGATACTCCAGGCGTTCTGGTGGTTCTGCCCCATCCTTCCCAACCTGTCCTGGGCATTCCAGGGACTTATCGGGACGGTGGTACCCATTGTCGGGCTGGTGCTGGCAAACAGCCTGCGCTCCTGGCGCCGGCCTGGACAGGCGAAACGGGAGAGAGGGGGGTCGCTGGCTGGCTGGGTTGTTACTACAATTATCGCCGTAGCCATAATCTGGTTTGCCGTCGGGCTGTTCCCGGTGCAGCCGACCACAGTAATCAGCGGCAGCATGAGGCCGACCCTGGATGTCGGCGATGTCGTCATCATCGCCAAGGTGTCAGCGGATACTGTCAAGCCAGGTGATATTATCCAGTTCCGGGAAGCAGAAGGAGTTACCACAGTACACCGGGTGGTCGAGATTCAGGAAAGTGAAGGGCAGAGATTTTTTATAACCAAGGGGGATGCCAACAGTGAGCCAGATACCAACCCTGTCCTCTCCGCGAATGTGGTCGGCAAAGCGGTTTTTGACATCCCCAAGATAGGCTGGGCAGCCATAGCGGTTAAGGAATTCTTTATGGGATAGCTATAAACAATGTCAAATTGCAAAGCTCAAATGGCAAAGAGGGATGGTTTCGGCATTTGGATTTGTTCGGGGCAACTAAACGAATCTGGATTGACACCGTAGCTTTTACTCTTTAGAATAGCGGGATAAAGTTGATGAAAGTCTGGAAGGCGTTTGCCAGGTCGAGAAGGCTAAGAATAACTTGCTTCGCCCTGGCTGGTGCTCTGCTGGTGGCTTCAATAGTTGGGCTCGGGTATTCCACGGTGGCGCCAACCGAAGAAGTGCCGACGGCGAAATACGAGCATAAGGGACAGTTCGACTACACGGTTTACCTCAAGCCCAGTATCCTTTACGGTGATTTCATACCGACCGAGGAAGAAGAGGAGGAGGTCCCTATGGTTTTCTTCCGAAATATCATTGACGAGGCTCGACTGGTCTTCAGCTATAACTTTGATTCCAGCCAGTCGGTAACTAATGTCACTAATGAGCTGGTGGTGTCAATAATTGTCGAAGACCCTGGTTTGTGGCGAAAAGAAATTACAGAGTTGGAAGAGACCCATGGGGGAAATAAGTTCACAGTGGACTTTCCTTTGAATCTCAATTATCTTGATAAAGTAGCCGATGATATTGAGGAGGATATAGGAATTGCCAGCAGCACGAATAACTTCATCATCAGAGCTGTGGTCCATACCACGGCCGAGACTGCTCTGGGCAAGACCATCGAAGACGAATTCAGCTATGAGCTTACAGCCATACTCACGGCTAGGAAATTAGAACTGAAGGGCAACCTTGGGAGTAGTAAAGCGGGTTCCAAGGAGGGAATAAAGTATGAAGGGAAGGGCCGCTTTGACTACGAGGTATATCTCAAGCCAAATAAGCTTTATGAAACAGATGTACTCAGGTCGGAGGCATCTCCTGTGGTGGAGCCTCCGGTATCTCCCCAAACCCTGGGTCCAGGGCTGTTGTACTTCCCCAGGATAATTAGCAACATCAAAGCAAGTTTTTCTTATCAGTTTCTCTGCGATAGACCGATAAGCGAGCAGTCACAAGAGGTGGAGGTCACCGCCATAATAGAGAACCCAGAAAAGTGGAGCAGGAGCCTTGTCGTGGTGCCCGAAACAAACAAAGTAGGCAGCTTTACTATATCCTTTCCCATAAATATACAATATTTCGAAACGGTGATTGATGCCATTGAGCAGGAGACAGGTGTCCGTGAGAGTTCCTACAACATAATGATTAAAGCTGATGTCCACACCGTTGCCCGCACCGATCTGGGCACGATAAGCGAGGTCTATACCCAGACCTTAGGCGTTAATCTGGGGGGAAATACCCTCACCTTTGGTAAAGAGCTATCCTCGTCTAAATCGGGTTCAATTGGTGGAACTGCGATACCTGGGGCAAGTGGCTCGAGGGCACCCTGGATTATTGGCCTGGTGATAGCCTTGCTGGCTCTGGGCTATTTTGGCTGGTGCCAAACCCAACTTGGATTGGCGCCGGTTAGTGCTGGTGAAGCCGAGGCTGCTCGGGCTAGAAAGAAATATAGGCAGATGATGGTGGATGTTGAAGAGCTGCCCGGAGTAAAACCAACTGAGACAGTTATACCTCTGAATTCGCTGGATGATTTAGTAAGAGTAGCCGATGACCTGGTTAAGCCCATACTCCATCAAGCGGAGGCGGGGAGGCATACTTATTGCGTTATTGATAGCGGCGTAAGATACCTGTACGTCATTGAGACTCAAAAATAGGGCTAACTCATGGTGTTGAGTAGAAGCTGCGGAGAACTAATGCCGGAAAGGCTGAATAGTTCTAGAGATGGAGAGGTGACCAGCTTGAGAAAGGCAGACTTCACCTACGCTGAAATCAGTCGCAAGATGGGTTTAAGCCGGGAGAGGATAAGGCATAAGTGGCGGCTCACACTAAAGCGAGGAAAAACTCAGCCCGTGATAACCCCGATGCCCTGCTGAATACTAGCGAAGCAACCAAGCTTCTCAATATTCGTGCCAATACAATCAGACACTGGAGTAGTAAGGGGATGTTGGAGACATATTCGGTTGGAGCTCGGAGTGACCGAAGGTTCAGGCGCAACTAAATCTTAGTATCTCCTCCAGCACCTCTGTCCATCTATCCCCCAGGAGCCTGGTGTCTAACTTGATTTGTGTGGCACCTATTTTAACTGCGCCATCAATAGGGCTGTCAGTGGTCAACGGAAACTGGGAGAGATGGCATGGTTACGCTTGCTTCGTCTGCCGAATGGTTGTCGAGCCCCCGCTGCTATGGCAGCGCTATCAGGGATGAGTTTCCGGATTGTTGCCTGGCTTTCTGCCGCTCCTCAACAATTCATTCAACTACAATGTAGCGGTTCTCTCCTGTCCCCAAGCCATGCCTCAAAGCTGCCATGACCTGGGGTAACTGCCAGGGGTCCGCCACGAGCTTGTTACTGGCCTCATAAGCCAGGAGCACTTTAATCGCTTCGACATCAATAGCCACAAGGTCACCGGAAGCAAGCACCACTTCAGGCTTCACCAACTGGCCCTTGGCAGGACCACCTGAAACGAAGGCCTTTCTGCCATCCATGATTATGAGATTCGGTTGCCAGCACAGACTGATTTCCGCAATCTTTTGCTCCAGGTGGCGAGCGTGAAGAGCACGTCGTTCGCCAGGGTGCACAAAGCCTACCGCAAGCTTCAGCGCCCCCGAAAATCGTGCCATATTATGGGTTTTCAGGCAGGGCAGATATACTATCTTGTCAGCTTCATAGGCTGAGCGCGGCATGGAAACAGAGCTAAGATAGTCCCCATTAATCTTGACCCTTACCCAATCATCAGGCTTATCATCGAAAGCAATGATCTCCACCCCCAAATCACGCGCTAACTCGAACATACCCAGTTTTCTGAACACCTTCCTGGTGGGTCTCCATACCCCTCCAGAGCTTTCGCCTATCGTAATTTTTGCTCCCGCTTCCAGGAGGAGTTCGACTACGGCGCGCAGAAACACCAGGTCGGTAGAGGCAGGATATGGGTCTTGGCTGTTAAAATTTGGCTTAAGCAGAACCCTGTCGCCCTTGTCTACAACCGGCCCCAGGGAACCCAGCAGCGCGATGGCCCTATCAATAGCAGCCCTGATGTCTCCACCCGCCTTCACCTTAGCCACCAGAGCCTGGCCATTTCTGAGCCAGGGGTTGGCAGGGCGAGGCCGGGGGGCAACAAACGGAATATCCCTGGGCGCCCTATCACTGAGGAAGTGATAAACCCCGGCAATCTTATCTCCAAAATCCATCATTTGTGTTCCTTCGTGCAAACGGCAACTTTTAAGTCCCGCCATAATCGTAACAAGTTTTTGGTTTTCAAATATTTGTGCATTTCAGTAACCTCTAATTAGACCTCAGTATCTCTTCCAGAACGACTTTCCATCTGTCTCCCATGAGCCTGGTGTCTAACTTGATCTGCGTGGCACCTATTTTAACTGCGCCGTCAAGATATTTACTCATAACTCCCCTTACCCCTCTTATCTTAAGAGGGGAATCAACGGTTTGGGGCTTTATTGCAATTTGCCTTCCCTGTGTGGAAACGGAGCTTACCTTGGCCCGCATAGCTAGAACCTTGATTTTCACTATGTAAAGAAGATTTTCCACAGGCTCGGGCAAAGGACCGAATCTATCTTTGAATTCTTGAGCTATGTCCGCTGCTTCCTCGATATGCCCCACCCTGGCCAGTCTGTGGTAAAGGCTTAATCGAGTATTTAGATTGGAAACATACTCTTCCGGTATGTGGGCGTCTAAGGGCAGGGCTATGCTGGGCAATTCCTTTGCTTCCCCGGCAATGACACTCTTCCTCACTTCGCCAGCTTGCTTCGCCTTTAGCTCCTCCACTGCCTCAGCCAGCAACTGGCAATAAAGGTCAAAGCCCAGGGCGGCGATATGCCCGCTTTGCTTGACACCTAAAAGATTGCCCGCCCCCCGAATTTCCAGGTCCTTCATAGCGATACCGAATCCCGAACCCAGTTCGGTAGCCTCGAAGATAGTCCTGAGCCTCTTATGAGCCTGGGGGGTCAGCCGTTTCCCCTCGTCAAAGAAGAAATAAGCATAAGCCTGGTTGATACCGCGACCCACCCTACCCCTCAACTGATAAAGCTGAGCCAGGCCAAACCTGTCAGCCCGGTCAATAATCAGTGTATTAACATTAGGCATATCCAGACCTAACTGGATAATGGTGGTGGTCACCAGAATATCATACTTGCCAGCGATAAAATCCGCCATCACCTTTTCCAATAGTTCTTCAGGCATTCGCCCATGAGCTATGGCTATTCGAGCTTCGGGCACTAAATCCTGTAATTTGCTGGCAGCCCAGGCAATGCTTTGAACACGGTTATGGACAAAGAAGACCTGACCATTCCTTTCCAGTTCACGCAATACCACCTGCCTGACCAGAGTGCCATCATAAACCCCAACATAGGTCTGGACAGTCAGGCGTTCTTCAGGAGGCGTTTCCACAATGCTCATATCCCTGATTCCGGTTAAAGACATGTGAAGGGTGCGCGGGATGGGAGTAGCACTGAGGGCCAGGGTATCTATTTCCTTCCTCATCTGCTTGAGTTTTTCCTTCTGCACCACGCCAAACTGTTGTTCCTCATCTATTATTAGCACTCCCAGGTCTTTAAATTTGATGTCTTTTTGCAACAGGCGATGAGTGCCAATGCATATATCTACAGTGCCATTGGCTAAGCCTTCAAGGACTTCCCTTTCTTTTTCGGGCGGACAAAAGCGGCTCAGCATTTCTACTCTTAAGGGAAAAGTCTGCAACCTCTCGGTAAAGGTAATGAAATGCTGCTGAGCCAGCACGGTGGTCGGGACCAGAATAGCTACTTGTTTATTATTCATAACCGCCTTAAAGGCAGCACGCAATGCTATCTCGGTTTTGCCATAGCCCACGTCGCCACAGATGAGCCGGTCCATGGGCTTGGCTTTTTCCATGTCCTCTTTAACCATCATGATTGCCTCAAGCTGGTCTGGTGTTTCCATATAAGGAAATGATGCCTCTAGCTCCTGTTGCCATAGTGAATCTTCACAGAAAGCGAAGCCGGGAGCTACCTCCCGGGCAGCATAAAGGTCAAGCAGCTCCCGAGCAATTTCCGCCACCGACTCTTTAACCCTTTTCTTTGTCCTCTGCCATTCCGGGGTTCTCAAACGGCTCAAGTGTGGTGCCTGATCGCCAGCACCGATATAGCGGCTGACGCGGTCTATCCGTTCAGTAGGCACATAGAGCCTGTCACCAGCGGCATACTCTAAAACAAGGTATTCTCTCTCAATTCCATCGGAGGACATCCTGGCCAGACCGTGGAACCTGGCGATGCCATGGTCAACGTGGACGACATAATCGCCGGGAGCTAACTGAGGAAGAAACCATTGGTGAGGTATTGGCCTCTTCTTGCCTGCTCGCGGTTGCTTCACAAAGCCGAAGAGCTCGACATCGGTGATAAGGGTCAACCTGTCATCCAGTAGCCAGCCTCCGTCCAGTGAACCCTGGAGCACGGTGATTGAACCGAGCGGAGGTATCTGCTCTATCTGCGATGAGGGCGAAGTATGAATGTCCTCTTTCTGGAGAAGTTCAGCCAAGCGATTTGCCTGATGGCTAACTACGAACACGCGCTGTTTTTGTTCCACCATTTGCTTGCCTGTTTTGAGGAACCTTTCCAGCTGGCTGCCATAACTCTGAGCTCTGATGAAGGGCAAGGCCTGTCCATGGCCCCGGGCGGCATCCCATGTTTCCAGCGCCAAAAAAAGAGCACTTTTCCTTCCTCTATCCCTTTCTTTCATCTGCGACTCCAACTCTTCCCAGGTGAGGTAAGGAGGGGGAAAGTCCTCAGGCAGCTCGCCTCTTTCCATCTTTGTGGCTCTTAATTCTTGAGTTTCCTCGTTTAGCCTGGTGATGGTAAGTTCAATTCCTTCAGGGTCATCGAGAACAAGCAAGGCATCACCGCTAAGATAATCAAATACGCTTCCAGCCACCACTTCAGAGTTATCAGCCATTGGTATAAACTCTTTGGCCGGGGTGACAATCAACGATGATACGGGGCTGGTTGAGCGCTGGCTTTCCGGGTCGAAGCACCTCATGCTTTCTATCTGGTTGCCAAAGAACTCGATGCGAACTGGCAACTGGCTGCAAGGGGGGAAGACATCAATAATGCCACCCCGTTTGCTCATCTGCCCGGGCACCTCGACAACGTCCTCCATTTCATAGCCCATGCTTTGCCATCGGCGCAGTAGCTCCAGAGGCTCAGCAGCCATGCCCGGCTTCAGAATATGGCAGGCAGCCACAAAATCCCTTTGCGGGATGGTTTTACTCATTATTGCCAGGGCTGAGGTCACTACCAGGGGAGGTTTATCGCTCTCTTCATAAAGGGCTAAGGTGGCTAATGCCCTCAACCTCTCCATCATCTGATAGCTGACAGCCGATAGCTGAGAACTGCCATAAGGCAGGAAGTCTAGCTCAGGGAGACGATGCAACTCGGCCGAAGGAGGACACCAGGCTCGAAGCTGCTCATGAAGCTTCCTGGCACTCTCCGGCTGACCAGTCACCACCATGAAGGGCAAATTAAGCTCTTCGTAAAGAGCGGCAATCAAGTAGGGCTTGGCGGCATCAAGTATGATTGCTTTATGCTCGCCTTTTACTGTGGACAGCTCCCCCACCAGTTGCCTGTAGGCAGGCACTTCTTGGAGCAAAGAAAGCAAACAAGAGAGATTCATACGAAAATACCAATGCCCCCGTTAAGCTAATCCTATAACTTCTTTTTGAGGGAATCCACCTTTTCCTTCATGCCCTGGGCCTTGTCTCTCCGGTCGTCAATTTCAACCGTGGTCAACACCCGGTCAACCCCTTCCCCGAAGGTCCCTTCGTGCATCTTCTTTACCACTGCCAGAATCCTGTCCAGGTCACCTTCTATGATTGTCCCCATTGCGGTCATCTCGTACTTTATGTCCTTTTCCTGCTCCAGGACCTTGACCGCCCGTGCCACGTATTGGCTGACTGAAGAAGTCTTCGTTCCTAACGGGACAACGCTTACCTCGGCTATCGCCATTTTCTCACCTCCTTGCACATCCAGATTTTTTGTAGTTGCCTGATTTATCAGGCCCTCCGCTTTTTGTCATTGCGAGCCCCGACTTGTCGGGGCGTGGCAATCTCATTGCCTTCCCACCCAGATTGCGGAGCCTGTTCCGAAGCGTAAGCGAGAAATCTTGCTCCTCGCAATGACAAAGGGGGAGCCCAACGAATTGGGCAACTACATTTTTAGACTGCCAATATATTATGTCAACCAAACGGAGGTTCTTTCGCCTCCACCCATCGGAGAACCTCTGTGCTTAGTGCTATTTTAGCAGCAATGATAAAATAACTAGAAATATGAAGGACAAGGAATTAATTGAGAGCCTGGCCAGAAAGGCTGGCGATACCCTGATGAAGCATTTTCGCCAAGACTGGGCTTTGATCGAGAAGCGAAGCACGGCTAAGGAAGCAGTCACTAAATATGATAAAGAGGTGGACAGGTTAATTGTTGAAGAGATTAAGAGACATTATCCTCACCACAGCCTGCTCACTGAGGAAAGCGGTTTTCTACAGGGCGACCCTGATTGGCTTTGGATTGTAGATTCTTTGGATGGCACCGGTGATTTTGCCAATTTCAACCCTTTCTTTGCCGTGTGCATAGCCCTGATGCACCAAAGCGAACTTCTACTGGGAGCGATTTATGCCCCGGCGATTGATGAGTTTTACTTTGCTGAAAAGGGCCAAGGTGCTTATCTAAACGGGGTAAAGATTCAAGTATCCGAGGTATCAGACCTCAGCCAGAGCTACATTTTCTACTGTGAAGGTGGAGAGAGAAACCGGGAAAGAACAGGCAAGCTTCTGTATAAGGTTTACCCGTGGGTTACCGATATACGCAAGCTGGGCTCGGCTGGACTGGAAACAGCCTGGGTTGCCGCCGGCAAAGGAGAGGCTTACTTCTCCACCAGGATTGAGCCCTGGGATGTTGCCCCCGGTGTCTTATTAGTTCAAGAAGCCGGTGGAAAGGTCAGCGATTTTCAGGGCAACCCCTGGAAGCCTCAAACAAGCGACCTTTTATTCTCTAACGAAAAGCTCCACGAGAGGATATTGAGCTTGATTTCTTCGCAGTGATATGAAGATAGTACTATAGTACTATGTCAACAGAGAAAGCAATTATAAAGACACTGGGAGGAAAAGAAATTACCATAACGGAACAAACTCCCCTCCCCTGTTTTCGCTGTGGCATCTGCTGCGCCAGCTACCAGGCTCCACTTACCCCCGAAGACATAGACAACATTGCCTCAGCCCTGGGAATATCACGCTCAAAGTGCATCTCCAGATATGCTCTGAAGGTGCCGATAAAGGAAGGCTACCTGCTCAAGAAGACAAAGAAAGGCTGCATTTTCCTGGCATGGGATGCGGATGGGAAAGCCCGCTGCACAATATATCCCTCGCGTCCTAAAGCTTGTCGGGAATGGACCCCCAGCCTTGCCAAGCCCGAATGCCGCGAAGGATTAGCTAAACTCAAGTCCAGAGGGCAAATAATGCTGCTGGAGGAACTCTTCCCGTCCCACGATGAGCAAAAAGAGCTTTACCTGTCTCTGGAGAAAGTTCCTCCTCAGTCCTAACCTCCCCGTAACCACAGAAAGGAGGTGCCATTGCAAGCTCTTTTTTTGTCATTCTGAGCGTAGCGAATAATCTAACCACGCTCGGGGTAAACTCCACGTGTCAATTTCCATCCTCAACAGCCCCACCGAGATTGCTTCGGCTGACTAAAGTCAGCCTCGCAATGACACGGGGGGTGTCATTGTGGTGAGCACACTCTTTTCATTGTCATCGCAAGCACCTTCCCTTTTGTCATTGCGAGCCGAAGGCGTGGCAATCCCTGAGATTGGGAGGCGCCGCCCATATTGCGGTTGTGCGCTCGTCGGTGATAAAGTTGCCCACAATCAACACTAAGATGAAACAGAGTCTGACATTTAGTGAGCAAAAAGGAGGCCAAAGATGAACACGTTTGCGGGAAAAATAGCACTGGTAACCGGCGGGAGTTCCGGCATCGGCCGCGCCACGGCAATCAAATTTGGAGAACGGGGCGCCAGGGTGGTGGTGGCAGCCCGCAGGGAAAAGGAGGGAAAGGAAACGGTGGAGATGATAAAAAAGGCCGGCGGCGAGGCGATGTTTGTCCAAACCGATGTTCGGATTGCTTCGCAGGTTGAAAACATGGTGCAACAAACCGTAAAGAAATACGGCCGTCTGGATATCGCCTTCAACAATGCCGGGGTAGGAGGCATAATGGCCCGGCTGATACGGACTACCGAGGAAGTTTTTGATGAAGTAGTGGACACCAACTTTAAAGGCGTCTGGTTGTCCATGAAATACGAAATTCCCATGATGCTGGAACAAGGCGGCGGAGTCATTATAAATAATTCCTCCATCGCTGGAGTGTCCACCGCGGAAAGATTGTCCGTCTACAGTGGAAGCAAACACGCTGTCGTGGCCATTTCCAACGCAGCGGCAAGCGAGTATGGCAAGGATAACATCCGAGTAGTGTCTATCTGCCCCGGCTGGATCAAAACCCGTATGACTGAAGAACTACGTGCCCGAAAAGATGCCGATGCCATGCAAGGCAATATACCTCTGAAGAGATGGGGTGAACCTGAAGAAGTGGCTGAAATGGTAATCTGGCTGGCCTCGGACGCTGCTTCTTTCGTTACCGGCAGCGCCTTCGTTATCAGCGGAGGAATGAATGTTTAGCACCTGCCAAAACTATTCCGTTAATCCCAATATTTTAGCGGCGTTGCCACCCATTATTCCTGCGATTTCCTCGTCTGTGAACTCAATTCCTTGCTCCTTTACCGCGTCGGGAATTTCGGTAAAGGCTTTGACCCACCTCTCTTGATTTATCAGCAACTTCAGAAAGGGGTAGTCACTGCCGAACAGCACTCTCTGCCAGGGCACCGAGTCTAACAATGTCCTTAAAGCTTTGTAGAATTCCAGAGGATGGAGTAGCCGTCGCTGCCATAGAGATAAATCGAGGTAAACATTCGTTGCGTTGTTGCAGACTGCCACTGCTTCCGAGTACCAGCATCCACCGGTATGTGCCAGTATGATATGCAGGTCAGGAAAGTCCATGGCTACCTCCTGTACATAAATGGGCTGGCAATATTTAAAATAAAGCGGTTTCAGCACCTCCCCTGTATGGAGCAGAACAGGAACCCCATACTCCAACGCCTTTTCATAAATGGGATAACACGCCCTATCGTTGGGATAGAAACCGGCAGCTGAATGGAATTTAATCCCCTTCATACCCCATTCCTTGAGAAATCTTCCAACCATTTCGGCAGCTTTATTTCTTCTAGGGTCTATGCCAGCAAAAGCAATTAATCGCTGGGGATATTTCTCCGCCGCATCAGCATAAACCTTGTTTATCTCCTCAATGCTTAGCTTGGGTTCACCAAGATGGCGAGCCAGACCCCAATCAATCGCCAACAGCACACTTTTATCAATCCCGGCAGCATCCATATCTTTGACTATCATGTCACCGGAAATATCCCAAAACTCAGGCACTCGTCTTTGCACCTTTTCCAATGGCCTATTAATCCTCAGCGCCCCAACCTCTGCCCAGCCATCCCAAAAAGGTTTGGCAACACTATCATAATCACAAAGGTGAGTATGAACATCAATTATCATATCGCCCTCCTCAAGGCGTCTTGTGTTTCCCTGATTATACCATCACTCACCCGCCAACCTTAATCGGGAAGACTCCGTCACTCCACCGCTGCCTCAGCTGCCCTAACCGGCGGTTTTTCGGTATTCATCCAGGGCTTTCATCATGGCCAGGAAATCTTTCTGTCCTGAGCCTTTCTTTCCCTCGAGCCACTGCTCCAGCGCCTCGATAACGATTTCCCGAATCGATTTACCCTGCTCGACAGAGGCAAATTTTATCGCCTTGAGAAGTTCTTTACTTCCCAAATCTACAGTTATTCTCGTTCCTTTAGCCATGTTCCCCTCCTCTACCCGATTTTATAACATAAAAACACAAAAGCATATAACTCTTCCCAATATAGTAGCATAAGTACCTATGGTTGATTTTGGAATATGACAAGAGCTATACTCACCATGCCGAGTTCAAGAAGTCAGGGATGTGGGGTAGCGAAGTGTTGGCTGATATCTATGCGAGTATTGCTCCTGAGTACGCCACACCCTCTGGAGGAGAGCCCGCTTCCTCCACTTTCTTTAAGTTATTTAGCCAGTGTCCTGATTCAAGAGGGTATTGAGGTCAAGATTCTGGATTTTCTTGTGACCCAGTACCATCCCAGGAAGTTGAGGCGAGAACTGGAGGAGTACCGACCCCAGCTTGTGGGCGCCACCTGCGTTACTCTGAACTATCCCACTGCCAGGAGGATGCTCAAGGTATGTAAAGCTTTCGATCCACACATCTTCACCGTTATCGGCGGTCCTCACGTTACCTTTGCCCTGGAAGAAACACTGCTCCAGTCACCATGGATTGATGCCATAGTCATCGGTGAGGGGGAGAGAACCCTGGTCGAACTGGTCAGGGCAGTGGAAGAAGATAAAGACATTCACCAGGTATCCGGGATTGCCTTTGCAGATGGAGGTATGGTGGTAAAGACACCCTCCCAAGCTCGCATCGAGAACCTCGACCAGCTACCTTTACCAGCACGCGAGTTGTTGCCCATGGCGAGGTACCGCGCCCTGGGCACCCCGTGCACGGTAATAACCAGCCGTGGCTGCCCTTATAGATGTATCTTCTGCTCGGGACACCGGATGTTTGGCCCCAAAGTCCGTTTTCGCAGCCCCGGGCTTGTGGTGGATGAGATCGAGAAAATCCAGCGTGATTTCGGGCTTGCGAAAATCAACATTGTCGATGACACCTTTACCCTCAACCACCACCACGCCCGAGCAGTGTGCGAGGAAATGCTCAGGCGTAACCTGAAGATAAAATGGAGCGTTTTTGCCCGGGTGGATAAGATTAGCGAGGACCTGGCTCGGCTAATGAAACGGGCCGGCTGCGAATGGATACTATTTGGCGTCGAGTCGGCGGATGAGGGAATACTAAAGACCATAAGGAAGGGAATCACCCTCGACGAGGTGAGGCGAGGGGTAAAGATAGCCGCTGAGGCCGACATCAACGTCTTCAATTCCTTCATCTTCGGACTTCCCGGGGAAAGCTGGGATACAGCCCTCAAGTCTATGGCCTTTGGCGACGAGCTTTATCACAAATATGGCGCCAAGTATGGCTTCCATATCCTGTCCCCCCTCCCCGGAACCGAACTGTACGAGAGAGCTAAGGACTATGGCATTCGCATCCTCAGCCGAAACTGGGCCCGCTACAATGCCAACGAGCCCATCACCGAGACAGCGACCATGAGCAGAGACATGATAAAAGAGGCCATGGCTATCTATGATCGGGGGATAGAAGATGCCTGGGATGATTTAAAGCGCCGGGCTAAAGGCGGAGATGCCCCGTGCGCTGAGATAATCGAAAGAAAGGGAAGAGGCGAATTCGTGTGGACTCTGCTTCAGGGAGACGTCATCGAGGGGCTCGGGGGCGTGGCATCAGCCACAGGCCTGAATCCCGGTAGCGCCGAGGACGAACTAGCCCGCCGTGTTTCCCGGAAGCTAGGACTCGACATAGAGGTAGCCCAGCGGCGATTGGGCGAACTGATAGCCAAGGGAATTCTGCGGCTTGAGACGAGGGGAAATGGCCTGCGGTGGCAGTGGAGCGACACCCACAAGCTCAAGCTGGCTAGCGAGATTACACCTGCTACATCGTGCCAAGCTTGATGTAGCAACTGTTTTTTAAGGACACTTATGTGCCTGGTTTTGCTGCAAATACCAAAGAAATTTAAGAAGATATCCCCTTAACAAAATCCTCTATGGCTTTATTGACCGCTTCCGGCTTCTCAGCGAGGACAAGGTGGGTAGCCTGGGGAATAATCACCACCCTGGAGTTAGCGAGCTTGGCTCCTAAGTAATTAGTGTATTTCACAGGGGTCATTACGTCCAATTCACCACAGATAATAAGGGCAGGTAGCTTTATCTCTTGAACTTTGTCCATGAGGTCAAACTTATCACAGCAAAGGAAGTCATTGAGCATGACGGCAGGACCAATAGCCTTCTGTTTTTCTACGACTTCCCTTTTATAATCCTCCGGGGTTAAGCGATAGATTTCTTCCACTAGTTGATGCCACTCCCGGGGATTGCCCTTAATAGCCTCTTCACATGGGGCTAAAAACCTAGGGTGAACTCTGAGTCTGGCTCCACTATCGATGATGATAATCCCCTTCAACTCCTGGGGGTATCTTAGGGCATACATCAGAGTTATAGCCCCACCCAAGGAGTGTCCAGCCAGGACCACATCTTTATATCCCCTCCCTTCGATGTACTTCCTGAGCCAGTCAGCACATTTCTCTACGCTATTAAGGGTTTGACCATGGGGGTGTCCGGGTAAGTTGACAGCATCGCTATCCGGGAAGTAGTCGGTTTGATAGTGCCAGATGTCCCCATAAGCGCCTGAACCGTGGACAAAAATGATTCTCATTCCCTTATTTGGTAAGATACTCTAACAAAGAAGGAGGTGTCAATTCCAAGATGACGGAAATCCAAAGTGTCTATTTTCTTGAATCAGGCAGTGCAAACACTGAGAAAACCCTTGAGGTAAGTAAGAGGAGAGCCGAGGAGTTAGGGATAAAAACCATAGTGGTAGCCTCTACCAGCGGGGAAACTGGGTTGAAGGCAGTGAAGGCGTTCGCCAACTATAAGGTAGTGGTAGTTACTCATACTACAGGGCTGCAGGCCTCCGATGTTCAGGAATTAACCCCGCAAAACAGGGCTAAGATATTGGAGAAGGGGGGGTTAATTCTGACTGCCACCCATGCCTTTGGCGGGGTAGGTAGGGCAGTTCGGCGTAGATTCAATACCTACCAGGTGGATGAGATTATAGCTCACACCTTACGGGTCTTTGGGCAGGGCACCAAAGTAGCCTGTGAGATAGCCCTTATGGCTGCCGATGCTGGTCTCATAAGGACAGACGAAGAGGTAATCTCTATCGGCGGCACAGCGAGTGGAGCAGATACAGCACTGGTCGTTAAGCCAGTTCATACCCACGACTTTTTTGAGTTGAAGGTCAAGGAAGTCCTGTGCAAGCCAAGGTGATAGACTGTTTTATTTGCCTTAGTGAATAAGTCAAACCACAAACCTGCTGGAGAAAAAATGAATAACGGGTTACAATAAAGGGCTAATTTTGAATAATCACACCGATGGAAGGAGATAAGCAATGATAAAGAGCCAAAATTTGCTAACCGAGGTTGAATCCAAGGAGCTTCTTAAGAAAGCAGGGATACCTGTTGTTGAAGCCAAACTCTCCCGAAGCAAAAAGGAAGCTATTTCCATAAGCAAGGAAATGGGTTTCCCTGTAGTGTTGAAAATAAGCTCCCCCGATGTGATTCACAAAAGCGATTCCGGCGGTGTTAAATTAGGACTAGCCAACGCTACTCAAGTAGGCAAGGCTTACAGTGAGATTATATCCTCAGTTAAACAGGCATACCCTGAAGCCCAAATTGAGGGTGTATCGGTACAAACGATGGCTCCGCCAGGAGTGGAAGTGATTGTGGGCATGAGCAAGGACCCTCAATTCGGTCCTGTACTCATGTTTGGTCTCGGCGGTATACTGGTAGAGGTGTTGAAGGACGTCTCCTTCAGAATAGTCCCGGTTACCGAAAGGGATGCCCGGGAAATGATTAGAGAAATAAAGGGATATCCCCTACTGGAGGGGTACAGAGGACAAAAGCCAGCCAGCATCCCGGCACTGGAAAAGCTAATAGTCAAGGTGTCTCAGTTTGTCGAGAAAAATCCTCAAATAAAAGAGCTCGACCTTAATCCCATATTCGCCTACCCTGATAAGGCTGTAGCTGTTGATGCCCGGATAATCCTGGAATGATAATCGAAGGTCCATTATCCCGATAACCAAAAGTTTGCTAAATTTGGATTTCACCAGACAGGTTGAGGCCCCGAGGATTACCCTTGTTTGAGGAAAAGCTTAAGGAATTTGAGCCTATCTTTTACCCCAAATCTGTTGCCGTCGTCGGGGCCTCGGCTGCCTCAATAAAAGCCGGCTCTTTATGGGTCTGGGCCTTGAGTTCCGCTGGTTTTCCGGGAATCATTTATCCCGTTGGTTCCAGCGGCGGCCGCATTGCCGACCTCGAGATTTTCCCTAACCTCAGGCTAGTCCCTGGAGAAGTAGATTACGTTATTGTAGCCATTCCTCGACAATCTGTGTTGGAGCTCCTCGATGATTGCGTGGCCAAACATGTCAAAGCTGTCCAATTCTTCACCGCTGGATTCAGCGAGATGGATGCGCAACAGGGGCACAAGCTAGAGGAACAAATGCTCGAGAAAGCACGAAAGGGAAACGTTCGCATCATCGGCCCAAATTGCATAGGTGTATATTGCCCGGAACACAAAATCCCGTTCCTCATGGGGACACTCGGTGAAAGCGGTTCCGTGGGCTTCGTATCCCAGAGTGGCGGCATCGCTACCAAACTAGTGACAACCGGGATAGCCCGCCATATCAACTACAGCAAAGGAGTCAGCTTTGGCAACGGCATTGATTTGGATGCCAGCGATTTTTTGCAATACCTGGCTGCTGACCCCAAAACCAAGGTCATTGGTGCCTACCTTGAGGGAACAAGAGACGGAGCTCGTCTTTTCAACACTATGAAAGAAGTAGCCAAGGTCAAGCCTTTAGTTGTCTGGAAAGGAGGGAGAACAGAGGCTGGTGCTCAGGCTGCCATGTCCCACACTGGCTCTTTAGCCAGTTCAGCAGCCATCTGGTCAGCAATGTTGAAGCAAGCTGGCGCTATAGAAGTGCATAGTTTAGAGGAATTGACCGACACCCTGCTTATCTTTCAACAGCTTAGACACTGGCAAGGTACCCGCGCAGCCATTATTGGCGGTCTGGCTGATGGGGGCGGCGGCAACTCGGTAGCCGCTGGCGATGCCTGCATGGAGAATGGTCTCAAGATCCCACCTCTCTCCCTTGAGACAAAGCAAGAACTGAGCGAACTCCTGGGAGAAGTAGGTAGTATCTTACGTAATCCGGTAGATGTAAGCCAGGCCCAATTCCGAGGCTTAGCAACTGTATTTCAAGCCATAGATTTAGTAGCAAGGGATGCCGTTATCGACATCGTCTTAATTCAAGAGGATATGGACATCCTCTTGCCAATTTACTCCAGGAAAGGACTGGAAGAAATAAATGAATTCTTTATAGAGCTTGGAAGCAGACAAAATAAGCCCATAATAGTCGTTTTACCGCCTGGCTCCGCTGAGCCAGAACGATTGCAGATAGAGCAAAAGCTCCTTGCCGCTTCCATCCCAGTTTTTTGTTCCATGGAACGTGCAGCTAAAGCTATTTATAAACTTAACCAATATTCTTGTTGGCAGGAGACTAAATAAAGCCAGCCGCAAAAACTGCGACTCTGTGCAAACTTGATAACCACAAAATAAGAATTTCGAATTTTAATCATGATACAAAATCACAATACGGAAAAAATCGACCTAGCATGGAGTGATGATGATGTAGTGCCCCCCATAGTCTACCCTAACCTGGAATTCTTATTCCAGCAAATGCTCCATCTAACGCTGGAAGAAGTAGACCCCAGCCATGGTGAGCTAATACTGGACGTCGGCTGCGGCAAGGCTATTGATGGTGCACGACTATGGAAAAAGGGAGCGAAGGTTATCGGGCTTGAACCCTCCCATGTAATGATAGCCCGAGCTAAAGAGTATCTCAGTGAAAGCAATGCCCAAATAGTTTTAGCACAGGGAATAGGGGAGAATTTACCTTTTAAGCCACACTCGTTTGGCAAAGTTATGTGTAAGGGTGCATTAGACCATTTTTTCTCCCCCAGCAAAACAATGGAGGAGATAGCCCGGGTGCTTGAACCTGGAGGAGAGATGATAATCTCTATAGCTAACTTTGATAGTCTAGGCTTCCGTTTGGGGAAGAAGTTATATCCAGTAACAAAGTTCCTTTCCCCATCCCTGGCTAAAGAAAGGAAACCCTGGGAGCCACCACCAGACCACACATATAAATTTGATTACCCATTCCTAAGTAGCTTGGTGAAGCAGCATTTTGAAATTAAGAAAACAAAGGGAATATCCCTCCTTTTTGGACTCCCCCTGTGGGGTAGTTTTCTTTCCAAACTTCCCCATTCTGTTTCCTATGCTATTCTGAAGATATTAGATAAATTAGCCCGACCTTTTCCCTCCCTGGCAGATGTTATCCTGATGAAATGTACTCCAATTTATAAGCAAAAATAACACTGCTTCATGAAAGTCAATAGACCTTTACAATTCCTGCTGCCACAAACTATAATGCGCTGTCATGTCCTCCATAAAAAGCGGCAATTTACCTGCCACCCTGGCTAAGATATCCCACCTGTTAGATATCCAGAAAAAGCAAGGCTATATCGTTGGTGGCTTCATCCGTGATTGGCTCTTGGAAAGAGAGACCAACGATATAGATATTGCCGTAAGCGGCGCCGCCCTAACCATAGCTCGGGAAGTAGCTGGAGAAATAGGAGGCAAATTTGTGCTCCTCGATGATGTCAACGACGTAGCTAGAGTAGTGGTGATTGAAGACGAGCAGACAGGAGGGACTTCACAGAACCAAGAATCGCGTGGTGCAGAGTGGCATTTTGATTTCTCCCCTTTTACCGGAGACATCGAAGCTGATCTTGCCCGCCGCGATTTTACCATCAATGCCATGGCTCTGGAACTCAGCCAATTTGTCGCCGCCAGCACGGCCACCACTACGAGTCCCCGAAAATCGGCAAGGCTTTTGACTGAAAAGCAATCCCGCTTGAAGCTTATCGACCCCTTTTCCGGTAAAGAGGATTTGAGGGATAAAATAGTGCGGGGGCTAAGCGAGCAAATATTTGAAGCCGATGCCGCAAGACTCTTGCGGGCAGTGCGGTTGGCTGCCGAACTCGACTTCACCATAGAGCCAGACACAGAATCTTTAATTCGCCGCTATTCTCAGGCTATCACTGAAGTCCCGGGAGAGAGAGTCAGAGAAGAATTACTTCGTTTGCTTGCTCCGCCCCGGGCTGCTTACTACCTGAGATACTTAGATACACTTGGACTACTTCTCGCCCTAATCCCCGAGCTAGCAGAGAGCAAGGGAGTGGAGCAACCAACAGTGCACTTCTGGGATGTCTTCGACCATTCTTTACAGACCGTAGCTGCCATAGAATTCCTCATTAGAGAAAGCGATTGGGAGTACAGCAACGACGCTATGCTGTCTACTGCTCCCTGGTCTGAAGTAATAGAGAGGCACTTATCCAACGAAGTTTCCAGCGGAAGTAACCATAAGGTTCTACTCAAGTTAGCTGGGCTATTCCATGATATTGCTAAACCAATGACAAAGTCTATTGATGATACAGGTAGAGCCAGGTTTTTAGGGCATACCAAGCAAGGAGCAGCTATGACTGCGAACATTTTGGAACGGTTGCGATTTAGCAATCGAGAAATAAGACTGGTGGAAAGCCTTGTCTATCATCACCTCCGCCCAGTTCAGATGGCAAATGAGGAATTTCCTACCCAACGGGCAATTTATCGCTACTTTCGAGATACCGGCGAGGTCGGCATTGATATACTCCTTCTGGCTTTAGCCGATTATCTGGCCAGCCGTGGTCCCCTGGTATCTATGAAGGATTGGGGAAAACATTGCCAATTAATAAACTACATACTGGCAGAGCACGACAAGCAGCAAGCCAAAATCTTGCCGGTGAAACTCATTGATGGCCATGATATAATGGACACCTTTGGCTTAGCACCAGGACCATTGATTGGCAAACTTCTCGCCATGGTCAACGAGGCTCATGCCAGCGGTGAGTTAAGCACCAAAGAAGAAGCATTAGCCTTGGTTCGAAGGGAACTGTCATCTATGAGCAAGCAGCAAGCAAGAGTTTCCCAAAATTCCCAGAATTCTGAAGTAAAAACAATATCTAACACAAAGGTAGACTAAATTGAGAAGGGGAAAAGTTTATTTATTAATTTTCATCCTTGCTCTGGTCGGCTTCGCCTTATGGTCCGTAGTCCCGCTGGATAGGAACGTATTCGGCAGGGAAGGGCTAAGGCTGGGGCTTGACCTCAAGGGTGGCACCTACCTGGTTTACCAGGCCGATGTTAGCGATATCGAGCCTGGCAACAGAGATGAAATTATGGATGGTGTGAGGGGAGTTATAGAAAGGCGTATTAACGCTCTGGGCATAACCGAGTCCACCGTCCAAGTACAGCAACACGCGGAGGAATATAACATTGTCATCCAAATACCTGGCATAGCTGACATCGAGAAAGCCAAGGAGATGGTTGGACTCTTCACCGTGCTCGAATTCCGAGAACAAGATGCGGAGGGGAATTGGATTCCTGCTACAGGAACGGTGAATGGCGAAGAATTAACCCTTACCAGTAGATATTTTAAGGAAAACACTTACGTTACTGTAAGCCAAACCGGCAGCCCGTTATTAATATTTGAGATGGACGAAACGGGAGCGCAGCTTTTCAAACAAATAAGCACCCGCCTTATCGGAAAACCGCTAGCTATCTACCTTGGTGATGAGCCACTTCGGGGTAAAGATGGTGATATCATCGCTCCGAGGGTCGACGAGGTGATAGAAGACAGGGGACAAATTAGAGGACTTAACCTTGTTGATGCTCAAGAACTATCACGGGTGCTCAATGCTGGACGAATCGACGTTCCACTGGGGAGGTGGGTGGATGAAGTATTTGAACCTAGTGTTCCGCTCTATGAAAGGACTGTGAATGCTACCTTGGGGCAGGATTCCATCCAGAAGAGCATAATGGCAGCAGTGATTGGGATAGTGCTACTGTTGATATTTATGCTTGTTTACTACCGTCTACCAGGCTTGGTGGCCTGCCTTAGCTTAGGGATTTACGGCGTCGTGCTTTTAGCCATTTTCAAGCTCGTGCCCGTAACCCTGACTTTGCCCGGTGTTGCCGGCTTCATCCTATCGCTGGGCATGGCCGTAGATGCCAACGTCCTTATCTTCGAGCGCATCAAGGAGGAATTACGGGGGGGGCGCAGCCTAGCGGCTGCCGTTGAGGCTGGGTTCAACCGTGCCTGGACCGCTATCAGAGATAGCAACATCACCACCTTTATCGCCTGCCTCATCCTGTTCTGGCTTGGCGGCGAGCTTGGTGCTCTTATGGTCAGAGGCTTTGCCCTGACCCTGTTTATTGGTGTGGCTTTATCCATGTTAACAGCCATTGTGGTCACCAGAACCTTCCTCCGCTTGATTATAGGCAGCCGGGCGGTCAAAAATCTGGCAGCTTATGGAGTAACGCCAGTCCAAACGAAGTGAGAAACCTGAAATGATAGACTTTGTCGGTAAGAAGCGGTGGTTTTTCTTTATCTCGTGGATACTCGTAGTTATAGGAATAGTTTCCCTGGTCATCTCCCAAATACAACTCGGAGCCCCACTGCAGCTTGGAATCGATTTTAAAGGTGGCACTTCTATGATTCTTCAATTTAGCCCAGCGGTCGAGCAAGGCCAGTTGCGAGAGGAGATGGCTGAGCTGGGCTACGATGAGGCACGCATTCAAGACGCTGGGGAGGGTAATTTCATCATCTACACCAGGGAAATAACCTCAGATGAGGCAGAGGAACTGGCAAATAAACTCGGAACAGAATTGGATTCCCAGGTTGAAAGAACCGATTTCTATTTTGTCTCGGGAACAGTGGCGGCGGAAACAGCGCGCAATGCCATCATCGCCGTAATAATTGCTGCTGTGGCTATGATGCTCTACATTGTCTGGGCGTTTCGCCGCATGCCCAGTCCCTTTCGCTGGGGCACCTGCGCCGTCATTGCTCTCATCCACGATGTGTTCATAATAGCGGGCATCTTCTCCATCCTGGGTTGGCTTACCGGGGTGGCGATTGATGCCTTGTTTATCACCGGGCTGCTTGCCGTTGTCGGCTACAGCATCAATAATACTGTGGTTGTCTTTGACCGCATTCGGGAAAATGTATCGAGGCACATCAGACCCGACTTTGCCGAGATTGTAAACGATAGCCTCATAGAAACGCTGGGGAGGTGTTTAAATACTGCCCTGACCACCCTTTTTGTGCTCTTAGCCCTGTTCCTTTTTGGCGGAGCCACCATACACTATTTCGTCCTGGTGTTGTTCCTCGGCGTTATCATCGGCACCTACAGCTCTGTCTGCATCTCCAGCCAGCTTTTGGTGGTGTGGGAAAAGCGAGAGTGGAGGGCACTCTTGCCTTTCCCTAAGAGAACTGCATAATAGTTGTATTCTGAGAGCTGTCAACGAATATGGTGTATTTCTTTTATTGCCTCAATATGCTCGTCAAATCCCTCGGGCTTCCTCACTTCTGCTTCGCCCAATGGGTCATCTATCTCTGAATTACCCAGAAGTACATCAAAGATAGCTTTTATGGAAGAGGAAACTACTCGAAGATTATAGCCACCTTCCAGAGTAAAAATGAGACGTCCCTGGCATAGTTCGGCAGCCAGGTTTTTCAATATCATTACCATTTGAGCAAAAGCTTTAACACTTACCCGCATCATAGCCAGGTGGTCAGCCCAATGAGCATCGAAGCCAGCAGAAACCAGAATGAGCTGCGGCTGAAATCTCCGGGCCACTGGAACCAAGACCTCGTTGAAAGCTCTCAAGTACTCCTCATCACTCCAGCCGGCGGCCATGGGAAAGTTAACCGTAGTTCCTTCTCCTTCACCTGTTCCAGTTTCATCCATCCATCCTGTCCCGGGATAAAAGGGATACTGGTGGGTGGAGAAGTAAAGGACTTTGGAGTCAGAATAAAAAGCATCCTGAGTCCCATTGCCATGATGGACATCAAAATCAGCGATAAGAACACGTTTGAGACTGAATTTGCTTAAGGCAAATTTAGCAGCGATTGCCATATTATTGAAAATGCAGAAGCCCATTGCTCGATCATGAATGGCATGGTGCCCTGGTGGTCTAACCAGAGCAAAGGCGTTATCCACTTCCCCCTTCATCACCTCTTCTACAGCCACCAAGAGCCCACCGGCAGCATATAAGGCTGCTTCATAAGACCTCGGAGACATTACGGTATCAGGGTCAAGCCAACCACCACCCTTTTCCGCTTTGCTCTTTACGTAAGAGATGTACTCTGGCGCATGTATCATCTTCAGTTCTTCTAGTAAGGCGGGGCGCGGAGGCAGACAGGTGAGTTTCTCCTTAATTCCAGTTTCTTTCAAATAGGACATCACAGCTACTAGCCTCTGAGAATTCTCCACGTGGTCACCGGTATCGTGTTCCAAATAGATTGGGTCATAAACCAGACCGACTTTCATACTCGCATCATATCAAAGGCACCCAAGCAAAAACAATTATGTGCGGGGCTTTCCAGAGCAGGTGTTGCTTTTTATCACGGAAAACATCTATGCTGTGAGATGCACAGTCCCGTAAAGGAAAGCTTTGTCCTGTGACCAGAGAAGAGATAAAAGAGTTGCTCAACGAGGCGGAGAAGAGGTTTGCCTCGGAAGCGAAGTTAATACAGTTGGAGTCAGGCAGAGTCGTTTTCGTTGGTGATACCCATGGTGACCTCGAAGCCACGGAGAAAATTATCCACAGGTATCTCAAGTCGGAGAATAAGCTAGTTTTTCTGGGGGACTATGTTGATCGGGGACCAGCTTCCCTGGAGAACATTAACTTTTTGCTTGGGCAAAAAATTGAGCACCCCGATTCTCTTTATCTGCTTATGGGAAATCACGAAGGCCATGCTGTAGTCAGCTTCCACCCCGCCGATTTCTGGGAAGGACTGGATGCCGAACTTCGCCAGCGATATAGTGAGGTCCTTTCCAGGTTGCCGCTGGCAGCGTCCACGCCAAATGGAGTCATTGCTCTGCATGGAGCACTCCCCGATGTGCCAGGTTTAGAGGATATAAATAAGATAAAGCCAGGTAGCACTGAATGGCATCAAATAACCTGGGGGGATTGGCAGGAAAGTGAAGGGGAGTTTCTGGGAATCGATCCCACTACCGGGAGACCTCAATTCGGGCGAGGTTGGTTCGAGGAAATCATGTCCCGCCTGGGCAAAAATGTCTTGCTAAGGTCTCACCAGCCAGATGCCCCAACCACAATGTATGGCAGAAGATGCCTTACTATATTCACCTCTTCAGCCTATAGACATTATATTTCTGAGCGCACCATAGCCTTGGTTGATTTGAGTAAAGTGGTAAAGAGCGTGGATGATATAAAGATAGAGATTATCTAAAGCCCCCCTCAACCCTCAAGATTTCAGCCTATTATGTTATAATTTTACTAATCTGCTTCTGGGGGTTGCTGGAATAAAGGGGGCAAGACTTTTTGGGTTAAATAATGCAACCTTTCTCGGCCTTCTGCATTTAAAGTAATAGAAGGATGCAAAAATGACTAAGCTGCTCAAAGTTTCAATTCCAATACTGCTAATTCTGGGGTTAGTGCTAATCAGTGGCTGTGGTGCTTCGCCATCAGAACTACCTAGCATACCCGGTGAGGGAGGGCGAGATGAAGAAAGCTTAGTACCTGCTCCTGCTGATGGAGAGCGAGATGAAAGCTGGGTTCCTGAGGCATTAACGGAAGACCGCAAAATCGTAAAAACAGGCTCCATGACTTTGGAGGTGGGAAATATAACCGAGACTATGGACGAAGTTGCTGAGATGGCTGATGAGCTCAACGGCTATGTAGTTTCTTCATATAAATATGAATATGAACGGGGGGTTTCGGGTCGCATTACCATCCGCGTTCCTTCTGAAAAATTCGAAGAGGCTTTTGCCAGACTTCGCCAGCTGGCTATAGCCGTGCCCTACGAGACTACCACGGCAAAGGATGTAACTGAGGAATATGTTGACCTGGAAGCTCAGCTAAACAACCTTCTAGCGACCGAAACCCAGTATCTAGCCTTGTTGGAGAAGGCAGAGAACGTAGAGGAAATGTTGATGGTGCAGAAAGAGCTTTCCAAGGTGAGAGGGGAGATTGAGCAAATTGAAGGCCGCATGAAATATTTGGAGCAGACCTCAGAGACGTCACTTATTGAAGTAAATTTACAGGAAACAAAGGGATTGGCTGAACCCTGGAGCGCCTCCGCTGTTTTAAAATCGGCAGTGCGTGGGCTGACAACATTTGGCAGAGGTCTAGGCACTGTGCTCATCTGGCTTGGTATTTTCTGCTGGGCCTGGGTGCCGCCTTTGGTAATCTGGCTCAGAAGACGCCGAAGGGCGAAGAGCTAATTCTTAATGCCTTCCTGATAGGGCTTAGCAATTGCCTGCCCACCGCCACGTGATTTGAGGGAGTCAAGCGAACAGTTTGGCTTACTGTGCAATAGTACGAAATTACGTTGCCTTAGATAAATACCCATCGAGTTAGTTATCATTCTCCGTTGTTAGTTTTGTAATTTACCTCATTGGTATTATCTGAAGCTTATGCAACAATCTTGACATGGCTTCCTCGGACATCTACACTATTAAAATCACCTGATGAGGTCTGAAAGAATGATATGCCCTGTTTGTAAATACGATATGATAGTCGTTGAGTATCAAAATATTGAGCTCGATTATTGTAATAGTTGTAAGGGGGTGTGGTTTGACTCTGGAGAGCTTGAGCTTTTGCTTGAGTCGCAGGGTCTTGAAGAGACAAAGGTGTTCCTTGATGGCATCCTCGACTCTCAGGAAGCCATTTCACCAGAAAAGAAACGAAATTGCCCCGTCTGTGGCCATAAGATGAAAAAAACAGCCATAGGCGGACAGCCTGAAATCCTCATCGACATATGCCGTGATAAACATGGATTGTGGTTTGACGGAGGTGAGGTTACTCAACTGATAAGACGTCTGGCTGGGGAACATCCGCCAAAACATGATTCCAGGGGACAGGTTATCAGTTTCTTAGAAGAAGTATTCGGAGCCCCACAGTAAGGCAGCGATGGCGATTAAGTAGCACCCGGAGAACATTAGTTAAGGAGGTTTAATATGGTAGCAGTTTATATCATTATCGGTGTTGTTGTAGTTCTTCTCATCATATTCCTAGTTCTGTACAACGGCCTGGTCAGGCTGCGTAATCAAGTAAAGAACTCCTGGGCACAGATTGACGTTCAGTTAAAACGACGCTATGACCTCATTCCCAACCTGATGGAAACTGTCAAGGGCTATATGAAACACGAGCGGGAAACCCTGGAGGCAGTAACCAAAGCCCGTAATCTTGCCCAGCAAGTTTCGTCTGCGGGAGCCGGTGAGCGAGCCAAGGCCGAAGGTGAGCTGAGCTCGGCACTATCCCGTTTACTTGCTGTAGTGGAACGCTACCCCGACCTTAAAGCCAATCAGAACTTCCTGGCACTCCAGGAGGAGCTTACCTCAACCGAGAATAAGATAAGCTTTTCTCGCCAGTTTTACAATGATTCAGTCCTGAGATATAACAACCAGACGCAGATGGTTCCATCTAACATTGTAGCTGGCATGACCGGGTTTAAGGCTAGTGAATTCTTCGAGGTTACTGTAGCCGCCGAAAGAGAAGCGCCCAAGGTTAGTTTCACTTAGTAAGAAGACACTTCAGCTGTGTGGGAACAGATTAGGTCTAATCAAATAAGGTCGGTAGTGCTGACAATAGGCATGGGAGCATTACTGATCCTCATTGGCTATTTACTGGGCCTGTACTTCTTTGATAGTGCTATTGTGGGCTTGGTCATTGCCATATTAGTATGGACAGTCTTGAGTTTAGTCGGCTATTTCCAGGGTGATAGTATCCTGCTTAGCATGTCGAGGGCGAAGAAAATTAAGCGTGATGACCACCCCCGTCTGTACAATGTGGTTGAGGAAATGAAGATCGCCTCCGGTCTGGAGAAAATGCCCAACATATACATCATTGATGACCCGGCACTAAATGCCTTCGCCACTGGTCGTGACCCCAATCGGGCATCCGTAGCTATTACCTCGGGACTGCTACAAAAACTAAACCGCGATGAATTGCAGGGGGTCATCGCCCACGAGATATCCCACATCAAGAACCGGGATGTGCTGCTCATGGCGATGTGTAGCATCCTGCTCGGCACTATCGTAATTCTAGCCTGGTATGGGTCACGTTTCCTAATTTTTGGCAGCATGACCGGCTCAAGAAGAAGCTCCTCATCAGGAGGGGGTGGGGGGGCTCAGTTAATAATTCTGGTCGTGGCACTCGTATTTATGATACTGGCGCCGATTGTGGCGCAGCTCATTTACTTTGCCATCTCTCGGAAGAGAGAGTACCTGGCAGATGCTTCGGCAGCCCTCTACACTAGATACCCTGAAGGACTGGCCTCAGCCCTGGAAAAGCTGGGTACCTCGACTGGGCAGTTAAAATCAGCCAATAAGGCCACAGCCCCTATGTATATCATCAATCCTTTCCGCAAGAAAGGCATGAAAGCCAGTGATCTCTCCAGCACCCACCCCCCTATATCAGAGAGGATACGCATCCTACGTGCCATGGCTGGCGCCTCTTTTAACGATTATGACCAGGCTTACCGCAAGGCGCACCGCGGGGAGGGGGTTATACCTGCTGCCAGCATTGCCGCCGAAACAGTCCCAATAGCAACTATAAATCTGGAGGGTGAAGCGGGTGAACCAAACGAGATACAGCGGGCTCGTGAGACCTCAGATGTAATGTGGCGGCTGAGTAACTATAACACCATTACATGTGACTGCGGTGCCAAGTTGCGAGTGCCACCTAAGTTCAAAGAGCCAATAATCAAGTGCCCGCATTGTGGTAGAACGCATCAGGTTTGAGAAGATCGAAATCTCAAACTTGAAAGCATTCAATACAATTAACGGTCTGGCCTACTATTTCACGGGTTTCAGGGTAACGGCTATGCGCTGATAGTAGATGCCGGTAAGACCCTCAAATGCGCGAAAAGATGGAATATGTAAGCTGAATTTGCTGGCTATTTGCGTAACCAAGTGCTCTGTTAAGTGAACCACATCTATGTGGACTGTTTTTCTACCTCAAACCTTCCACGCCCTTATTTCCATTGTAAGGCCAGGATTTAGCACAAGTTCATGATTAGTCTGCATCCGATTTAAGAGCTGTTAGCGCGACATACACCACCGGTGGTTTTCTTGATTTATCTCGTTTGAGCGTAAATGTTTCTGGATATTTTTTAATGAGAGACTGTAATTGCTGATGACCGTAAGTACGGGGATCAAATGCTGGATCCAATTGGCGAAGAACGGAGCCCAATGCTGCCAAATGAATCCATTCCTCTTCTTTCGCAGCTAGGTTGAACCCTTCGAGAAGAAGGTTTAGAGGGTCAGATACATCAGATTTCTCTTTCTTTGCTTCCTTCCTTCTCATTTCCTCGGGTCCAATTAGATTTTCACAGTAGATGAACTGGTTGCAGGCGTTGATGAAAGCTTCTGGAGTCTTTTTCTCTCCCACTCCAATAACAAAAAGGCCTTCCTCTCTTATTCTTGTTGCCAGTCTTGTGTAGTCGCTGTCGCTGGCAACAATACAGAAGCCGCCTACATTGTTACTGTGGAGCAAATCCATCGCGTCAATTATCATCGCACTATCTGTGGAATTCTTGCCAACCGTATACCTAAACTGCTGCATGGGCTGAATTGCATGTTTATGAAGCGAAGTCTTCCAGCTATTCATGTTTGTAGTGGTCCAGTCTCCGTATATCCGCTTGACCGTTATCAGCCCGACTTTACTAACCTCTGCCAGGATTTGAGGAAGAAGAGACGCCTGAGCATTGTCACCATCAATCAGTACTGCAAACCTCAGTTGTTCAGATTGTTCGTCCATTGTGCACCTTTTTGGTTATCGATTGACGCCAAACCATACAGAGCTAAAGTCTGTGTCATTTCTCAAGTTAATTAACCACATATTTATGGAATCTTACTCCGTATATACCTCAAATAGCAAGAGGCAACAAAATGATGATTTGGGTAGCGCATGAATCAGGATAGCAATTCGGTATTTCAGCCATTTTAACGATAAGCCCTAGTCTATTACTTTACGCTTCGCCTGGAAGAAGAGATGTCCCTCAATCGTTGTGCCTGGGTAAGTAACTTTTTCCTCAGTCTGATATTCTCAGGAGTTACCTCAACCAGTTCATCATTATTTATAAAATCAATGGCTTGCTCCAGGCTCAACTGCATGGGATGAGTCAGCTTTACGGCAATATCGGATGTAGACGCACGCATATTGGTCTTCTTCTTTTCTTTGCACACGTTGATGGCTATGTCCTGCAGCCGTGAATTCAGCCCTACTATCATACCCTCATAGACTAGCGTACCGGGTTCAATAAAGGTGAAGCCCCGCCCCTGGGCATTATTTAGACCATAGGTAACAGCTATGCCCTGTTCCGATGCCACCAGTACTCCATTACGAGTCGAAATTATATCTCCATGATAGGGTTCATAGCCAAGAAAAGTGGCATTCATGATGCTTTCACCACGTGTGGCGGTAGAGAAAGCATTACGGAAGCCAATGAGTCCTTTTGTAGGCACATGGAATACTAAACGCACATTATCATGGCTAGCGCTGCGCATATTCGCAAGCTGAGCTTGCCGCTTGCTCAGCATCTCGGTTAAAACTCCGATATGTTCATCTTTGGTATCAATGGTAAGAACCTCCACAGGTTCTACAAGATTACCGTCAACTACTTTGGTGATAGCTTCTGGCTTGGAGACCTCAAATTCATAGCCCTCCCGGCGCATGGTCTCAATCAGGATAGCCAGATGCAGTTCTCCCCTCCCTTTTACCAGAAAGGTGTCTGGACTATCTGTATCCTGTACTCGGAGACTGAGATTAGTTTCCAGCTCCCTGTAGAGTCGTGCCCGCAACTGGCGTGTGGTGCAGAAGCTCCCCTCTCGGCCGGCAAAAGGCGATGTATTTACTCCAAAGGTCATCTCTACCGTCGGTTCGCCAATCTCTATGCGTGGGAGAGCTTCAGGCTGCTCCGGGCTGGCAATGGTATCTCCAATGTTGACTTTGTCGATACCGGTCACAGCTACTATGTCACCCGCCTCGACTTCTTCCACCTTTAAGTGTTTGAGACCGAGATAGGTAAACACTTCACTAAGCTCATAATGAGTTACACTTCCATCAGCACCCACACTGACTACCGGGTCGTGTGGAGCAACCTTTCCTCTCCAGATTCTACCAATAGCTATCTTACCTTTGTGGCTGTCATAGTCTAGATTAGAAACCAGCATTTGAAATGGCCCACTTTCAATTTTCGGTGGTGGTACTTTTTCCAATATGCATTCGAAGAGGGGAGTGACATCCTTGCCTTTCATGCCCAATTCAGCTACGGTAGTGCCTTCCCGTGCACTGGCATATAGTACCGGGAAGTCAAGCTGGTCAGCACTGATAGCTAATTCTAAGAACAGGTCCTCGGTAAGTTTTAGCACCTCTGCTATCCGCGAATTTCGCCTGTCTACTTTATTGATAACCACAATGGGTTTTAGACCCATTTCCATTGCCAGGCGAAGCACAAACTTAGTCTGGGGCATGGGACCTTCTATAGAGTCCACCAGGAGCAGACACCCATCAGCCATACTTATGACACGCTCTACCTCCCCGCTGAAATCAGCGTGTCCCGGTGTATCAATAATATTGATTTTGACACCCTGGTAAACTACGGCCGTATTTTTAGCCATGATGGTAATCCCTTTTTCTCGCTCAAGCGCATTCTGGTCCATTATTAATTCGCCAACCATCTGGTTATTTCGGAAAACCTTGCTTTGTTTGAGCATGGCATCTACCAGGGTAGTCTTACCATGGTCAACATGAGCAATAATAGCTATGTTTCTTATGTCGCTGCGATAATTCATATATGTTTGCGAAATCCTACATCTTAATTACCACAATAGGCATTATTATGTCCAGGAAGTTCAAATGCCAATTCCTACTCTTCACGAGGAAGGTATGTTTAAGTGGCATATTTTGCTTCGCTGTTGATAGCTAAGGCAATGTGGCAAGTGAAACTTTATTGCTCCTAGTCTCCATCAAGCAAGACAGCGGTTCGCCTCGTTTAGGTAACAGTTACCTTTTTGTTAACCAACCCGCTCATTCCGTATTGCACGCTGTCGTAATTGCTGTGAAGAGCGAATGTACCTATTGTCTGGTACAGACACTGTGTAATCAAAGTTTTGCAGCCTCCGGTGCTCCAGCGGCGTGTTGAGAAGATGTTCAAGAGAGCGCACCATGGGCGTATCTTCACTTGTCACGAATGTGAATGCGGTGCCTGTTTTGCCAATTCGTCCAGTGCGGCCGATGCGATTAATGTAGGCATCTGTAGTGTCGGGCATGTCGTAGTTAACAACATGTGAAATATCCAGAACATCGATGCCGCGGGCGGCAATGTCAGTCGCCACCAGAATCTTAAATGAGCCAGCACGGAAGCCATCTAGCGCGGTTTGACGCTGGCACTGAGACATGTTACCCTGCAATGAGGTCACCCGATAGCCCGCTTTTGCCAGTTGCTGCGCAACACGTTCGACACGGTGTTTGGTGCGCGTAAAGACAAGTACTGATCCCATTTCAGTATGGCGTAAGAGTTCCATCAGCAGTGCAGTTTTACGATGTTGCTTAACCGGGTACAATGCGTGTGACACTGTGGTTGCCGGTAATATGTGACCAATTTGTACCGTGACCGGGTCATGCAGGATTTCTTGCACCAGACGCCGGATATCATCAGGCATGGTAGCTGAGAAAAGGAGCGTCTGCCGCGGCTTTAGCAGACATCTCAAAATACTCCGGATGTCGGGCAGAAAACCCATATCAAACATCCGGTCCGCCTCGTCGATTACAAGGACTTCCAGATGTGATAAGTCGATCGTACCCTTCCAAAGATGGTCGAGCAATCGCCCAGGGCAGGCTGCGATGATTTCGATTCCATTACGCAGTCTCCAGGTTTGCTGTTCCATACTCACACCACCGTAAATGGCAATACCCCGCAACCCGGTTTGTTTACCCAATTTGTTTATAGTTTCATATGTTTGCTCAGCCAGCTCACGTGTGGGCGAGATTATGAGAGCACCCACACGACCTCTTGGGCTTTGCAACAAACGCTGCAGAATTGGCAGTACAAAAGCTGCAGTCTTGCCAGTTCCGGTCTGGGACAGACCAATGAGATCGCGGCCCTGCATAATTGGCGGGATAGATTTAACTTGGATTGGTGTGGGTGTAATGTAACCGAGTGCCTGTACACCAGCCATGACTCTCGGATGAAGATTAAAGGTTTCGAAATTCATTATGACTCCTTATGTCGGATAGCCTAATACCTTTTCTGCCTTCCGCCCCTGGGTCCACCGCCTCTGCCACTACCGTAGCCACCACCCCTCCTATCACCATAGGACCCACCACCTCTGTTGTCAGAACGAGGACGCGCCTCATTAACCACAATAGTTCGCTCTCTTAGCACTTTCCCGTTAAGGCCTGTGATGGCAGCTTCAGCCTCAGACTTTGAGGCCATTTCAACAAAGCCAAATCCCTTAGGTTGCCCGCTGAGCTTGTCAGTCAGGATGCTTACAGATGTTACTTCTCCGTAAGCCACGAATTCCTTCTGTAATTCATCTTCGGTCACATCATAGGATAAGTTGCCTACATATATTTTCATAATCAGATTCCCCCTTTTTAAATTACTTAAATCTTAATTGCCTGTTTGTTGCATCGCGACTTGCAATGACATATCACAACAACACATTCTAAAAACATGCATAACCTGGGTATCCCTGGGCTATGTGTGCTATTGAAGCTAGGCTAGCGTTACCTGCTCAATCTGACCTTATTGTAGCGATCGCTACAATACACCAATCTCTTTTCGTCAAACTTGAAGGAGACTTCGTTTTGCATGCTGCACTTAGCATACATACCCGGAAGGTTTAATAGCGTGATGTATAGTTGTCGCCACCGCTTCCACTACGCTGTGCTTTTCTTGCTCGGCGGCATTGGGGACAGCGCTTAGGTTCATTCTGCAGGCCACGAGACGAATAGAACTCTTGTTCTCCAGCCGTGAAGATGAACTCTTGCCCACAATCGGAGCATTGAAGTGATTTATCTTGAAAACTCATTGGATAACCTCCTCTTTTTAAATTTTAGTTAGAGTCCGGCTACCCAATACTTAAGATAAATCTGTTGAGATTCTAAGAAGCTTGTAATAACCTGAACTGAACTATGGATATTATACACTAAGGAGAACTTCTTTGCAAAATGAGTGCAGACCCTCCTGTATGCCAGGTTGCCTTTTATAGTGTGATACTCTCTCCCCTCATAGTAACCAAATGACGAAGTGTTGAGCCGGGACATAGTGCTAAAAACTCTTAATTTGGTTTTGGGTTTTGCACTTTTACAAGCCTGCTTCTTTTCTTAGGATTTCAGCCTTGTCCGTTCTCTCCCAGGGAAGGTCGAGGTCCCCCCTGCCAAAATGCCCGTAAGTGGCAGTTTGACGGTAAATGGGGCGGCGCAAACCTAACGTCTTTACGGTACCCAGGACGAAAGTTGCCCTCTATCAGAAGATGCTTTTTTTAACTTTTCTCGAGATTAACCATGGAATAGTTAGTACAATGCCTATGGGGATGAGCAATCGGCTTGCGACGATAACCCGCTCTTTCGCTGCCACCGCTGCTAAATCCCTTATCTCCATATCGACTACCACCGTATTAGAGGATGGATTGGCAACTACGGCTATGATGTCAAGGGCATCCTCAGGAAACAACTCGTGGGAAAACGCGCTGCTCGGAGGCGGGTCCCACAAGATAATCTCAGGGTATGTTTGCAGCCCCTTATCTAAAACGGCTATATTCCATAGCATACTCAAAGTTTGAGAATCGTTTAAACTAAGATGTGTCTCTTCAGGATACGCCTCGTGGAAGAAAAGCAGCGGCACGGTGTAGGAGTAAATAAACATCTCTAAATAAGGATCTGAATCAGGATATGTCTCCTTAAGCAATGTTCTCCAGTTATCGAGTTCAACTGGGCTTACTCCGAGGAGATAAACATGGACGTTATCGGTAGAATTCACGGAGATTTGCAATCCGGTTTGAGGCGAGTAAACACTTAACTCCTCAAGCATATATTGTTCAGGCTCGATAGGCTGACCCCACCCAAATGGGGATCCAGCACCTGAGGGAATGAGAGAGAAGACGAGGAGAGCTAAGCCGATCATCAAAATTACGGTGCCTATTCTTCCGAGAAGAGTTACCCACCTCATATTTCCAACCTCCTGTCGAAATAGGCATATCCAGCGATGAAAGTCGCAGCCACGATCAGGTATCCAGCCCCCAGGTAGAGGAGGACCTCGGAAAAGGTTGGAACCCAAGTCCCAGAGGCAAAACCTACTGCGCCCATATGATAATAATATGTCTGGAGAGCTAAGTTAGGGTCGATTACAGCCCAGATTTTTAGTATCACATCGGAGCCTGTTCCGTAAGCGATGGAGGTCACCAATCCAGATACTACCAACCCCGCAAAGAGAAGAACGACTCCGATGATCAAGGCGAGTCCCCCTCGTTTCAGCCGTAAAGTCAAAAGCAGCACGAGACCAGCCAGCAAAAGTGCCGGGCTACAGAGCTGAGCAGCATAGGTCAAGAAAACCGTGCTGGGATAGGTGAGAATGACATTCGGGGCTAACAGAAAGAGACCAAAAATCTGAATTCCCAAGAATAAGAGCAACGCTATGCCTAAACCTGAGAGAAGTTTTGCCGTGAGAATATACCGCCTCTTCAAAGGATATGAGAACAGGGTTTGCATCACACCTCTGTCCAAATCGCTTCCCAGACCGTAAGCCACATTCTTTAGAATTAAGACCACAAAGATGAACAAAAGCGGAAATCCACATAAAGTGCTAACCAAGCTGTATGCGAGGGCTTCTTCAGTCTGGCCATATACTCCTAAATTCGCGAAGACAAATGTCCCCAGTGCGAAAAGGAAAGCAAAAATCTCCAGGATCGGGAACCTGTAATCTTCATCGAGGGCATAGGTGAAGATTTCTAAGAATGGTCGGCCTTTTCCCATCTACGATCTTCTCCTTGTCCGGACTTAACGGCGAGTCTAAAGAGTTCTTCAAGGGAAGCAGTTCCGGTCTCTATTCCCACAATTTTGGCCTCTGCTTTCTTAGCAAGTCTGGGAACGTCTTCGTAAAGCCTTTCATCTTCGCCGGCAAGCACGCCTACAGAAACTCCCCTGCTATCTACTTCCACCCGGCTAACATATTCCAGTTTTCTTATCAACTCTCCAAGCGCCTCAGGATTATCAGTGGATATCCTCGTAGTTCTGGCTCCGAGTTTCTCCGAAAGTTCCGTCAAGCTTCCCACAGCCCAGACCTTACCCTTATTAATTATCGCCACGGATTCACAAATCCTGCTCAACTCAGGAAGTACGTGCGAGGAGATTAGAAAAGTTACATTTTCGTCGCGGTGAAGTTGCAGGATTAAATCTAACAGCTCTCTCCTGGCCTCAGGGTCAAGGTTTGATGTAGGTTCATCAGCGATGATGAGACGTGGCTCTTTGATCAGGGCATGGGCTACGGCGAACTTCTGGAGCATCCCGGCCGACAACGCTTTTACGGTTCTGTCATGGGCATCATCAAGTCTTGTTAAAGCTAAAACTTCACGGGCTCGGGACTCAGGTTTGCCAAAGATTCTACACACTCTCTTCAGGTAGTCGAATACCTTATGATGGGATGGGAAGCAGGCTCTTTCATAGATTACTCCTATCTTCGGTTTGATATCCGGGTTGTCCCATGGTTCCTCGTCAAAAACCCTCACAAACCCTCTATTCGGCTTAAGCAAGCCTAAGATTATCTTTATTGCGGTGGTTTTTCCAGCACCGTTGGGACCTATAAGCCCCATAATGCTGCCCTCCTCCACCCTCAGGGAGAGCCCATCCACAGCAACCACCCTACCATAACTTTTGGCTAAATCATCCACCTGTATCAAACTCATGTGACCTCATCTCGCCAAACAAAAAAACACAAAGCCCACCTACGAGCAGTTAAGATAGAGGCACGCTATAACAGCTTTGTCCACACTGGTTCACCTCTTGATTATTCAGACTCACTAAGGTTATAAGTTAACTATTCTATTATTATAGCACAATATGCTGAAATTATAGCACAATATGCTGAAATATACGTGATCCCAGCAATGCACAAATTGACGAAGTGTTGAGCCGGGACATAGTGCTAAAAGGACTCTTAATTTGGTTTTGGGGGTCGGCACTTTTACAAGCCCGCTTCTTTTCTTAGGATTTCAGCCTTATCCGTTCTCTCCCAGGGAAGCTCGAGGTCCCCCCTGCCAAAGTGCCCGTAAGTAGCAGTTTGGCGGTAAATGGGGCGGCGCAGGTCTAAAGTCCTTATGATAGCCTCAGGGCGGAAGTCGAAATGCTTGTTGACGAGATTGAATATGATTTCATCGGGGACTTTTCCCGTGCCGAATGTCTCGATGGATAATGACAGAGGATGAGCCTTTCCGATAGTATAGGCAACCTGAAGCTCGAGGTAATCAGCAAGTCCGGCAGCTACTATATTCTTGGCGACATACCTGGCCATATAAGCGGCGGAGCGGTCTACTTTAGTAGGGTCTTTGCCTGAAAAAGAGCCCCCACCATGTCCGCAGGCACTGCCATAAGTATCAGCAATGATTTTGCGCCCGGTAAAACCAGTGTCGCTCACCGGCCCGCCAATGACAAACTGACCGGCGCTGTTAATGTAGTATTCAGTCTCGTTATCCAGCAAATTGGCGGGAATGACCTTTTTAATCACCTGCTCTATAAGGTCGTGCTCGATGATTTTACGTTCCACCCCCGGGTCGTGATGAGCAGCCAGGGTAACACAAACCACCCTCCTGGGTATGCCGCGACTGTATTCTATAGTCACCTGAGATTTACCATCGGGCCTGAGATAAGGCACGATCCCTTCTTTTCTTACCTGAGCCAGGCTCCGGCATAGCTTGTGCGCCAGTGCAACAGGCAAAGGCATAAGCTCAGGAGTCTCTCTACAGGCAAAGCCAATCATCATTCCCTGGTCACCAGCACCAGTTTTGTCTAAAACCTTGTCAGTTTCCTCTCCTGTTCTTGTTTCTAAAGATTGACCAACCCCGTCAGCAATGTCGCTTGACTGTTCCTTAAGGGAGACCATGACTCCGCAGGTCCGATAATCAAAGCCATATTCAGGTTTGGTATAGCCTGCCTCCTTGATTACCTGGCGCACAATGTCAGGAATTTCCACGTAACCCTTGCAGGTAATCTCACCCAAGACCATCACCATGCCCATGGCCACAGAGACTTCGCAGGCCACACGAGCGAAAGGGTCCTGTTTCAGCATGGCATCGAGGACAGCGTCTGAAATCTGGTCGCACAGCTTATCAGGATGCCCCTCGGTGACGCACTCCGCAGTGGCTAAATAGGAATCCGACTGATTAAAGCTGTTCGGCATTTTTACTCCTTTTTATGTTCCTAACTCCCAGCTTGCCAGGTAGTTCTTCTGCTCCTCGGTCAAGGAATCAATGGTGATATTCATGGCTGCGAGCTTTAGTTTACCTACCTCCTGGTCAATTTCTTCAGGCACGGGATAGACCGCGGGCTCAAGCTTTCCTTTCATCTTGGTAAGGTACTCCAGACATAGAGCCTGGTTGGCAAAGCTCATGTCCATAACACTGGCCGGGTGTCCCTCGGCGGCGGCTAGATTGATTAGCCTGCCCTCGCCCAACAGATAGATACGCCGTCCATCGGCTAAAGTGTATTCCTCAACGGAGGAACGTATTCGTTTCTTAGATTTGGCCAGGCTTTCCAAAGCCGGGATGTTTATTTCTACATTGAAGTGGCCGCTATTAGCCACAATAGCTCCGTCTTTCATCTCTAAAATGTGTATCTTATCAATGACGTTCATGTCGCCCGTGGTGGTGATGAAGACCTCTCCTATCTCGCAAGCCTTAATCAAAGGCATGACCTGATAGCTATCCATGGCAGCCTCCAGAGCAGGGATAGGCTGGACCTCGGTGACGATAACCTGCGCTCCGAGCCCTTGAGCCCGCATGGCTAGCCCTTTGCCACACCAGCCATAGCCACAAATAACCACTTTCCTCCCTGCCCAGAGTATATTGGTAGCCCTGGTGATGCCATCAATTGTGCTTTGCCCCGTTCCATACCTGTTGTCAAAGAAATGTTTGGTTTGAGCATCGTTTACGGCAATAATAGGGTAAATCAACTTACCGGCCCTCGCTATGTTCCTCAGCCTGATGACCCCCGTGGTCGTTTCTTCAGTGCCGCCAATGACGTCGGCAGCCAGTTTTATGTAGTCCTTATGAAGTGTGGAAACCAGGTCCGCGCCATCATCCATGGTGATCTGTGGCTTATGTTCCAGGGCGGTGATGATATGTCGGTAGTAAGTCTCGTTATCCTCTCCTTTTATGGCATTGACGGGAATGCCATAGTCAACCAGGGCAGCAGCTACGTCATCCTGGGTACTTAAAGGATTGGAGGCGCACAGGACTACTTCAGCACCACCTTCTTTTAGAGCCAGAGCTAAATTGGCCGTTTCCGTGGTGATGTGGAGGCAAGCAGAGACACGCACTCCCGCCAGGGGCTTTTCCCTGCCAAATCTTTCCTGTATAAGTTTGACGACTGGCATTTCCTTGCCAGCCCAGTCGATGCGAAGTTTGCCCTCTTGGGCCAGGGAGGGGTCTTTAATGTCATAGTTCTTCATCTTTTTAGCTCCGTAAAAATGGCGTTAGCTTGAACTGCTCAGCAACCCAATCAGGTATATCCAGTGTGCCCATAAGGAGTGGTTTTTGATGACAGTCGCTGCCGCCGGTCATAAGCATATCGTGCTTTCTGGCAAACTCAACATAGTGTGCCGTCGTTTTTTCGTCATGTCTGGAATGCCAGCACTCGACACCATCGATGTATTGTAGCATATATTTTTCTATGACATTCGTTTGTTCGTCCAAATCGCGCGTTATGCTTACCAGGGATGTTCCGTGGGGATCATTGGGGTGGGCATGTACCAGTGCACCGCCGGCGTTCCTGATCAGCTTTGATGCTTCAGCCAGAGAGAGTGGGTACTTGGGGACATCGCACTTTACCAGATATTTATCGAAAGCCTCTTGCTTATCCTTTACAATTCCCTTTCCCATCAGGTAGTTCGCTATGTGGGGTCGCCCGAACACGCCGTCTACACTATCCTGTATTTTCCTGAGGTCTTCCTCGGTAAATCTTTCAATACCCTCTTTCTCGAACTCAACGTTCAGGTTTTGCAAAATCTGACGCGCCCTTTTTTCTCTATGTTCTTTCATCAATTGAATCTTGCTCTTTAGCTCTTGATTGCCGATGTCATACCCGTATCCCAGGAAATCCAGGGAAACATCTTTATTGCCCTCAGGATAATGGAAAGTCACGTTTAATTCCACCCCTGTGATGTAAGACATGCCGTGCTTTCTCGCCAGGGCGATAGCCCTTTCCTGGCAGTCTATGGAATCGTGGTCAGTTATAGAGATTAAATCGATGTTTCTATTTTTGGCTTCTTGGAAAACTTCTTCAATAGGGAGATTGCCATCCGAGCCGGTCTTGGTATGGATGTGCAAATCTATCTTCATTCCTATCTCTTTTCCATGCCAATGATATACCAATCTTCGGGCGGGTCATATCGGGTATCAACTATCAGGTGAATTACATTGAGCCTGGGATACAATCGCTTCAACTCATCCACGTCCACTTCTTCGAACTTCTTTTTATTGTTGAGGTAGGCCTGCTCGGTGAGGGCATTCGATTCGTAATCCTCCTGGGTACGTCTTAGTATCCGGGCGATGGCTACCTCTTGCGGGCAATAGGTCTGCAGGATGACGAATGTCTTATTATTTTTGGCGGCTATCTCGGCAGCCCTACTTCTAAGCGATTGGGTGACGAAGGTAGCATCGAGTATTACGCTGTCGCCCTTCTCCAGGGCCTCATCTGCCCGCCGGAACGTCTCATCATAGACCATCGTTCGTTTGCTCATATCCGAGGCGACCTTCTCATCGAATATATCCTCGTTCTTGAGTACTTCCAGTCTAATCAGGTCGGAGCGAAGGATAGGGTAGCCCTTAATCCTGGAGATTTCCTCGCTCGTCTCGGTCTTCCAGGTACCCGGCAAGCCACAGGTGATAAGCAAAACACCAGCCCCCAGCTCGCTTTCTACGAATTTGGCAAACAGCTCTCTCAATTTACGTCTCCTGTACAGCTCGACATCGCCGCATTAGATTATAACTGCTCAAATTCTACTTGTCATTGTGTCCCCTAATTTGACCGTCCCCCCTAGCCGATGCTAAACTATTTTCGGGCAGCGTAGCTCAGGGGTAGAGCAGAGGACTCATAAGCCTTTGGTCGCTGGTTCAAATCCAGCCGCTGCCACCAATCCACCAATAAACATAAATCCTCTCTAATTGACCCGCTACCAGAAATTCAGTCCACTTGACAACCTTGGGAGATGAAACGTAGTATACTGGAAAAACAATAATTGGAGGTGTTGAAGATGGTCAATCTTATACCGATTTCGCTTATTGTTATTGGTGTTGTATTGGTAGTTATAGCATTATTAGTTTGGAGGAGGCAAAAAGGGGAGAAGCTAGAAGGAATAAGCAATGAACAGAAGAAAGCATTCTTCGCACAATGGATAATAGGGATTGTTTTAGCATTAATAGCTGCTATTTTTATGTTTGATGGCGATATCCTGGGAGAAAATACCGTAGGTATTTCCACGGTCCTAGGGATTATTGGAATTTGCCTGATAGCAACTTCCAATGTTAACCTGCTATCTCCCAAGCGTAAATAAAGCAGGTTAGCGAACCAAACAAAAATCACTCCACAGAACAGCGTCCAAACAACTATTTAATAGACTGTTGCTTAGTAGCTGCTGCGCCGCTGGGGATGTGATTGGCACTTGGTCACACCAGTGAAGTTTTTATTTCTTACTAATTGTAGACGCACCGGATGTATTGATGTCGCCCATTGTAGGCTCGCCAATGTACCATAGTTTTGATGCACCGCTAATGTTAGCATCCAGTCTACCATTCAGGTTTACAGTGCACGAGCTGGCACCACTAAAATTGACGTCGGCATTATTAACTATGAAATCGTCAAGATTGAAACGGCTAGCGCCACTTACATCAGCGACCATGTCGTTAGCAGACCCTTCCAGCTGAAGGGTGCTTGCTCCGCTTATGTCAAACTCGACATTGCCTGCTGTGATGTCACCGGTAACCCTGCTGGCTCCAGATACCTTGATATTCACATCCTCAGTGGAAATGAAGTCGGAAACAGTACCGCGCGATGCCCCAGAGACAGTCAGGCCGCTAAGCTGAGGCATAGTTACCGAAGCCCTCAAAGTTACGGGCCCAAACCATGTGACTGTCCCAAGCCTTATCTTCAAAGTTTGACCGACTTGAGAAACCTGGACATAGTCTATTACATTATCGTCCGCGGTAACATTTATACTGTACGAGCTGGATTGTTCAATTTCAAATTCAAAAGCGGAGCTGATCTCAACTTCGGTGAAATTAGTAAAGGCATACTCTTCAGTCTCGAGATTTCCGGACCCAATCAGACCTCCCGGCCAACCCCTTAAAAATAACAAGGTACAGATTACCGCTGCCGCTGCCGCTATTGCAACTATTATTATTGCTTTCTTCATATCACGCCTCCTTATCTTTGACCTGCCTCCACTGAACAAATGCCTTTTTATAGTTGGGCAGTTTGACAAAACTGCTTGGTTAAATATGCTCCTCGTAACTGGCAGTTTCCCTGACTACATTAACAATTAGCTTTATCACACTAACCAGTATTGCGATTCCTATCCCAACTGAAATAAAAATCAAGAATATCTTGACGCCTAAATAAGTGGCATCAACTGCAGCAGGGTTAGGTATTACACTGAAATCGAAAGGAAAGACAGCTAGAAGAGTTAAAACCGTCCAGAGTGAAAATGCATTTATAACGATATGAATCATTTCACGCAGTATATACCTGTCAAGGATAATCAAAATAATGTGACCGATAATACTTATAATTAGCGTTGCTGTAAGAATCGGTAGCCATAGATTGATGTCTTCTGTAAAGAACGGATACCTTATCCATGTAGTAATGCCACCTACTGTTTCCGAATGATAATAGGCTACGTATTGATTAAAAAAGTTGAAGAATATTAATAAAGCGATACTCCAGGCGATGGCAAAAGCGGAAGCTGTTATTCTTCCACTTCTACTTTTAAAATGAGCGTCTATTTTATCTCCGATTCGTTTACCTGAATCTGCAGTGGGGGGTGGTGTAGGTGCTGCTGACTCTGATTCTGCTGTTGGTTCTGAGGGTGGAGGTTCAGAGTATTCACCTGTTACCCCTGATGAAGCGACTATCTTCTCAGCGACATCACCAGCCCATGGTAGTTTATACCACTCACCATTAGAAGCCTTGACCATCATTATTATCCAGACAATGAACCCTATAATTCCTATGATTGAGGAAAAAGCAACACCGACCACCGGTATCAAACCAAATATAATCCCGGCAACTGTGATGGTGCCAAACGCAACAATTGACTGCGCCGCGTGGAAACGAACAAATTTGTTTCTCTGCTCTAAAACGAGAAAGATAATGCCGCTTATCCATACGCCAACATAGCACAATAATCCGGCAACATTTGGCGATAGCCCTGTACTTGTACCTGCTGGCGCTGTCAGTTTCTCTCGCTCTATCTTTTCCCGTGCCTCAATCCGCGCCTTCTCTTCCTCGTAGATTCTCTTCTTGTCTTCTGGTGATAATCCCATACTAACCCCCTTAATATTGGCGTCGTAGATTCAGAATAGCCATCCATGCTTTTATTGTCAATACCACCGTTTAATCCGACATTTCCCATATTAAGAATTGGTTCAAATCCAGCTGCTGCCATATCCTGCAATTGAGACAGGATGAGTCCCTCTTGTGCTCATTGTTCATTGGTCAACCTGGCCTGTACTTCTGCAATCAGGTCTTGGACCGCGATACGTAATACTGTCTGGCCTTGCTTTAACGTATCTACGAGAACATCATAGTCCTCGTAGAAATAGACTGTCTTCCCATCCGTGAACACTACGAAGGATGATAAAGCCTTGGATTGACCTCGTATAAAGCGGAAGCTCGACCGTATCCGCTGTAGAGGCAGCGAACTATCCAGCAATTTCATCAGGACCTTTAATTCGAAGATGTCTTCTATAGAATAGAGACGGCGCGAACCTCTTCCGGATGCTGCTCTCAGACTCGGGCTCACCAGCCCTGTCTTGTCCCAATACACAAGTTGGTTATAAGTAGCGCCAACCACATGTGCTACCTCTGAAGTACGGAATGATATAGGTTTTTTTCTACGCGACATTGCGAATTCCAGCCAATATAATTGGCACTACTAACAGGTAAAGGCTATGAGGCACTGCAGAGAGTCTGAGTACGAAATTAGAGTACGCTCTCCTGACTGGTCAGAGCAGCGCCCGGCCTAGAAAGTACGGCCAGATTACTATGGCAAGCAAAATCTGCCACCAAACCAGACCGGCATACCCGATTGTAAATAGCCAGCCGATGAACCAGATAGGGCCTACCAAAGTCGCGGAGCGGCGGCGGTGGTACCAACGCTTCTTTTCCTCTGCCATGGTTTCCTCCTTTTACAAGATAATCTATTCTCGATTCGATGATTTTCCCCGCAATATCTTAATGATAAGTCCACTGGATAGCAAGACCTATAATAGGGCTGAAGAAACCTTGGCTACAATTCACCGAGTGCCGCTCTCTTGCATTGTATATTACGCTCATATTTTTCTCAGTGCTATCAGGCAATGCCATAGGCGCCGGTGCCGGAGTCTCTGAAGAGCGGCAATTGCGGTGGATAGAAAGTGAATAGCACAAAGAGAATGCCCAGGACCGCTAAGGCAATCGGGGCGAAGCGGTTAAGCCTTTTAGGTAACGGAGAGGCAGTTAGCAATTTATAGCTCACCAACTGCCCGACTATGACCGCTACAACGAAAATCGCAATGTCAACTATCAGGAGATCATGCCCCAGGATAGCTGTGTATGAGTAGAAAAGGACCACGATGGTGATTGGTATTAGATAAATTCCTAGAGTCTTGGCAAAGAAAAAATTGTTCGCCGACTTCCCAAAGCGGCTATATTCCAAAGCCGCATATACCAATGCCGGCCAAAAACCCAGCTTCAGATGTTCCCATACACTTTCATTCACAGCGGCAATCGGGGCGATGGGAATCGCGCGACCGGACCACTCGAAGGCAAAGTGCAGCAATGACCCCAAAACAACTATGAAGACGATTCCCCCTAGCTTCCAGCGCAAAATACTTTTTTTCACTGTCATAACTTCAGGGAGATGATACTGCAGGCTCAGCCGTAGCTGTCCCTTTTCTCCAGCGGAGCCACAGGACCCAGGCCGTTACCAGCACGGCCAGCACGGCAACATAGATTTCCACATGAAGAGCGGTAAGGAGACCTGCCTGCAACAAAACTACGCCATAGTTCAACAGGCCGTGCAGGGCAGAGGCTATGAGGTAGAACTGCCATCCTCGGCCCTTAGCCAGACCATACCCGGCCAGGGCGGAAAAAGCGATATGAGCGGCTACGGTAAAGAACCTCTCCCAAAATCCAAGCAGCGCCATGAAGCCACCGGCTTGCACTGCTGCCCAGGTCCACCCCGAGGCAAAGATGAGATTGTGCGCCCACTGCGCTTCGAAGATGCCAAATCCAGCTCCGGCCACAGCGCCGATAGCGAGTCCCAGCTTGGGGTCAATGTTCTTGCAGCTACGCCACCAGTAGGCAACCACCGGCACCAGTTTTGACCCTTCCTGCACCAGTCCGCTGAGGAGTATTTGTGGTATCCCAGCCAGAAGAATCCAGCGCATTAGGACCTCCTGGCTCCAGAAATGATTCAGTGCTTGCCCAGTCCAAACCTGGAGGGGAATTTGAACAAAGCTAGCCGCAGCCAGGGTTAGAAAGGCACTGCTTACGAGGACCGCCCAGAGCCAGGGTTTCTTAAAGAGCGGTGGCCGGTAACAGGCCAGCCAGACCGCACCGAAGGCTATAGCCAGACCAATCCCCAAGGCGCTGGGGTTTTGAAAGAAAGATTTGAAAGTGTTGACCATGTAATCTATCATGCACTCCTCCTACACTTTAAAATGGTTCTTATCCAATTCATCGGTTTTGGTTCTCCAGGCACATTCTCTTAAAGCTCGCGTATTATACCTGCATGTGAAATAAAAAATATACCCCTGGGCAAGAACGCCCAGGGGCACGTTGCAGGTTCTGATAAGGCTTTGTTCGGTGGCTTAAATCCAGCCGCGGCCACTTTTTTCACGGTTGAACCCTCTTTATCGATTTAAACGAGCTTCACAGTTTCTTTGTATCGGGGGACTTTTGTGGTCCATCCGGTCTTCTCGTTCAGAAGCTTCGCAAAGCTATTGGCTGCTTTTTCTTCCCCGTGACTGACAAATACACAGCGCGGCGGGACACGAATGTCAGCTAGCCAATCTAGTAATCCATCACGGTCGGCGTGGGCAGAAAAACCATCGATTTTTTCAATGTGTACTTTCACCGGATGTATTTGCCCTAAGAGACGGATTTCCTCGGCACCATCCAGCAATATTCTGCCAGGCGTTCCCTCCGCTTGATAGCCGACAAACAATATTGTGCTTTCTGCCCTCGTGATGTTATTGACAATGTGGTGCTTTACACGGCCGCCGGTTACCATACCGCTACCAGCTATGATGATACTGCTTTCCTTTATGTTGTTAATGGCTTTAGACTCTTCCACACTCTGTACCATTCTGAGGTTTTCAAAACTAAAACAAGAATTACCCTGGCGCAGACGTTGCATCATCTCTTTGTCGAAGAGTTCAGCGTGACGTTTAAATACTTTGGTAATCCGTATTGCCATAGGGCTGTCCAGAAAGACAGTTAAAGGTGGAATTTCTTTACGTAAAAATAATTCGTTCAGGTGATACAGTAGTTCCTGGCTCCGCTCCAGAGCGAAACTGGGAATAATGATGTTGCCCCCGGCGCTTACCGTCCTGTTGATACAATCGCGTAATTGTTTTTGAATATCGATGTTCTCGTGTTCTTCGTGAGTACGGTCGCCATAAGTTGACTCTATAACTATATATTCGGCCTCATCGAAAACAGCCGGGTCATTTATTATCGGGCGGTCAGGCTCGCCAATATCACCGGAAAAAATTACTCTGTGGTTCTTGCCATCCTTCTGGATATTTATATTTATGACTGCCGCCCCGAGTACATGACCCGCCTCATAATAACAGCCTTCGACATTGCTATTAATTCCGATACAACTCAGATATTCTACGGGGGAAAAATGCGGCTCAACTGCTTCGGCATCTTCCACAGTGTAAAGAGGTATTTCAGGATAAGGACCGCGGCGCTCTTCCTTTCTATGGCGTTTTGCCTTAAATGCAGCGTCTTCTTCCTGCAGCTTTGCGGCATCAAGAAGGATAATCTGGGCTATCTCAGCCGTCGCCTGAGTGCAGTATATCTTGCCTTTGTAACCTTCACGTATCAGTTTAGGTAAAAGTCCACAATGGTCAAGGTGGGCATGAGTCAAAAAAACAGCATCAATTGACTGCGGGTCAAATGGAAATGGCTGCCAGTTTCTCCCCTGGTACTTCCGCTCCTGGTACAGACCGCAATCTATAAGCACACGGGTATCCTGACTCTCTAAAAGGTAGCAGGAACCTGTAACATTTCGCGCTGCACCCAGAAATGTCAGTTTAGCCAGCATAGATGACGCGACTCCTTAATAATTTACCTAACTTGGAAATCTGGCACGGCATATTTCTAACTCTTATAGTTTACAGTCTCATTATAAGCTGGTGCAAATCTCGCCGCTGCCAGTTAGTTTTACTTCTGAATATCTTCAACTTTTCTTTTTCTGATTAGAACAATATGTACTGTAACCCCAATAGCAATATAAATTAGCACTATCCTGATAACTATGTTCTGCACTCCAAAAGTTATACTGAGTCCGATAGTTAGCCAAAGTAAAAGGATGGTAAATATCTTTATTCTTATAGGCATTCCTCTGCCTTCAATGTAGTTCCTGACATAGGCTCCGAATATTCTGTTGTTTATAAGCCATTGATAAAACCGTTCAGAGCTCCGCATATAACAAGCAGCGGCGAGTAATAGAAATGGGGTCGTAGGTAGAATCGGGATAAAGATACCGATAATCCCTAATCCTGTGCATAAAGTTCCTGCTCCGATTAGAAGCCTTCTCTTTGCTGTCGTCTGCATCTATATTTATAATACAGCCCCTTTTAATTTTATGATATCCTCAAACATTCATTTTAGCTACACAATATGTATCACAAGTAGATAGCTGGAATCGGAGTCGGAGGGAAGTGGCATCGTTGAATAAATCGGGGCTAGCTCGAATACTTTTTTATAGCCTCTTTAGCCCTGGCTATGATTTCCTCGTCGGACACTCTGTACGATGTTATGGCAAAAGAGCCTGCTACCTTGCCCTGGCTTCTCTCTATTTTAGCCGTTATGTTCGCCAGGGCTTTCTCCGAAGTGTCGCCGCCCATGGTAAAGAATGGAATAACGCTCCGACCTTCAAAATTTGTCTGGTATATAAATGAGTTAATAGCCGGTGCTGGTCTGGAACCCCAGGTTGGAGAACCGATAAATATCGTTTCATATTGCTTTAAATCGACATCTATAGGATTTATCTTACTCCCTCTGTTCGTTATAGCTGCGAAGCCGCCACTCAAATAGACGAAGGGTATTGGTATGGGCCTTCTCTCCTCAATCTCCACTAGCGTTGCATTCAGCGCTTCGGCGATTACCTGGGCTACCAGTCTCGTTTTACCTGTCAAAGAATAATAAACTACCAGCGATTTCATGCACCCTCCAATTTGGCTAATTGAATTATACATCCGGCCAACCCCGAATGCATCAACTCACTGAGTTTGAGGATAGCTTGGGGCTTTATCGGGGGATTGAGTGGAAATAGCCAGGAAGGCAGCACAGGCTAGGTGGGGTAAGTAGGTATATCCAGATAACTGTGATTATGGGTGAGGGGTAATCGCAAAAATCGTGATTTTACCCCTGGAAGGCCCATAAAACCAAAAAACTCTATATGCCGCTGGTGTTTTCTGTTCCGCATATGCCTCAAAAACCTTCTCCCCATTGGGGCCTTTCAAACTGAAATATGGGTGAGTTTGAAGGCTTTTGTGTCGGGGATTTTCAGCTAACAACCCTATGGTCTTCTTAACGGTCTTATAACGTTTCTTTTGGGATGCATCACTCTTAAGGTGGATATAGGTCGCCTTTGCCTCGTCAGTCCATTCTAACTCAAACAACACGGCTGACCCTAAAGAGTGTCTAAGTCAATTTTTGACACCTTGCCCTGTGCAGCATCGGCAAGTCCCCGTTGAACCGACGCAAGGGCACCGGGGTTATTGAATAGCCATAGTTCTGAAGCAGGGATGGTTACTTGTGGATCTAGCACAATTTGCCCAAAGCTATTCATATATATATGATACGTAACACCTTTCTCTATTGGGACTTTGGTCAAAATCACTCGCTTTTTGGCATCTGGCTTCACATTCTCTGCTACTATTGTTAAATCCTCATCCTTTATTATAGTTGCCATTTTGCCCCCTTTGCATGCGTAGGATTGATTAGTGAGTGGGATAGTCCCACTTTTTCTCGCTTCCCACCACATTCTAGCATAGCCATTGGATTTGTCAAGTCCCTGTTGTATCTAAACTCGTAACCACATCTCTATTTACCTTCTCCTGGTTCTCGGTTATCGTCTCGCATCTCGAAGAGAAGAAGCAGAGGTAATAATCTATTTTCTCTTTGCCCTCAGTGCTATAATTTTTGAAAGTAGGCAGTACTTCTAAAAGGAGGTATTCATGGAACCAGTGTGGATAGCCATTTCAATCACTGCCCTGGTTATTATTGTGGTGCTTCTGCTTATCTCAAGGCGAAAGGGGAAGCAACTCCTTAACCCGTCTAACCTTCTTATACTTGGCATGTCCTGTGTGGGTCTGGGGATTATTTTCGGTGATGAGCGTCTGATAGGTTACTCTTTCATAGGTGTCGGAGTCCTTCTTTCAGTAATTGATGCTATTAGAAACAGAAAACAATAATTTGAGGTAAGCTTTCTGTATCTATATCGAGACTAGCCCTCATAAGCCTTTGGTCGCTGGTTCAAATCCAGCCGCTGGCAGTTAGTTTTTGAGCCTGTTTTATGCATTTCATGAATACTCCTGGAAATTTACTTAACCTTTTTCATTCTCACCCTTTTCCTTCTGTTTAGCTATATAGTCTAAATAATATTGTGATAGTCCCTCTAACGTTGCCAATATAGGTTTACTAGAACTTGGCTGTTCCTCCTGCGCTTTTTTGATTTCCTCTTGTAAGCTTGCTATGCGTGTAAGTGTAGCTTCTATGCTATTCGTTCTTTTAGCAGTGTTTAATGATATCATCAAGCTATTAGCGCCTAACCCAACTGCGAGAACACCCAGTGCATAAGCAGTAAACACGGTTTCCCCACTGAACCGACCAATAATTCCTAAAATCACCGCACCAATGATGAAAGCAAATACACTAATCAATAGTCTCCACTTCATTTTTTCTCTCCTTTAAATTTTCTTTCCTTTGATAGTCCGAGCTGAGAAATAACTTCCAATTTATAGTTGTCCAGATTATAGCACCGTGTTTTGTTTTTCGACTATCGAATATTTACAGCTAAAATATGTCCCGCATCCCTATTGACCTTCTCCTGGTTCTCCAGTAGCGTCTCGCATCCCGAAGAGAGTAAGCAGAGGTAATAATCTATTTTCTCTTTGCCCTCGGTGCTATAATTTTTGAAAGTAGGCAGTACTTCTAAAAGGAGGTATTCATGGAACCAGTGTGGATAGCCATTTCAATCACTGCCCTGGTTATTATTGTGGTGCTTCTGCTTATCTCAAGGCGAAAGGGGAAGCAACTCCTTAACCCGTCTAACCTTCTTATACTTGGCATGTCCTGTGTGGGTCTGGGGATTATTTTCGGTGATGACCGTTTGATAGGTTACTCTTTCATAGGTGTCGGAGTTCTTCTTTCAGTAATTGATGCTATTAGAAACAGAAAACAATAATTTGAGGTAGGCTTTCTGTCAACGTTGATGGTGACTAATCGATATTGCCAGGCGGTAGGGTGTTATGATGCTATAGAGAGTCACAAACGTTATTCACCGGTGGATAGGTTGATACATTAGGCAGGATATTACTAGGTCAGTGAAGTCTGAGAATAGTTTGAGGCTTTATCGGAGGATTGAACAAACCGCTAGATTGTGACTTACTGATCAAAACAAGCAAATGTGGTGTGATTCTCAATCGAATTATCGACGGAGTCTGTAGTTCACTGTAGACTCACCACCAGCGACAAAGCACTATATAAAGATAGTACGGCGGGCCGCTAAGACGGCCACTTCTCCCTCGAATACTATTATCACAATCTTCCCAATAGAAATCAGTCAGAAATCCCTCAGTATCACGAACAACTCTCTCAGACATTGTCTGGTAGAGCACTACCATTTCATCATAATCATATTCATCATAATCATTTTGATACTGTCTTGCCCTGCGCCTCGGGTTTCCAGTGATGCCGATCTTGAATTGGCTACAACGGTCTGATCTAGTGTATGCCGAAACAATACGTCGAAGCCTCAATTGGCTTGGCCATCCAGTATGAATATCCAAGCGGACTTCTATTTGTTAGCCTCCCTCACTTCAGTCGTAAAAAAAGTGATTCTAGATGACTAATCTCCACATCCAAGCTACCAGGAGATTTGAGTACATGGAAGTTGTGAGCTTAACGAATTCCGTACTTGGACTGTCGCGCCTTGAGTGCTGATTCGCCCCCATCGAGCACGTTGAGAACTGCATCTTTTATCGTGCTCTCAGGACAAGCCAGAAACCCACTACACTCCATTCTTCCTTGGCTACCGTCCGAGTCTACATGCATTATGAGTTCAGCATCAGTCAATACCACAAGGTTTGCATTGTGCGAAGTCATTATGAACTGCTGCGTTTGCTTCTTTTCAAGCAACTGCGGTGCTATGACATCAGCAATATGTCGGTTGTCAAGGTTATCTTCAGGCTGGTCAATAATAAGGGGACCTTTTCTCATACGCAACAACAGGGGAAAGACAGCGGTGCACCTCTGGCCCGCTGAAAGATTCTGGATTGGAACAGGATTACCATTAAGTACCAGAGAGAGTTCGACATCATCATCATCGACGACTTTCATAAAATCAACAAACTTGGCGTCGAACAGCATTTCATTCTGTTCCGTGCTCTCAGCTTCCATATCAAAGTTACAGGACCGCTTGAATAGCTCCCTCAGATTCTCATAGCTGTCAAGTTGTCCGAGTCCCTGGACAAAGCTTACAATATTATTAGCGTCGCTACCGTAAGTCTGGAGGTACAGCCTCTTTTTCTCTTGGTTCGCAGATTTCAGGAATTTCAAACGAATGCTTGAAATTTCCAGATTTATGTCCTTCACCTCCTGCATGCGTATGCCACATATTGTGTTACGAGCGTTACAGATATCATTACATGCTGCGAATATGCCCTTAGCCATACTCCTCATCGCCTCTGCGAGAGACTTACACTCTGCTTCCAGAGCTGGCAGAGCCTTGGTTTCTTCAATTATTTGTATCTGCTGAGAGAGAATCTCTCTTTCATCTGGTGGTAAAGCATTGACTCTGGGTTCATAGCTATCCGTACGAAATTGTGTAAATATTTGCCTTGACTTCTCAAGGTTCTCGGCCATCTTATTGCGTATCTTCTTGAGATCATCATCAAGTAGTTTCTTCCCTTCCACCCTTGTTGTTTCAAGGTCCTGAATCTTAGACTTGGTTTCGTTAACAATAGCTTGTATCGCCGCTGGGTATTTGTTAGCTTCTTTAAACTCATCAGCGATCGTGGAGAAACCGCTATCAATCGCAGAGAGCATTTGAGTGCTCACGTTCGACAAACGATCCCTTAGATTTGCCAACTGCTGATCGCAAAAGAGGAAATCCTCGTACTCTGTTTGAAGCTGTAGCAGGGCTTCCTGTTCAAGCTTCTTGAGTGTGTTTCTCTTGTTTCGAAGAGCCAATCTCTGTCGTAGATTGTCATCTAGTTGCTTGACTTTCCTTTGGAAGGCTGGTAGCTGATCCCGTGCAGATTCTACCTTGGCATCAATTGTCTCGTAGAGTTTTCTAATTTCTGCTTCATGCCCAACGCTGTCTATTAGCGTCAAACGTGATGTTGGATATTCTGCAACTGCCTCAATCTCATGCCACCCAAGTATCGAGACATCAAATCCCGTTTGTTCAATAGTCTCTACTTCCCTTGAGGCTCCATTTTCTTCGGTGATTCTCATTCGCCCCGGGGAATCTGCACGCCTTACGATAACTGCCTTCGAGCCATTCCTGCGTTGAACCAAGCATTCAACGAAGCCGCTGGAACCCAAAATATAGGCAACATGCTTACTAACAGAATCTTTACGATCCGCAGGGATGAAAGTGCCAAACAGGAAACGCAGGCATTCCAAGATGGAGGTCTTGCCAGTCCCTTTGCACCCTATTAGGCAATTCATAGATGGATTGCACACGATCCACTCATCCTTGATGAACTGACCAGATATGTGGATACCTAGAATGTAGTTATGCTCATACTGAGGAGGTGTTAACGAAACGCGATCCCTAAATGAAAGTGCAGTTTTCAGCTCTCGGAAAGTCGTTCTCTCACATTTGACCCATGTATACCTTTTCCGATCCAATATATGCTGGTGAGTGTGAGCGTCGCTTGATTGCACGCAAACCTGCAAAGGAATGTCGCGACCGTCTTTAGTCTTCTTAGTGCCGTCAAAGAAAGCAGCTGTTGATATATTTCTTACTTCAAGTGCTGAGAACGCACAATCCTCGAGGAAACCCAAGAAAGCATCATCGTCATAGATGTCGTCTATACTTCTGGAGGTTTCGGGCGATTTCGATTGATGCAGATGAGCAGGTATGAACAATGCGCCCTCTTCTAAGAAGAACTTCCCAATATCAGTAATAGCCGAGGTGAAGCCTTCTTGATTTGCCTCAGTCTTAAATGTGAAATTTTCCTTTGCTTTTTTAAGAACGTAGCCATAGTGATCCGTTTGTTGATCCGGGTCAACTGCTACAATACAGTGAAAGAAGTAGTCCTTCGATACTTTCTTTGAAATTGCATCAACGAAGATATTGATCTCTGCTCCGGGAATCAATCTGGTCTTCGGGCAATGTTTCTGCAACCCCGCGAGAACCTTAGGGGCAGGTGTCTCTCCGTGTGCCAAGATGATAGCAAAACTGTAGTCGTTCTCACGAAGAACCTCCCCTAGACGCTCTTCTGCGTCAGCACCTTTATATTCGTAGTCACTTGATCTAGGCGCATGAACATGGAAATCCGCCTTTAGGAAGGTCCCACCGCCTGTGTTCTGGGATTTCCCTAATTGCTGTTCGAATTCGGATGGTCGCATTCTATAAAATCCTTCGTGGCGCTCTAAACTACGTTAAGAGTCAGCATACCACCCCAAACATCTCCACCTGAAAAATCACCTTATATATTATACCATCCAAATATTTCCCTTGCGAGTATCTCCCTTCCAAAGCAGGAATCAAGGAATAAAGAGTTCTTGGCGATATACCTTCGGATAACTTTAACTTTGGTGGAGCTTTGGACTGGACGTGTAACCTAGTTTCATATCATTGAATGAGCTGCCCTCTGAGGCACTATTGGATAATCCTCCGTGGTGCTTGGCTCATTGCTGTATTTGGATTGAACAATAAGCCAAAATGTTACCTCTCTAAGCAGGCTTGTTAGCCTACTCACTAGCCACAGTGTACATCGTAATTGTGATAACTGCACTTTAAGAATCCGAGTTGTCAGCTTCACCAATGCTGCTAGCTTTTATAGCAGAGGGCCGCGACCTAAAGGCTGGCATCCGGGGCAGAAGCAGGTGCCACGGTTCTGCACCGGGACCCGCTCGATGGTGCTGCTACAAATGGGGCAGGGTTCGCCTCCCTTATGAGCAACCTTAAAATTGAAATGGGCTGTGCCCAGCTCGCCCTCGGGGCGGACGTAGGTATCCACGCTGGCGCCTTTGCTCATCCAAATGCCCTTTAGAAGCCTAGACAAAAGGGCAGAATGTATGTATCATCTCAGGGCGCTATGATAGTAGGGATGAAAAAAGGTGCCACTCCAGAGGAGATAAATGGGGTGGTGCAGAAGGCTAAATCGCTGGGACTGGACACCCAGTTGAATCTGGGCACCGATAAGACAGTGGTGGCTTTGCTGGGAAGCAACACAGGACAGCTACCTAGCGACATCTTCGCCCTGCTCCCTGGAGTGGAGAGCGTAGCCCGGATTATGAAACCCTACAAGCTCGCCTCCCGCGAATTCAAGTCACAGGACAGCGTAGTTTCCGTTAATGGGATCGAGATCGGGGGCAAGCATATCGTGGTTATGGCAGGGCCCTGTGCTGTGGAAAACGAAGAACAGCTCATGGAGGCGGTCAGGGCTGTGAAAAAAGGCGGAGCCTGTATTGTGCGCGGTGGTGCCTTCAAACCACGCACCTCCCCCTTCAGCTTTCAGGGGCTGGAGAAGGCCGGCTTGGAGTTGCTGGCGAGAGCTAGAGAGCAGTTCAACATACCTATAATTACCGAGGTGGTAGACCCCCACGATGTGAGCCTGGTATCCAAGTATGCGGATATCCTTCAAGTCGGGTCCCGAAATATGCAAAACTTCGCCCTGCTAACCGAGATTGGGAAGAGTAAGCACCCCGTCTTGCTGAAACGGGGGTTCTCATGTACCGTCGCTGAATGGCTTACAGCGGCCGACTATCTGCTAGCAGAGGGGAACAGCCAGCTTATTTTATGCGAGAGAGGTATCAGGACCTTTGAGACCAGCGCTCGCTTTTCTCTCGATGTATGCTCCATACCCGTGATTAAGAGATTCAGCCACCTGCCTCTAATCGTCGATCCCAGCCATGCTGCCGGTCACTACGCCCTGGTTCCAGCGATAGCCAAGGCAGCCATAGCTGCAGGTGCCGATGGGCTCCTCATCGAGGTTCACCCCAACCCCAAGGAAGCCCTTATAGATGGCCTTCAGTCCCTTACTCCATCGGACTTCGCCAGATTGATGAAAGAGCTCAGGCCAGTTGCCGAATCGGTAGGCAGATACATCTAGTCAGGCCTAGAAGTCCTCCTCGAAACTATCCTCCAGGAAGACAAGGACAGATTTTGAGGGAGATGAGACACTTAGGTTACGAAGATACCAAGAAATATGGCGCGGCTGGTGTAAATCCAGCCGCCGCCAGCTTTTATATCAGAGGCCCGCAACCGAGAGGTTGGCATCTGGGGCAGAAGCAGGTGCCGCGGTTCTGCACCAGGACCCGCTCGATGGTGCTGCCGCAAATGGGGCAGGGTTCGCATCCCTTATGAGCAACCTTAAAACCGAAATGGGCTGTGCCCAGCTCGCCCTCAGGGCGGACGTAGGTATCCACGCTGGCGCCTTTGCTGCCGATGCCTGCCCCAAGAACCCTGCGGATGCTTTGATATAGAGTTTGCACTTCTTTGGGCGACAGGGCATCTGCTTTCCTCAGGGGGTGAATCCGAGCCGCAAAGAGGGCTTCGTCGGCATACATATTACCGATTCCAGCGACGATACATTGGTCGAGAAGCGCTGCTTTTACCGGGATGTGATGCCGGCTTAATCTTTGCCCCAGAATGCCCGGGGTGAAGCTTTCATCCAACGGCTCGGGGCCCAGCTTGCAGACCACAGTATCGGCATCATCTACCAGCCATATCAACCCCAGCCGGCGCCGGTCGCTGAAAACAAGGCGGTGGCCGTTGGAGAGGTGGAAAACCGCCCGGGCATAGCGGTCAACTCCTTTGGGATTTAACAGCAAGACACCGGTCATCCTGAGATGCATAATCAGCGACCTGCCATTCGATAGGTGAAAGATGAGATACTTTCCCCGGCGTCCCAGGCTTTCTACCTTCTGCCCGATTAACCCGCGACGGACTTCTTCAGCAGAACCACCGCACACTAGCTCGGTATCAAAGATAGCAACTTGAGTGAAGCTTTGCCCCACAACCCAGGGCGAAAGCTCGTTCTTAATCGTCTCTACCTCAGGCAGTTCCGGCATTTCATCCCATCTCGCCCCAGTTTTTGCCCATCTTGATATCTATCTTCACAGGGACGCAAAGCTCGAAAGCATGAGGCATAAGCTCGGTAACCAGGGACTTCATTTCCTCCACTTCTGCCTCGGGCACCTCGAAGAGTAATTCGTCGTGTATTTGTAACAGCATCTTGCTCTTAAGATTCCGCCTCTCCATTTCCCGATGTAGATTTATCATGGCAATTTTAATGATGTCAGCAGAGCTGCCCTGCACCGGGGCATTTATAGCCATGCGCTCCGCAGCCTCCCTGACCATTCGGTTGTAAGAATTAATTTCGGGCAGGAACCGCCTCCTCCCCAACACTGTCTGGACATAGCCCAGCTTCCGGGCTCGCTCCTTGGTTGCCTCAAGATATTCCTTCACCCTGGGATATTTCTCGAAATACAGGGCGATGAATTGAGCGGCTTCCTCCCGGCTGAGATTGGTGGCTTTCTCCAATCCATAATCGCTCATGCCATAAACAACTCCGAAATTGACCGTTTTGGCATTCCGGCGCATATCAGGGGTCACTTCATCCCCAGGAATGCCGAAGAGTTTAGAGGCGGTCAGGGCGTGGATATCCTCATCGTGGGCAAAGGCAGCAATGAGGCCGGGGTCTTGAGAGAGGTGAGCCAGGGCTCTCAGGTCAATCTGGGAATAATCGGCGCTTAAAAGGTATGTCCCGGGCGGAGCTATAATAGCTTCCCTTATCTTATTCCCCACCTCGCTCCTTACAGGTATGTTCTGGAGGTTGGGGTCGCTGGAGGAAAGTCGGCCGGTAGCCGTGCCCGTCTGGTTAAAATTGGTATGCACCCTCCCCGTCTTATGGTTAATAAGCGCAGGCAGGGCATCAACATAGGTTGACTTGAGCTTACTAAGCTGGCGATATTCCAGTATAAACTCAATTACGGGATGAACACCTCTCAATGCTTCCATGACCGAGGCTTCGGTTGAGTAGCCGGTTTTCGTTTTGCGTGACTGGGGCAGCTTGAGCTCCCCAAAAAGCACCTTTCCTAATTGCTGGGGCGAGTTGATATTAAACTGATGCCCGACACTGCTGTAGATTTCCTTCTCCAGTTCCAGCAGCTGCTGACCCAGTTCCAGAGACATCTCACGGAGCAGGTCGGTATCTAAGACAATGCCATTTCTCTCCATAGTCACCAAAACTGGAATCAAAGCCATCTCCACTTCGGTGAAGAGCTGCCACAATCCCTGCTTTCGTAGCTCGGTTTCCAAACTCTCTTTTAAACTCCAAACGATGTCCACGTTGGTGCAGAAATAGTCGGCAACCCGGTTTACCTCTGCCAGGAATATGGAGCCTTGTTTCTTTCCTGTGCCAGTTAATTCAGCGGGGGTCGCTATCTCGACGCCCAGTTTATTAAATGCCAGCGCTTTAAGCCCCAGGCTCTTTTCGCCAAGGAGATAAGCCGCGAGCATGGGGTCGAAATTCAGATTCTCAAGCTTTACCCCACAGCCAGCCAACACCGCTATAGCATGTTTGCCGTTATAGGCAATCTTGCCTATGCCGGCGTTTTCTAAAATTGGTTTTAGCCAGGCTGTGACCTGGGTCAGCGGCAATTGCGGCGGCTGATTCAAGCCCTGGTGCCCCAAAGGTATATAAAACGCCTTCCCCCGGGCTGGTGATATTGCTATGCCTACCAAGTCCGCCATCGCGGCCTTTTCGCCCGTAGTTTCAATCTCGATGGCGAGGTCCTGTGCTTTTTCCAGTTCGCCTATAAGCTGTTCCAAGGTTGTCTCAGTGTTCACTATGTGGCACTTGACTGCCGATGGGTGGGCGGGTACAAGACCCGCCCCTACGGAGGGATAGCTCTCGGCCTGTATTTGGGGCAGCCTGGGAAGTAATTTAATGAACTCAAGCTCCTGGAAAAGCTTTGCCACCTCGTTCCGGTCATAGTGGCTTACCTGGCAAGTTTTCAAGTCCAGCTTGATGGGAACATCTTTGACTATAGTGGACAATTCTTTATTCCGGAAAGCCTGTGTGCGATATTCGCGTAGCGTGTCCTGCAGCTTGCCCGGCGTTATGTCTTCAATATGGTCGTAGATTCCCCGGAGGCTGCCATACTGCTGAAGCAATTTAGCGGCTGTTTTCGGACCAACACCTGGCAGGCCAGGTATATTGTCCGAGACATCGCCCGCCAGTGCTTTAAGGTCAGCGAGTTGTTCTGGTTTGATGCCGTATTTCTGCTCTACTGCCTCCTCATCGTAAAGGATGGTATCTGTGAAGATCCGCCTGGGAGCAAGGGTTTTCACTCGAGGCAAAACAGCTTGCAGCATATCATTGTCCCCCGTAACAATGATGGTCTCAATGCCCTGCTCATCAGCCTGCTTGCTCAAGGTGCCCAGGACATCGTCGGCCTCGAAGCCATCGATTTCAAAAACGGGGATATGGAAGGCTTCCACTAACTGGTGAACCTTTTTTATCTGGCTTTTCAATTCCTCGGGCATGGCCGGGCGCTGCGCTTTGTATTCCTCGAACATTTCATGCCGGAAGGTCGGTGTGGGACGGTCAAAGGCGACAGCCCAATGAGTGGGCTTAAAATCAGCAAATACCTTGAGCAGGGTACTGGCAAAGCCATAGACGGCATTTACCAACTCCCCGGTCTTGGGTTGGGTCAGCGGGGGCAGGGCATGAAAGGCGCGGTGAATCAAGGCATTGCCGTCAAAAAGCAGCAACAGTGGTTTCTCTTCCTTGGCCACAGCCTTATTATACTATGGCTCCACCCCGCATTGCCTGCTGATCACTTCCTCCTCGATTTCGGTAATCCTAACCATCTCGGCGTCTTATCAATATATTCACGATAGGCGTCGCCGTATTTATCAAGGCAGTAGCGTTCCTCTCCAACTGCCGCAATTCTTATAGAGACTGACTGTACAAAGAAAACCAGCAGGAAGACCCACGAGGCTGAAGCTATGCCAACGCTCAAATATATCAACAATGAGGCTAAGTACAATGGGTGTCTCGAATAATGGTATATCCCTCTGGTAATCGGTACATCCATCGGTGTCGTAGCGAAATTCACCGTAGCAGCCGCAAGCACAACTAGACCTAGCAGGAAAATGCTAAAACCGGAGTAGAACCATATCGTGCCTAATTTGAGTGGTAAAAAAATAGAATAGGCGACAGCCATAGTATCTACCGCCATAGATACATAGCTGACCACCCTGTATCGTTGGCTGGTTTTCATTTCAGAAGGCTGCCCCGACGCTCTCCGGTATACATCTGACCCAACAAGCCTTACTGCCAGCATATCTACCCACGGCCAAATCATGAAAATCCAGGCGTTCCAGACACCTATGTGAAAGGCTGGGATTAGCGACATGATTCACCTCCGCTAATTTGCTTGCCCCACTTTAACTTTCAACCGTTGGGCATAGCGTTTGTTGATTAGATTGCAGCCACAATAATCTTCCTGCTTAGATTATTCTTGACTTATGCAGTTGTCAATACCCATTTACCATAGACTTATTGTACTATGGCTCCACCGAAACCCTAAACAATATCAAAGCCCGATACCAGGTGATTGCTCAAAACATGATAAAATCATGCCAGAGAAGGCTTGACAAATGACACACGCAACGTATGGTTATACGAGTACGCATAACCGTTTCTGGGAGATAGACCTCTTACGCACCATCGCCATAGTAGGTATGATAACCTTCCATACGCTCTATCTGCTTAACTACTTTGATATACACAACACCGGCGTGCCCGGTGTGCCTTATGGGTTCTGGTGGTGGTTTCCCAAAGTAACCGGTGGGACTTTCATCTTCCTCGCCGGAGTATCACTTACAATCACCCATTCCAGGTCAAAGAGAATGTCGGGGTTTATGCTCAGAGGCCTGAAGATATTCGCATGGGGCATAGGCATTACTCTGATTACGTGGCTAATCTCCAGAGAGGGGTACGTCCGATTCGGCATACTTCACTTTTTCGGGATTGCGTTCATACTCGCACCTTTCTTTACAAGATTCCGCTTCATCAATCTGATACTGGGCATCGCTCTGATGGCAATAGGCATTTACCTACAGGAACAAAGGGTTTTTGTCGACTTCCCCTGGCTGCTCTGGCTGGGGCTGATGCCACGCGGCTTTTGGACGATGGACTACTGGCCACTGCTGCCGTGGTTCGGCCTTTTTCTTGTGGGAATGTTTTGCGGCAAAATTCTATACCCGCAAGGGAATAGACGATTCAATATTCATGAATTCAACGACCTTGTTACCTCAGCGCTGACCTTGCCGGGAAGACATCCGCTGGTGATATACCTTGCCCAGTGGCCGGTAGTTATCGGGGTCCTCCTCCTCCTGTTCCCTGCCAATGTGCTCCCCCACTTCCCCTTCTAAGCATAACTTCAGAACTGCACCGACGCCCTAGTAATTGGTAAAAAAGATCATCATTACGTAGATACCGAAGTGAATGATGGAACAAGGCAAAAACGACCTCGTTCTGTAAGCCACGTAACCCAAAATGAAGCCGCCAGGGATGCAGACCAGCGTCTCTAAAAAAGGCTTGCCCAGATGGAGCAGCACAAAGGGAATGGCCTGCACAAAGATAGCACTTTTGCCTATCGACTTTTCCAGGCCAAACAGCATATATCCACGGAACAAAAATTCCCAGGCAAACATGTATAGTGCGGCGTTGAGCAGCAGCTCAGACCATTCTATGGCATTCTTATGATAGTAAGAGCGAAACTCAGGCATTTTACCGGCCCCGTAGAGAATCAGCGCCATGGCAGCAAGACAGACCATGGTCAGAATTATCGACGATTTCCGGCGGCCAATGCGGATGCCATAATCCCAGGGCTTATCCCGAAAAAGAAGCCAGCCCGCCGCCAGCGGGACAAGCAGGTAATAAATGAGCTCCGTTGCCCGGGGAAAATCAATGTTTCAAGGGTAGTAACGTTCCAGGACTAATACCAGCGTGGATATGCCAACCACCGCAAGAAGGTTCAGGTCATAGCCCCACAACATCCTGTTTTTGATGTACTTTTGCATTCCAATTGCGACGGACTACACCTTTTTATCAGTCCATGGTCCCAAAGTGCCTTCTAATGGCATTAGTGTACCACAAACGACTATTTGGACAATCCACTCAAGCAGCAACCATGCAGCGTTAGCAGTTGACATTCGAAGCAGAAATTTGCTATAATTCTACTTTGAAAGCATCTAACTTGGAGGAAGGTCTCCTGATGTCCTTCTTATAATGAAAGAATCCTATCTGAAGCAATTTCCAGGGTACCGTAGCAGCCACGCTTCTAAAAACCTGTGCGCATAAATTTGTAAGCAATAGTTGTTGGCATTTATTAGATACATACCGTAAAGGAGGTGAAGGTTATAGGGTAAACATAGTTCTATGAGTTTTATCAGGCCTTTTTATGTAAAAATAATTTAAAAGGGAGGAGGAAAAATGGCTTTAAAGAAATATTGCATTATTGCTCTTGTGGCAATTATGGCGGTGGTGTTGTCTGTGGGGAGTCCTATTGTCGTCGCCCTAGAGTCATCACCTGAGTTCTCACCTGGACTCCACACGGGTTGGATGGAGGAGCTCGGTGGAGATAACATCACGTATAACCGCACGTTTGAATACTATATCCCGACCAGTTACGACGATTCAGATGTTCCCTTATTGTTTTCGTTTCACGGCTTGGGCAGCAGCGGAGAGGAACAACGCGATCTAACCAAGTTTGATGTGCTTGCCGAACAAGAAGGATTTATTGCCGTGTTTCCTGATGCCACAGAATTGGATCCGGATGCTTATCCTGAAGCAGAGTTGCCACCGCTCACCGGTGCAGAAATCCAGTGGAATCTGGGTGCAGGGTCATTACAATATTGCGCAGGTATTGATGATGTGGGATTCGTTACGGACATGGTTGACTGGTTTGAAGATAACTACAACATTGATGAAAGCCGGATCTACTCCACGGGGATGTCCGACGGCGCCTTGTTTTCATACTTACTGGCCTTTAACCTGACGGGCACGTTTGCAGGCATCGCACCGGTTTGTGGACCGATGCCATGGGGTTTTGGGAACCCCCCTACCACTCCGATAACCGTGATTTTGATGCATGGCACAGACGACCCAATCCTTGATTACAATGGCTATGACGGTTCGGGCGGCAATGTGACTTATTCTGTCGATGAGACTATCGCTTACTGGCGTGGGGTCGACAATACATCCACCGGGCCGGTGGAAACTGTATGGGGGCCAACTGAGGAAGATCCGACCTATGTTACCCGCTATGTTTACAGCGGAGGAACGGACGGGACCGAGGTGATATTGTTTAAGGTCGATGGGGGCGGGCATACATGGCCCGGCGGGCCCCAGTATGCGCCCGAGTTCGCGATTGGCAAAGTTACAACTCATATCGACGGCAGCGCATTAATATGGAAGCATTTACCGCCGGAAAAATACTTCCTGACAATATACAGCACTAAAGGTGGCTCGGTAAGCACTCCTGGCGAGGAGACATTCGCCAATATCGAGTTTGACGGAGCTACTATGTTCTTCTATCCCGGCACCGGTGACACCGTGGTCGACCTTGTGGCCACACCATTTAGTAGTAACTGGGAGTTCGTCAACTGGACTGGCGATGTGACTACCATCGCCGATGTTGATGCCGCCACGACCATTATCACCATCACCCCGGACAGAGACTACGAAATCACAGCCAATTTTCAGCTTGTGTCAGAGGAAGAGCCCAGGGGATGCTTCATAGCCACCGCAGCCTACGGAACTCCCACCGCTGAACAACTCGATGTATTGCGAGAGTTCCGGGATGGCGTGTTGCTGAAAAGCACCGTGGGCTCTCGACTTGTTGACCTCTACTACCAGGTCAGCCCCCCTGTCGCAGACTTCATATCAGAAAGTAGCTTTGTGAGGACCCTGGTCAGGGAGCTCCTGGTTGACCCCGTTGTTTGGTTAGTTGAAGCCACGGGAGATATATGGCGGAATTAGGGTGATGCAGAGTGCTGGGTTATACGGAGAAGCTTGCCCATTGGTAGAAGGGTGAGACACCAGCCCAACTTAAGGCATTATACTCGCCACGCCAAGAGCCGACCGTGTCTGGCACGGTCGGCTCTTTTATTATCATTCTCTCCACACGTTAACGAGTCCACTGACCTTGACGACTGCCACGCGGAGTTTGCCCCTTCGGCTTCGCTCAGGACAGGCCCCAGATTTTTGTAGTTGCCTGATTCATCAGGCTAGTAATCACCGCCCCAACAAGGACGACCAAGGCAGAGAGATGCCCGATGACCCTTACTACTCAGGTAATGGACCTGGAGCAGCTTGTATCACGGGCTTGGGAAACAAGGGTATAATAAACAAAGAAGGGAAGAAGGCGAGTAAAGCTATGAAAAACAGCGGGGTGGCTAAGGTATTTCAGGACATTGCTGACCTTCTGGAGCTTAAGGGGGAGAATGTCTTTAAGATTCGCGCCTATCAGAAGGCAGCCAGGGCTATTGAGCACTACCCAAGAGAATTAAAGATTATGATTGACGAGGGGGGGGACTTACAGAGCATTCCCGGCGTGGGTGAGGCAATAGCTAAAAAGGCCACCGAGCTGATAACAACCGGTAAGCTGGGTTATTATGAGAATCTGAAGGCTGAGTTTCCCCAGGGGGTGACTAATCTCCTGGCCATACCAGGGATTGGGCCAAAGACGGCTCACAAGCTTTCCAGCGAATTAGGGATAAGCTCGGCGGATGAGTTGGAGCGAGCAATCAATGGGGGGCGAGTGGCTCAGCTGTTCCGTCTTGGCGAGAAGACCTCTGATAACATACTTCGCCAAATCCAGGCATTGCGCCGCAAAGACCAGCGCATTCCCATTGGCGAAGCTCTGCCCATTGTCGAGGAAATTACAGTTGCCCTCAGCTCTGTCGCCGGCGTGAAAAATCTCACTCCCGCTGGCAGCTTACGGCGCTTTCGAGAAACATTGGGTGATATTGACCTGATGGGCACTGCCGATAACCCTAAGGAGGTTATAGATGCTTTTGTTGCCCTGCCTCACGTAGGGCAGGTGCTGGCCCAGGGGTCAACCAAGGCCAGTGTTATTGTCAGCGGCGGATTGCAAGTTGACTTGAGGATGGTGGAGCATGACTCATTTGGTTCCTTGCTTCAGTATTTTACCGGGAGTAAACAGCATAACATTTCCCTGAGGGAAAGAGGGCGTAAGCAGGGGTTAAAGCTGAGTGAGTATGGGATAACTGTTATAGCTACAGACAAGCTGGAAAAATTTTCTACGGAGGAGGAATTCTATCACCGGTTGGGGCTTCAGTATATCCCACCAGAACTCAGAGAAGCTCAGGGGGAAATAGAAAAGGCTGAGCAGGAAGCTATACCAAAGCTCGTGGAGTTATCTGACATAAAGGGAAACCTTCATGCGCATACTGAATGGAGCGATGGGCATGATTCCATCGAGGAACTGGCTCTGGCTGCCAAAGATATGGGCTATCAATATATCGCAATCACGGAACATTCCGCTGGACGTGGTATTGCTCACGGTCTCGATGTAGAGAGGTTGAGGCAGCAACTTGCTAAAATCAAAGCTCTTAACGAGCGATTAACCGGAATTCATGTGCTTACCGGCATCGAGGTTGATATTCGGGCGGATGGCAGCTTAGACCTGCCACACGAAATTTTATCTGAATTGGACATGGTGATTGCTGCTGTGCACTCCGCTATGCACCAAAGTGAAGAAAAGATGACCCGGAGGGTAATAAATGCCATAGAAAATCCCGATGTTGATATGATTGCCCACCCTACCTGCCGCCTTATAGGAGAGCGTGAGCCCGTGGCCATAGACCTGGAAGCCATCTTCCGGGCGGCAGCTAAATATAATAAGATTATGGAGATTAACGCCATGCCTGACCGCCTCGATTTAAAGGATATCCACGCTTTCCGTGCCAGAGACGTGGGGGTAAAGCTCGCCATCGGGACCGACGCTCATAGCATTGCTCATCTGGGCTTTATGCGATTCGGGGTTGGCGTCGCTCGACGGGCTTGGTGTGAGCCGCAGCATATATTAAATACTCTGCCCCTCGCAGAATTGCTTGCCGCTTTAAATAGGAATAGATGATCAGCATGGCCCTTTTTGACTTAGATGGCGCTTTGTCCCGGGAGGCACAGGGAAATCCTGGCGAAATGTCAGGTCCTTGACACGCTACCTAATAATTACGAAAAAAGGAGGTTCATAATGGCAAAACAGGACGTACTCTACACCAAGGAGGATGGCATTGGCATAATAACTCTTAACCGTGCCGAGAAACTGAATGCGCTAACACATGAAATGCTCCGCAGGATTAATTCAATTATCGAAGACATTAAGAAAGATGACGAGGTTAGAGCCGTCATACTGACTGGAAACGGTAATGCCTTCTCCGCTGGGACCGATATCTCAGGCGAGGTGCCACAGACAGCGGAGGTAGAGATAAACCTTATGAAAGAGAAGACCTCCACAGAGTACCGCCAGTCAATTTGGTTCTTCAACAGTATTCCCAAGCCGGTGATTTGCGCCATCAACGGGGCCGCCGTAGGCATAGCAGCCGAATTTTCACTACACTGCGATATCAGAATCGCTGCTGAAAGCGCCAGGTGGGGACAGGTGTTCGTCTTAAGAGGCATGACCCCGGACACCGGCGCAGGGACTTATCTTCTACCCCGCATCGTAGGACTATCCAAAGCCTGTGAACTGGTATTCTCAGGAGACATCATCGACGCTCAAGAGATGCTGCGAATAGGACTGGTGAGTAAAGTTGTGCCTGACGCAGAATTGATGCCCACAGCTAGAGAAATGGCCAAGAGGCTAACCAGAGGTGCCCCTTTAGCAGTCCAGATGGCTAAGCAACTGATGTATAGAGGTCTTGAGCAAACCATGGAAGCTCACCAAGAGGTCGCGCGCTACTGCTTCCAGTTAAGTTGCAAGACAGAGGACGTCCAGGAAGGCATCGTATCCTTCTTTGAAAAGAGGGAGCCTCGCTGGAAGGGCAAATAGCCTGTCGGGCAGTGCGTTTGCCTGTCTCAGCCAGATGAACTGCCTCAATGCTTCGCACTGCAGTACCATGCCTTAGCCTTCAGTTTCTGCACCGAAACAGAGGACCATCTTGAAGGCTCGCGGGCTTTCGTGGAGAAAAGAGAGCCTGTTTTTAAGGGGAAGTAGGAGAACATAAGCCTATGTGAATATGCTGGATTAATTGCTTAGGTGCTATAATCAGAACAAATATCAGAAGGAGGAAACACTATGTTTAAAACACGCATAACCGAGCTTTTCGATATCAAATATCCTATCACCCAGGGCGGAATGATGTGGATTTCCCGGGCAGAGCTGGTAGCCGCAGTGTCCAACGCCGGCGGGCTCGGCATAATCACGGCATTTACATTTCCAACCCCCGAGGAACTGGCCGCTGAAATCAAAAAGACCAAAGCGCTTACCGATAAACCCTTCGGAGTAAATATAACACTGTTGCCCACTCTTCGCCCTGTGGATATTGACGGCTATTTAGATGCGGTTATCGATTCCGGAATAAAGATTGTGGAAACAGCCGGCAGAAGCCCGGAGCCATATATGGAGCGGCTTAAGGCGGCTGGAGTAAAGGTGATACACAAGTGCACCGCAGTCCGCTTTGCTCGCACCGCTCAGCGAATAGGCTGCGACGCCGTTAGCATTGATGGTTTTGAGTGCGCCGGACACCCTGGCGAGGAGGACGTTACCTCCCTCGTCCTGATTCCGCTGACTGCTGATGCGGTAGAAATTCCCGTTATCGCCTCTGGAGGCTTCGGCGATGGGCGTGGTCTTGTTGCCGCCCTGGCACTGGGAGCAGAAGCAGTCAATATGGGTACCCGCTTTATGGCAACTAAAGAGGCGCCAGGACATCCCAAAGTAAAAGAATTCCTAACCACAGCATCGGAGCGTGACACAGTATTGGTGCTGCGCTCATTCCGCAACACGATGAGAGCATTGAGAAACCCCACATCCGAAAAGGTGCTCGAACTGGAAAAGCAAGGCGCCGATATACATCAACTGGAATCGCTCATAAGCGGCAGAGTAGGACTGAAATTGCTTGAAGAAGGTGATGCCGATAACGGCCTGCTTAGCCTGGGGCAGGTAATAGGCCTTGTTCACGACATTCCCACGGTCAAGGAGTTGATAGACAGGATAATCAAGGAAGCTGAGGAGGTTGTCTCCAATATGGCCACCGGCGGCATTTTCAAGCCACTGCGCAAGCCGACCGATGCCGCAAATAAGCAGTAAACCCTGTCAATTATAGATAGGCGCATAACGGCAAGGGTCACCATGTATTAATCATACAGGAGGATGCTGCACCTTGAGTCCCCGGGCTGATGGAGATATAATGTAGGTTTCTGGAATAATTGTGGAGGTGGCTGGAGTGTCTACTCGAGATACTCAGGCAATCCAAGGGCTGAAAAGTGCTATTGCTGAAGGCAAGAATTGGTATGTGGCCGTGCTTGAAGCCATTCGCCTATGGCGTAGTCCTGAAGAGGACTACGCCGGGCGACATTATCAGTATCTTGTTGACAACGAAGCCTTCGATTGGCTAGTTCTGACAGAGAGGTTATGTGAAGAACTCGATGGACTTATTCCAGAGAAGGAGCGGATTAATCTTCTCTTCTTCGATACACCACCAATAGAATTATCTAAAGACGAATTTAAGAATCTAATCGGTGCTTCCAAATATCAGGCTCATCTCAACTATTTCTATGGCATTCTTGTGGAAAAATTTCTCATTTTGGCTGTAACTGAAGAGATACGAAAGAAAAAGAGAGTTTTAGGTTTAAACAACGATAACGGAGTAGTCGTCGATGCCTACCAGCGCATTTATGGTGCCACACAATTTGCTCTTTTAAAGCAGTTCAGAAAAGAGAGACATTATCCTCAGCTCAGGTCTATGAGCCTGAGCGAGCTTAATGAATTTACCTATTGGCTATTTAAATATCGTATAAAAAGGTGTGATAAATCCTGCGTGGCCAGCGATACCAAAAAAGCCCTGACAAAGTTGCATGGGATATTGAAGCTAAAAGCTAAATCGCTTCACTTTTCACTTTCAGAAAGCCAATAACTCTTAGCTATCATCCGATGAAGAGTTCAGTTGAGATAATTCCTGGTGTAACCTTTTCAATTTATCTTCGAACATAGCAAGCTTTTGCTTCTCTCTTTCAATAACCTGAGATGGCGCTTTGCTTAAAAAGGCGTTATCTCTTAGCCTGTCTTCAAGTTGGGCGATTCTTCCTTTGATTTCTTCGCTTTCCTTTACCAGTCGTTGTTCCTCAGCACGCCGGTCCACCATGCCTGCCAAAGGCACAACTACCTCAGCCTCTTTCAACACCAAAACCAGGGCCTTATCTTTAGTGGGTTCCCTTTCCTGGCGACCGAGTATTGTTAAGGGGCGAACTTTAGCCAGTGTTTCTATTATATTTGCTTGTGTGATAAGACTCGAAAGAAGCTCACCAGTATAAACTTGGGCTTCAATCCATCTGGTTGGCCCTACCTTATATTGAGCCCGAACGTTACGAATAGAGCGGATAACCTCTATTACGGAATCCATCACCCGCTCTGCCTCTGGAGCAAAGGTTTTATCGTCAGTGATGGGATAAGGAGCTATCATTATGGAAGCTGGCATTTGCCCCTTGTCAGGTAGACGTCGCCTCAAGCTTTGCCAGAGCTCTTCGGTAACGAAAGGCATGAAAGGGTGCAGAAGGCGCAGTGATTTTTCCAATGTATTGACCAGAAAAGGCAAAGGTGAAGGGGTTAACTGGCTACGAAGCCGTATCTTAGCAATTTCAATGTACCAATCACAGAACTTCGACCAGACAAAATCGTAAATCTGCTGCTCTGCTTCACCAAATTGGAACTTTTCCATCAGTTCGGTAACATTTTTGACAAGCTTGTTGAGCTGGCCATCAATCCATTGGTCTTCTATTTTCTGCGGTTGGAGCCCTATCGCCTGAGCTTCTAGCCTTTCAGTGTCCAGGCTCTGAAGGATAAATCTAGTGGCGTTCCACAATTTATTGACAAAATTGCGACTGGATTCCAATTTACTTTTGCCCAGATTTATATCATTCCCCGGTGCAGTCCCGGTAGTTAGAGCAAAGCGGAGAGCATCAACACCATACTTGCCTATTGCTTCAGAGGGGTTTATGACATTCCCTCGCAATTTGCTCATCTTTTCTCCGCTTTCATCGCGAATCAGGCCATGAAGGTAAACAGTGTGGAAAGGTATCTCCCCCGTATCCTCCAGTCCCATCATAATCATCCTGGCGACCCAGAAGAAAAGGATGTCATAGCCAGTTTCCATTACCGAGCCGGGATAGAAATAGCGGAGGTCATCAGTGTCCTCTGGCCAGCCTAGCGTAGAATGCGGCCATAGAGCTGAGCTAAACCAGGTGTCAAGGACATCAGGGTCCTGGATGATTTGTTTTGAACCACAATGAGTACAAACTGAAGGTTCATCTACCGATGCAGTCACCTCAGCACAGCCCTGACAGTACCATACAGGGATGCGATGCCCCCACCATAGTTGTCGGCTGATACACCAATCCCTGATATTTTCCATCCAGTCAAAATATATCTTGGCGAAGCGTTCCGGAAGTATAGTGACCCTGCCATCTTTAACAGCCTTGATGGCAGCTTTAGCTAAGGGCTGTGTTTGGACAAACCATTGCAGGCTGACTTTGGGTTCAATCATTGTCTGGCAACGACCACAATGTCCTACCGAATGAGAGTAGGGCTCGATTTTCTCCAAAAGTTTTTTGTCTTTTAGGTCGGCTAATACCTTATCTCGGCAGGCAAACCTTTCCAATCCTTGATATGGCCCGGCGTTCTCGTTCATAGTAGCATCGGGGTTCATGATATCTACCAGTGGTAAATTATGACGCTGAGCTACTTCGAAGTCCGTGGGGTCATGGGCTGGAGTTATCTTCAATGCTCCGGTGCCGAAAGAAGTATCAACAGCATCATCAGCGATTATGGGGATTTCCTTATCGATAATGGGGAGGGTGACACTCTTACCTATGAGATTCTTGTAGCGCTTATCTTCGGGATTTACTGCCACAGCCGTGTCGCCGAGGAAAGTTTCCGGTCGGGTAGTAGCTACGGTGACGAAGCCCTCTCTTCGCGTTAGAGGATAGCGAATATAATAAAGATGTCCGACAATATCTTTATGCTCTACCTCGAGGTCGGAGAGGGCAGTTTGGCAGCGAGGACACCAGTTTATCATTCGCTCCCCACGATAGATTAACCCCCTGTTGTACAAACGTACAAAGGCAGTACGGACTGCTTTGCTCGGACCTTCGTCCAGAGTGAAGCGCTCCCTTGTCCAATCACAAGAAGTTCCCAAGAGTTGATGTTGATGTCTGATATCCTCCCGTCTCTTATTAGCCCATTCCCAGGTCAATTTAGTGAAATTCTCTCTGCCTATCTCCTCTTTAGTTTGCCCTTGTTTGGCCAGTTGCTGCTCCACAACCACTTGCGTAGCAATGCCTGCGTGGTCGGTCCCCGGTAACCATAAGGTGGGCTCTCCCCTCATTCTGTGCCATCTGACCATGATATCCTCCAGTGTCGCGGTCAGAGCATGCCCCAGGTGGAGCTCACCAGTAACGTTAGGAGGCGGCATGATAATGACAAAAGGCTTCTTATTGGAATCTACCTTAGGAGAAAAGTAGCCTTGCTTGAGCCAGAAATTATGCCATTTCTTTTCTATCTTGCCTGGCTCATAGGCTTTAGATACTTCGGACATTAACTCTAAACCTGTCTTAGCTATCGGCTGTCAGATGAAAGCAATCTTGATATCTGAACAAACTCAAAATTCTAAATTCAAAGATTGTTTGGTCATCGGGATTTTGGCTTTGGAAGAAGCTCCACCACCCTATCCAAAACCTTGTCAGCCACCTCTCGTTTCGGCATAAGAGGTAAGCTATCAACTTTACCTTCTCGGTCAATTATGGTTACTCGATTGGTATCGGCGCCAAACCCACTATCACTGGCTTTAATATCATTAGCCACGATAAAGTCAAGTCCCTTTTGCTGGAGTTTCTGCTTAGCATTTTTCACCAGGTTGTTGCTCTCAGCGGCGAAGCCTACTTTAATGAAATTTCCCTTGACACTGCCTAGAATGTCCGGGGTGCATTCCAGCTTTAAGGTTAACCCTGCCTCTCCTTTTTTAATCTTATCTTTGGCCGCTTTTGTCGGACGGTAATCGGCTACGGCGGCTGCCATGACCAGAGCATCAGCTTGTGGAGTTACCTTCTCTACTGCTTGACGCATTTCCTGAGCAGTGTTGACTTTGATCACGTCAACGCCTGCGGGCTCGGGTAACGAGGTAGGTGCTGTAACCAATGTTACTTTAGCTCCCCTGTCACGGGCTGCTTCAGCCAGAGCATAGCCCATTTTCCCCGATGAGCGGTTGCTGATGTAGCGAACCGGGTCGATAGGCTCTTGGGTACCGCCTGCCGTAACCACGATATGCTTGCCGGCCAGGTCTCCACCTCTCTCCAGTACCTGGCAAATGCCGCCTATAATATCATTGATATCGCCGAGTCGCCCTGGACCTTCTTTACCCGAGGCTAACCAGCCCGTGGCTGGACCAATAATCACAAAGTTGCGAGCTTTAAGCTTGGACAAATTATCCTGGGTAACCGGATTATTATACATATTAGTTTCCATAGCTGGGGCTATAACCACCGGCGCCTTGGTAGCCAGAACCGTGCAGCATAGCATGTCGTCAGCAATGCCAGCAGCCAGCTTGGCAATTATATTAGCTGTAGCAGGAGCAATGACCACTATATCAGCAGCTTTTGCCAAAGAGACGTGTCCAATGCTGAATTCTGAAGCCAAATCAAACATTTTGGTAACTAAAGGCCTACCGGTAATGGCCCGGAAGGTGATTGGTGATATGAACTGGATGGCTTCTTTGGTCATAATCACATTCACCTTGGCCCCTGCCTGAGTTAGCTGGCTGGCAATCTCTGCTGCCTTGTAGGCAGCAATACTCCCTGTTATCCCTAAAACTACAGTTTTGTTGCTAAGCATTACTGTTCCTTGTTCATTTCATAAATGAAACGCAGTCCAATTAAGGTTAGATCGGGATTTATTACATCTATGGCTGCTATCTCTTCGGCAAAAGGGTAAGCCTGGCCGCCTGTAGCTATCACCTTTGCTTTGCTTCCCAATTCCTGTTCTATTCGACGAATCATGCCTTCAATAAGATCAATGTAACCAAATATTATACCCGATTGCATAGCCGAGATAGTATTTCTACCGATGACTTGCTTGGGATGGACTAGTTCTATTCGAGGCAACATGGCAGTGCGGGCGAACAATGCTTCACTAGCTATATTAATCCCCGGGGCAATAGCCCCACCAAGATAATCACCCTCCTTGGACACAACGTCGAAGGTGGTAGCGGTGCCAAGGTCAATAATTATTAACGGTTTCCCGTAGAGGTTCTGGGCAGCCACGGCGTTGACCACGCGGTCAGGACCAACCTCACGAGGATTATCCAGGCGGATGCGCATGCCTGTCTTAACACCAGCTTCGACCACTAAGGGTTGAGTATTTAAATATTTCCTGCACAGTTCCTCGAATGTATACAGCAGCGGTGGCACGACGCCACATAATACTACTCCGGTAACCTTTGAAGGCAAGACCCTTTTTCGCTCCATAAGGTTGAGCACCACTCCACCATACTCGTCTGAAGTGCGATGAATGCCAGTAGCTAAATTCCAGGTAGCTTTTAGCTTATCGGCATCAAATATACCTAGATTAATGTTTGTGTTCCCAATATCAATTGCTAATAACATAGGTGCTTAGCTTTACCTTTATCCTCCTGGCATTGTGGGCTGAGTATATCACTACTAGCCAATCCGTGCTACTATCGAAGCTCCAGGTTAAAAAGCCGGGAATTAGCTAGAAGCATGATTTTCGCCACCCTCTCCTTGTAAGTCTTGTAACTTCTTGACCATCGCCTGCCAATGTGTACCCTGCCAGTAGATACGATGGCAGGCGGGGCACTCCGTATATTGAGTTTGAGTTTCAAAAACGTGAGCGGGGACCAGGTTTTTAACCTCTTCCTTGCCCCTGGCTATTAATACTTGATTACATTCCAGGCAAAGCGAGAAGGGGTTGAAATGATAATTTAAATTCAACGCTTTCACTACTTCCTGCATCTGGAGTTTAGGGTCATCTTGCTTAATGAGTATAGTTTTGAGTTTGCCATTTGTGACCAAGCGTCTTTTCATAAATTGAGCATCTTTAGTCAAAATCACCCTACCTTCGCTAAGAGCTGTTTTAATCATTTGAACATCGTCTTTTTGCTTAAACAGCAGAGTGTCATAGCCAATCAGCCTTAACCATCGAGCTAGTTTGCCAACGTTGTTATCTGCAATGAATTTAACTTCCATAGCTTATCCAGAACAAAGGTAATCGATTCGGCTGGAAGGCTTAGGGGTCTCGCCGACGGCGGATGTTAAAAAATGTGCCCACGAATAACAATTCTTATATATTTTAACATTAATTCCGTGGCTAAAGTAGCTATTGCCAACCAACCCCTTAGACCATTCATATCGAATCTGCGTGATTCAGATTATTGACAGAAGACGGTTTTTTCTATATCCTTTGGCTGCAAAAATCTTTAAGGAGGTTAGGAAATGCCAGTTAATATGATTGTCTGCTGCAAGCAAGTGCCTGACCCTGAAGCACCACCGTCTGTGTTTAAGGTAGTAAACAACCAGATGACCTTGCCGCCAGACGTAAAACCTGTAATCGGTCAATACGAGGAATTCGCCTTGGAGGCTGCCCTCAAAATCAAGGATACCGGTGGGGGCAAAATTACTGCGCTCAGCTTAGGTAATAACTTCGTTCGCGACGTAATTAAGAAAGCGTTAGCTGTGGGGGGCGATGAACTCATTCTTCTGGAAGACGAAGCTTTTGAGGGAGGCGATAGCTGGTCAACTGCCAACTCCCTGGCTATGGCAATAAAGAAAATAGGGGAATATGACATTATTTTCTGCGGTAGACAATCCTCTGATTGGGATGCTGGTCAAGTAGGTCTAGGCATCGCTGAGATTTTAGGAATCCCGGCTGTAACCTTAGCTCGTAAAGTGGAGGTCGTCGATGGAAAAGCGAAGGTTGAGCGAGTTATTCCCGACGGCTACCAGGTTGTTGAAGTGACACTTCCCGCCCTAATTATAGTAACCAGTGGGTTAGGAGCACTTCGTTATGCCACCCTGAAAGGAATCATGGCAGCAGCTAAAAAACAACTTGTCATTTGGAAACCAGCCGATATTGGGCTCGAGCCTTCACAAATTGGGGCTGCTGGAAGGCATAGCAAGTTAGATAAACTCTTCCAGCCAGTCAAGGAAGCCAAATGTGAAATAATCGAAGGAGAGACACCCGCAGAGGCCGGCGCTAATCTAGCCGTAAAACTCAGAGAAGCCAAATTACTTTAAAGTTAAGGAGGAAATAATGGCTGAATACAAAGGTATATTAGTTTGTGGTGAGCTAGCAGACGGGAAGTTAGCCTCCATTACCACTGAGTTGCTAGGATGTGGTAGGAAGCTTGCTGATGACCTGAAGGAGGACTTATCTTGCCTGCTGGCCAGCGATGCAGTTGGCGGAGCTTCCAAAGAAGCAATTGCCTTCGGAGCAGACAAGGTTTATGCCGTAGAACACCCCGCCCTCAAAGAATACCAAGCTGATTCCTATATGCAAGCCGCAGAAAAATTGGTCAAAGAGATTTCACCTCGGACAATACTTATGGGGCAAACATCTATGGGTAGAGACTTGGCTCCTCGTCTTGCCTTCAGACTAGGTACCAGCTTGACAACAGATTGTCTCGACTTAAGCATAGACCCGGGGACAAAGCTGTTGACACAAACGCGTCCTGTTTATGGCGGCAATGCTCAAGCTATATTCACCAGCGAGTTTATGCCTCAGATGGCTACTGTTAGGACCAAGGCAATGTCACCGTTGGAGCGTGATGACTCAAGGAAAGGAGAGGTCATACCCACTAAGATTGACATAGATACGTCGAAAGTAAGGGCAAAGATATTAGAAACTGTTAAGGAAGAGGCGGTCGGCATTAAGCTTGAGGATGCCCCTGTGATTATCTGTGGAGGCAGGGGGATAGGTGGTCCTGAGCCCTTCCAGACTACATTGAAGGAGCTAGCCGATTTGCTGCATGGTGCGGTAGGTGCCTCACGTCCTCCTGCTGATAATGGTTGGGTGTCAGAGGCAGCGCATATCGGCCTTACTGGAAAAATTGTTGCTCCTGATATCTACATTGCTATAGCTGTTTCAGGTGCTAGCCAACACACAGCTGGATGTACAGGCTCCAAACACATTATAGCCATTAATAAGGATCCTGAGGCGAATATATTCAGGGAGGCGGAATTGGGAGTGGTGGGCAAATACGAAGAAGTGGTGCCAGCCTTAACTAACAAGCTAAAGGAGTTATTAGCTGGCTAAAATAACATAAAAGCTTCCAGGCGCTCTCAGTCGCCCTTGCCCGCCTTCTTCTTGTCAGCGATGACTTTCTGACTGACATGAGCTGGCACCTCTTCATAATGGGCAAACTCCATCACAAAGCTACCGCGCCCTTGTGTCATTGACCTTAAATCTATGGCATAACGAGTCAGTTCTGCATAGGGTGCCTGGGCTTCAATGACATTGATGCCACCACCGGGATTCATCCCAAGCACGCGTCCCCTCTTGGTATTAAGATCGCTAGCAATATCCCCAGTATATGTCTCAGGCACGGTTATAGTAAGATTCATTATAGGCTCAAGCAATACCGGCTGTCCTTGAGATAATCCCTTTTTTAAGGCCTGTGCTCCCGCAATCTTAAAAGCAATGTCCGAAGAATCTACGGCATGGAAGCTGCCATCGTAAAGGGTTACCTTCACGTCCACTACTGGATAACCAGCTAAATCCCCCTCTTGTTTCGCTTCATTGACTCCTTTTTCCACAGAGGGAATATAGTTCTGGGGTATTGCCCCCCCAACGATTTTCTTAGCAAATTCAAATCCCCCACCCCGAGACAAAGGTTCCAGCTCCAGACGGACATGTCCATATTGACCATGTCCTCCAGTCTGCTTTTTATGTTTATACTCTGCCTTGGTTGACATAGTAATAGTTTCTTTGTAAGGAATCTTGGGCAGATCTAATTTCACCTCTACTCCAAATTTGCGACGTATTTTATCTTTGATTATCTCCAGGTGGCTATCACCAACTCCGGAAATAATAAACTCGTTAGTATCAACTTCGCGACGTGTTTGGAGAGAAGGATCCTCCTCACAAATCCTGGGCAAAACGGTGCTCATCTTGTCTAAATCGGTTTTCGTCTGAGGCTGGATTGCCATGCTGAAATTCGCTCTGGGGAATTCGATACCGGGGAATATCACAGGATGTTCACGAGCACAGAGGGTATCCCCGGTGGTGGTTAAAGTTAACTTCGCCACTGCCCCGATATCTCCGGCAGCGACCTGCGGCACTGGCTGTTGATTTTTGCCCAGCAAGGTAAAGAGCTGGCCAATCCGTTCCACGCTATTCTTGTTAGCATTCCAAACCTGGGAATTACTGGAAATGACGCCTGAATAAACCCGAAAATAGCTGAGCTTGCCGACATAGGGGTCAGCGCTGGTTTTAAAAACAAGGCTGGACAGGGGAGACTCCGAATTAGGTTTGACCTCCTCTTGATCACCGGTGGAAACATTCTTAGCGGCAAAGGCATCCTTTTCTTCTGGCGAAGGCAGGTGGGAGCAAATACCATTGAGAACTTGCTGGGTGCCGATGCCCTGCAACGCAGAGCCAACAAAAACAGGCACCACCTTGCCAGCAATGGTAGACTTTTTTATGGCGGCAACAATTTCCTCGTTGTTTATGGGCTCGCCCTCCAGATACTTATTAATGAGCTCGTCGTCAATTTCCACGACGGCCTCTACTAACTTTTCACGGCTAGCTTCTGCTTGTTCCTGAAGTGTCGGAGGTATTTCTGCTTCCTGCGAGGTAGTGCCAATATAAGCTTTCATAGTCACCAAATCTACAATGCCCTGAAAATCACTTTGTGAACCTATGGGTAATTGAAGAGGCAAACATCTTGGTGACAACTTAGTCTGAATTCCCTCCAAAGTAGCGAAGAAATCAGCATTATCACGATCCATCTTATTAACAAATATCAACCGCGGCAAATTTGCTTTTTCAGCATCACCCCACATCTGTTCTGTGCCTACCTCCACCCCCGAAGCGGCACATATTACAACTATTGCTCCCTCGCTTACCCTCAATCCCGATCTTACCTCACCCATAAAATCAGCATATCCCGGGGTATCAATGAGATTCAGCTTCATCCCCTGCCACTCAAATGGAAGCAGGGACAGGTTAATGCCCATATGACGTTCCATCTCGAGCGGGTCATAATCTGAGGTAGCAGTGCCATCTTCAACGTTCCCTAAACGCTGAATAGCACCTGAGTTAAAAAGCATGGATTCGGTAAGCGAAGTTTTACCTGCCCCTTGATGAGACAGCAGAACAACGTTTCGGATTTGCACGACTCTACATTATAATCTTGCCTCTGAAGATAAGCAACTGGTGTTACATTATGAAGTGTGATGCTATAATGTAATAGTCACGCTGAGATGAAACTGAGTTACGAACAGGTGAGGCATATAGCCTGGCTTGCTCGCTTGGGCTTAAGCGAGGAGGAGGTGGAGAAATTTAGCCTCCAGCTATCTAATATTCTGGAGAACTTCGAAATACTCAAGCAAGTAGATACAGCCAGCGTGCCACCAGCGACTCATACCATCCCGCTACAAAATATCTTCAGGAAAGACAATGTAGCTGACTCATATTCCCAAGCTGAGATTTTATCAAACGCACCAAAACAAGCCGAAAAATGTTTTAAGGTTCAAGCAATACTAGAGTGAGCCCATCAGGCAAATGATTAGCGACATAGTTATCGCCATCATAATTGGCTATCTCCTTGGCTCTATCCCTTCAGCATATCTCGCCGGTCGTCTGAGAAAAGGGGTAGACATCCGCGAGGTCGGAAGCAAAAACATGGGCGCTATAAATGTTTACTACGAGGTCGGACGAGTAGAGGCTGTGCTAGTGACCTTGGTTGACCTGGGCAAAGGCATAGGAGCAATTCTTTTGGTGCGGGGGTTGTTACTCATTCCTCTGACTTCAGGATTTGATTTTCTTACCGGGCTTACCGCCACAGCTGCCATATTGGGCCACATCTTTCCCGTTTTTCTTAAATTCCGTGGCGGTAAAGGAGCAGCTACCGCCATCGGGATTCTCATCTTCTTGATGCCCTGGGCAGTTCCGTTTCTCTTTATTGTTTTTGCAGTAGCTTTACTTATTACTCGTAATCCCACCTTTAGTTATAGCCTACTTCTTATTGTTTTCCCGTTTGTTGCGGGGTTTATTTACGTCGACCGCTACGGCGAGCCTTTGGCTTTAGTATTCTACTCCATAGGCTTGGGGATATTCCTAGGCATACAGTACATCCCCAGGATTAAAGAGATGCACAGCAAAACTGGCGGCGACTGGCGCAAAGTTATCAGGCGTCGCAGCCTCAAAGAAAGGTTCTAAATATGCCGGCGAATGAACTACACCAGCTAACTATTCATGAAGCACACGAGCTTCTTAAACAAAGGAAAATTTCCTCCACGGAACTGACAAAATCTGTACTGAAGCGTATCGCTGAGATAGAAGGGAAAGTTCACGCCTGTGTCACTATTGTTGAAGACATCGCCCTGAAAGAGGCAGAGAAACTCGATAATTACATTAAAACTGCCCATGAAATTACTCCTTTAACCGGCATCCCTACCTTAATCAAAGATGTCATATGCACCAAGGGGATAAGAACTACCTGTGGTTCAAAGATGCTGGAAAACTTTGTCCCTCCCTATGATGCTACAGTAATAGAGAAACTGAAGGCACAGAAGGCGGTAATAGTCGGGAAAACGAATATGGATGAGTTTGCCATGGGCTCTTCTACGGAGCACTCCGCCTTTTTCCCCACCCACAATCCCTGGGATTTAAGTCGCGTCCCTGGAGGTAGCAGCGGTGGCTCAGCAGTTGCTGTGTCCACAGGTGAGGCTATCTATGCTCTGGGCTCTGACACTGGGGGCAGCATCCGTCAACCAGCGGGATTTTGCAACGTGGTAGGACTTAAACCAACCTACGGTCGGGTGAGCCGCTTCGGCTTGGTTGCTTTCGCCAGCTCTCTCGACCAAATTGGGCCAATAACTAAGGATGTCACTGACTGCGCCTTAGTGATGAATGCCATTGCCGGGTATGACTCCAGAGACTCAACATCAGTGTCTTATCCTGTCCCGGACTTTACCCAGCAACTAATTCCAGACATCAAAGGACTAAGAATTGGCATTCCCAAGGAATATCTTGGCGAGGGCGTGCAGGACCAGGTACGGGTGGCTTTGCAAGCGGCTATAAATAAACTCCAAGAACTCGGCGCGGAAATAGATTGGGAAGTATCTCTACCTCATACTAAATACGCTCTGGCTGCTTACTATATACTTGCTCCGTCCGAAGCTTCAGCGAATCTGGCTCGCTACGATGGCGTAAAATATGGCTTTTCCGAGCGAGATGCCGGTAATGTAATCGAGACAACGGAGAGGACACGCCAAGTTGGCTTCGGGCCTGAGGTCAAAAGGCGTATAATGCTGGGCACTTATGCTTTATCCGCAGGTTATTACGACGCTTATTATCTTAAAGCACAGAAGGTACGCACACTGATAAAACAGGAATTTGACCAGGCCTTTGAAAAATATGATGCCCTGGTCACCCCAACTTCGCCCATAGTGCCTTTTAAGCTGGGTGAAAAGTTAGAAGACCCGATGCAGATGTATTTACAGGATATCTACACTATCACCGTAAATATGGTGGGTATCCCTGGACTCACAATTCCGGCTGGCTTCGCCAACGGACTACCCGTGGGGATGCAGATATTGGCCAAGCCCCTTTCTGAGGGGACGGTTTTGCGCATCGGCTATGCCTACGAGCAGGCAACAGAGTGGCACAACCAGAGGCCACCGCTATGATATAATGCGAGGACTCAATATGCTCGCTAAAGAAGGAGGAGCAGATGGGAAACAACAACCATAAGGCAATAGCATTCGTCCTAATAGAGGTACCTGCAACGCGTTCGGGGGGTGTGACCGAAGCGTCTCGAGGGATCCAGGGAGTCGTAGAGGCATGGGCAGTATTTGGGACATACGATGTGATCGCAAAGATAGAAGCAAGAAACCTCTCAGAATTGGAAGATATCGTGATGAATAAGATTCAGCGCCTGCCTCAGGTCAAAACGACAAGAACGTTAATAACCCTAAGTACTGTCTAGCGCCCATTAAAATGCGGGGCAGATAACGATGGGCTCTCGTCTCGGAATGAGCAACTTGGAACAATTAAAGTCCGAACTTGAAGGCCTTTGGCGTCAGCATCTTCGCCAATTTCAGGGAAACTTGCCGATAACAGTAGAGATATGGAAAGTAACCGAGAAATATGACGAATGGTATCAAGCATGCCTAGATCTCATAAGCACTCATTACCCTGGTAATATAGAGTTACTTGGCCATTTTGATAGAGAGGTGCGTGATTGTCTTGCTCAACCCTTTGAGCCTAGTCACCAACATAAGTTTAGCAAATATGTAGGCTATCAATTAGATTTGGCGCGTGCTAGTGCTCGCGCTACACCACTAACTGGTCGGAGTCTAGTCGGTGCTTTAATAACGCGGGGCGAGTCCAATTTGACAGTTACACGATGGCAACTTCGACTTACCATAATAACGATTTTCTTAAGTATAGTGACAATAGTCATTTCCCTATTGGTTAGATGAGTGAACAACATGAATGTTGTGAACCAATCTAGGTCACCTGTCACTCCGGCTATGCCTACGCTGGCTGCCCTTTTTGTCGTTCCACTAGCAAGGCGACGTGCACAAGTTAGAGGATCCAATACAAATGTACTTGAGCAATGTATGCACCTTACCCATAAATATAGCCGGAATCCCGGCCATCTCCATACCCGCCGGCTTTGTTGACAACCTCCCTATAGGTATGCAAATTATGGGCAAGCCTTTCAGCGAGGGAACACTGCTGCGCATCGCCTTCGCCTATGAGCAAGCAACTGACTGGCATAAGAGAAAACCTCCGTTATTATGAAAATAGTGCAGAAGACAATCTGAACGCAGGCTTGCCAAGGCTAGCAGACGGAGTATTGCGGGGTCAACTCTATTTTTGCCTAGGAAATATACCCATCTCTGATAAGTAGTTCAGCGACAAGAACTGCGCCCTTAGCAGCTCCCATCTTGGTGTTGTGGGAGACCAGAACGTACTTGATGCCGTTCTTCAGGACGTTGTCTTTCCTGATTCTGCCGACCACGGTGGCCATGCCATCCTCGGCATCACGGTCGAGTCGCGGTTGAGGTCGGAACGGATCTTCGTGGACTATTATCATGTGCCTGGGAGCTGACGGCAAGTCAATGTCACCGGGTGAACCAACATATTCCCTCATGGCCCTGGCGACGTCGCCCACCTCACAGGCTTTTTGTGTGGAGACGAAGACCGATTCCGTATGTCCTTCCCGAACATTAACACGGGTGCAGGTGCAGCTTACGTTGAACTTGGCTGAACTGATGGAATTACCTGCGAAACTGCCCAGGATTTTCTGTGTTTCACGCTGCACCTTTTCTTCCTCCCCGGCAATAAAGGGAATAACGTTGTCCAGGATGTCGAGGCCCATTACTCCCGGGCTCCGGCCTGCTCCTGACAGAGCTTGCATGGAGGTCATTATAACGGCGTTCACGCCGAACGATTCGCAAACTGGTTTTAGGGTTATCGCCAAGCCAGTGGTGGTGCAGTTGGGAATAGGTGTAATGAAGCCTTTCCATCCCCGGGCTTTTCTCTGAACATCAATTAACTTGGCATGCTCGGAGTTAATGCCCGGAATTAAGATGGGCACATCCTCATCGTAGCGGAAGGCTGAGGCCGTGCTTATAACCGCCTTGTCGCTGGCAAATTTCGGTTCCAGAATCTTCGCCTGGTCGGACTCTATGGCAGAAAAGATGATATCCAGGGCGGAGACATCCATTTCGATGGCATTCTGGACAGGCATGGGCATAACCTCCTCTACGGGAGGCTCCTGGCAAAACCAGCGCAAGGCTCCAGACTGAGCATCGGTTATGGCTTCCTTATAGCTGCGCCCTGCTGACCTCTCGGAGGCAGCAAGCGCAGCAATTTCAATCCAGGGGTGACCTTTTAGGGCAACGAGAAATTGCTGACCAACTATGCCAGTCGCTCCTACGATTCCAGCCTTTATCATGGTTTCCCTCTACTCTGCTTCTAATTTAAGGATAATCGGGCACTATAAATTAAATACTTATTTCTTGTCAAATTTCGTGCCCCTGCTGACATCCTTATCAGGTGTCGCCTTGGTGGCTCCTCACGTTTGGCCCATATACCCATATCATCTCCCCGCGGATTAGGCACAACTAGCTTGCACCTCCTTTTACTGAGCTAATCGGGGCGAGAGGACTTGAACCTCCGACCTCAGCGTCCCGAACGCTGCGCGCTACCAACTGCGCTACGCCCCGTTTGTCTATGCTATTATATGATGCTTTAATTATTGGGGCAAGGATGAAGTATTGCGTTTTAATAATTGATGGAGCATCAGGTTGGCCATTGGCTGCTCATGGTGGGAGGACTTGCCTGGAGTTAGCGCATACTCCGAACATGAATGCTATGGCAAAAGCAGGTGCTATCGGGCTGCTTCGCACCGTGCCATCAGGGATGGAACCTAGCAGCGCCTGTGCCTGTATGTCCGTGTTAGGTTATGACCCTCAGGTATATTATCGGGGCCGGAGCGCCATTGAGGCTCGTGGCATGGGCATTCCTATTAACGAAGGAGAGGCCGTTTTCCGCTGCAATTTGGTAGCCGTTCGCAACGGGAGGATGTGGAGCTATAGCTGCGGGCATATCAGTACTGGCGAAGGCCAAGCTCTTATCGCTAGTCTGAATGAAAAGCTTGGCAGCGATGCAGTGCATTTCTATCCTGGTGTGAGCTATAGACATATATGTAAGATAAAAGGGAGGGAAGATATCCTTCTGGCTAGTTGTACTCCGCCGCATGATATTCCCGACAAAGCTATTGACGAATTTCTTCCCAAAGGGCCCGGTAGTGACCTGTTGAGAGAGCTTATGACACACTCTGAGCTTGTGCTTCGTGCCCATCCTGTGAATATGGAGCGAAGAGCACGCGGCGATATTCCAGCTGCCATGGTCTGGCTTTTCTGGGGTAGTGGTAAAATACCTGATATGCCAGCCTTCAAAGAGGCCTATGGACTTGATGCTGCCATAACGTCCGGAGTGGATATTATGCGGGGCTTGGCCCGAATGATAGGTATGCAGGTGCTGGATATTCCTGGTGTGACCGGCGATCTGGACAACGATTACGTTGCTCAGGCCACTGGTGCCCTGGAAGCACTGGAGAAACATGATATGGTGGTTATTCATGTGGAAGCAACCGATGAGGCAGCCCATGCCGGCCTAGCCAAGGACAAAATAGAGGCTATCCAGAGGGTAGATAAAGAGATTGTGGCCCGGCTTCGTTCCTGGGACAGGGATGCCCTTCGGGTCCTAATTCTGCCTGACCATCCCACGCCGATCGAGATTCAAACCCATGTTGCTGACCCCGTTCCATTTATGCTCTGGGGGCCAGGATTCAAAGCTAGTGGAGCAAAGAGATTTACCGAAGCAGAGGCTAAAGAAACAGGCGTTTTTATCAAGGAAGGATATAATATTATGGGCAGGTTGATAAAGTAAATGGTACTTCATGAAAAAGTTCGTTTTTCAGTGGTAACTAAATAGAGGCGAAGAAATGGCACTGATAGTTCAAAAGTATGGTGGCAGCTCGGTGGCTGATGCCGAAAAGATTAAGAACGTAGCTCGCCGTGTCGCTAAAGCAAAAGACGAAGGAAATCAAGTGGTGGTTGTTATTTCGGCCATGGGAGACACCACCGATTATTTAATTGAAAAGGCTTTGGAGATTACCGACCATCCTGATTTGCGGGAGTTTGATGCCTTACTCGCTACTGGTGAGCAGCAGTCTATGGCTTTCTTGGCTATGGCGTTGATAGCTACGGGTTATGGAGCAACTAGCCTCAGCGGCGCTCAGGCGGGCATAACAACTGATACTGTTCACAGCCAAGCTAGGATTCTCAAGATTGACCCAAAGCGTATTCGTAAAGAACTGGATAAAGGGAATATAGTTATTGTTGCCGGCTTTCAGGGTATTTCTAAAGGGGAGGAGGAGGACATTACCACCTTAGGTCGTGGTGGTTCCGACACGACGGCAGTTGCCCTCGCTGCCAGCTTGGGTGCTGAGATATGCCAGATATATACTGATGTCGAAGGTGTCTATACTGCTGACCCACACCTTATTCCCGGAGCTAGGAAATTAAAGGAAATTGGCTATGAGGAAATGTTGGAACTGGCTACCTATGGAGCCAGGGTAATGCATAACCGAGCAGTGGAAGTGGGAGAGTTGTATAATGTGCCCATCTTGGTGGCTTCTAGCTTCAGCGATAGCCCGGGTACCATTATTTGTAAGGAGGCCTCTATGGAAGTAAAAAACAAGGCAAGGGGTATTGTCTATGATACCAATGTGTCTAAAGTCACCGTCGTCGGTGTCCCCGACCATCCTGGCATTGCTGCGGCAATCTTCGAGCCCCTGGCTAGAGCAAATATAAGTGTAGATACCATTGTTCAAAATGCCAGCATTAATAATATTACCGATCTCACGTTTACGGTAGCTCGAAATGATTTGATTAAGGCAATGTCCATCGTGGAGCCTGTGGTTAAATCTGTGGGGGGTAAGCAATGCGTCACCGACTCCACATTGGCCAAAGTTAGCATTGTAGGTACTGGCATGCAAAATACACCGGGTTATGCCGCCAGAATGTTTCGCGTTCTTTATGAACAGGGCATTAACATCCAGTTAATTACCACCTCCGAGATAAGGATAACCTGTATTCTCTCTGAGGACAAAGTTAAGGATGCTGTTCAAGCATTGCATCAAGCTTTTGAGCTGGAGAAAGAAACTTGACAATCTTGGCTTGACATCATAAGTATAAGGTTATGGAAATGTATATAGCCTCCTACCAACAGGAAGAGGAAGAGAAAGCTCGCTTAAGACAGCGACTGAGCAAGGAAGCCATAGATTTAGCCCTCCAGGGCAGATGGGAGGAGGCTGAAGTGGTAAACAGGGACATAATTGAGAAATTTCCCTCTGATGTCGAGGCTTATAATCGCCTTGGTCGAGCTTTGACAGAGTCAGGGGATTTTGACAGAGCTAAGGAAGCCTATTTTAAGGCTTCGGAGCTTGCCCCTGATAATGCTATTGCCAAGAAAAACCTGGCCCGTTTAACTAGCTTATCAGAGTCTATGGCGACCTTGCGTAGCGACCCTCAGAAAGCTTCGAGCCGGAGAACTCAAGCTCGAAGAGTTGCTCTTGACCTTTTCATAACTGAGATGGACAAGGCTGGGGTGGTTAATCTTCATAATGTGGCTTCAGGCGAAGTCTTAGCTAAGATGGGGTTTGGTGACCAAGTGCACTTGGAAGCAAGAGGGCAGCACCTGATTGTGGCGAGTCAGAGTGGAGAATATTTGGGAGAGGTGGAGCCAAGACAGGGATTGCGCCTCATCAAACTAATGCAAGGTGGGAATAGATACGATACGGCAATTCTCAATGTAGAAGAAGATAAAGTACAGGTGATTATTAAAGAAGTGTATCAACATCCCAGCCAAGTGGGACGTCCCTCCTTTCTTGGTAAAGCTACAGAGCACCTGCGCACGCGTATTAAAGAAAGTCTCCTCAGGCGAGGAATCATTGCTGACGAAAGTGAGGCCTCGCCTGAGCTTGGATATTTCGAGGAAGAAGAAGATCTTGGCCCCGAAGAGGAATCTTTGCCTGAAGGTTTCACCGTCGTTGGTGAAGATGGTGAGAGAGGAATTGAGATTTGATGGAAGCCGCAATAGTAAAGCCTGTCGATATCGAAGAGGAGATGAAAAGCTCCTATCTGGACTATGCGATGAGTGTCATCGTCTCCCGAGCCCTGCCTGATGTACGTGATGGCTTGAAGCCAGTGCAGCGACGTGTTTTGTACGCTATGGATGGCTTGGGGTTACGATACAACAGTTCATACAAAAAGAGTGCCCGCATTGTTGGTGAAGTCATGGGGAAGTATCATCCCCATGGAGATTCCCCGATATATGAAGCTATGGTACGCATGGCTCAGGATTTTTCTCTGAGATATCCCTTAGTTGATGGGCAGGGTAATTTTGGCAGCGTTGACAATGATCCACCAGCGGCAATGAGGTATACCGAAGCTCGCCTTTCCAAAATTGCCGAGGAAATGTTAGTTGACATCGAAAAAGATACCGTCGCCTTTGTTCCCAACTTCGATGATTCTCTCCAGGAACCCTCTGTCCTGCCCGCTAAGTTGCCTAATTTACTAGCTAGCGGCTCTTCAGGCATAGCTGTGGGAATGACGACAAACATCCCTCCTCATAACTTAGACGAGATATGTGATGCCATTGCCTATCTAATTGACAATCCCCAAGCCACTGTAGAGGAACTAATGGAGTTGGTCAAAGGTCCCGATTTTCCCACTGGCGGGATAATTTTGGGGAAAGGCGGCATAGACAATGCTTATACTACAGGGCAAGGAAAAATTATACTTCGCGCTAAAGCCAACGAACTGACTAGCAAGGCAGGCAAGAGACAAATAGTTGTTACTGAACTTCCCTATCAGGTAAACAAAGCAGCTTTGGTAGAGAGGATAGCTGAGCTGGTTAAAGTGAAGAAAATTTCGGGGATAGCTGAGGTGCGTGATGAGTCGGATAGGGAAGGCATGCGCATTGTTATCGAACTCAAAAAGGAAGCACAACCTCAACAGGTACTTAATAACCTCTACAAGTATACTGCGATGCAATCTGCCTTTTACATCAATATGGTTGCTTTGGTTAATGGACAACCTAAAGTAATTAATCTTAAAGAGGCGCTAATTTCTTACATTGACTTTCGTTCTCAAGTCATTACCAGGAGGTCTCAGTTTGAACTTGATAAGGCAAAGGATAGGGCTCACATACTCGAGGGCTTCAGAATTGCCCTAAACAATATGGAGCAGGTGATCAAGATTATTCGCCAGTCTCAAACCGTAGAGTCCGCTCGTGCCAATCTAATGGCAGCTTTTACTCTGTCACAGATTCAAGCGCAAGCTATCCTTGATATGCCGCTTCGTAGATTGGCTAAGCTAGAGCAAGACAAAATAACTGAGGAATATGCCGCTGTGATAAAGAGTATTTCTTATCTCGAGGATTTGTTAGCTAACCCTCGGAAAGTATTATCACTTGTTGCCCAGGATGCTGAGGAGCTTAAATCCAAGTATGGTGATTCCCGGCGAACCATAGTGGAAGCAGAAGAAATCGAAGAATTTCGTACGGAAGACCTTGTTCCCCATGAGGCAATGGTAGTTACCTTGACTAACAGGGGGTTCATTAAGAGGATCCCTGCCAGCACTTATCGGCTGCAACACCGTGGCGGAAAAGGCGTCATGGGAATGGTAACCCGGGGGGCTGATACAGTAAACCATATTTTGGTAGCCGATACCCATAATAACCTGCTTTTCTTTACCAGCGTGGGTAAGGTTTACTCTCTTAAGTGCTACGAGATTCCCGAGGATTCCTCCCGCACTGCCAAGGGAATAGCCCTGGTCAATTTATTACCGATTGACCTGGAAGACGAAGTAACTGTGTTATTAGCCCTGGCAAGCTTTCCTTCAGACAGGTTCTTATTAATGGCCACTAAGGGTGGCGTGATAAAAAAGACTACACTGAGCAAATTTGCTTCGATAAGGAGGAATGGCATTATTGCTATGGGGCTCAGAAATGAAGATAAGCTGATCTCAGCTGGAGTGGTTGCTGATGAAGATGAGGTCATCCTGGTAAGTCGAAATGGGCAGGCTATGAGATTTAAGGTCAAAAGCTTGAGGACTGCGTCTCGAACTAGTGGCGGTGTCCGTGGCATTCGTCTCGTCGACGATTATGTTGTTGGTATGGACATTGTCCTTCCCGATGCTTACGTGCTCACGGTGACCGAAAAGGGTTTTGGCAAGCTGACCCCGATAAAAAATTATCCTGTTCACAATAGGGGAGGCAAGGGGGTGAGGGCTTATAGGGTTGGCCCGAAAACGGGTAATCTAGCTGTGTCCAAGCTTGTTTCCTCGCAAGGCTCCCTGGTGATGTTATCAGCCAGGGGCAACGTGGTGAACATTCCTATGGAGCAGGTCTCAATTCAGGGCAGGGGTGGCCGAGGAGCCAGGCTAATGGGCTTAGCCGAAGGTGATAGCGTGGTTTCGGCCACCTGGGTTTTCCGGCACGATGAAATCCTGTGAAATCGGCTCTAACCCATTTGGGGAAATACAAAATCTAAACTCTAAATCCTAAACGAATTTGAGTTTAGAATTGAAAAAGTAGGATTTCAGGTGAGACGGTGGCGATTATTCGAGAACTAGCTTTAACCTTCGTCCCTCTTTTTGTAGCGATGGATCCCGTGGGGAATTTGCCTATCTTTCTTGCTTTGACGCAAGAAGTAGGGCCCACGCGTCGCAGACAGACAGTAAATTTGGCAACACTTACTGCCCTTGGTGTAGGTCTGGGATTTGTTGCTATTGGCAAAGCTATCTTTTTGCTTTTAGGCATTGAGGTGGCTGATTTCTTAATGGCTGGTGGCATCATTTTGCTGATTTTGGCCGTCAGGTATTTAATCACCGATAAGATGGTAGAAACCCAGGATTTATCAGCTTCTGAGACGGTAGGCATTGTACCTCTAGGCACTCCTCTGGTTGTCGGGCCAGCGGTGCTTACTACTTTGCTTCTGCTTATTGACCAATATCTTATCGCCATTGTGATACTTTCCTTTATCCTTAATCTAGTGATACAGTGGGTGCTTTTCAGGCAAGCTGACCGAATTATGAATTTCTTAGGACGTACCGGCGCGAACGCTGTATCCAAAATAGTTATGTTACTTTTAGCTGCTATCGCTGTGAAGATGATTCGCCAAGGTGTTTTGACAATTTTAGGCTGAGCTTTGCCGTGAAGAGCTGCTCCTGAGTTCGAACTTCATTGAAACTTGGTGTATCATTATTATCAACGCTGACATGAAGCTGAAGTTTTGACCAAATAAGGGGAAAAATCTAGCCCTTCGCTAACGCTCAGGGCGACAAGAAGCCTCAAAGGGCTATTGACATATTCGCTATATATGATATAAATCTAACACAAGGAGGTGAATATGTTCTCCTCTAAATGTGGCGCGGAAAATCCTGAGGGAGCTAAGTTTTGCTCCAAGTGTGGCGCTGGGCTCGGTGTTGCTGGAGCGCCAACTGAAGGTGCAGCTACGCCAGAAGCAGAGAGTAGCACAGGTTTGTCAGCCAATGTTGCCGGGCTTCTTTGCTACGTGGCTGTGTGGATAACGGGAATAATTTTTATAGTGCTGGAGAAGAAGAGCATCTTCGTTAAATTCCATGCCTGGCAATCCATCATGACCTTCGGTGTATTAACCGTAGCCTACCTTATCTTTTCCCGGATTCCCTTTATTGGCTGGATCCTGTCGATACTTATTGGGATCTTGATGTTTGTCTTGTGGATTATCCTTATCATCCAAGCAGGCACAGGCAAAATGTGGAAGGTGCCCCTGGCAGGCGACTGGGCTGAGAAGCAAATCAGCAAGTAAGAGTTTTAAGAACTCGGTGCCCCAAGCCTGATAAATCAGGCAGCTACGGCTAGCTCTTTAGCGTCGCCGCTGTAGAGTTCTGCCTCGGGAAATTCTGCTTCTGTTATTCCATTGTACTATAGGCAGCCGCTGCATGTGCTGTAAAAAATTGATATGTTACTCGTGCTGTGGCGTAAAAACCTCCTTTAGAGATTAAGTGGAGGGTGGTATAATAAGATTTAATATATGGGTTCTGAGGTTTTTTACCGCAAGTGGCGGCCACAGACCTTAAGTGAGGTGCTGGGACAAGAGCCTGTGACTCAGACTCTGCGTCATGCTGTGGAGGGTGGGAAGATAGCCCACGCTTATCTTTTTTGTGGTCCACGAGGTACAGGTAAAACCAGCATGGCGCGCATCTTAGCCAAAGCAGTTAACTGTCCTAATCAAGCAAATGGTGAGCCATGCAATGCCTGCGATATGTGTCGTTCAATCACTGAAGGCAGGGCTTTGGATGTAATAGAGATAGATGCCGCCAGCAATCGTGGCATTGACGAAATCCGCAGCCTGAGGGAAAAGGCAAATTACGCCCCTAGCCTTGCTCACTACAAGGTATACATCATAGACGAAGTCCATATGCTTACCGAGGCAGCTTGCAATGCCTTGTTGAAGACACTGGAGGAGCCACCGCCACATGTAATCTTTGTTTTAGCTACCACGGAAGCGCACAAGATGATAGCCACCATAGTATCGAGATGTCAGCGGTTTAATTTCCATCGCCTGCGGCAACCCGAGATAATGGATAAACTTAAGCTAATATGCGAGAAGGAGGGAATTCACATCGAGCCTGGTTCCTTAGAGCTTATTGCTCGTGCTGCTACCGGGAGCCTTCGAGACGCTGAAAATATTTTACAACAAATGATTGCTTACTATGGCAATCAAATTGAGCTTGATCAGATTCAAGCAGAGCTTGGCATCAGCTGGGATTCACGGGTTAGACAACTAGCACGATGTGTGGTCAGTAAGGATGTGGCTGCTGGGCTAAAAGTCATAAATAGCCTCAATAGCGATGGTGTTGACCTCCGTCAGTTTAATCTAGGCTTGGTAGAATACCTTCGAGGATTGTTGCTGGCTAAATCGCGATGCGAAGAGGCTCTGAATGTTACTAGCGAAGACTTAGCTGAGATGGGAAGCCTTGCGACCAATGCTACTCTGGATTATCTGCTCAAGGCAGTTAAGTCTTTCTCTAGCATAGATTTTCGAAGTGATAATTACTCTGCTTTGTCCTTAGAATTGGCTTTACTGGGTTGTGCTTTGTCTCCACCCACGGGACAAGAGCAGCTAACTACAACTAAACCTTCGGAGTTAGCGGATGCTACTGAGATAACTGAGTCCTTAGAGGAAGCTAAGGTGCCTGTGGCATTGGATAGCATTGAGGCTCCAAGCGAGGTTCCTGCAGCACTGGATCCCGACAGAGTCGGGACTGAGGTTCCAAGCGAAGGGATTTCTCAGGACATCGATTACCTCCGTAGCCGCTGGAGGGATTTCATTAAATCTTTGCGAGGGGAAGGTTCCAGTGGCAATTTGGATGCTTTTTTGCGTAGCGCCTGCGACCCCGTAGCTCTTGAGGATGATACACTGGTGTTAGGTTTCTATTATTCCTTCCATAAGGAGAAAATCGAAGACGCCAAATATCGACATCTGGTGGAGAAAAAGCTTCAGGAGGTCTTTGGTCGGCCCTATAAGATACGGTGTATTTTAGTTGATTCTAAAAGGGAAATTCCGTCCCAGGCAAGGACGCAAAACCCGGTAATTAAAGCTGCTCTGGAAATGGGAGCCAAGATTAGTGAGGAGGAGTTGTAGTCCCTGAGCGAAGCCGAAGGAAAGGAGTCAGATGGATAAATCAATATTGCGTCAAGCCCAGCAGCTTCAGGCAAAGTTGGCTAAAGCCCAAGAAGAATTGGGCAGCATTACCGTGGAAGCTACCAGTGGAGGTGGTGCCGTCAAGGTGGTGATTGATGGACACCAGAAGGTGCATGCTGTGGAGATATCTCCCGAGGTGGTAGAGGCTGCAGATATTGAGTTACTGCAAGATCTGGTCATGACTGCTGTTAACGAGGCTATTACCAAGTCGCAGGAGCTTGTTAATAAGCACCTCAGCAGTTTGACCGGTGGCCTCAATATACCGGGGTTACTTTAGGAAGCTGTTAGCTGTCGGCTGTCAGCTATCAAAGACTTCGGTGGTTTTTCGCTATGCTCCAGACAGCAATAAGGTAAAGGGTCAGGAAAATGAGATTTGTCGCTGAGCCTATAGCTAGATTAATTGAGGAATTAAACAAGCTGCCTGGAATCGGGCCAAAAAGTGCTCAAAGGCTGGCTTATCACCTCTTACGCAGCCCTGATGAAGAAGCCAAGGCTTTAGCCGAGGCTATTTTAACACTGAAGGAAAAAATAAAGCTTTGTTCGGTTTGTTTTAACAACACTGATTGTGACCCTTGTCGCATTTGTCAGGATAAAGAGCGTGACCATTCTAAAATTTGTGTCGTGGAGAAACCTTCAGATATCCTTCCTTTAGAGCAGACGGGGAAATATAACGGTGTTTATCACGTGCTTCATGGAACTATCAGCCCGACACAGGGTATAGGGCCTGAAGAACTAAAGATAAAGGAGCTTCTGGTTCGTCTCAAAGATGACCCGGTAACCGAAGTGATTGTCGCAACCAATCCCAATGTAGAGAGCGAAACTATGGCTATGTATCTGCAACGGATTATCACGCCTCTGGGCGTTCGCGTCACTCGCCTGGCTCGTGGCTTGCCCTTCGGTGCTGAGCTGGAATATGCTGATGACCTGACCCTGGGGCAAGCGCTGGAAAACAGGCGAGAATTCTGACAATGTGTACATAGCTGCGCCCCGAAGATAAAACAGAAATTCTGTAACAGGTAAGTTTTCCAAAACTTGAGGAACTTTCTCGTTCATCAGGTCAGTATTATTAACAAAGGAGGAACAGAACATGGCAAATCTAAAACAAATCGATGAGGCGTTGACTTACTATGTGCGACCGCAAACCTTTCCACTTGCCATCAGGATGTGCGAATCCGAAAAAGAACTTCCTGACAAGACTAGGACACCCCAAAGAGACGTGGGAATAACTGTTTCATTGTGTCACGCAATTAATATGGCACGGCGCTATGGCTGGGTTATGGCTGTCGACAAGTTTCAGAGCTGTTATGTTGCTGGCATAAGTATGGGTTTCTTACCTTTGCTGCCAGATGTCGCTGATGGGAGCTTCCAAGAGTCCCTTGGATTATGGGGGATGAACAAAGAACAGGCAGCAGCGGCTATTGAAAACCTCCCCAAATTTGAATATGGTAAGTACAAGCATGTACTCATGGCTCCTCTAAACAGAGCCGCCTTTGAACCACATCTTATCCTGGTTTATGGCAATCCAGCTCAAATATGGATACTGCTCGCGGGCTACCTCACTGGGACAGGTAAGACAGATCTAGACACCACTTTGGCTGCAGGAGCCGGATGTACAACCTATATCACCCGGACTATCGAAAAAGACGAGTGCCAGTTCACCCTGCTAAGCCTTGGTGAACGGCTGATTCCTCACACTGAAGATTGTGAGTGCGCCTTTTCGATACCGATGAGCAAGATTGAGAAAACGATCCAAGGTTTGGAAATAGGTTATAAAATTGGTGTTTTCAGGTATCCGATTCCCACGTTTTTGAGATACAACTCCCCACATCCACCTGGGTATGACAAAATGCTGAGTCATCTGCTGGGAGAAAAATCTCAGCAAGGCGGGCCTTAGCCCTTATCCCTAATTTACCGACTCTTCTACCAATCTGAAAAGTCCTGGAAAATTGCTTGCCAGCGCTGCGCGAGCTATACTATAAATCACGTCAGTTCGCGAATAACTAAACTATTAAAGCTTTAGTTATCCATTGAGCAAGGAGGGAAAAATGAGGACAAAAGAGCAGTATATACAGGGTCTGGCAAAAATGAAGCGAAACATCTACTTCAATGGCGCGCCAATCGACCGTACCGACGAGCTACAGATGGACTGTATAAATACCATCGGCACCACATTTGACGAAGCCGCCAAGCCAGAGAGCCAGGACTTATGCACCGCCATCTCTCATCTCACCGGCGAGCGTATCAGCCGCTTCACCCACATCCACCAGAACACCGATGACCTGCACAAGAAGCAGGACATGACCCGCATGCTCTGCCAGAAAGTGGCCGGATGCATCCAGCGGTGCATGGGCATCGACGCGGTCAATGCCATCTACAACGTTTCTTACGAAGCGGACAAGATGAACAAAGGCGCCACACAGTACCACGAGAACTTCAAGAAATGGCTTATTCGCTTCCAAACCGAAGACCTGGTGGGCTGCTGCGCCCAGACGGACGTCAAGGGCGATAGGATGCGGAGGCCTGCTGACCAGCCAGACCCGGATGCCTACGTACGGATCAAAGAAAGGCGCAGTGATGGCATCATTGTCAGCGGCTGCAAGCTGCACATCTCCGAGGCATCAGTTGCCGATGAGGTACTGGTAGTGCCGACACGAGCGTTGCGTCCAGAGGACAAGGACTACGCTGTCGCCTTCGCCATACCGGGCGACTGGGAAGGACTGAAACAGGTTGTTACCGTCCATAACCTCAGACCCAGGGAACACTTCAAGCGTGGCTTCCTGCCCGGAGCTACAGATTCCTATATGATATTTGACAACTGCTTCGTGCCCTGGGAAAGAGTCTTCCTCGCCAGCGAATGGCAGCATGGCGGCGTGCTGGCTCTGCTCTTCGCCCTGTTCCACCGCCATTCCTATTCTGGCTGCAAACCGGCTCTTGGCGACGTACTTTTGGGAACTGCGGCACTTGCTGCCGAGGTGAACAACATCCACAAGACCTCCCTGGTCCGAAAGAAGCTGGCTGAAATTATCATGGTTACCGAGCTGGGCTATGCGGCGGGGTACACAGCTTCTGCCCTGGGCAAGCCGGAGGTCTACATACCTGGGATAGGATTCATGCCCTATGGCCCCGGCTCCTATATACCCAATTCGATTTACTGCAACGTCGGCCGCTGCCTGACGGGTGAGGCAGTCTATCACGAAGCTGAGATGCTCTGCGATATCAGCGGCGGCGTGGCAGCCACCTTCCCCTACGAGAAAGATTTTCTGAACCCGGAGACCCGTGACGTGCTCCTGAAATACACAAAGCGCAATCCAGACATGCCCGTGGAGGACCAGGCACAGCTATGGCGTTACCTGGGTGACGTGCTCTGCTCAGCGGCCGGAGGCATATACAATATCGGCAGCTACCATGGTGGCGGCTCACCTATCATGGAACAAATCGCCATCACCACCCAGTACGACATTGAGTCCAGGAAAAAGCTGGTTAGGCACATCGCCGGCATGAGTGGTGGCGACCATGATGCTCTGAGCAAGAAGATGACCTCGCCAGGTAAGACACCCGTCGAGGCAGCCAAGCGGTAACAGGTAAGTCTTTCTCAAAAACCTGAGGGGTTCTCTGGCTCATCAGCTTGCTATTATGAGCTGGTATAAGAGGCGGCGCTCAGTCCCTATCGCTCAATTCACCGACTTTTTTACCCATCCGAAAAATCCCAGAAAACGCTTGACAGTGCCTAAAATGTGATATAATCTTATATAAATCTTATATAATATAAACCAGAATTTTGTGAAACCTAAGCTGTTAATTGTCCTACGTGTTGATTGAAGGGTTAAGGAGCAAAAGTGACCGAGTGGTTGGGAAAAGAGATTACGGGAAGCGATGAGGCGGCATCCTTAGCTAGTCACCTGCCCGCGGGTAGCTAACAATGGAACCGACCTTCAAAAGGTCGGTTTTGTATTTTTAAGAGAGGTGATGCCTGTCGAGTGGAGAAAAATAGTAGAGTTGACCCCTTTTTACAAAAAACATTGACAATTTCTTTAACCTTAATGGAAATTTAATAATTATATGATATAATCCAATATCACGATAAGTATCATAAGGTTAATACGAAGTGGGTGGTCAAGTGTGTGTGTTAGATAGTTGCAGCGATTTCTACAATACTCAGCCCAGCATATATAGATATATGAGGTGGGCTATTTTTTTCACTGAAGCTCTGTTGAAGGACGACGATTTTAGGGAAATTAAACTGCTGTAAAGGAGGCTACGTATGAATAGGAATTCGAGGATACACCAATACATAAAAAGATTTGGCCCGCTATTGATTGTGGGAGTCTTAATTATGGGGCTGGCAAGCTGTGATGGTAGTTGTAGTAGTGCTCCTATTCAACACGACCTCACCATGTCCGGTACTGAAGGCGGCAAGGTAATCATCTCTGGTGAGGGGACCTATGCCGATGGGACGGTGGTCATGCTGGAGGCCGTGGCGGATGAGTGTTACGAGTTCGTCAATTGGACCGGCGCCGACGTCGCCGACCCCTACTCTCCCATAACCACCGTCACCATGGATGAAGCTAAGAGTTTGACCGCCAATTTTGCCCTGCTGAGCTACGACCTTACAGCAGACAGCACAGATGGTGGCGAGGTAACCTCTCCTGGTGAGGATACTTTTACCTGCGGCACGGTGGTTGACCTGGTGGCTGTGGCTGAGGAGGACTACTATTTTGTCAACTGGTCTGGCGATGTGGACACCATTGCCAATATCAACGCCTCCACAACCACCATCACCATAATGGGAGACTACTCCATCACTGCCAACTTTGAGCTGATACCGCCGGGACAATTCGTCCTTACTATCTCCAGCACCGCTGGAGGCTCGGTAACTACTCCTGGTAACGGAATTTTTGCCTACGATGAAGGAGCTACGGTTAACCTGACAGCAGAAGCCGATGAAGGTTACCAATTTCTCAACTGGACCGGCAATGTGAGCAACATTTCTGATGTCAACGCTGCCACGACCACCATCACCATGGACGGCGACTACTCCATCACCGCCAACTTTGAGCAGATACCTCTAGAGCAATTCACCCTTACTATCTCCAGCACCGCTGGAGGCTCGGTAACTACTCCTGGTAACGGAATTTTTGCCTACGATGAAGGAGCTACGGTTAACCTGACAGCAGAAGCCGATGAAGGTTACCAATTTCTCAACTGGACCGGCAATGTGAGCAACATTTCTGATGTCAACGCTGCCACGACCACCATCACCATGGACGGCGACTATTCTATCACCGCTAACTTCGCCCTACCAATATGGGATTGGTATGATTTGGATGCCATCAGAGACAACTTAGGCGGCAGTTACATTCTGATGAACGACCTCGATTCCACTACTGCCGGTTATACGGAGCTGGCGAGCAAAACAGCCAATGGTAGAAGGGGCTGGCAGCCGATCGGAACTACTGCTGAAAATGACAAATTCGCCGGGAGCTTCGACGGGCAGGGACATGAGATATGCGACCTGTTTATCTACCGTCCTGCCCAATCTAATGTGGGGCTTTTCGGTGTTGTCGGTGGGGGAGGAGTCATCGAGAATGTCAGCCTGATGAACGTCACTGTGACTGGCTATAGTGGTGTTGGCGGTCTGGTGGGACAGAATGAGGGCCCTGTCAGCAACTCCTATTCCACCGGCAGAGTGACCGGCGGTTGGAGTGTTGGCGGTCTGGCGGGGCAGAATAGTGGCAATGTCAGCAACTCCTATTCCACCGGTAGAGTGACCGGCGGTTGGAGTGTTGGCGGTCTGGCGGGGCAGAATAGTGGCAATGTCAGCAACTCCTATTCCACCGGTAGAGTGACCGGCTGTTGGAGTGTTGGCGGTCTGGTGGGGCAGAATGAGGGCCCTGTAAGCAACTCCTATTCCACCGGCAGAGTGACTGGCAATAGTTATGTTGGCGGTCTGGTGGGACAGAATGAGGGCCCTGTAAGCAACTCCTATTCCACCGGTAGAGTGACTGGCGGTTGGAGTGTTGGCGGTCTGGCGGGGCAGAATGAGGACATTATAAGCGACTCCCATTCCACCGGTAGAGTGACTGGCAATAGTTATGTTGGCGGTCTGGTGGGACAGAATGAGGGCGCAGTGAATAACTCCTATTCCAGCGGCAGAGTGACTGGCAATAGTTATGTTGGCGGTCTGGCGGGGCAGAATGAGGACATTATAAGCGACTCCCATTCCACCGGTAGAGTGACTGGCAATAGTTATGTTGGCGGTCTGGTGGGACGGAATGAGGGCCCTGTAAACAATTCCTATTCCACCGGTAGAGTGACTGGCAATAGTTATGTTGGCGGTCTGGTGGGACAGAATGAGGGCCCTGTAAGCAACTCTTATTCCACCGGCAGAGTGACTGGCAGTTGGAGTGTTGGCGGTCTGATGGGATACAATATCGGCACTGTGAGCAACTCCTTCTGGGACACCCAAACCAGCGGACGAGCTAATTCAGATGGAGGGGACGGCAAGACCACCACAGAGATGATGGACTTCGGCACTTTCGATGGCGTGGGTTGGGATATAATCGCCGTTGATGATGCCAACGACCGCAACACAGACCACATCTGGAATATCGTTGACGAACAGACCTATCCCTTCCTGAGTTGGCAATAAAAAGGCGTCAACTCTATTTTTCTCCCACCCCTTCTCCTGCGCGCCGAGCTAGAAAATAGAATTGACCCTGCAGTACCCTTGACAGTCCAGAGAATGTGATACGATAATACTATAAGCTAGAGATGTTGGAAAAACTAAACTGTTACGTGAAAAGACTTAGCATCCTTTTGATTACGGTAGCCTTAATTGCCGGGACGGCAGGCTGTACTCTTCCTTTTCAAAACCTGGAAATACAGACTTGGAATGATTTGGATGCCATCAGGGACAACTTGAGAGGCAACCACATTCTAATGAACGACCTCGATTCCACTACTGCCGGTTATGAGGAGCTGGCGAGCCCGACAGCCAATAAGGGAAAAGGCTGGCAGCCGATTGGAACCGAGGATGATCTATTTACTGGGACCTTCGATGGGCAAGGATACGAGATACGTGACCTGTTTATCTACCGCCCTGACGAATCTGATGTGGGGCTTTTCGGTGTTGTTGACGAAGGAGGGGTCATCGAGAATGCCGGCGTGGTAAACGGCAATGTGACTGGTTATGATGATGTTGGTGGTCTGGTGGGATGGAATAGGGGCACTATGAGCACCTCCTATTCCACCGGCAGCGTGACCGGCGATTCGAGTGTTGGCGGTCTGGCGGGAAAGAATAATGGCACTGCGAGCACCTCCTATTCCACCGGCAGTGTGACTGGCTATGTGAATGTTGGCGGCATGGTGGGAGAAAATACTGGCACTGTGAGCAACTCTTATTCCACCGGCAGCGTGACTGGAGATGAGCATGTTGGCGGTCTAGTGGGACAGAATTTGTATGGCGTTGTGAGCGACTCCTTCTGGGACACCCAAACCAGCGGACAAGATACTTCGGATGGAGGGACCGGCAAGACCACCGAGGGAATGATGGACATTACCACCTTCACAGAGGCGGGATGGGATATTACCGTCGTTGACCCTGGCGAGACCAACCCCACCTACATCTGGAATATCGTTGACACTGTGACCTATCCCTTCCAGAGCTGGCAGTCTGTCGTCTAATACAACCAGCGACCAGACCAGAACTGCAAATTCCCTGTAGCCAGGCCCTGCGGCCGGCTGCGCAAAATCAAACCATCCCTACGGGGTCGACATCTATAGTCCAGCCCCGCGGCAAAGTGAACTGGGATAACATCCGAATTGAGTCAGGGCCGCGAAGGAAGAGTTGCCAGCGATACCTGCCCCTGGCCCTGAAGGCAAAAGCAGGCACAGGACCAATTATATTGAAATCAACTATGCCCTCTCTGGCCTTTCCATCAAGAATTAGACGATACATCCTCTCTGCCTCACGGCGACATAGCTCTTCGTTGGTGTGGCTATAAACCAGGCGGACTAATTGGCTAAAAGGTGGATAATTGTATCGGCGGCGATAATCTATTTCTTTATAATAGAAACCAAGATAATCATGCCTGGCAGCAGCTTCAATAATGTAGTTATCGGGGGAGTAGGTCTGGATGATGACCTTCCCCGCCTTAACCCCACGCCCCGCCCTGCCGGCTACCTGACACAGGAGTTGAAAAGTTCGCTCGCTACTTCGAAAATCAGGAAAATTAAGGCCAGTATCGGCACTTATTACCCCGGCCAGGGTCACCTGAGGCAGGTCTAGTCCTTTGGCTATCATTTGAGTGCCAATAAGCACATCCGCCTTGTGGTCACGAAAATTCTTTAGCAACTCCTCATGAGCATATCTCCTGGTAATCACATCTCTGTCCCAGCGAAGCAATCTTGCTTCGGGTAAGAAATGCCTTATCTCTTCTTCTACCCTTTGTGTGCCAATGCCCAGAAACCTGAGATTGCGCCGAGAACACCGGGGACAGCTCTGAGGTACCGGAACAGAATAACGGCAGCGATGGCAAATTAGCCTTTTCTCCACTGAATGGTAAGTAAGGGCTATGGAGCAGCGGGGGCAGCGAAAAATAAAGCCACAGTTACGACATCGAACAAAGGTAGCTGTGCCCCGACGGTTAAGGAAAAGAACTATCTGCTCGCCATGCGCCAGGGTTTCTTTCATGGCAGCTAATAATGAACGACTGAACAAGCTTGTATTTCCGGCTTTAAGTTCTTCCCTTAAATCCACTATGCCTACTTCGGGGAGAGGAGAATAACCACGAGGAGTAATTCTTTCCTTGAGTTCTATAAGATGATACTCGCCTTGCTGTGCCTTATGGAAACTGCCGATATCAGGGGTAGCACTGCCCAGGATGACAACAGCATCACTGAGTTGAGCCAATTTGATGGCCACGTCGCGGGCATGATAGCGAGGCGATTTATCTTCTTGTTTATATGTCCATTCATGCTCCTCATCGATAATGATAAGACCGAGGCTGGCCATGGGCGCAAATAAGGCGCTCCTCGGTCCGATGACGACGTCGCAGTTTCCCTCCATTATCCATTGCCATTCGTCGAACTGCTCTCCCAGGGAAAGTCCACTATGCAATACTGCCACACGCCCGGGGAAGCGATTAGCAAATCTCTCCACAGTTTGTTGGGTCAAAGCGATTTCCGGGATAAGGCAAATGCCTCGCTTACCGGCGGCAATAACCTGAGCTAAGGCCTGCAGGTAAATCTCAGTCTTACCGCTGCCAGTAACGCCAAAAAGGAGAAAAACCGATGGACTACCGGACTGCCTCGCTTTCTTCACAATGACATCTTGGATCGATTCCCAGGCAGTTTGTTGGGATGAAGTGAGAACTGGAGCTGGAGAAGTTGTGAGGCCGAGGTGAGATAATGGGTCACGTCTTACCCTGAGCCTTTCCACTGAGATCAAATGACGACTCTCCAGAGCTTTGATAGTGGCAAGAGAGCAATTGAGACGTTTCCTCAGTTCGCTAATTGAAATAGGGTGAGTCTGCCCGGTCAGAAATTCTAAGAGTTCTGCCTGTTTATAGGCTCTAGACTTATCCAGGCGAGCTTTCTCTGCTTCAATATCTTCTCTGTCAGCTATTAGCTTAATATAAGGAAGCGTTTTGGGCTTTACCCTTGCCTTTTCCAATTCCAGAGTTTTTGTAATTAGCTGACGGTCTAACAACTGGTCGGTGATTTGCATGGATTTTCTTTTGCCAATTGCTTTTTCCAGCTCAGCCAAGCTTATCTTGCCCTTCCTTCTTATAAGGTGCAATATTTGCCTTTGCTCGGGTGTTAAGGGCAAATCTACTTGGGAATCTGTTAGCTGAAAGCAAGTAATAGCCCGTCTTTCAAATCCCGGAGGTAGCATTAAAGCCAGGGCATCGAAAAGGGGGGCAAAATAATGTTCGCTTATCCACTGGGCAAGTTTTATTTGTATCGGGGAAAGCAAAGGAAAATCAGTAACAATGCCAGCTATTTCCTTAGTTTCTTCAACCGATGGCTCGTCTGATAATCGGAGCACAATCCCCTGAATGACCCTGGAGCCAAAGGGCACCCATACTGCTTGCCCGGCACTAATATTGAGCCCTGGCGGTATGGCATAGCAAAAAGTTGACCGGCTCCCCGGTGAATTGACTGCCACCTCGGCGTAGTTCATTCAGAGGTCTGTTCTTCTTCTTCCTCTTCTTGTTGAGGCATGGCTTGCTCTATTGTCTTCTCCCGCCTTTCTTTAAGTCGAGCCCGCTTAGCACTGAGCCTGCGCATATAATAGAGCTTGGCTCGGCGTACCTTTCCATGCCTGAGCACCTCTACATTTTGAACAGAAGGAGATTGGAAAGGGAAAGTACGTTCCACTCCAATGCCGTAAGATACCCTCCTCACCGTAAAGCTTCCACCATCAACGCCCTTCCTCATTTTAATCACCATCCCTTGGAAGTGTTGCAGTCGCTCTTTATCCCCTTCCATAGCCTTCAAACCAACCTTGACCATATCGCCAGGGGAAATTGGAGGAATGCCGGGGTTCATTTTTGGTTTAACAAATTCTCTAACATCCATTTTCTTTCCTCATCGCAGAGATTGCCCTTCTCCAAGAGGTCAGGGCGTCGTTTCGCCGTTCGCAGTATAGCCTGACGGCGTCGCCATTGAGCAATTTCGCCGTGATTCCCTGAAAGCAAAACCGAGGGTACTGACCAACCTCGATATACCTCAGGTCTGGTATATTGGGGATATTCTAAAAGCCCGTTGCTATGAGAATCACTGCTGGCGGAATCCTGTGAGCCGAGCACTCCCGGTATAAGTCTAACGATAGCATCCACCATAACCAGGGCAGCTAATTCCCCTCCACTAAGTACATAATCCCCGATACTGATTTCATCAGTAGCTAAGTGTTCACACACTCTCTCGTCTAAACCCTCGTAATGACCACAGATTAACATAAGATGAGGGTGGAGGGCTAACTCCTGAGCAACAGATTGAGAAAAAAGCCTGCCCTGAGGAGTGAGTAATATGATAGGCATCTCACTTACACCAAGCTGCTGTTTTATCGTCTCTGCTGCCTCAAAGACAGGCTCGGGCTTGAGCACCATACCAGGTCCACCGCCGTAGGGATAATCATCCACAGTATGATGTTTGTCATGGGTGTAGTCGCGAATATCATGAATCACTATGTTCACCAATCCCTGTTCCCGAGCACGCTTGACGATACTCTGGTTGAGTGGAGAGGCAAACATTTCAGGGAAGAGACACAAAATATCAATACGCATGGATTCCCCCAATAAAAACCTTCGAAGTGCATATCTTACCACGCAGGCGGCGACAAAAGAAAGTCTCGTGCTTCCCAGTGACTTTGGCTCTCAGGGAGCAGTGTACCACCTGGGCTATATTCAGCACCACTCTGTTTCTCAATCCCCAAGACAAAATTTGTTCAAAAATTCAAAAAAGCGCCAAAAGGTATTGACAAAATGTGGATAAGGTTTATAATAGAATTGTGGGGAAAAGTGGGGAAAGAGGGTAAGTAAGGGAATAACAGGTAAGGTAAACGAGGCAAGATTGGGGGGCTTTGGGGGAGAACCAAGGAGGGCAAGATGTTTTTTGGTGAGTATCCATATAAGGTTGACGAAAAGGGAAGAGTGCCTCTGCCGCCAAAATTCAGGCGACAGATGAGGGAGGGCGTGATATTAGCCAAGGGGATGGGAGAGAAATGCATTGCTGTTTACCCTGTAGCTGAGTGGAAAAGGTTGTCCGACAGCCTGGCTGCCAAGGCAGTAACTCCAGCCAACTTAAGGAAGTTGAATCGCGCTATCTTCGGCTCTGCCTTCAGCACCTCCTTCGATGGGCAAGGCAGGATAGCATTGCCATTTCCCCTGCGCGAGTACGCCGGGATTGGTGACACAGCGATTGTTGTCGGTGCCAATAACTGTGTTGAACTCTGGTGTGAAGGTGAATGGGAGGCTGCGAAAACATCGGCCGAAGAACAAGCGTCGGAGATAATTGAGAGCTTTGGAGCATAGTGAATGATCGTCGCCATGTCCTTACCCGTCCACGTGCCTGTTCTGCTTGATGAAGTTATAGCAGGGCTACAGGCTCAGCGAGGAGGTTACTTCGTTGATTGCACTGTTGGTCTGGGGGGGCACGCGGCAGCGATACTGGAAAAAATTTCACCCTCAGGAAGACTTTTAGGCATTGATGCTGACCCCGAAGCCATCGAAGCAAGTCAAGATAAACTTAGCGACTATGGCGAAGCAGTTACTTTGGTTAATGACAACTTTGTTAATCTTGAGGATATCTGCAAAAGATACCATTTTCATCCAGTTGATGGTATTCTTTTCGACCTTGGTGTTTCTTCTCTACAACTGGATACAGCCGAACGCGGCTTCAGCTTCCACCTCGATGCTCCCCTAAATATGAGGTTCGATCCCGGGCAAGGGTTAACCGCATCGGATATCGTTAACAGCTTCTCTGAGCAAGAGTTGGCTAAGCTCATAGAAAAATACGGTGAAGAGCGTCATAGCCGGCGGATAGCGCGGTATATCGTTCAAAATCGCCCTATCGCCACCACCGTGGAGCTTGCCAGCTTGGTAAAGCAAGCTTCAAGTGGCAAGCGTGCCAAAATTCACCCTGCAACAAGAACCTTTATGGCGATTCGCATCGCGGTCAACAGTGAACTACAGAATCTGGAGCTGGCTCTCAAACAAACTATTAACCTCCTTCGACCGGGGGGGAGATTAACAGTCATCAGTTATCATTCTCTGGAAGACCGTATAGTTAAGCAATTCATGCGAGACGCAGCCAGCAGCTGCCTATGCCCCCCGGGAACAGTAGTATGTCGCTGTGGGCACGTGCCCACCTTGAAGCTCATTTCACGGAAGGTTATCAAACCTACCTCGTTGGAGATAGAATCCAACCCACGCAGCCGTAGCGCCAAATTAAGGATAGCCGAGCGACTCAACTAGGCAGCATCCTCAGCAAAAAAGGAGGTGAACATGGCAAAGAAAATCATTTCAGCTATTGACGTGGGCACAACTAAAGTAGCCACCATCGTGGCTAATATCAAAGCGGAAGACGACATTGAAGTCTTAGGAGTGGGAGTCGTTCCCAGTCACGGCCTACATAAAGGCATCGTAGTCAATATGGATGAAGCCAGACAGTCCATTGCCGCATCAGTGAAGGAAGCTCAAAGAATTAGCGGCATACGCATAGATTCTGCCTATATTGGGGTTACCGGCAGGCATATAAGCAGCCTGAATAACCGGGGAGTAGTAGCTATTCCCCGAGATGATCGATTAGTGCGTACTCAGGACCTTAAACGGGTGCTATCTGCGGCTCGTAACATCACCGTCGCTGAGGGAAAGAAGGTGCTCCACGCCATCCCTCGCTCTTACGCCCTGGATGGACAGGAAGGGGTGAGACAGCCAGTAGGCATGCATGGGTCCAGGTTAGATGTAGAAACCCATATCGTCACTGCTTCAGTAACTTCGATACAAAACCTGGCCAAATGCGTCCGCAGTGTCGGCGTTGATGTTGAAGACCTCATCCTCGAGCCTCTGGCTAGTGGAGAAGCAGCATTGACTCCTGAGGAAAGAGAATCAGGTGTTATCATGGCTGACATCGGGGGCGGGACCACGGATATAGCGGTATTTAAGAATGGCAGCATCTATCACACCGGTATCCTTCCAGTCGCCGGTTACCAGGTAACAAGCGACATCTCCATAGGCTTGGGCCTGCCTTTTAATATTGCGGAAAAGATGAAGAGGAGATATGGCAATGTCACACCTACTTTAGATATGGACCAAACAGCCCAAGTGGGTCTCGAGAATGGTCATAGCGCCTCTTATAAAGACCTGTGCAATATTATCCGGGCTCGTATGGAGGAGTTGCTACAACTCATATTGCTGGAGATGCCCACCAGCGATTATCGCACCCTGGCTCCTTGTGGCTTAGTGCTCACCGGTGGCACATCCAATCTGTCCGGGCTTGACGAGTTAGGAGAGTCAATGTTGCGAATTCCGGTGCGCAAAGGCCGACCTTTGAGTACGGGCATCTATGGCATTTCCGATATCCTGAATGATCCGGCTTATGCTACCACCCTGGGACTGATCCTATGGCAGGTACGAGGCAAAGAAGGATCAACTTACAAAGAAAAAAGGACTGGCACTTGGAGCAGCTTTATGAATCTCGTTAGAAAGCTGTTTCGTGCCTAACTTGTGAAAGGAGGTTAGAATGGCAAAACAAATTTATACTCCAGCTCCAGCAAGAATCAAAGCCATTGGCATTGGCGGCGGCGGTTGCAATGCTATTACTCGCATGGTCCGTGAGGAGATAAAGGGCGTTGACTTCATAGCCATGAATACCGACGGCCAGGCGCTGGCTCTGGCCGAGGCTCCCACCAGAATTCAACTGGGTGAGAAATTGACCAAGGGTTTGGGCGCCGGTGGCGACAACAAGATTGGAACCAAAGCAGCCGAGGAAAGTTGCAGCATAATCGAAGACCTCATTCAGGGTGCTGATATGGTGTTTGTCACTGCTGGCATGGGCGGTGGCACAGGCACAGGTGGCATTCCTGTAGTGGCTGAGGTGGCTAAGCAGAGTGGCGCTCTCACCATTGCAGTTGTGACCAAGCCCTTCACCTTTGAGGGAATGCATAGAACTCAAGTAGCCGAGGAAGGGCTGGTTGACCTCTCGGACAAGGTTGATACACTTATCATCATACCTAATGACCGCCTTCTTCAGCTCTGCGATGCTAAGACAAGTGTGGACAACGCCTTCAGGCTAGCAGATGATGCTCTTCTGTTGGGAGTTCAGGCTATCTCCGAAGTAGTTACCGTCCCGGGACTGATCAACCTGGACTTCGCCGATATTAAATCGGTAATGAGAGACGCTGGCCCGGCTTGGATGTCTGTGGGTAAAGCCAGCGGGCAAAGTCGCGCTGCTGAAGCGGCTAAGGCTGCTCTGGCTAGTCCGTTGCTCGACGTATCCGTAGACGGAGCTACGGGGGTGCTGTTCAATATTACTGGTGGCCCAAGTCTCACTCTGTTTGAGTGTAATGAGGCTGCCCAAATAATCAGCCAGGCAGTGGACCCCAACGCCAACATAGTCTTTGGCGTGGTGTTTGATCCCAAGATGGATAGCGAGGTTCGAATTACCGTTATCGCTACTGGCTTCGCTAAGCAACAAGGCAGGGGAATATACACTGCCGACGAGCTTCGTCTCCTGATAAGAGGCAGCAGCGATGCTCTCGACGTACCCTCTTTCTTACGCCGTGCTCAGCATTTTTCTGGCTCCCATCTGGAGAGTGGCTCCAAGACTCCCGCACTGGTTACTCCAGTGCCGACCAAAATATCTAGACAGTAAACCTAAACCTCATTAGGTATTAGGGGAAAGGGGTAGCTCACGCTACCCCTTTCCCCCACGATACTGTGCCAAATTCCCCTTTTCAAATGACTAAAGAGGCCTTAAGACAATCCTTCAAGATTCTCGCCGCCCGACAGTTGACAGTTATTGGATCCGGGCAAAAGTTGCATTATTTTTACAATTGTGGCATAATAATTAGTTAGACCTTTAAATCAGTCCAGTGAGGCTGGTAAGGGGAAGTATGCTTAAGCACACCTCAATAGAAGCACCAATTGAGACCTCTTGCCAGTTTGCAGGCAGGAGGTTTTTTAATGCCTGAAAAGGTTCTCCTGACCTCAAGGGAGGTAGGGCGGGTGTTAGCTCGCATTGCTCACGAGATTGTAGAAAAGAATAAGGGTGCGGAAGATGTTGTGCTCGTAGGCATGCGAACTCGGGGAGTGCCTTTAGCCAAGCGCATAGCTGAACTAATCGAAGGCTTCGAAGGAACCCCGATCCCCGTGGGTACTCTGGACATTGGCCTTTATCGCGATGACATTTCACCTTCGGAATTAAAGCCAGCGAACCAGAGCCGCACTGATATCCCCACCAGTATCACCGATAGGCGAGTAATCTTGGTTGATGATGTTCTCTATACTGGACGGAGCATTCGTGCCGCTATGGATGCACTGATGGACATGGGACGTCCAAGCTCTATTCAATTAGCTGTACTTATCGACCGCGGCCATCGAGAGCTTCCCATCCGGGCCGACTATGTCGGTAAAAATATACCAAGCTCTAAAGATGAGGAGATACAGGTTCAACTTGAGGAGATTGATGGTGTAGATGAGGTGGTAATCGGGAGCCTAGCCAACAGACAGCTAATTAGAGGAAATTGAAGGGGGAGAGACATCATGAATCTAGCAAATAGAAATCTGGTGACCATAGACGATTTATCCAACGGGGAAATCGAAGCGCTGTTTTCCCTGGCAGACGAGATGGCGAACTCCCCAAATGAGCAGTCCGGACTATGCCAGGGGAAGATCATGGCCAGCTTGTTTTTTGAGCCAAGCACCAGAACGAGGCTTTCTTTTGAAGCTGGGATGCTCAGGCTTGGGGGGCGTGTCATAAGTGCAGTGGACATAGGGGCAAGCTCCCTGGCCAAAGGCGAAAGCATTGCCGATATGGCGAAAGTGGTCGGGAGCTATGCCGATATAATTGTTATCAGGCATCCCTGGGAAGGCGCAGCCAGGGTGGTTGCCGACTACGCTGGCGTCCCTGTGATAAATGCTGGTGATGGGAGCCATGAACATCCCACCCAAACCTTATGCGACCTCTACACCATTAGAAAAGAAAGGCAGACCGTTAAGGGACTCAGAATTGCTCTGTGGGGAGACTTGAAACACGGGCGAACAGTACATTCCCTGATCTATGCCTTAGCCAGGTTTGGTGCCACTATCCTTTTCTGCCCCGGCCCAGGGCTTGAGATGCCGGAGCATGTCCTAAGGAGACTAAGCACAGAATATAAAGGTGAGTTGAAAAGATGTAGGGATCTGAACCAAGAACTTGAAAGGAGGCTCTTCCCTATCGATGCCATATACATGACTCCAGTTAGCCCACATCAACTTGCCATGCTGCCTGACATAAGTATCCGAGTGGAACTGAAGGCGGGGGTTGACGCCCTTTATGTCACCAGGCTTCAAAAGGAAAGGCAAGCGCCCACGGTGGAGGAACAGGAGTTGAAAAAAGGCTACCTTGTGGTAGATAAAAAACTCCTTAAAGGAAAAGAGTTTAAGAAAACACTTGTTATGCATCCGCTACCCCGTGTTGATGAGTTGACCCATGAGGTGGATGCCGACCCCAGGAGCATGTATTTCAAACAGGCAGCTTACGGAATGCCCGTCAGAATGGCGCTCCTGACCCTCTTATTGGGCGCCAAGGAAGTCACAATTCCTGAAGAAGAGGATTCCTTTGTACGGAAGATAGATTATCCCGTTTACAAGCGAGATTCCGGGGTCAAGTGCCCTAATACAAACTGTGTCTCAAACCAGGAAACAGAAGTAAGATACATAAAGCCTGAGTTCAAAATAGTAATTCACGAGCCTTTAACGTTGCGGTGTATCTATTGTGAGCATGAGCTTCATCCTCAATATATCGCCAGTTCGGATTGGCATGAGGGAAAGTTGGAGAGCAAGAAATATCACAGCGCTGATAGCCACTGGGCTCGCAAGATTAAATCGGAGAATCTGATTATCTTTGCTTCGGAAAAGGAAGCTCAGGCTCAGCAGTTTAAGCCCAGCAGCTATGCCAGACAATGAATAAGGAAGCTATCTTTCTGCTTATCCGTGGCGGCCATATAATTGACCCCAGCCAGAGCATAGACCAGATCGGTGACTTGCTTATTGCTGAGGGCAAGATTGTGCAGGCCGGGGGCACTGTCATTCTGAGCCAAAGCCCCGAGCATCGCGAAGGGGAAACGAAGAATTTAGATGCCTCAGGACTAGTTGTCTGCCCCGGCTTTATAGACCTTCATTGCCATCTCAGAGAGCCAGGTTTTGAGGATAAGGAAACAATCGCCACAGGGGCAAAAGCAGCCGCCATAGGTGGTTTTGCTACTGTTTGTTGTATGGCAAATACGGAGCCTCCCTTAGATACCCCGGCTGCTGTAGATTGGGTGAAGCAAAAAGCAAGCAGGGATAGCTTAGTTGCCGTTCTGCCCATAGGCTGTATCACTAAAGGTAGAAAGGGCGAGGAATTAACCGATATGGCCGGACTGGCTGAAGCCGGGGTGCTTGCTTTCAGCGATGATGGCGACCCAGTGGCAAGCTCACAGCTTATGCGTCGTGCCATGGAGTATAGCCGAGACCTGGGCTTGCCAGTCATTGACCATTGTGAGGATAAGACGCTGAGTGACAATGGAATCATAAACGAAGGTCAGATGTCTGCTAAGTTGGGAATAAAAGGAATTCCCGCAGCCGCCGAAGAGGCTATGGTAGCCCGTGACCTGATTCTGGCAAAGCGGACCAAGGCCAGACTTCACATTGCCCATGCGAGCACCAAAGGCTCTGTGGAGCTTATTCGCCGTGCCAGGGAAGAAGGGATTTCGGTAACTGCTGAGGTCACACCCCACCACCTGACCTTAACCGAGGAAAGGATTATGGGCGAGTCCGCAAACGAACCCTTTGATACCAATGCCAAGGTAAACCCGCCCCTGCGCACCAAAGAGGATGTCCAAGCCTTAATTAAGGGACTTAAAGACGGGGTAATCGACGCTATCGCCACTGACCACGCACCACATACCCTGGCGGACAAAAATTGCCGGTTAGAGCTGGCTGCTTTTGGCATCAGTGGCTTTGAAACCGCTTTTGGCTGTCTCATGGGCCTGGTGCACCAAGGAGAAATAAGCTTGGCTATGCTGATTTCTAAGCTCACTTGTGAGCCAGCAAAAGTCATTGGTAGAAATGGTGAACTAGGTACCTTAAAGGCAGGCGCTCCGGCTAATATCACCATACTTGACCCTGACCGGGAATGGGTAGTGGATAGCCGCAATTTTGCCTCCAAGGGTAAAAATACTCCTTACGATGGCTATAAGTTTAAGGGCAAGGTGATGGCAACCATATCAGGGGGAAAGCTAGTCTACACCGATGATTCCCTTGTCATTGCGAAGAGCGAAGTGACGAAGCAATATCATGGCTAAGAAAGCGATTTTAGTCCTCGAGGATGGGTCGGTTTACGAAGGCCATTCCTTTGGTGCCGAGACCACTGCCTATGGTGAAGTAGTCTTCAGCACCAGCATGACCGGCTACCAGGAGATGCTCACGGACCCCTCTTATGCCGGTCAAATTCTTGTCCCTACCTATCCCTTAATTGGCAACTATGGCATCAACGAATCCGACTTTGAATCCAGGCAAATCCAGGTGAGAGGCTTTGCTGTTCGAGAATATTGCTCCCAGCCCAGCCACTGGCAAAGCACCCGTACTTTGCACGAATTTCTGCTAGCCTATGGCATTCCTGGCATCAGCGGCATAGATACCCGTGCTTTAACTCGCCGCCTGAGGTCAAGCGGGGTGATGATGGGCATTCTCAGTTCAGAGATGACCACTGAGGAGGCTTTGAAGGAACTAAAGAGCTTGCCGAAATATGACTTCACTGATTTCGTTCACCAGGTTAGCACCGAGAAGGCATATGAGTGGCAATCCAATGCGCCTGCCACTGCAACCCTGCTTTCTCTGTCATTGCGAGGAGCATCAGCGACGAAGCAATCTCTCAAAATCTTGGCTATCGACTATGGCTTGAAATATAACATACTGCGCATCTTGAGCCAGCTTGGCTGCCAGGCAAGTGCTGTCCCGTGCACTGCTTCAGCAGAAGATGTCTTAGCCTTAAACCCCGATGGCATCGTTCTATCTCCAGGCCCTGGCGACCCTGCTCTCCTTGATGATATCACGGACACGGTAAAAGAGCTTATAGGACGAAAACCAATAATGGGTATCTGCCTGGGGCATCAGCTTATAGGCAAGGCTTTAGGAGCACAGACATTCAAATTGAAGTTTGGACATCGTGGCGGCAACCACCCCGTGCGAGATTTAGCCACCGACAGGGTCTATATCACCGCCCAGAACCATGGCTATGCCATAGACGCCGATACTTTGAAGGGAGGGCTTGAGGTTAGCCACATCAACTTAAACGATGGCACAGTGGAGGGCCTTCGCCACCGGGACCTACCCATTCTGTCCATTCAATACCACTCCGAAGCCTCCCCCGGCCCGCTGGACAACATGTATTTGTTTGAGCGATTTCTGGAAATGGTGAGATAGAAAGGAAAAGTAAGCATTGCCAATGCCGTTGCGAGAAACACGGCGACGAGGCGACCTGGAAGATGGAGAAAAGGTACTTTGGTCGAAAGGCGCATCCAAAAGATATCATGGATTATTTCGAAATAAATTACTTCAAAGCTCGCAAGAGTCACTTAAACGAGGACGAACACCAGTATCTTATAGATGCTCTTCTACTGGTATTTGAAGGATGGAAGACTCTAGATACATCTGAGCGGAGATTGGGGCTCTGGGACAAAGGAACTATGTGGAAGTCACTAGCTTTCAATGAGACTATGTTGTTTTCTGTCCTTGATTACCCAGCATCCATTAGAGCATTATCTCTTTACGCGGTTTATAAGAGGATTCCCATGCAATCTTACCAATATGAGGATGCATACAATAGAATAATGACGCCGATTGTGAAAGTGTATGAATCTGGTGCATTTATCGATGTTTATAAAGTCAAAAACCCAAGAGTTATGAAAGAAATGGGTGAAAAAGAATACGTGTTCCCAAACATAGAAGAACTGAAACAGATAGGGATTGAACTGATGGGTCAAGAAGCATCAAATATGTTTTACAAACGATTGGGCGAATATTTATGGAAAGAGGAATCTAAAATGCTTGCTGGAGGCGAGCTGTCTCTCTTTACGTGGACCAATCTTAACAACAAGATTAGGTGTTTTTGCAAGAAACTCGCCAGAGCTAGGGAAGCATTGGAACAATACCAGAAAGATGACGATATTGAAAGATTTATCGCCAACTCTGGTATGGCTGACCTAACTGCCTTGGAACAAAAACATGTTCTGGAGACCTTTGTTCTCGAGAAAGTCCCCCACGGTGTTGCCGGCGAGGAGCTAGCTACTTTTGGTAATTGGAATGAAACCGGTGAGGAAGCAGCTGTGAAGGACATCGCCAGGGAGATAACCCTTAATGCTGACTTATTATACTAAAGTGCAACCCAAGTCCATATTTTACAGGGGGTGAGGTAGATATAAGATATCAAGGAGGAACGAAAATGGACAAACGTAAAGCAATAGAATTTCTAAAAGAGGCCTTAAGCGAGATACCTCATCTTAAGGAACTGCGTTACGACAATCAGGAATTCATATTGTGGTTTGATAGGGTGCGGGACATAATACAGGCAGGGCTCGATGAAAATGATCGGCAAAGATTCCCGTCTAGTCGGAAGGTGACTATCACCACCAGCGGAAACTTACCTTCAGATGACGATTTCCAAAGGTATCACCTTATCATGCTGAACCATTATGATACTGCCTTACAGTCAATAATACAAAAATATGAGATGATTCTAGGAGAAACAGTATCCACATCAAAGGTACTACGCGAGGCTGTCTATCAAAGTGACACACCCTACGATGCTTATAAGGACATCAAAGAGATAATCATCTTGGCTACTAAGAAACTCACAATAGTTGACATGTGGGTAGATAGTAGTGTCGTCAGTTTACTTGAGAATGTGCATCCTGGTGTTGAAATCCAAGTGCTAACGCGAAAAATGAAAGGCGACTTTCAACTTGTAGCTCAGAAATTCAAACAGCAGCGTGAGAAAGCTGGGCATAGGGGCCTTGAGGTACGTAAAGACAAAGGGGAGTTTCACGACAGATTCATAGTTGCTGATGAGAAGTTCTTCCACGTAGGAGCTTCCATCAAAGACGCCGGCACAAAGGTATTTGCCATTAATGAAATAGAAGATCCGCGTAATAGAAGCGTGCTGGGAGAAAATATTCGTAAAGCCTGGGATGCAGCAGAAAAAGTGTTATAGGTAATCGGATATGTCCAAAATATCTAAGGTCTTGGTAATTGGCTCGGGGCCGATAATTATCGGGCAGGCGGCGGAGTTCGATTATTCCGGAACTCAGGCATGCCGGTCGCTTCGGGAGGAAGGCGTTACCACGGTCCTGGTGAACTCGAACCCGGCAACCATCATGACCGACGAGGGCATTGCCGATATCGTTTATATCGAGCCGCTCACCGTGGAAGTCCTGGCTCGCATAATCGAAAGAGAGCGCCCCGATGGGCTATTGCCTACACTTGGGGGGCAGACGGGGCTTAACCTGGCGGTGGAGTTAGCCGATGCCGGCATACTGGATAAATATAACGTGAGGATGCTGGGAACACCCTTAGAGACGATAAAGAAGGCCGAGGAAAGGTCTTTGTTCAAGCAGCTTCTTGTTGATATTGGCGAACCTGTGCCCGCAAGTGCCACAGTGAAGTCGGTAAAGGAAGCGAAAGAACTGGCAAACTCCATTGGCTTGCCTCTTATTGTGCGTCCTTCCTACACCTTGGGGGGCACTGGCGGTGGCATCGCCCTCACCATGAAAGAGCTTGAGCAGATTGTTGCTAATGGCCTGGATTCCAGCATGAGCCACGAGGTCCTGGTGGAACAGTGTGTCTTAGGCTGGAAGGAACTGGAATACGAAGTTATGCGGGATGCTGCCGATAACTGCATTACCGTGTGTAATATGGAAAACATTGATCCCATGGGGGTGCATACAGGGGATAGCATTGTGGTAGCCCCCAGCCAGACTCTCACCGACAAGGAATACCAGATGCTCAGGTCGGCCAGTCTGAGAATCATAAGGGCTTTGGGTATTGAGGGTGGCTGTAATGTACAGTTTGCCTTGACTCCCAGTCCAATAGTGGCGGAAAAGTGGGCCCCGGACCAGAAGGGGGTTACTAAAAGCGAATATTATGTAATTGAAGTCAATCCACGTGTCAGCCGCAGCTCGGCTTTAGCCAGTAAAGCTACTGGCTATCCTATTGCCCGGGTGGCTGCCAAAATAGCCATAGGCAAGAGGCTCGATGAAATCCCTAATAAGGTCACGGGCAAAACGCTGGCGTCTTTTGAGCCGGCCCTGGATTACTGCGTGGTCAAGATTCCCAGGTGGCCTTTCGATAAATTTGCTTCGGGTGACCGAAAAATTGGCAGCCAGATGAAAGCCACTGGTGAGGTAATGGCCATTGACAGGTGTTTTGAGGCTGCTCTACAAAAGGCTGTGCGCTCCCTGGAATTCGACAAACGCACCCTGCTTTGGGAAGACCCCGGTTGGAGTAAAGGGATGGGGCTTAATTCCTACCCGCTTCACCCTAACGACTTAAGACTATGGGCGGTTATGGCGGCGCTGCGAAGGGAAGCCACGCCCACAGAGCTTTCTCACATCACTGGAATAGACCCCTGGTTTATTTATAAGTTCCAGAATATTGTGGACATGGAGAGGAGGCTTCTTTCCGAACCTTTAAAACCGGAGCTTTTATGGGAGGCGAAGAGGCTCGGCTTTTCCGATGAGCAAGTGGGCACCTTGGCTGATAGGTTGCCGGAGCAGGTAAGAGAGGCTCGCTACCAATGGCAAATCCGCCCGGTGTACAAGATGGTGGATACCTGCGCTGCCGAATTTGATGCTGAGACCCCTTATTTCTACAGCGCTTATGAAAAAGAGAACGAAGCTGAGCCTTTGGAAGGGCAGAAAGCTGTAGTTATCGGCAGCGGGCCTATACGCATCGGGCAAGGAATTGAGTTTGACTATTGCTGCGTCCATTCAGCCTGGGCGCTTCAAGAGGCAGGAATCAAGAGCATTTTGGTCAATTCTAATCCCGAGACAGTTTCCACCGATTTTGACACCAGTAATCGCCTCTACTTCGAAGCTTTAGACGAGGAAAGCATCCGAGATATACTTGAGAATGAGAGTAATAACGGCTCTGCTCCAGCATCTATTGTCCAGCTCGGTGGACAAACACCCCTTAATTTGGTTGGGCTCTTAGCCCGCAACAACTTGCCAATACTCGGCTCGAGTGCCGAAGCTATAGACATCGCTGAAGACCGCCATCGCTTTGAAGATTTCCTGGACAGATTAGGTATTCCTCAGCCGCCGGGGGCTGGAGTGACATCCGTTGAAGAGGCGCTAAATGTAGCCAGGAACCTAGGCTATCCGGTCTTAGTGCGCCCTAGCTATGTCCTGGGGGGCCGGGCTATGGAAATCGTGTACAACGAACCTGAGTTAATCCGCTACCTGACACTAGCTCTGGAGATGGACAGCCAGCATCCTGTGCTCATTGATAAATATTTCTATGGTAAAGAAGTCGAGGTAGATGCCATTTGCGACGGGGAAAAGGTTCTTATTCCTGGCGTGATGGAGCATATTGAAAGAGCCGGCGTACATAGCGGTGATGCCTTGTCTATCTACCCGGGAATCAATCTCACTCAAGACGAAGTAAATGCCATGGTGGATTACACCACCAGAATTGGACTGGCACTGGGAATTAAAGGACTGATGAACGTCCAGATGGTAATCATGAAGGAAAATGGTCGCTCAACGGTATATGTCTTTGAGGTAAATCCCCGCGCCAGCCGAACCGTGCCCTTTATCTCCAAGGTAACCGGCGTGCCCATGGTAAGAATTGCCACTAAGGTCATGGCTGGGATTAGCCTCAGGGAGCAAGGCTATGAAGGTGGTCTATGGAGGAGACAAAACTTAGTAGGTATAAAGGCTCCCGTTTTCTCCATGTCCAAATTGATTGGAGTAGATAGCTACCTCGGTCCTGAGATGAAATCCACAGGCGAGGTTATGGGGATTGACTACAGCTTTGAGGCAGCCCTGATTAAGGCACTTTTAGCTGCTGGATTGATGCTGCCTCAAGGAGGTAGTCTGCTACTTAGCATTGCAGACAAGGATAAAGCTGAATCTCAGCCTCTGATTAAGCAATTGCATTCCCTTCACCACGAACTCTACGCCACAGAGGCGACCGCAGCTATGATTGAGTCTATGGGGCTCCCGGTAAAAATGGTGACCAAGAAGCTAAGTGAGGGGCATCCTAACGTCGTTGATGTTATTCAAGATAATTCTGTGAGCGGAGTGATTAATACTATCACTGGAGGGCGCATTCCGCTAAAAGACGGGTTAGATATCAGGCGTGCCGCGGCAGAAAAGAGGATACCATGCTTCACTTCATTAGATACTGCTCGAGTAGCTATAGAAGCGCTGGCAAATAGTGGCCAAATCTTTAACGTTCAACCACTCAGGGAGTATCTAAAGAGAGAAAATAACGCAATATGACAGGGCAAAATTAGAGCAAAGAGCAAAATGGAAAATGCAAAGAAACAAACCTTGTGCTCCGTAGCTTCTAATGTGGAGGTCATGCCCGGCATACACCTCATGTGGATTGAGGCACCCAATATAGCCTGTTCAGTGCTGCCGGGGCAATTCATCACAGTGCGGTGTGGAGATTTTACATTACGTCGCCCTCTTAGCGTCCACCAAGTTTCATCCCAAGAGATTGCCCTCCTGTTTAAGGTAGCGGGCAAAGGCACCCTCTGGCTGTCACAGCGACAAACAAGTGACAGAATAGACACTCTTGGCCCCTTAGGTAAGGGGTTTAGTATCGAGCCAGGAGCAAGGAACTTGCTGCTGGTGGCTGGAGGAATTGGCATTGCTCCGCTCGTTTTTTTGATGCAGCATGCTTCGTCACAGCACCAGATAACTTTAATTCATGGGGCGAGCACTGCTGCTCAACTCTATACCGAGCGCTGTCAGCCGACAGCTATCAGCTATCAGGGAGTTCAATTCGTTCCCGTCACCGAGGATGGCAGCATGGGCAAGAAAGGCATGGCCACGGATATCCTGCCTGATTTCTTAGACTGGGCTGACCAGGTGTATACCTGTGGCCCAGTGGATATGTATAAGGCGATGGACCTCACCCTTAATCCCTCCCCCTCGAAGGGAGAGGAAAAAGGTGAGGGTGAACAGCAAAGCAATCTCAAACTAAGAAAATGCCAGGTTTCCCTTGAGGTGAGGATGGGGTGTGGTTTCGGAGCCTGCTATGGCTGCACTATAAATACCAAGAAAGGCTTAAAACAGGTATGCCGCGATGGACCTGTATTTGAGTTAGACGATATCATATGGCAGGAGGTAAGAATATGACTGTAGTCACTAAAGAAATCACCCTTCAATCAAAAGGTAATTGCGATATTATCGATATAACCCCTCAGGTGGCAAATAAGGTAGAGGAATCTGGGGTTAATAGTGGGATAGTCACTTTGTTTATAGTCGGTTCAACGGCCGGAATAACCACCATAGAGTACGAGCCAAATCTAGTTTCCGATTTTAAGAATATGTGGGATAGAGTGATACCCCAGAATATTCCTTATGAGCATAACAAAACTTGGGGGGACGGGAATGGTCATTCCCACGTGCGTGCTTCCACGCTTGGAGCTTCACTAATAATACCTTTTGTGAATAAGAGGTTAACTCTGGGCACCTGGCAGCAGATAGTTTTCGTAGATTTTGATAATCGCCCCAGGTCCAGAAAGATTACTATTCAGATATTAGGTGAGTAAGCAAAATTAGAGGATCAGATTTTCATTGTCATAAACTTAATAGGCGGAGGCGATGCGGCAACAATCTGATTGCATGTCCCGACGGACTATTAATTTTTCCCTTTTAGATTGCCTGAATGTCTTGCCTCTTCCTTGCCTGAGTTGTCAGTACGAGTGAAAACTGCTAGATTTATGCTATGACTTACCATCGAATAGTGGCTAAATTCGGCACAGGCCTCCTTGCCTCGGGCACTGACCATCTCGACTTGCAAGTTATGTCAAGTTTAGTGGAGCAGATAGCCCGACTCCATGGCCAGGGAAAGGAGATAGTAATAATCTCTTCCGGAGCTATTGCCTCTGGAAGACAGAGGCTTAAAAAAGTTCCAGAACGCAAGAACACCCCTTTCAAACAAGTCCTGGCTTCGGTGGGCCAAAGCCACCTCATGTATACCTATGAACAACTTTTCAGCCAGTATGATATAACCGTAGCCCAGGCATTGCTCACGAAGGAAAACCTCTCTGACCGCAGTGGCTATCTTAATGCTCGTAATACCTTACTGGCTCTTATCGAGCTTGGCATAATCTGCATTGTCAATGAGAATGACATTGTCGCCATTGACGAGATTGAAGGGCTCAAATTCGGGGATAACGATAATCTTTCCGCCATGGTGGCTAACCTGGTCGATGCTGACCTTCTAGCGCTGCTCACCGACATCGGAGGCTTGTACACTGCCGACCCACGCTGCAACCCTCAAGCTCAACTTATTTGCCGGGTGGACAAGATTGACACCGAAATCAAACGCATGGCTAGCAATACTGCCGGTCGCCAGGGAATTGGCGGCATGTCAACCAAGATTGAGGCAGCCAGGCTAGCTACCTTTTCAGGGGTAAACGTAATCATTGCCGATGGGCGAGAACCTGACATACTGGTGCGGATCAGCCAGGGAGAAGACACAGGCACATTCTTTCCTGCGCAGGTGAACAAGATGGAGAGCAAAAAGAGGTGGATGCTCAGCGGGCTGGCTTCCAAAGGCAAGGTCACGGTGGACAAAGGCGCTGTTTTAGCGCTCAAAGAGCAAAATAAAAGCCTGCTCCCTGCAGGAATTATGAAATCGGAGGGCGAGTTCCACCGCGGCGATATTGTGGATATCCTGGACAAGCAGGGCAAATGCATTGGCTATGGAATTTCTAATTATAGCTCTTCTGATTTAGCTATCATCGGAGGGAAGCACTCCGATAAAATCCTCAGCCTCCTCGGCTACGACTACGGCGACGAGGTGGTTCATAGGAACAATATGGTGATAGTGTGAACAGAATAAAAAGAAACTTAGAGGAGCATATTTGTAATTGATTACAAAAGGAGTAGGAATATGGAATCAGCCGTAAAAGAACTGGAGGAAAAGGGGAAGGCTGCTAAGGCAGCTTCGAGGAAGCTGGCTTTTCTTTCCACCGAAATTAAGAATAAGGCTTTGCTGAATATTGCTGAATCCATTATTGACAAGCAGGATGAAATCCTGGCTGCCAACAAGATTGATTACGAGGAGGCGAAGGCTTCGGGGATGAGCGAAGCCATGCTGGACAGGCTTATGCTATCGCCCGCCCGACTTGAAGGCATAGCCCAAGACACAAAAATGGTGTCGGCGCTGCCCGACCCCGTGGGCGAGGTGTTCGAGATGCGGACTTTGCCCAATGGCCTGCAGATAAGCAGGAAGCGAGTCCCTCTAGGAGTTATCGGTGCGATATATGAGAGCCGCCCCAATGTTACCATAGATATATCAAGCCTGTGTCTTAAATCGGGCAATGCCGTCATCCTTCGAGGTGGCAAGGAAAGCATAAATTCCAACAAGGCCTTAGCCAAAGTAGCTCAAGAGGCTTGCGCCCAAACTGGCGTGCCCCAGGGAACAATCCAACTTATTGAGTCCACAGAGCGAGCTTTAGTCAACCATATGCTCAAGATGAAGGGAATAATTGACCTTATGATTCCCCGTGGCGGTGCTGGTTTGATAAAGCTTGTTTCAGAGAATGCCGCTATGCCGGTCCTTAGCGGCGGCATCGGTGTTTGCCATACCTATGTGGACAAGAATGCCGACCTGAATAAGGCGGTAGCTATTGCCTACAATGCTAAGGTTCAGCGCCCCACCGTATGCAATGCTCTGGACTGTATCTTAGTTCATAATCAGATTGCTCAAGCTTACCTGCCGGCTATTGCCAAAGAGTGGGCCAAAGCCGGGGTGGAAATGCACTGCGACAAGCGAGCTATGGCCATACTTAAGACCATTCCGTCCCTGAAGCTAGTCCCGGCTGTCGATGAGGACTGGGGGAAGGAATACCTGTCGCTGAAAGCAGCTATCAAGGTGGTCGACTCTCTGGACGAAGCTTTAGAGCATATTGAGAAATACGGCTCAGGGCACTCCGAAGCTATCGTTACCGACGACCATTCGGCAGCAACGCGCTTTCTTAACGAAGTGGATGCCGCCTGTGTTTATGCCAATGCCAGCACTCGCTTCACCGATGGGAGCCAGTTTGGATTAGGTGCCGAGATAGGCATAAGCACCCAAAAATTTCACGCCCGTGGTCCTATGGCTTTGAAAGAGCTAACCAGCTACAAGTGGATTATCCAGGGCAGCGGCCAGGTCCGGCCTTAGCCTTCGTGTCATTAAGGATGAAAACAGCATCACGAGACCGAGCCGTGTATTCTCAGGAGTCCGGCTCGGGAGAGCCAAACCGCCTTAACCTTCACGGATTTACGAGAGGTGATATGCCTCTTAAACCAAGGGACATGATGAGACTGCATTAGTGCGGTGATGTGGAGTCGCGCCAGCTTTATCCTCAAGGTGTTCGGCAAATCGATGACCTGGAATCCCAACCGTCCAGCATGAGCATGAAAAGCAGTCCAGCCATACACTGCCACGATGCCACCATATTTCCCATCGGCTACTTCTATGGCCAGGAGTTGCAAGCCGTCCTTTAAGTAGGAGACGAATCCCCGCGGGAAACCTCTCCTCCCTGACCCCGAGCTTGACCGCCGTCTCTCGGTAATCCACGCATTATTGAAGTGCAGTTTGATGACAGGGTCGCCAGGCTTAACCTCACAACCGTCCTCCAGCTTGATTGAACAGCCCCTGTGACGTCTTATCTCAACGCAGATGATGCTGTTTCTTCCCAGAGGCTTGATATCGAGGACTATTGCGTGAGCTTTGTTTATGACGGGCAACATAACCCGTATAATAGCTACTAAAAGAGACGCCATGTATCACCTTGGGAACTCATTTTCACCGCTTGATCACGCAGCATCTGCAGGCATAGCTTTCTGGAACGCGCGGCAATCCGGTCGCTAATAACCTGTGGCTATTGTACTGACTGGTTTACGTTGGAAATGATGTTCTTCCACTTCCCCATATGACGGGAGCGGTCTTCCAAGGTAGTCACCAGTTCAACACGAATAGACGGACGATCAACGCCCAGGGCATGTAACTTTCGTGCCATCTGTTCCCGGACGCTACTAGCTACGTGTCCATTCCCCTCCTCGAACATCAGCCGCAAGCAGATGCCGTCCGGTTCATGGACCACCTGATACTGCCGTATATCCGCGAAGCTTTCCAGAACGTTCCAAAAATGGACAGGATGAACAGCAACCTGTCTCCCCATTCGCCCTTGAAGGTAGAGAACATCATCATTCCTCCCGTTGATGGCAAGAATACGTCGGAACGGCTGGCCACACGGGCACGGCTCCGGAGCCAGTACCATCATATCGGATATTTCGTAGCGGATGACGGGCTGAGTGAAGCCGAAGAGACTGGTGAAAAGAATCTTGTGTCCCAGAGTCCCGTCGGGCACAGGGCGGTTGTCCTCATTCACCACCTCAACAACGCCCAAATCTTCGAAGATGTGCATCCCCTGGCCAGGGTTGCATTCCATAGCGCGGAGTCCCTCCTGAGTGCCATAGATGTCAAAGACAGAACTTTGCCATGCAGTCTGGAGTTGCTTCCTCAATTCGCTGGGCAGCGGTTCGCCACCGCCGGCGATAATAGAGGGATTGATATTCAAGCGCCCTTGAAGTTGTTCTGTCACAAGCAGTCCAAGCATGGATGGAAAACCTCGAAGCATGTGCGGTTGAAGGGAATTTAACCGCTGAACCAGCTCTTCGATAGGAGCAGTAGCCGGTAACACGTGAAAACGGTAAAGGCCGATATCCATGCTCAGGGGGAGGCGATAACTATCGTGCATAGGACTGGGAGAGCCGATGGTAACAATCGTGGGGCGTCTCATTGAGAAGGGAACCACTCCCATCATGGCTGCAATCCGCATACTTGCCGCCTCCTGAATACTCCACTCTTTTCGATTGAATACTACCACTGTTTTATGCCCGGAGCTACCCGCCGTAGTAAGCACACGATACTCGTTCAGGTAATACTCATCCCCGGAAACATGAGCCATATGTTCCTGTAGTTGGGAGAGGCGCAGCCGGGGGTCAGTCACAATTTGGTCGAAGTGTTTCATGTAGGTTTTTTTGTCCATGATAGGGAAGTCTTGGAGACTATAAGGTTGGCTCATCCGGCGTGTGCTGCATAACTCGCGGTAAAAGGGAGAACGTTGAGTTACCCAATCAAGAAGCTTGGCTAGCCGGCGCTGCTGTAACTCTTCAAGCCTGGCGCGGGGCCAGCATTCATGTTTGATTAAAGCTTGGCGATAAGCGATGGCTCGAGCCAGGTCTCCTAAGCGACGCAGTCTATGCGGCTCCCTCATTCAGCATTGTCCTCGAATTACCTTCAGGAGCTCATGTCACCTACACTGTCCCCCAATCGCTCATCAGCTCCGGGTAATCCTCGGTTTTTTAAAAACTACATCGTTTTACTAGGTATTTTGCATTATAAACTAGTCAATAGTTATTGTCAACTGTGTCGGGAATTTTTGCACTGAGGCACACTGCTACCGTGATAATGGATTAGGGGATTAGCGGTTTGGGAAACAGAGTAAGCCTTCTCTGTAGCTCTTTTTGTCATTGTGAGAAGCGCCTAAGCCGAAGCCCTGGGCCCACAACACCGAGGGGAAAGCGACCGAAGAATCTTGTAGCGCTAACACTGATCAGGCAGTGACTTAGCTCGAAAGATGGAATTGTCAATTACCCTGGAGAAATCAGTTCAATCTCGAAGAGTTTAGGCCACAACTTTCCGGTCACAAACAAGCGATCAGTCATTGCATCATACGCAATGCCGTTGAGAACATCAACCGGCTCACTACGGTCTTCTGTAGTTAGGAGTCCTCCCAGCTCTACCCACCCAATCACTCGACCTGTCCCAGGTGCAATCCTTGCGACCCGGTCTGTTTGCCAGACATTGGCATAGATTTCCCCTTGGACGTATTCCAATTCATTGAGTCTGGTTACGGGACCATCGTCGTCAAATACCTCAAGCTGACCGATTTCCTCAAAGGTCTGCGGGTCTAAGAAATGCAATATTGACGTACCATCGCTCATAATTAAGCGCTCTCCATCATGCGTAATGCCCCAGCCTTCAGTTGAATAATTGAACTCTTGTAGTAACTCAAAACTGTTTTTGTCATAGACAAACCCGATATTGGATTGCCAGGTCAGCTGGATAATCTTGTTTCCATAAATGGTTATGCCTTCACCGAAAAACTGAGCTGATAGCTCACGAATTTGTAAGATATCTCCGGTTTCCAATTCCACTCTACGCAATGTGGAGTATCCAAAAAGCCCTGTTCCCTCATATAGAACGCCATCTTCGAAAACCAATCCTTGGGTGAAAGCATCGCGGTCATGGGGGTAGGTATTGACTATATTATACGTATAGACTGGAATGACATCCGAATTACCAGGAACTAAGCATCCCGGAAGAATTAAGCAAGAGAAAATAAAAATTGCTCCAAGCAATGCAAAGAGCCCCACGATGAATATCCTGAAGAGACGGCTCATGAAGATTACCTTACTCACAACCTCCCCAATACTATAAAGGTGGAGTTCCCGTTTAAGATAAGGGCCTAAAAGTTTGCCTCTGTATTCTGAATAGCTTGTCTATTCCTTCCTGAGCCAGGGAAAGTGATGAATTAGCAGTTTCTTTGGAGAACGTTTTCCCCTCGGCAGTTCCCTGGATTTCCACAAACTCGTTTTTGTCGGTCATAACTACATTGAAATCTACTTCAGCCCAGGAGTCCTCCACATAACAAAGGGCACGCAGCATATTGCCATTTACAACGCCGACGCTGGTGGCAGCGATCGCTTTATTCAGGGTAATCAGCCTCGTATTTATACCACCACACAAAGGAAGAGTCAATCTTCTGTGCTACGAATTTTTGCACTGAGAAACACTGCTACCAGGATAATGGCTTAATGGAGGAGTAGTTTGGGAAATAGAAAAAACCTTCTCTTTAGCCCGGGTGGATAGCAAAAGCATTCCAGATAAGGAGACTTTGAGGACGAAGAAAGATTTGCCAAAAGCAGCAGGCTGGGAATATTTCCTGAGACTAATCCTCCTTCTTAGGAAAATCTGGTAAAGGACTGCCAAAATACACTTTGGTATGGGGCCAGGGTATTTCTATACCCTCGGCATCAAAAGCTTTCTTGAGGCGAAGCCTCAACTCCCCCATCACTGCCCACTGCTCCATAGGCTTAACATCGCCCAAAATCTTGATATCTATTCCGGAGTCGCCCAGATTATCAACTCTCAGCGCCTGGGGAGGACTTTTGATTACTTTACGCCATTTTCCATCCTCAGCGAGTTCCTTGCCTACTCGGTTTATCACGCTTATGGCGTGGTCGAGGTCGGTGCCATATGCTACCGAGACATTAAGATTGACCCTGGCATAGTGTCTGGTGAAGTTGCTGGCTATCCTGATCTCACCATTGGGTACATGGTGGACTATGCCATCCAGGTCACGGAGCACCGTCTTTCTCAAAGTTACCTCCTCCACCAAACCAGCAACGTCGGCTACCCTGGCTACATCTCCCACCCTGTACTGGTTTTCCAAGATGATGAACATGCCAGCGATGAGGTCTCTTATCAAGTACTGGGCGCCGAAGCCAATGGCTAGGCCAGCGATGCCGAGGCCAACCAGGGCTGATGCAATAGGTACGCCCGCCTCATCCAGGATCATCATTACGGCAACTATGACAATGAATACCCGCCCCACCCCAGTCAGGACACCTACAAGCGTGTCTCTCCTTTTCTTGATGCCTTCCTTGCTTTCACCTTTGGTCGTCGCCATGAGACGGCCCACAACAGGCGGGAGAAACTTATTTAAGGCGAACCATAGCACAGCTCCTACTGCTACTATGATAAGGATGCGGATGCCATGGTCTATCAACCAGGTGACTACGGTGGCCCAACTCAATTCCGGCATCTTTTACCTCCGCTGCTCTACACTTTCTGCATAGATTAACTCTATATTATTTTAAACATAATGGAGCCCGCTGTATAGCCGCACTCCTTGAGAGCCTTGAGACTGAATTCAGATGTCTTCCTACCCCTCGATAATCTCTTTTGTGCTGGGAACCCTGCCCAGTATTCGCTCGTCAATCCGGGTGGCTGTATCCAGGGCTCGGGCCAGGGCTTTGAATAAGGCTTCGGCTTTGTGGTGGTCGTTGATGCCGCTGAGAACTTTGGCATGGAGGTTAATTTTGGCTTCGGAGGCAAGGGAGACCAGAAAATGACGGACTAAATCCGCGTCCAGGTCGCCTATGCTGGCTTCGTTAAAGTCTGCCTCGATTACACTGTAGACTCTGCCTCCAATATCCACAGTTACCTCTGCCAGAGCTTCATCCATAGGCACGATAGCATGAGCCATACGAACAATGCCTTGCTTTTTCCCCAATGCCTGGTTAAAAGCCTTGCCCAGCGAGATAGCCACATCCTCCACCACATGGTGCTGGTCGGGACCCGAGGCTGAGATTTTTATGTCAAATACTCCGTGCTGAGCTAGCTGGCTAAGGAGGTGGTCGAACATCCTTATGCCAGTGGTGATTTGAAATTGTCCGCTGCCGTCAATGTTGAGTTCCACCTTAACATTTGTCTCGGCAGTCTCACGAATTACTTTCGCTTTTCTTTCAGCCATGTTTAACCTCCTTTAATGACTTAACCAGAGCATCGGTATCCTCGGGTCTGCCCACGCTAATTCGCAGACAGTCTTTCAATCTAGGAGTATCGAAATAGCGCACAAAGATGCCTTTCTTCCGCAGTTGTTGCCAGATTTCTTTGGCCTTTCCTTCGGGCAGAGAACAGAGGATAAAGTTTCCCTGTGAGGGGTAAGGTCTTAGCCAACCCAGTTCCTTTAGTTTGCCAAATAATCGCTCGCGTTCCATAACTATCTTGGTAACATTAGCACGAAGATACTCTATATCTGCCAGGGAAGCCAGCACCGCAGCTTGGGCTGCGGCATTGGCATTATAGGGTTGCTTAATCTTCATCAGATAACTAGCAATTTCTACGGGGAAAAAGCCGTAGCCTATCCTTAAGCCGGCTAGCCCAGCCCATTTGCTGAAGGTGCGCAAGACTATCAAGTTAGGGTAAGAGGGCACCAAGTTGGCCACTGTCACATTACTGAATTCAAAATAGGCTTCGTCCATGACAACAATTTTTCCAGTCCCAACAAGCTCCATAATTTGCTTCTCGGCGGTGGTGTCGCCGGTGGGATTATTGGGCGAGGCAACAAAGATGGCCTTTGTTTTTCCGGTCAATGCCTTCTTCATACCGACCATATCAAGGGCAAAATTTTCGATTCGGGGCACATCAACTACCCTGCCTCCACAAACATCGGTGCTAAAGGGGTACATACCGAATGTCGGTGGACAATTAATAACCTCGTCTCCAGGCTTGAGGACAAGCCTGAGGATAAGGTCAATAAGTTCATCGCTGCCCATGCCGCAAACAATGTGCTGGCGTCCCAAGCCGGTATATTCTTCTAAAGCCTTCCGTAGCTCTCTTTGCTCCGGGTCGGGGTAATTATGATAATAGGGATAAGTGGCTAGAGCTTGATAGACCTTTGGGGAACATCCATAAGGATTCTCGTTACCATCAAGCTTTATTACTCTACTCGAAGGCAATTCAGCTCGTTGGCTCAAAACTTCTGTAGGCTCGATAGGGACGTAACCCTTCATGGTCACGAGCTCAGGCCTTATAAGTTTTTTTATATCCATTTCAACTAAAACCAAAAGTCAAAAATAAGAAATCAAAGTGACAAGTCAAAATGCAAAACTTTTTTATTTTTGCTCTGTATTCTTGCCTTTTGCATTTTAATCTTTTATTTAGCCCTCATCCTTTTTTCTATTGCCTGGGCGTGGGCATCGAGCCCTTCAGCTTTAGCTATTACCACAGCGGCCTGGCTCAATTCTCGCATGGCAGGCTCATCCAGGGCGATGATATTGGTAACCTTGAGGAAGTCCGTAACACCCAGAGGAGAACCGAAACGAGCGCTGCCTCCGGTGGGCAATACGTGGCTGGGACCGGCAACATAATCGCCTAGAACGACGGGCGAATTCTCACCTATGAAAATACAGCCGGCATTGCGAATTTTGGGGACTAAAGCCAAAGCATCGGATGCCATAATGGAGAGATGCTCCGGAGCGAAGAGATTGACCAACTCTACCGCCTGGGCCATGTCATCGACAAGCACAAGCATTCCGGCATCGATAGCCGTTCCAGCAGTGGAACGCCGCTTTAATTTTCCCAGTTGTATCTCAATTTCCTTGTCGACCTGGTCAGCCAGGTCAGCTGAAGTGGTGATTAAAATTACTGAAGCCAGTGGGTCATGTTCAGCCTGGGCCAGAAGGTCGGCAGCACAAAGAGCGGGGTCGGCTTTCTCATCGGCTACAATTACTATCTCGCTGGGACCCTTGAGACCATCGAGGTCCACTGTGCCATAAACCATTTTCTTAGCCAGGGTCACAAAGATGTTTCCCGGACCGCAAATCTTATCCACTCTGGGTATCGACTGGGTACCAAAAGCTAATGCCGCAATAGCCTGAGCACCGCCAAGTTTAAAAATGCGGTTGACCTTGGCAATGTCGGCAGCTACCAACGTGGGTGCCGGAATCCTGCCATCCTTAGCGGGCGGTGAAACCACAATAATTTCCCCGACACCGGCCACTTTGGCTGGTATAGCCATCATCAGCACTGTGGATGGATAGGCAGCGGTGCCGCCAGGCACATACAAGCCCACCCTTTGTAAGGGCAGAACCTGTTGCCTTAAGTGCTTTTCGATGGGAATCAGGCCGGCTTTGTGCCCACAGGCAAGATGGAAGTCCCGTATTCTTCTGGCTGCGAATTCAAGAGCCGAGACAAGTTTCTTGTCTATTGTGTCATAAGCGGAAACAACTTCCTGTCTACCTACTTCCAGAGAATCCAGTCGGACTCCATCCAGTTTTTCGGTGTAATCAAAGAGGGCTTTATCACCTTTGCCCCGAACCTCCCCGATGATACGGTCGACCACTTCCTGAACTGAAAGCTCTTCGCCAAAGACTTGCTTTATTTGTGCTGTTAGTCCCGGTGGCGTGGTGAAATTCTCCCAGAAATTTTCCCTGGTCAGTAATTGTCTGGCTTTATTGAATCCTTTGACTCTTTTCATATCAATAAAAAATAAAAATGACAAATTAAAATGTGAAATTCTTCTTTTTTGCTCTGTATTTTCGGTTCTTGCATTTTTATTTTTTACCTACTTTAGCCCCGCTCGCAATTTCTGTGTAAGGAACTCCATTTTCTCTTTTTTATCGGAAGATGCCAGACTATCTTTGTTCGCAATCAGACAAGCCGAGGACCGGAAGAGCACATCAATAATCTTTAATTTGTGCTGCTTGAGGGTCTTCCCTGTCTGGACATTATCAATAAGCATATCGGCGTCCTCGGGCAAAAAAGCCTCGCTCGCCCCCCAGGTTGGAATTAGCTTGTATGGGTTAATGTGATTGTCCCGCAGGTACTTGTCGGCAATATTTATGTACTCCGAGGCTACTTTTAGAGGAGCGAACTTGCTGCTCTGAACAAATGACCTCAATTCATCAATGTCGGCCACGGGCATTTCCTGGCTCACGGCAGCGACAATTTTGACGGTGCCAAAGCCGAGAGCAAACAATTTCTTCACCGGGCTTGAGGGGAAGCGATAGAGCAGTTCCAGCAGCCAATCCTCACCGGTTATGGCTAAGTCGAAATTGCCATTAGCCACTTGCAGAGGCATATCCTGGGGCCTGATTACTTTAATGCCAAGCCAGTCTAAATCAGCGGAGGGTCGGCGGCTCACTACCTCTTCAAAATACCCCTGAAGTGCCAGCCCAGCTCGCTTTAAGAACTGCGAAGTAGGTGCTTGCTGGTGTCCATCAGGCAAAGCCAAGTTGATTTCCTTTGCCTGCCACAAGGTACGAGTCCCCTTTAGTTCTTCAGAGATGTCAAGCCCATTTTCTATTGATGTCTGCGGCTCAGCGGTAAGCTTGGAGCTAAAACACGTCAATATCCGGCTCAAATCCTTGTTCTCCAGGCTTTCTCGATTGGCTATTAGAAAGGCAGTAACGGGGAGTAATCTTTTGAGGGGAATTAAGCCTTGAGTTGCTATATGCGCTCCACTCTTTCCCCAGAGCACCGCCAGGTCGGCACTTTCCGGGGGATAAGCTTCAGCAGCTCCCCACACCGGGAAAATCCTGAACCTCCTCATCCTGAGATTTAAGGCAAAAGCCTCAGCTAGATTAGGATACTCACTTACTATACGATAATCATTGCTCCCGGCTGATAACTCACTGAGATTAGCTATCCCCGCTTCAGCACTGGCAACCACATGTATACTGCCTTCCCCATAATTTAGACTCGATATTTTTACCAGAGCTCCTGCTGGATATTTCACCAGGAATTCTTCAATCCAATCCGAACCACAAATACCCAGGTCGTAATTCCCTACAGCCACCTGTATGGAAATATCTTTTTCCTGAAGTATTTTAGCGGAAAGACTTGGAAACCTTGCTGAGCGAAGGCGATATTGCTTTGTTTTATCGCTGTAACCCTCAAATCCCAGGTCTATCTCGGCAAGCAAGCTAGCTGTAGGCGATATGAACCTGCCTTTAGGGAGAGCGAGTTTTATGTAGCCGTCTTGGTAGTCTTTCATCCCTCACTTACCACTTTGAGAATCTCTGCCATAGAAGCGGCATCCCGCTGTCGCTTTTGTATACAATCAGTGAGCATAAACGGAGAGGGCTCCTTTCCCGAAACCAGGACGACCCACCTGTAATTAGATTCTTCCCGACCCGTGAAGTCAAGCTCTGCCGGGTGTCCGGCGTCATGAAGCGATTCCGCTACAGTAAAGCACGTCTCTACTATTTCCGGAGTTAATTCCTTACCTTTAACCAGGATTTCAGATTCGCCCTTTTGCTCTTTCTCCAGCGGAAGTAATTCCATTATGGGGTCCACATATAAGGCAAATCCGCAGGCGGGGATGTCCTCTCCATTCATAAGGGGCACAAGACTATCATATCTGCCTCCGCCACCTATCTTTTCCCCAGCAGCCAGAAACTGAAAACAGACTCCAGTATAATACTCAAAACCATGTATCGCTGCGATATCAATTTTATAGCTGCAACCCAGGTTATCCAGTAATGTGGTGATGTTTATGAGGTCCTCCAGGCTGGACTTAAAGTCCTGCGAAGCTTTGGGGAATGAAGCTCTTACATTGTGTAGAAAGCTGCTCGATTTTCCCTTGAGGCCCAATAGCGCAGCTACAAGCCTGTCGACTTCGGGGTTAGTGGATTTCGCCTTGGTCAATGCCTGCCAATTTCCTTCCAAAATGCGGTTCGTCATCTTAGCTTCCTCACCTGGGCTGAGCTTAAGCTCTTTGAGCAACGCCTTCACCAAGCCCGCATGGGACAATTGCAGTGCAATGTTGCTGATGCCAAGTCTGCGGATAACCTCCTCAGCCAGCAGAATTATCTCCACATCCGGGGCCAATTTGGCACCACCGAAAAACTCAGCACCACATTGCCATCGCTCCCTGTTCTCTTTCCCTGTTCCCTCGAAAGCGAAGATATTAGTCACATAGAAGAGCCTGGCTAATTCTTGTCCACTTAGATTGTCGATGTAGAGTCTGGCTACAGGAATAGTGCCATCCGGCCTCAAGACGACCCTCTCACCACTCCAGCCATCCCAATCAAGAAAGGAATATACCTTGCTTAACATGCTCGGAGTAAGTGTTCCCATAGCGGTAAACAGATGGAGATATTCTAAGGTTGGCGTCCTCACCTCCTGGTAGCCCCAGTTACGACAACAAGTCCGGAAGACATCTTCAATACGGCGAAAGCGTAACATGTCCTCGGGGAACAAGTCCTGCATTCCCTTGCATTTCTGGTTCTTCATCCTTAGCCTATTCTACACTAAGCTGTGTCCAGCTTCAATGATGAACTTGGAAAGTTTGTTGCTTTTAATTGCTTAGTTTATAATTAACTTTAGGATAATGCGAGATGCTTAGAACCGGGCTTAAGCTTTTTTTCCTTGCTGTGCTTGTGATTCCCGTAGCTGCGGGTTTAGGAGGCAGCCTGATCGCCGCCGCCAGCCCTACTACTGTGGAAGTTCTCACCGTGGATGGCACCATTGTGCCCGTGATAGCTGACTATATCGATCGGGGTATTAGCCAGGCGGAGGAGAATGGCGCTACCGTCTGCATAATTGAGCTAGATACCCCCGGTGGGCTTCTGGACTCAACCGATAAGATAGTCAAAAGGATTATGAATGCCGACGTGCCTATCGTGGTTTACGTCTCCCCCAAAGCTGCCTGGGCTGCCTCAGCGGGAACCTTCATTACTCTATCTGCTCATATAGCGGCGATGACGCCGGGCACGACTATCGGCGCTGCCCATCCTGTATCTGCCGGGGGAGAGGAAATACCAGAAGACCAAATGAAAAAAATAGTCGAGTTCTCGGCTAAGTGGATGAGGACTATAGCTGAGGAGCGCGGCCGTAATATGGAGGAAGCCGAGCTAGCAGTTACAGAAAGCAAATCATTCACCGATGTTGATGCCTTGGAATATAACCTTATCGACCTGCGAGCTGACAATTTAGAAAGCCTTATTTCTCAAATCAATGGCTGGAAAGTTACTTTAGCCAGTGGTGAGGAAGTTATCATTGATACTGCGGACTATGTTCAAACTAGAAACGAAATGAATGCCATTGAAAAATTCTTGCAAACCCTCAGCGACCCCAATATTGCCTATATCTTGTTTACCCTGGCTACCATAGGATTAATTACTGAGATTTCCAACCCGGGGCTGGTTTTTCCCGGGGTCGCTGGTGGCATCAGCTTATTCCTGGCGTTTTACTCCCTGGGCGTGCTTGATGCTTACTGGGGAGGCCTGGCACTCATTTTACTTGCCGTGGGACTTTTTATCGCCGAGTACTTCACCACCAGTTTTGGGCTATTGACAGCCGGAGGTATAGTCTCGATGGTTATTGGCTCGCTGATATTGTTCAGCCACAGCCCGGGGATAGAGGTAAATAGGGGGCTAATTGCCGGAGTTACGGCCGGCGCCACCGCTTTCGCTGTCTTTGTCATCGGTGCCATTATCCGCGGGCAAAGGCGACGCAAGGCTACCGGAGCTGAGGGAATGATTGGGAAAATAGCCATAGCCAAAACACCCCTCGACCCTACGGGCACGGTTTTAACCCAGGGAGAATTATGGACGGCGGCATCGGAAGGCGGCAGAGTAGCACCGGGTGAGGAAGTGATAATAACCAAAGTGGAAGAATTGAAATTATGGGTGGCAAAGAAATCAAAAGAATAGGAAGGTGACATTTATGGATTTTATGGATTTCGAAATGACTGGCCCAATTATCATAGCCATAGTTTTTGCCGTCGCTTTTATCATTTTCGTTATTTACGCCATCATAAAAGGCCAGAGGCTAAAACTCTCGGCTGGTGTAGAGGAGATGATAGGGAATGAAGCTGTTGTGCAAACGACCCTCAACCCCAAGGGCACGGTTGTGGCTGAAGGAGAGTTATGGACAGCCATAGCCGAAGGTAGTACAATAGAACCCGGAGAGGAGGTGATAATAACCAAAGTAGAAGGATTGAAATTGTGGGTGACCAAAAAATCTAAAGAAAAGGAGGAAAAATGAACTGGTTTATTTATTTTATTATCGCAGTAGTAGTAATAATACTTCTGTCGGCAGCTATCAAAGTCGTTAAAGAGTATGAAAGAGGGGGCGTTTTTCGCTTGGGCAGGTGGGTTGGCCTTAGAGGACCGGGCCTGGTCCTCATTATACCTTTCATTGAGAATATGAGGAAACTTGACCTTCGGGTAATTACCATGGACGTTCCAGAGCAAGAGTGCATCACCTTGGACAATGTTACTGTCAGGGTTGACGCCGTAATTTACTTTCGGGTGGTCGATGCCACAGAGGCTATTCTCAAGGTACTCGACTATATCAAGGCAACCTCGCTGCTTGCCGCTACCACCTTAAGAAATGTTGTCGGACAATCTACGCTGGATGAGTTATTAGGCCAGCGGGACAGGCTCAACGAAAAGATACAGGGAGTGGTTGATGAAGGCACTAACCCCTGGGGTATAAAAGTGAGCATGGTAGAGGTTAAGGATGTGCAACTGCCGCAAACAATGCAGAGGGCTATGGCAGCCCAAGCTGAGGCTGAGCGAGAGAGGAGAGCCAAGGTGGTTCACGCCGAGGGTGAAGCCCAGGCGGCAGAGAAATTGGCCGAGGCTGCCAAAATTATTTCCAGTCAGCCTTCAGCTCTACAGCTTCGCTATTTGCAGACATTGGCAGGCATTGCCACAGAGAGAAGCAACGTCATTCTGTTTCCTTTGCCCATGGATCTAATAGCTCCCCTTTTGGGCAAGGTTATTGGGTCAGAGAAAAGTAAATAGTATGGCATAATAATCCGTGTCAATAGCACATAGCGAGAGCGCTTAGTAACGTCATTCTGAGAGTCAATATGGGGTTGGAAGACGAAGAATCTCTAGATGCCATCCTGAGCTATGCGAAGGCCTCAGGATGACACCTCCATTCTGTCATTGCGAGGCATGACAGTGCCGAAGCAATCTCCCTCTCGTGTCGTTGCGAGGAGCGAGATTCCTCGCTTATGCTTCGGAACAGGCTCCGCAATCTCGGTGGGGCAGATGATTGCCACGCACCTTGCAGGTGCTCGCAACGACAAAAAGTGAAGGCCTCAGGATGACAAGATGCGAAGGTCTCAGAATTACAAGCGGAGGTTATTAATCCATTTCCATCCCAAGGTAATACCTGGACCCGATAGAGTCCATTGGACAAATTTTCTTAACTCAGGGGGTAGCTATGGCCAATAAAACTAAGCAAGAATGGCGTGAAACTACATTGGCTTCGGCTTTAAAGCGTGCCGCCGAGCGTCAGGAGAAGTTTGAAACCAGCTCTGGCCTGGAGATTGATACTGTTTACACACCGGAGGACTTGGTAAATTTTGACTACACTCGAGATTTAGGTTACCCCGGAGGGTATCCCTTCACCAGGGGTGTCCAAGCGAATATGTATCGGGGCAGGATATGGACAATACGCCAGTACGCTGGCTTTGGTACTGCTGAGGAAACTAACCAGAGGTACCGCTATCTCTTAGAGCAAGGGCAGACTGGGCTGAGCATAGCTTTCGACCTGCCCACACAAATCGGTTATGACTCTGACCATCCCTTAGCTAGGGGCGAGGTGGGCAAGGTTGGTGTTGCCATAGACAGTCTCCGGGATATGGAGGTTCTTTTCCAGAATATACCTCTGGATAAGGTAAGCACTTCCATGACCATAAATGCCACTGCCCCGATTCTCCTCGCCATGTATATTGCCCTGGGTAAAAAACAAGGAGTCGAGCCAGCTAAATTAAACGGCACTACTCAAAATGACATACTCAAGGAGTACATTGCCCGGGGTACTCACATCTTCCCACCCCGCCCCTCCATGCGGTTGACCACTGATATATTTGCTTATTGTGCTGAGCAGGTCCCTCGCTGGAATACCATCAGCATCAGTGGTTACCATATACGAGAAGCTGGTTCCACTGCGGCTCAAGAAATTGGCTTCACCCTCGCTAACGGTATTGCTTATGTTCAGGCAGCTATTGATGCTGGGCTTGATGTAGATACATTCGCTCCCAGGCTATCATTCTTCTTCAATAGCCATATCAACTTTTTTGAGGAGATTGCCAAATTTAGGGCGGCACGACGCCTCTGGGCGAAGATTATGAGGGAGAGGTTTGGGGCTAAAGAGCCACGTTCCTGGATGCTTCGCTTCCACACTCAAACTGCTGGATGTAGCCTCACTGCACAGCAGCCTCATAATAATATTGTGCGGACAGCCCTAGAAGCCCTGGCTGCAACCTTAGGAGGTACTCAATCACTGCACACCAACTCTTTCGACGAAGCTTATGCTCCACCTTCTGAAGAAGCAGTGACCATAGCTGTGCGGACTCAGCAAATATTAGGCTACGAGAGTGACATTGCTGCTGTCGTCGATCCCCTCGGTGGCTCTTATTACATAGAGCACCTAACCGACAGCCTGGAAAAGGAAGCCGGGGACTATATCGCCAATATTGATAGCATTGGTGGTGCCGTATCTGCCATAGAGCACGGATATCAGCAGAGGGAAATTCAGGACTCCTCTTACCGCTACCAGAAAGAAATTGAACGCGGTAAACGTACCGTGGTAGGGGTAAACCAATTCGTCTCTCCCTATCCTAAAATAGTAGGGCTGCTGCGAGTCAAGCCCGAAGTGGAAAAAAGACAGAGGGAGAGGACTGCCCAGGTTAGGAAAGACAGGGACAACAGCAATGTCCACAAGGCGCTTAAGCGATTGGAAGATGTCGCCCGAAGCAAGGATAATACCATGCCCGCCTTTCTCGAATGTGTGGAAGCTTACGCCACCGAGGGTGAGATATGCGATGTACTGCGCCAGATTTTTTCTACCCAAAAGGAATTCCTGGTTTTTTGAGAAGCAGTTTTCAAGATTTATGGTACTGCCTTTAAAGGAGGTGAAATGACCAGAAAAGTTGACCACATCGGTATTTTAGTCAGCAACCTCGATGAAGCGATAAAGCTTTATAAGGATTGCTTCGGCGCTGAGGTTGACAAGATTGAAACCCTGCCGGAGCGAGGAGTAAAGGCAGCCATCCTTTCCTTGGGCCAGGGCGCCAATCTGGAACTTTTAGAACCACTTCCCGGCAGTAATATGGCTACAGTCTTGGAGAAAAGAGGGGAGGGCCTTCACCATATAACGTTTGAAGTTGACAATGTAGATAAGGAGCTCGGCCGTCTCTCTGGAAGAGGAATTGAATTAATTGATAAGAAGTCGCGCCCTGGCTTAGAGGGCATGGTAGCTTTCATTCACCCCAAATCACTTAGAGGGGTGCTTGTTGAGCTTTGTCAGAAAATCTAGAGAAGGAGCAGACTATGACCGAAGGTAGAATTCGTGTTCTGCTAGCCAAGCCTGGTTTAGATGGGCATGATCGAGGTGCTAAAGTGGTAGCGAGAGCTTTGCGGGATGCCGGCATGGAGGTAATCTATACTGGTATCCGACAAACTCCCGATATGATTGTCGAGGCAGCTATCCAGGAGGATGTAGATGTTGTTGGGTTGAGCATCCTGTCTGGAGCTCATTTAGAGCTCTTTCCGCCGATCATAGAAGGATTGAGGAAAAAAGGAAGAGAAGATGCCCTGGTTATCGCTGGTGGCATAATACCCGAGGATGATATTCCTGCCTTACAACAAATAGGCATAAAAGCCGTTTTTGGCCCGGGCACTTCCACAGAGGATATAATCCGCTTCATCCAGAAGGAATCGACCGCCAAATAGCGGCTCTCTCAGGACTTATCCTGGGCAACGCCAATAAGGTCAGTTAATTTTTCCACCCCCTTGTCCAGCATAAAATGCTCTATTCCCTCCAGTATCGTAAGACAGATATCAGGACTGGTCAGGCTGGCTGTGCCAATCTGCACAGCCGTAGCTCCAGCCATAATAAACTCCAGGGCATCCTCGGCACAAGCAATGCCGCCACATCCTATCACTGGAATACGGACCACCCTGGCTGCCTCGAATACCATATAAAGAGCCACAGGCTTGATAGCGGGACCAGAAAGCCCGCCTGTAATATTCCCTAAGCATGGCTTCCTTTGGTCTATATCGATTGCCATGCCCTTCAGTGTGTTAATCAGGGATATGGCATCAGCTCCAGCTTCTTCCACGGCTAAAGCGATTTCCTTGATATCGGTCACATTGGGGCTCAACTTAACGATAACCGGTAAGGTGGTGGCATCTTTAACCACTGAAGTTACCTGAGCGGCAAGCTTGGGGTCGATACCAAATCCTATCCCTCCTGCGGAAACATTGGGACAGCTGATATTTAGCTCAATGCCGCTGATCCCAGGCACGCCTTCTAATTTGCTTGTCACAGCCACATATTCGTCTATTGTTTCCCCGGCAACGTTAACGATAACCGGGACCTGCCATCTTGCCCACACAGGCGCTTTTTCTCCAATCAGGGCGTCGACTCCGATATTTTCCCAGCCCACCGAATTTAGCAGACCACCAGCGGTTTCCACCAGTCGTGGTTGGGCATTACCTTCTTTAGGCCTAAGGGTCGTTCCTTTACAGACAATGGCGCCCAATTTTTGTATATCAACAATTTCAGCATACTCTATGCCATAGCCAGCTATGCCAGCGGCTATCATCACAGGATTAGTCAGGATTAGTCCCTCAGGATGCCGGGGGGCTAATTGCACACGGAGGTTGGGTAAGTTTCTCATTACTTAAAACTTTATCACTGCTCGGGGCAAAAAAGAAAGGACTACCCAAGGGGCACAATTCTCACCCTGCCCCAGACACCCATTTTTTCGCCCACAATAATAACCACACCACGTAGCTCCTCGATACTCCGGGCTTTTTCAATTGCCTCAGGAATATCATCTGCTGCCTTGACCATATTGCCTAGCGCTGTGGCTGCGGCATCGGCTAAGGCTGCCGAGGATGAAAGAGCAATAACGGCGTCAGCGCTGCCCAGGCTTAAAGAATGTCCTACGCTTCCTGAAGAAGTACCTATGCCCAGTGGTGTCTCTCCGGGCATAATTTCCAGGGCAATTTTCTTGGTAAAAGATGATTGCCCGGCGTAGATGCCCACCAGCCTCTTCTTAGATATTTTTAGAAAAATATCGCCACCGTTTTCCACAATTATCTCTGGCGAGAAGGCGAGTAAATCCCTGCCTACCGCTTCAGCAATGGCGCCAGCTACCGCTGCCATAGGACCGACACCTGTTAGCTGAGATACCCTGGCCATTTCTTTGACGATGGCCGGGGCTTCGGCTTCAGCCTGATAAGTGTCTAATGTAGTCAGGAAAATAGGATGACGCTCAATATATGCCTCTAGAGAGCCACGGTGCTTTAGCACGGAATTAAGGGCTTTATCCTTAAGATTACGCTGAGAGCGGATGTATAAGTCTGTCTGCGCTACCACTACATTAAAAGAAATTAACCCGCTGTCCTTAATCCAGTGGCGGTAGAAACGTGGCTCATGCATGGGGATTCTTCCCCTTCACTTCGTTCAGGGTTAGAAATGCAATATCATAGCCCGGGGAGGGCAAGCCTTGACACATAGTCCGCAGACAACACACTTATTGTGGTCAAAGAGCACTTTCCTTGTTTTTGGCTCCAGGGAAAAAGCCTCGGTGGGGCAAATGGTAATACAGGCTCCACAATGAGTGCACCGGGATTCATCGCGGACGACATCCTGACTTAAGGACTGGATTTCTACCCCGGTCTCAGTGAGGTATTTGACGCCCTTATCATAGTTTTTCTGCTCACCGCTTAGCTCCATGACCAGCAATCCTTCCTCTCCCGGCGATACTGAAGCTTTGAGGATATTAAAGGTGAGAGCAAAATCCTTAACCAGGCGGTAAACGACCGGCTGCCCTGTTATGTTGGGCGGGAAATGAAGCACTATTCTTCTGGAGACATCCATTTTCCTTAATTACTCCCCTATCGGTCTTTCCTTAAGTGGCTTAAAGGTTATGCCTGACTCCACTCCGGGCAACGGAGCCACGGGCTCGGTAAGCAAAAAATCACCCTTTTCTATCCATTTTTTCAAGATACTGGCAATCTCTACCGCTTTAGGATAGCTGGATAAAGAACCAGTCGGGACATCCTTGCCTTGAACCTTTATACGACCGCTTTTGAGCTCAGCGTAGCTAACCTCTCCCAGGATATCCGGCTTCAACTGGGGATAAGCCTCGGAATAGTCCACGACGGGTGCCAGGATGCCAGCATCGCTTACTGTAGTGTAACGGAGAATTTCCTCGGAAAGTATGGGTATCGGGACACCTATGCCCACAGTTAATGTGCAGCCATAACCGAGCATGCTTGTCCCGACTAACCACTCCGGCTTCATCTGCTTTAAATCTCCAATCACGGCCAGTGTCCCTGCCCCCCGCCGCGGCACGCCATTGTCCCCCCTGAGAGCAGTTGGGTTATGCTGCGTACCATGCCAGGCTACATAACCTATTCCGCCACCCAGGAAAATCTGCGTCCCAACGCCTATGGTCTTATAGTAGGGGTCATTAAACAGCGGTGAGAGCTGCCCCGCCGTAGAGTAGTCAGCGTTTCCCAAATTCGGCTTAAGCACCCCCATATAGGTATAGATAACCTTATCGGAGAGGTTCACCGCCACATTATAGTTCTGGTAGGCATTTCTGAGATTAAATAGAATTGCCTCGTTTATGTCCTTAATGTTAATCAGGGTCTCCAGCTTTTTCCGGGGGTAGCAGTCCGTTCCAAAAGCGGTGGCGGTAAGTATTATGTCTTTCCCTGCCACCAGCTCCTCGATTACATGCCCACCACCATAATTGAACTCTCCGGGATAGAACTTATTTCTGGGGTCATCATCGGGAAGGGCAGTCGCCCCGAGAAAAACATCAACAGCAGCTATCCCTGTATAGACCGGAACATCGTTGAGGTAAACCTTGCCGCCTCCGAGTTTTATCCTCGGCCTGGAGTGTCCGATATTGAAAAAAGCACCAGACCCGCACATGGGGCTGAAAGTACCGGTGGTAACTACATCAATTTCCTCGGCCGCCCTGCTTACGCCCTTTTCCTTAGCGATGTCGATCACTTCCTCGGCAGTCACCACGACAGCCTTACCTTTTCTGATTTTCTCGTTGATTTCAGCTATTGTCTTTGCCATAGCAAACTTGACCTTATTTAAGCAACCCCATAGCTACCCGGGCAGCCTTTTTACCGGATAAAAGCATGCCACCAAAAATTGCTCCCATCCTCGGGGAACCAAAAACGGCGTTCGCTGTCATACCGGCGACCACTAATCCGGGGTAGACTTCCCTGGTGTTTTCCAATATTTCTCTTTCCCCTCTTTCAGCCCACATGGACTTCTCCCCAATAACTTCCCCCGTCTTTGTCCTTAACTTCGGACCTATCTTCTCTACCACGATACGGCAGACTTCAGCGTCGTGCCCGGTGGCATCTACAGCCACCTTGCACCTTGCAGTTAGAGGGTCCACATGCAGCTTCGACCAGGAAACAGCGCTCCAATTCAAAACAAGCCCGGTTATCCTGTCATCTTCCCGAATCATGACATCTTCAACGCTAACCAAATTGAAAATCTTCGCCCCTTCTTTTATAGCCCTTGAGCAGATAGTTGAAATAGCCTCCAGCGAATCAGCGACATAGTACCCCTTTTCATATTCTTTGGCTGGAACTTCAAACTCATCCAATATCCTCTTGCCTTCCTCCTGAACGACGATGCGGTTAAACATCATCCCTCCCCCGGACATGCCTCCGCCAACACGAAGCTGCCTTTCAAACACTACCACCTTTATTCCCTCTTTCGCCAGGGAGTAGGCAGTGACAAGCCCAGCCGGCCCCGCCCCGGCTACAGCAACATCCACCTCCATCGCCCCCATGAAGTCCTTCATGTAGCTTTCAACAATGGCACGGGAAATAATAACTTCATCCATTATTCATTCCTCTTAAGGGCGGGCATTTAAGCAAACGCACTTTGCGAACATTGCCATAGTATACGGTTATGTCCTTATTTTCCTGTGAAATCTCTTGACGTAGGAACTTCCGTTGTTAAGCATTTTACACCACCACAAGCTCCTTTCCAACTATTTGCCCCCAACATGACAAAATTATTCGGCAAATGTGCTATTGCCTCCCACCCATGAAGTAGATACTCAGTCTCTTCTTCATCCACCTTGCAGTATTCAGTTCATAGCATAAGTCCTCCCCTCTGGGCTTCTCCAACCTTGAGCATTTGTTTTGGAAGTATCTTACGCCATATCTGTTTTCGCAGGAAACCTGGGATATTTCCCCTTCCTATCCCAACTCCTTCAAGGAAGCAATTATCCACACCATAAGCCTGGGTGGAGATACAGATATCATCGGGGCAATGACCGGAGCCATCTCCAGGGCATATCTATGGATCAAAGCCACCCCCATAAATGGCACCAAGCTGGAAAATAGGGGGTACTTAGAGGGTCTGGCCGAGAAATTGCAGCAGATTAAGACACAAATATGATTCACCGAAAGGCTTGACTAAGCATACTGGACGTGGGTATCACCTATTTCACATCTAAGTCCTGATTAGACCCTTAAGCTCAGGACCGTTAAGGGTCAGCAACAAATCATTAATAATATTTCTTCCTATTGTTACATGACTCTCCGGTTTCTTAGGAGCTACTTGTATGTGAATAGATTCAAAAGAGGGAATGGTTAAATGTACCCAGTAAACTGGAAGGATCCTAAAATCTTCGTCTTTTACAGCATTATAATCCCCAACCTGGACATCATCTACTTTGCGAAGGCGAAGTTCCATTACTAGAATCCAAGGAATCAAAGATATGCCCGCTCCAGAATCAATTAGAGCAGGCACTCGCACCGGGTGAGGATTGTTAGGAGATTCTGGAGAACGCAGCTCCACTAATACAGCAGGAACTGGAGGGTCAAATTCAAGTCGAGCCACGTGCCCTTCGTAACTCTTATAATCGATGTGATTAATGTAATTAAATTCGATGTCATGAGGCATCTGCTTTACGCTACCGATATTCTGGTGATTCAAAACGCAGCGTTCGGCGCTTTGAAGTCACGAATGGCATATATATAGAGACATACCCGAGCTTTTCATATACACGTTCAGCCAGCGAAGAGAAGTTAGTATCGCTATCCAGAACCTTGTTCTCCCATATAGCAATATATTTTCCCTCATAGTGGCGAACCAAGGTTTTCTTATTTCTTTCAAAGTATGCTTTACCTTCCTCAAATGTATACCAGCTTATGGACGTAACAACTCTTCTTATGCCGATAGCATCTCGCGATTGCTCAGCTAGTGATCGGGCAATCATAATATCCTCGGCACGCAATACCATTGAAGATATCAAGTTACACCTCCTACGACATTAGTACTACTTGCTGAATCCGTTTCAATATTCTCTCATATAGTGGGATGAACCAAATAAGTAGATTAAATACCTCCTCCCAGAGTCTGGGCAACTCAGACAACATGTTGCCATGGGCGAAGAGGTTACGCACCCGCGTCAATTCTGCGGGTTTTTGGGTTCTATAGTCAAATCCGGTTTCCCTTTCGTATTTCTCCATTGCCTTTAAGTACATATTTAATCTATCACCAAGGGTTATCTCCTTTCCACTTCTTTCCTCTCTGAGGAGATTCAGTTCTGCCTTGATCTCAAGATCGACCTTTTCTACATCCTTCCCACCAAGGTTACTGATAGCCCGTAAAAAGGGGAACCAGTTCTGCCTCAGGTCATACTCCACCTTGGCAAACCACGGGAGTATAGCTTTTAGCGTCTTTTCATTGTCACCTGTCACAAGACCTTCCAGGAGATACTTGAATACGGGAAGCCCCTCTTCGTATGAGAGAGAACGAAGAATATTCTGATTATCTATAAGGCGGGATTCTATAGCTTTAACCATGGTCAGGGAGACGCCCGATGTATAAAGCTCCGGAAACCAAGTCTCAATCCAAGGATTTGTGCTTCCTCTGCTCCAAGTGTCCAATGCTTGATCACTCACATAGTCACACTCATATGGCTTCTGCTCAGAGACGATAAACGTGGTAGTAACCGGTAAATACGCTCTGAGTTGATTAATAATGTGGTCAACGATGAAATCCCTAGCTTGTGCAGGAGTATTGGATACCCCTTTTATAAATGCATGCGCGAAGCCTTCGCCAACATATATACTCAATTTTCTAATACCCCTTTTCGCACCAAGATATTCGAAATACGTATTAAAGAGAGTCTCTTTGATATCTTTTTCGGCTGAAATTGTGATAGCGCTTGGCTCTCTAAAGGATATTGCTGTATAGAACTTTACAAGTCGCTCGCTCGGGGTTGGTCTATGGAAAGCCACTCCTTTTTCTACATAAGGGATGAGTGCTTTTAACAGTTCGTCACCCCTTGCCTTCTGAATCCCTTCGATATTCTGGGGATCTACCAAAACTTGCTGTAATGCATTCAGATCAAGATCTTTGCTAAATGCCCAGTGCCGAATCTCCGTTACCCTAAAGACCGGACGGGCCACCAAGGTAGGAAACTTGCTTAATATTTCGATAACCCGTGGGAATATCGCTGGAGTTAGCCACGCCCTCAGTAGCAAATCAAATTCACCGAAAATTTCATAAAGGCATACCCCGCTGATTTTGTTCTGAAGCAGTTCGTTCTTGAGCTTCCGAAGCGTATCACGTCTATATGGTGCAAATCGCAGAGCAAAGTAATAAAGGTTTTCATTATAGAATTTATGAACCCATGGATGCCACAACAACATCTCGCTATTCTGATTCTCTTTAGTTCGTTTAGACACCTTCATCAAAATCCCCAATGTTAACCGGAATTACCTATATCACATTACACATTACCGCTAGCGTGCTCCTATCCATATTATAGCAAATCGGTCAAACACAGTTATGTCCTTATTTTCCTGTGAAATCTCTTGACGTAGGAACTTCCCTTGTTAAGCATTTTACACCACCACAAGCTCCTTTCCAACTATTTGTACTCGTTCATATGATTAGTGACACTTTCTCCTTTCTCTGATTTTGTTGATGGTGCTCCAGGAATTCCTGTGGAGTAAGATATCCCAATGCCTGATGAGGCCGGATAGTATTATACACATTCT